>Ga0209596_1000502_pt1 | contig 35868 bp, 26 predicted proteins | sample M_130807_MF_Meta_FD_187314 | JGI IMG/M metagenome (GOLD analysis project Ga0209596, IMG submission 187314) | Freshwater microbial communities from Lake Montjoie, Canada to study carbon cycling - M_130807_MF_MetaG (SPAdes) (version 2) | ecosystem: Environmental > Aquatic > Freshwater > Lake... | reverse complement strand
ATAATTAAAAGAAAAAATTAAAATGGTAATACCTATTTTTATAGTTTAAAAGAATACTTCAAGATACTAATAAAATTATGATAAAATCAATAGCTGTTTTTTGTGGTAGCAAAAGTGGACTAAACCTTTTGTTTGAAGAGCATGCAAAACAATTAGGTTATTTATTAGCGCAGCAAAATATTACCTTAATTTATGGAGGTGGAAACAAAGGCCTAATGGGTGCTGTCGCCAATGCAGTATTAGAAAAAATGGGCCATGTAATTGGTATAATTCCTCAATTATTAACCGATAGAGAGCATAGCCATAAAGGAATTAGCGAATTGATTATTGTTGACAACATGCACATTCGTAAACAACTACTTTACGATAAATGTGATGCGGCTATTATTTTACCTGGTGGTTTTGGTACACTTGACGAATTTTACGAAATGCTTACGTGGAATCAATTAAGCATACATAACAAACAAATTTTTATTTTAAATACCGATGGGTTTTACAATCATTTGTTAACACACAACATAACCATGCAACAACAAGGTTTTTTGTATGATAAAATTGAGGATAGAATTACTATTTTAGAAACCCCAGAGCAGCTAATACCTTTTCTTAGTTAATTAAACTTAGTCTCTTTTGCCTTGAAATAAAGGTAGTTGAATACCTGCTCTAATAATAGGTATGGCACGTATAGAACCATCTTGCAACACTTCGGTATACGGAGAGTTTTCGGTTTTTGAAAGATCAAACGCAATAGAGAAATAGTAAAAAAAACTTCTTGGTCCGGTACGGTCACTTGAAAATCCGCCTCCAACTAAAAAACTACTGGATTCAAGCTTAAATTTTTCGGTTGTACCGCCTGTATTGGCAGGAGGAATAAATTTTAAAGAATTAAAATTATACTCCCCACCTGCTTGCAAAAAAATCATTTTAACTGGAAAAATACGTACAAAAGCACCAGGCCCATAAACAAATTGACGATATTTTGCACCCGAAAAATCTCTTTCGCCAGAATACGTAAAATTGGCCACTAAAGCAACGTCAATAAACTTATTTATACTATATCCTAAATATGGATTAACCCCTAAAATAGTTTGCCCATTAAAAAAAGAAACGGTAGCACTGCCCCCTGTAAATACATTTTCTTTTTTAAATACACCTTTTTTTTCTTCAATACCTTCTTCTTTGTTTTGACAAAGAGTAACATTGATAGTACTCAAAAGCGCTATGACTAAAATTATTTTTTTCATTTTTATTAGCTATTTATTTAAGGGAGTAGTTTAGATTAAAATACAAAGTTAAGCATCAAAAATTTTGCCTTTATTTAAAATTCCATTTGGATCAAATGTATTTTTAATGCCCCTCATAAGATTGAATGTAGTTTCGTTAAATAGTACTGGCATATATTCTTTTTGTATTAAGCCAATACCATGTTCGCCACTTATAGTGCCGCCCAGCTTTTTTACTAATTCAAACAATGCTTTTAAAGCTGGTATTATTTCTGGGTTATTTAAACTATAAATGCACCCTTCTTTTTTTATACGAATATGTAAATTACCATCACCAGCATGGCCATAGCAAACCGCTTTAAAATTATATTGTTCGCCTAATAGTTTTACGCCCTTTATTAATGCAGGTAACTCTGCCCTTGGCACTACGGTATCTTCTTCAATGGTAAAGCCATCAAGCTTTACAGCCTCTGCTGCCCTCCTACGCAAAATCCATAACGCTGCTTTTTGTTGTGCATCATCTGCAAAGAAAATTTCGCCACAATCAAATTTTGTAAGCAGCTCCCCAATGGCTTCCATTTCACTCATAAGTACTTCCAAATTATTTCCATCTACCTCAATTATTAAATGAGCTTCCATTTCATCGGTAACAGGTACTACTGTATTACCGCCTAACATTTTGCTAGTAATTTTTAATGCATCAATTTCTACTAACTCTAAAGCACTTGGTGTAAAACCTGCCCTAAAGATGGCACTCACTGCTTCGCCAGCTTTTTCTAAATTATTAAAAGGTACCAACATCAGTAAATCGTATTTGGGATGTGGCAATAATTTTAAAACAATTTTAGTAACAATACCCAACGTGCCCTCGCTACCTACCATAAGTTGTGTTAAATTGTAGCCTGTACTATTTTTTAACACATTTGCACCAGTCCAAATTATTTCGCCAGTTGGTAATACTACTTCTAAATTCAACACATAATCTTTTACAACTCCATATTTCACTGCTTTAGGACCTCCGCTATTTTCTGCAATATTTCCTCCAATAAAACAACTACCCCGGCTACTTGGGTCGGGCGGATAAAACAATCCTTTTTCTTTAACTGCATTTTGCAACACCTCGGTTATTACACCTGGCTCTACAATTACCTGTAGATTTCTTTCATCAATATTTAGTATGCTATTTAATCGTTCGGTACTTAATAATACACCACCCAAATTAGGCAATGCACCACCACTTAACCCTGTACCAGCACCTCTTGGGGTAACGGGTATTTTATATTCGTTACAAATTTTTAGTATGGCACTAATCTCTTCGGTAGTTTTTGGTTTAAGTACCGTATCGGGTAAAAAATGTAAATTTTCTGTTTCGTCATGTGCATAATTATTCAACGTTTCTTCATCTACAAATACAAAATTATCGCCTACAATTTTTTTAAATTGGTGCAAACAATCTAATACCATATTTTTTGCTTCGCCTATTAGCATGTAAACTTATTTATGCAAAAATCGGTAAAAAAGGGGAGAATTAAAAACCACCTAGCAAACAATAAAAAAAATCTTCACCATCAGTGGGCAAGCCAAACCCCCTTTTTGCCGTTGTTGGTGTTTGAGCCGTTAGCCTTTGCAGCCAAGCTTTACCAACAACATCGCATACTAGTTGCTAACTCCTATACTCATACTTTGAACATAACAAAATCCACAATCGATTATATTAATTTTTTTATTTTTCCCCATTCCACACTGTTGTTGGTAAGCCAATACACTTTACTTGCCCTTCAATACACAACAACTGCTAACTCTAGGCTAGCCACAACGGCAAAAAAACTCTCAAAAAAATCCCCACAAAAATGCAGGGATTAATTATTTAAGTGGTAAAACATATTTACTCTGCCAACGAAATTCTCACCTGTACCCCTGCCCTTGTATTGGTTATTGGTGCACTAGAGGATATGTATGGTGTTACCCTACGTTGATCGAAATATAATTTAACCAACACTCTATTGCTAAGTGTATAATCAATACTTGGTGATATGGTTATTTCTTTACTACCAGAGGTAGCAAAATTATTGTCCTGATCTAATCGACTATTGGCTACTACATTGTCTCTAATTTTAAAATCTAATCTAAAATTAATTTCATTTTCTAATTTACTTTTTTCTTTGCCAACAGCATCTTTGGGTTGTAAAAATTTAGGCCATGGAATATTAAAAGGTAAACGCAATCCTCTTTTTCTGTATCCAGCACCTATACTAATTTCTGTACTACGTGTTTCGCTTAACTGAAAATCAATTAAACTTAAACTTAATTGCCTTGTTTTAGCATATTCAAACTTAGCTTGTAGTTGATTGGTAAACTGCATGTCTATACCTATCAATGGTTGAAACTGCTCTCCTAAACTAATATTTGGTACAAGAAAATAAGGTATAAAGTTTTTAGATGTTGTATCGTAAAAAGAAGGGTAACCAAATTGAGAAACATCTTGATACAATAAGGCAGATGAAAACCCATTCATACTTAAATTGCCAGTGTACCCATGCGATAAGGTAAAATTGGTAAATATTTTATCCAACCCTTTTATTTTGCTTAATCCATTGTAATCTATTTTCCAATTGGGCTTTGGTAATATTGCTTTAAACGGATTTGATTTTATTTTTGGATTATTTTGATCTATTAATGCAATCTGATTAGGATCTTGACCACTATACGCCGCAATAAAAGACGGTATTAATACATCCGTAGCATATCTACCATAACCATATTTATAACCATCGGTACCCGTTGGACCTGTTGTGGAGTAAGGGTTTTTTGCTCCTAATCGTTGAGATAAAACCAATCTATAATCTTGAAACTTTTTAAAGGTTTCAGAAACTTTATTTGGATCATACTTTCCAAACAATGTTTTAAACGAAATATACGTAATATCAAAACCGCCGCCAGCATAAGGATTTAAATGACCAAACCTGTAGTTAGATCCTCCACTTGTATCTGCATATCTAAATGTTTCGCTATAATTTTTATTAAATGTTTTACGAAGATTTACATTAATAATTAAATCCCTTATTGGCTCTAGCTGAGCAGATAGAGTCATTGTTTGATCGAAGTTTTGTACAAATAATGAGTTAAATGTTGTGTCTTTTGTAATTAAATTTTTTGTTACAGCTCTATTTAACCAACCAGTATCGGGTTGGCCACCAAAAATAAAGTCAAACCCAGGTGCCATGCTTTTAAAATTTTGCCCCACAAATTCTGTACTATCTATATAGCCTGGCAAACGAGTATTAGCGTTTTCCGAAATAGAGAAATTAGCTTGTTTTACACTTGTTAATAGCTTACCAAAAAACTTACTAAAACCACCAACATAAGGTAAAGCTGTTCTATCTACAATTTTACGAGTGCGTAAAACTTTTTTACCACTTTTTAACGTAACGCTATCTTTTACTTTTGTAATTCTATTTCTCCATTTTTCTCTATCCTCTATATTACTTGGTGCATCTAATTGGCGTAGCCATTTAGATTTTGAATACAAACGTGTAAAGTCAAATTGAGCTGTGGCTTCTTTTTGCTGGCCATTTTCTAAAATATTACCTAACTCTACCGCTAATCTTGAAGCACCTATCCAACGGTAGGTTGTTCTATAATTTACGTTAGCACTTGTCCAATCTAACAAAGGAAATTTAGCTGTTGGCAAAGCATACGTAAAGTTTGCACTTTGATTATAAATTGTATTTCTACCTCCAGTTAAAAAGTTTTTTCGTACCGTATCTTTTTTTGCCTTGGTATCTAATCTTCCTGCTGGCTCATCTATTCTTGAATTATTGGTTGCCGTAAAATCAAAATTGATTGATTTTGTTAAATCCCATCGCATTATATAATCTCGTTGAAACGTAAAATATTTATCGTAGGTTTCTGGTATTGAATATTTTGATGCCCCTACACTGCGTGGGCGTATTGCTCCAAATTGACGTTGCACATCAGCCCTAAAGCTTAACTGCGATGGAATGGGATTAAAGTTAAAATCTTTTAATAAATCAAACCACTTGGTTCTTGTTTTTCTAAATAATTTTTTAAACGGCTCAAGCGATTTTGGCTGAGGGGCAAAACTATAGCCTAATCCTCCTCTATGCCTTGTTACCTCATCTCGTTCAATTAATGGATTATGTCGTAGGGTGTTTATATAAGAGTAGCTAACATCTAAATTTGAAATATCATAAATTTTAGGCTTTTTTGTACTTGTTCTATTTTTACGAACATTAGTGAAATTTAGTGTTTTTGTAGCAGTAAAATCTATGGCATCGTTCTTAATAGAATCTCTTCTATCTTTTGGTGCTGCTTTTAATTTGTCTTTTAATTTTACATCTCCATCATAAGGGTCGTACTCTGGTGTACTTATTGTTTGAGAATAACTTGCCGTTACCGGTATGGATAACGCTGCTTTTTTTGGTAATAATTTACCCAGCTCTAACGTAGCTGTTGCATCAAATTGTAAAAAATTATCTCTATACCTATCACTCACTCTTTGTTCTAATGTACCAAACCCTTTACTATGTGCATTACCCGATAAGGTTAGTGTACCAAGGTCGGCCAAGGTTAAATCAACCCTGCCTAGTGCTGCCCAACCTCCCTCTTCATCTAAACTAGATAAACGCAACTCATTTACCCAAACATCGGCACATGCATTTGGAGTTGTGGCATTGGTATTTTCTACTCCAATTAGTATTCCTCTTACTTCGGCTAAATTAGGGTTACCCAATATAGAGTATACTTGTCCGTTAGTTTGAGCTTTTCTAAATATTTGTAATAAGTTGGGTGAAGCTAAATTTCTATCTTGTTTTAATTTTACCAAACTTTGCAAATCTAACTCCAACGAATTTGCAGGGCTCCATAACGAGTCGTTATATTCATTACTATTTACGCCACCGGGAATAGAGGTGGCTGCATCTAATTTGGTAAGATTAATGGGTATTCTTATCTCATAATAGTTATTAATAAAATCGGTTCCTATTCGTATTACTGCGGTTAAATCTTTATTATTTAAGTTGAGTAGCGCATTCTTTTTTTCGGCGTGTATGTACATATTTAATTTGCGATACTGCCTTAAATCTCTATTACCAAATGTTTGAAATACACCTCTAGCATCGCCTTTAGGCAAATTGCAAATTGATAAACTCATACTTTGCTCATTCAATAACAAGTTTACGCCATTATTGCTTTGTGTTTGTTGGCGTTCAATATCTTTTGGTGTACGGTAAGGCAACGGTGCTTTTTTATCATTTTCTTCAATATTTACAGCACCTACACTAAAATTAGTAATCCCCGGAGTTTGTAAGGTTGTTTGTCCCGTGGTATCAATTTTATATTTAAATGTACGCCAAACATTACGTGTTAATTGTAACTCTGCAAAACGTAAGGTTACACTATCTTCAAAATCGGTCATAAACATTCGCATAAAACGAATAGATTTAAAATCGGGTATATTTCCAATTTTTCTATCATACTCATTTATGGGTATTCTAAATTGATACCAAGTTTCTGTACGTTGTGTTCCGTTAGCTAAGTTTACTATTACTGGTTTTTTATCTATAATATAGTTGCTACCAATATTCATTTGAGCTGCCGGCTTAATATCTACTATATATTGAAAATACTCTTCTGTTTGATTAAGTGTATTATCTCTATTTAAATCTTCAGCATCTGGATACTGTGTTGCAGCAGCTATAATGGTACTATTGCCAGCAATGGGTGAATTCCCTTCGGTGTTATTGAATTTTTTATATCTACCTAAAATACCTAAGCCTTGTTGGTCGTAATCATCGCCACGGTAGTTATGAAAGTTATCGTTGCTGGGATCAGCTTTAGCCGCTAAATAAATAGGAGAATTTGCACCAAAATTGGTTTGTAAATTATTTAAATAAACAGCTCTTTTTCTAGCTTCTGCCGTATCATTTAATCCATCAAATCCAATATCTTGAAATGCTCTATCATTAGGGTCGTTACTAAATGCATTGGTAACTTGTATAGGGTTACGGGGTACTCTTGCCCAATTACTTTCTTCGGTTGGTGCTGGCAAGTTTGGAGAGGGTAAGCCGTTTTCATAAAAACGTTTTCCATCTCTCAAAACATCTTCAGAAATATTACCTAAGTTAAAATATAATTTACCTCCGGTAGATGCTGGCTTAAGAATAAAGGGATCTTGTATCCAAAACTCAATAAATTCAATATTTGCGGTTTCAAAATCGGGTTGATCTATGTTACGCATTAAACCACCCCATTTTTTTTTGGGCTTAGTTAATTTACCCGAGGCATTTAGTTCAGAACTAGCATCTTCATAATTGTATGCCCCTTTTTCGGTAGGGTAATAGGATAAGTCGAACGTTATTAACTGACTTTCGCCAAATCCTGTAGTGCGTTGAGGGAAAATTTCTTTTTGGTAAACTTGTCGTACTCTTGGGTCGCTTAATTCCGGAGCATTATTAGAAAATGGGTTATTAGCCCCTTTATATTGTTGTAATACAGGCTCTACTTGATACCAAGCAATTTTTGCTCTATTTTTTCCGGCAGATATATCATCGTTTAAGGCTGCTTCGGGGAAAAGAATAGTTCCGTTTCTATCTGTTGCCCCTTGTGGTGTAGATGCCAAAGCCCAACTTATTGGAGGAAATTTTAAATCTAATCCTGCTTGTGTGCCTTCAAAATCATCAATATAAATAACCCCGTTACTACCTCTACCAATTTGTGGTGCATGGCCAGGTTTTAGATAGGCCCCTTCGGCAAATACATTTAAGTTAGAAGGTGCTGTTGTTTTATAAAAAGGTAATTTATCCAATAACTTAGTTACTCTTGGTACTTCTTTACGGTAGTTAACATCTAACCCGTACATGGTATTTCGTATAGGATCTTCGTTATAATTTACCTTACTAAAAAATGGCCGTTCGCTTAAGCGTACTAATGTACCGCCAATGGATAGCTGCTCTTTTAAGGTGTTTTTTGCTATGTAATCAAATCGTAATCCCATATAACCTCGTTGTATTAAACCAAACGAGGCATTGTTTTCGGAATTTACTTGTACAGGTATGCCTGCATTTATGATGGCCGAATTAGTGATTTTTATGGTGCCTAAATCGTAGTTAATATCATAATCAATACCTTCTATTAATTGTCTTCCTCCTGCTGTAACGGTAACAGACCCACGAGGAACATTGTAGCCAATATTAATATCCGCTGATCCTGATACTTTTGCACTACCTTTTAATACAAATCGATTAAGGTTGGGAAACGTTTGAGCAATTACTTTTATACTATCGTACAAGGCGTAATAGAGGGTGTCTTTTATAGTAGTTAAGGCTGGATTATTATATACACCTAAGGCCAAATCTCTACCAAATGGTTCAAGTACTGGAAACATTACACGGCTAAATTGCGAAAAAACGGTAAAATTTTCAACATAATCAAAAACACCATCGGGTTGTGGATCTAGCTGGTTATTTAATCGGTCTAAATTAATTAACGAAATTATTGGAAACCCTCCATTTTTATCTCCAAAGGGTACATATCTTTTCCATCCTAAGCCTGGCTCTTGGTAGAGTACATCTAATTTAAAATCTTGCGGTGTTAAAGATCCATAACCAATAGAGTACACATTCTTCATCATTAAACTCCATATAGGTAACGTTGGACGTTGAGAGGTAGCTTTTAATAATTTTAAAAACAATACTTGTTGGTTAGCACTGTTACTATCTGGTGGTAAGTCTTGAGAAAATTCTCCTACCTGAAATATTTTTCCGTTGAATGAATATTGATAGGCTACGCCTAAAACCTCATCGGTTTGTAAGGGTTGACTTAATGAAATAAAACCTACTTGCCTATTAAAGGTATATTGCGTAGAATCTAATTTTCGAGCAAATGTTTTTTCAAAATCTTGTACAGGTTGTAAACCAAGACTAACTAAATTATTAAATACTAAGCTAGAATTTCTGTTGCTGCTATTTGCTTTTATTTGAGCATACAACTGGTTTGCAAAATTATTAGGGTTTGTAGGGTTAGGTGGGTTAACCCCTAATTGCGATTCGCCTAAATCCATTAAGCCCACAACATCTCTCGTTTCTGTAGTAGTACCATTACGATTAGTAACCCATACCTCCATTCTCAAAATTTGTGTAGGAGCAGTAACGGCAGGTAAATTACTCATTACTTTACTATAGTTTTTTCTAAAGTATTGAGCTAATAAAAAGTGTCTATTTTCTTCGTATTCATCGGCCTTTATTTCAAAAGGTTGTACAGAGGAGCTCCCTTGTAATTGTTGCGTTTGGCGTTGCGATTTTTGATTAGCAAGAACAGTGGTTAAAAATAATTTCCCAAACTGTAGTTGTGTTTTTATTCCAAACAATTGTTGTGCACCGGGTATTAAAGTACTACGACTAGGGAAGTTTACATTTCCAGCTTCAAAGCGCTTCACTATTTCATCATCTAAGCCAGTGTAATCTAATTTTAACTGATTATCTTGTCCAAAGTTGGCAAGCGTATTATAATTAATAGGAAATTTTAGTTTGCCGCCAATATCTGCATTTACATTTAGCTGAGCATTCATATCAAAATCAAAACCTCCATTTTTTCTTGCTCGTTCTGGTAAGGTTGGGTTTTTAATATTTTGTCCTTGGTAGCCTGCGGTAATATCTACATTACCTTGGGGTACAATAGTTATTTTACCATTACCAAATAATCTATTAAATAAATTATCTCCAATTTTTAACTTTGGTTTTACTTTACCTCTATTAAGTATGCTAAGTGTATTACTTCTTTCTTTAAAATATTCGTTTTCGCTTTGGCGATTACGCATTTTCCAATACTCATCAAAACTATAGGATGTTGGTGTACGATAGTATTTGTTGCCAATTTTTTCGTAAACAATGTAGCGCTTTGTTTTAGAGTCGTACACCACAGAATCAGTATAATTGCTAGGATTATTTAAATCTAAGGGGTTATTTTTATTGGTTGAAAAGGCATCGCCTCTTCTATCGCTAATGGGATAAGGCAATGTTATGCCATTATTAGGCACAATGGTGTCGATACTGTAGGGAATATAATTAGTCTCTAAATTTTTAGCAAAAGCATAGTTACTATTTAGCATTAACGCTATACTAACAACTATAGCTGTGCACTTTAGTTCCAATAATTTTTTTCTGATAAGCCTCATCCGGTAAATCTATTAACGTAGAATTTCTATCAAATTGCTTTTAATGCTTTTTTTATTAAGTCTTCTAAATGAGTTACTGATGGTTCTGCAAGGATAACTTTTTGGATGGATTGTTCTGCTTGATTTTTATTGATACCTAATGCTATTAAAGCATTTAACGCATCTTGTTGTAGTCTATTGCCTTGCGGCAATACGATATCGGTAATACTGGGATGTTTACTTACTTTGTCTTTTAATTCCAAGACTAAGCGTTCTGCCGTTTTTTTACCAATACCTTTTACACTTTCAATCAACTTTATATTACCCTGTTGAATTGCTTTTACAATTTCGGCAGGTATTAGATTAGACAACATCAATCTTGCAGTTGCAGCTCCAATACCCGAAACCCCAATTAAAAGCACAAACATCTCTTTTTCCTCTTTTTCAAAAAAGCCATATAATGTATGTCCATCTTCCTTTATTTGTAGGTACGTAAAAAGCTTGCCTTCGGTTATATTTTGAATAGAACTATAGGTAGTTAGGCTAATATTTACTTCATAACCTACACCATGTACATCAATATAAACCTGTGCTGGGCTTTTGTAACTAAATTTTCCTTGCAAATACGCATACATACAACTACGAAAATAAGGTTTTTTTACTTGCAAAATCGTTAAAACATGGCTAAGTTTTTTTGTTTACTTTTACATAACAAGTATAAAACTTATTTTTTTTCACAACAATTGATTAAATGAACAAAATTACTGCCGCAATTACTGCCGTTGGAGCATACTTACCAGAGTTTAGATTAACCAACAAAGAATTAGAAAAATTTATAGATACCAATGATGAATGGATACGAAGTAGAACAGGGATAGAGGAACGCAGAATTTTAAAAGGCGAAGGATTGGCTACCAGTGATATGGGTGCCCCAGCGGTATTAGAATTGTGTAAAAAAAGAGGCATAAGCCCCGAGGAAATTGATTGTATTATTTGTGCTACGGTTACACCTGATATGTTTTTTCCGGCAACAGCTAACTTAATTGCTAATAAAGTGGGTGCAGTAAATGCGTTTAGTTTTGATTTAGCTGCGGCTTGTAGCGGATTTTTATTTGCATTAACTACAGGTACAAGTTTTATTGAAAGCGGCAGATATAAAAAAGTAGTAGTTGTAGGGGCCGATAAAATGAGCAGCATAGTAGATTATAGCGACAGAACTACTTGCATACTATTTGGTGATGCAGCAGCAGCAGTTTTATTAGAACCTAATAATGAAGGAAACGGTGTTATGGATAGTATTTTAAAAAGCGATGGTAGTGGTGGCCCTTTTTTACACATGAAAGCTGGCGGCTCAGCTAAACCATCTAGTGTAGAAACTATTAGTAATAAAGAACATTACATTTATCAAGAGGGGCAGGCTGTATTTAAGTTTGCTGTAAAGGGTATGGCCGATGTAAGTTATGATTTAATGCAACGTAATGGTTTAACAGCAGACGACATTGCTTGGCTTGTACCGCACCAAGCAAACCTACGTATAATTGATGCTACGGCTAATAGAATGAATTTACCAAAAGAAAAGGTCATGATAAACATTCAAAAATATGGCAATACTACAGCGGCTACCATTCCGTTATGTTTATGGGATTGGGAAAAGAAATTGAAAAAAGGGGACAACATAGTACTGGCAGCTTTTGGTGGCGGATTTACCTGGGGAGCAACTTTGTTGAAATGGGCTTACGACACCAAATAAAAAAGTTGAATTTTAACTTTTGGTGATGCTAAACATTTTTAGTTTTAGAATACTAAATAAATTTTATGAAGAAAATAGTTACTTTTTTAGTTGTTTTTTCGTTACTTATTTGTGCATCAGCAACTGCCCAATACAGCAAGTACATTATTAAATTAAAACATAAAGGCACTACACCCTATTCCATAAGTAATCCAAGCGCATACCTTACGCAAAGGGCATTAGCTCGTAGAACTAGGTATAACATTGCAATAGACAGTGCCGATTTACCTGTTACACCAAGATTTATAGATAGTATTAGATTAGCCGGTGCCGTTACCATTTTAAATAGTAGCAAATGGCTTAACCAAGTTGCTATACAAACTACCGATGCGGCAGCACTAGCAAGAATTAATAGCTTTCCATTTGTATTAAGTAGTGGCCCAATAGCCCCATTTACTGGTACTGCAAAAAAACGTGTAAATAAAAAATTAGATGCCCCAGTTGATAATGCTACTTTACCACCAATAAATAATATTGGGCAAGGTATTGCTGCAGATGTTTATATGTATGGGTCATCAGTCGATCAAGTGCGTATACACAATGGACAGTTTTTGCACAACCGTGGGTATAGTGGACAAGGTATGCAAATGGCTGTAATGGACGCTGGCTTTTTTCACTACCTAACACTACCAACTTTTGATAGTGTGCGTAATGGAGGCCAAATTTTAGGCACCTGGGATTTTGTTACAGGTGATGCAAGTGTAGATGAAGATAATGCACATGGAATGCAATGCCTTAGTACTATTGCTGCAAATTTACCCGCCGTATTTGTAGGGCAAGCACCAAAAACTTCTTTTTATTTATACAGAACTGAGGATGTAGCGAGTGAGTACCCCATAGAAGAGCAAAACTGGGTTGCAGCAGCTGAACGAGCGGATAGTTTAGGAGTTGATGTATTTTCGGTATCGCTAGGGTATTACGATTTTGATGGCGGAACCTTATTTGATTATACCTATGCAAATATGGATGGCAATACCACTATTTCTGCAAGGGCTGCTGATGTGGCTGCAAAAAAAGGAATTTTAGCTGTTTTTGCAAATGGTAATGAAGGAAATAGTCCCTGGCGTTATTTAATTACAGGCGCTGATGCAGATAGTGTATTAGCAGTAGGCGCTGTAAATAACAGTGGCATAGTAGCAAGTTTTAGTAGTTATGGCCCAAGTAGCGATGGGCAAATAAAACCAAACGTAGCAGCAGTTGGTGCAGGTGCTGTTATTGCAAATACTACAACTGGTGGCCCCGTTGGCGGAAGTGGAACTTCATTTGCTTGCCCAAATATGGCAGGTATTACAACTTGTTTATGGCAAGCTTTTCCGGAAGAAAATAATATGGCTATTATTAATGCATTGCATCAATCTGCCAGCCGAAGTACAAATCCAGATGATAGAGTTGGTTATGGAATTCCGAATATGCTAAAAGCATTTAGCTATTTAATTAAACAACGCTACACACAAAATATTGCTATAAATAGTTGCAAAACAACTATTCAGTTTAGTGCTAAAACAGACACAGGCATCGTTGTATTTTTAGAAAGAAAATTAGCCACAGATATTACCTACTCTACCATTAATACACAAACGACTACTGGGGCATTTACACAACGCAATTTTAGTTATGTTGATGATATATCTACAATGCCTAGTGGCATTATTAAATATAGAATACGCATGAAAATTAGCACCGACACGACTTTTTATTTAGATAGTGCTACAGTAAATTTTATTGCTAAACCTGCTTTGGGTGCAGATAAAAATAGTAGTATATGTGGTGGAACAAATTTTGATTTAACTACCCAATTTAATACAAGTGGCTTAACCACTAACTGGACCTTTGGAGGCAATGCAGTTGCTAACCCTAGTGCCGTAACTGCCATTGGAACTTATCAACTTATTGCAACAAACCCAAGTGGTTGTAGCGATACTGCTTTGGTGCAATTAATAGCGAATGTTAAACCAAATTTAGGGGCTGATAAAAGTGATGTTATTTGTGGAAATAATTCGTATAACTTAACAACACAATTTAATACTAACGGCTTAACAACTAATTGGACATTGGCTGGGAACGCTATACCAAACCCATCAAATGTAAATACTGCTGGAGCGTATAGATTAATTGCCACTAACACTTTTGGTTGTGCCGATACTGCAATTGTTAATTTATTAGTAGGTTTAAAACCTACTTTAGGTAACGATGTTATGGATACATTTTGTAGTAATGGCGTTTATGATTTAACTGTATTATTTAATACAACTAACCTAACTACTAATTGGAGTATTGGTGGTGTAAACGTAACTAACCCAACACAAATTGCTGTTACAGGTACTTATAGAATTATTGCTGCTAATACTTCAGGTTGTAGCGATACAGCATTTGCCACACTAGCTCATTATACTTTACCTTGTAAAACACAAATAACTCCAAACCCTGTTAGAGATTTATTATTTGTGAAAATATATAAAAATACTCCATCTGCTATACAACTAATTATTTACAACACATCAGGGCAAAGAGTTTACCAAAACGAAAGCCAGCAAACTACCGGAGCAAAAACATATGCAATATCAATGAATAAACTTAGTGCAGGTATTTATTATGTTCAGGTAAATATAGATGGTAAAAAAGATCTAATTAAGAAGGTGTTGAAACGATAATTTTAATAACTAAAAGGCCATTAAAAAAAGCTCCATTTGCAATTTCTACAATTGGAGCTTTTTTTATACAATTATTAAGGCTGTGTTAAAATTTTAATTATTCGCATTAAAAAAGAAAGAAATTAATAGTTTGTAAAAAAATAGCACAGTTATTGCATCTTAATTAAAAACATTTTATGACATTACTAGCAAAAAAAAATACATTAAGGCTACTAACTATTTTGGGGCTCCTTTTTTTAAACCAAAGCATAACAGCTCAATCGGCACAAAAAAAAGAAAAAATTATTGAAGATGCAGTAGAAGCAAAAACTGCCTTTATTGAAAAAGACGGTTTGCTTAAACCCCTATTTGAGAATGCTTTTGCATACGTAATTTTTCCAAATATTGGAAAAGGAGGAATTGGAGTTGGTGCAGCTGCAGGAAATGGTGCTGTGTATAAGCATGTTACATTAATTGGCATGGCAAAAGTGAAACAAGTTACCGTTGGTTTGCAATTAGGTGGACAAGCCTACAGAGAAGTTATTTTCTTTGAAAATGAAGAAGAGTTTAATCGTTTTAAGGAGAACCGGTTTGAGTTTTCGGCACAAGCAAGTGCAGTAGCTGTAACCGAAGGAGCTTCAGCTAATGTTAAATATAAAAATGGTGTAATGATATTTACCCAGCAAAAAGGTGGCTTAATGTATGAGGCAAGTATTGGAGGCCAAAAATTTAAGTTTACTAGTTTATAAATGTCTGGCCATTAATAAAAAACTATTAAAACTTACAGTGTCCACTGGGAGCCTGACATTTAAATAAGTACTTAGTGATATAGTTATTTATTTTTAAACACAGCTACAAACATACTATCTGCCTGTTTATCATACCCTTTTAAAAATTCCATTTGTAGTAACTCTACCTGTAATTGTTTTTTTATAAACGCTACTTGTTTTTCGTTTTCGGCAGCAAATACGCTGCACGTAATATAAATAAAATGCCCCCCAGGTTTTAACTGTAACATTGCATTGGTAATTATTTTTTGTTGCAACGTAGTATAGTAGTTTATTTTATCTACATTAAAAAAATACAGTTGCTCTGGTGTACGACCCCAAGTACCGCTGCCACTGCAGGGTACATCGCAAATAATGGTACTGTATTGAATAGTGGTTAAAGGGCTTTGGCCTTTTGCTAAATCACATACAAAATAATCGTACTTATCAATACCTGCTTTTCTAAATCGTTGGTGTAAATTTTGTAAAATACTTAACCGTATATCCGATACCGTTAATTTTGTTTTAAGCTGCATAAAATCGTAGTACATAATAGACTTTCCTCCACTTGCAGCACAACAATCCCACATATCTATATTAGGCGTTTTAAATAGACTTTTATTTTCCTTTATATAATTAAGGGTTTGTTGAGAGTTATAATCTTGTACAATTACTTCGTAGCCCATTTGCAAAACATCATCTAGGTTAGTGCCGTTTTCAAAAGCTAAACAATCTAAGCCACGCCATTCAAACGGTATTTTTGATGCTGTTAAACGTTCTAACATATTCCATCGCAAAAATTGCTCCCTAAAGCGCAAAAATAGTTTGGGTTGATAAAAATAAGATAAACATAATTTTTCTACCTCCACAGCTCCACTTAATTCTTTTGCGAAAGGAAAAATATCGAGTATATCAAATGGAACATTTTTTAATTTTTCCTCCAACGGCTTATGTGCAAAATTTAACAATTCATCCTTTAACAACAACAAAAATTCTTTCGAAAAATTACCTATTAAGAAAGTAGCTAAAATTATTTTTTCTTCTATTAAGGCATTTGGTAAAGCCTTGCCAAGCCTAAAAAAATTATAGCAAAGGGTGGCTATATGCTTTCTATCTTTTGAGCCATGCTTTTTATGGGTAGAAAAATATTTTTTTAAAAAATTGGCAAAAGGCTCTTCTCCTTTATACAGGCTTAAAATTGTAGAGGCAGATTTTATATAGGATTGATAATGTATCATGAAAAAGTAAACTGCAATTGAAACAGTTAACTAAAAAAGTATGGGGCTTGATCTGTCATCCCAAGGAACAAGAATCTTTAAAAGATTTTTACTATAAGATGCTCCATTCATCAGGACGACTTTGTTGAAGTATTTTTACAATTCTAGCAAACTACTTACAGGATCTTTACCAAATAATAATAAAGAAGGATTTTCTAAAAGTTGTTTTACCCTTACTAAAAAACCTACCGATTCTCTACCATCTATAATACGATGATCGTAACTTAATGCTACATACATCATTGGTTTTACAACTACTTTTCCGTTTACTGCCATTGGCCGCTCTACAATATTATGCATACCTAAAATAGCACTTTGAGGAATATTAATAATAGGTGTACTCATCATACTTCCAAAAATTCCACCATTTGTAATAGTAAAGGTTCCTCCTGTCATTTCTTCAATAGTAAGTTTATTATTTTTTGCTTTTGTTGCTAAATCAACTACGGCTGCTTCAATACCAGCCATACTAAGGCTTTCGGCATTTCTTATTACAGGCACTACTAATCCTTTTGGTGCACTAACGGCAATGGATACATCACAATAATCGTGGTAAATAATATTTTCGCCATCAAGGTAAGCGTTTACCGATTTAAACTCTTGTAATGCATAACAACAAGCCTTTGTAAAGAAACTCATAAAACCAAGATTAACACCGTGGGCTTCTTTAAATTTATCTTTATACTGCTTACGTATTTCCATTACAGGCCCCATATCTACTTCGTTAAACGTAGTAAGCATAGCGGTCGTATTTTTAGCTTCTACCAAACGGCGGCTAATAGTTTTACGCAAATTGCTCATTTTTTCTGGCCTGTCGTTACGGGTAAACAATTCAACACCTGGTTTACGCCCAGGGTTATTTAATGCATCTAAAACATCTTGCTTAATTATTTTACCATTACTACCACTAGCAGTTACACCTTTTACATCTACTTTTTTGTCTGCAATAATTGCTGCTGCAACGGGTGTTGCTTTTACATCGGTTTGTGGTTTAACAACTTCATCTGTTGGTTTAGCTATTTCAACTTTGGAATAGCTTTCTTTTGTTGGCAGTGTACCACTAACTGCAGGCTTTGCCGCATCTGTATCAATACTGCAAATAAGGTCGCCAATTTTTAACGTATCGCCTTCTTGAGCAATTATTTTTAAGGTACCACCTTGTTCGGCATTAATTTCAAAAGTGGCTTTTTCGCTTTCTAGCTCTGCAATTACTTCATCTCTATTAGCATATTCGCCATCTTTTTTTAACCACTTTACCAATGTTACTTCATTAATACTTTCGCCAACGGTTGGAACTTTTATTTCTATAGCCATTTATAGTAATTTATTAAGAATGTGCAAATTTCGGTAAAAATAAGGATTAATAAAATTGAATTTGTTGATGTTTGGAGGAACAATACCGATTGCAAGAACAATTTGAATTTTTATTCGTTTTTTGCTGCCAAAAAAAGAAGCTATTTATGTATTAGTAATCTATTTTTTGATCGTTTATACGTGCTTATAAAAAAGGCAGTTTGATCACCTAAGTACCCAAATAACTCCTTAACAAACTACTCCTACCTGTTCCTCTTAATGTAGTAATGGCTTTATCTTTTATTTGTCTCACTCTTTCTCTGGTAAGATTAAAACGTTCACCAATATCCTCTAAACTAAGGGCATGGTCTACTCCTAAACCAAAGAAAAAACGAATGACTTCTTTTTGGCGTTGGGTAAGTGTACTTAAGGATCTATCTATTTCTGTACGTAAAGAGGCTTTTGCTAATTCGTTATCGGTACTTATAGCATTTGGGTTAATCATTACATCAATTAATGTACTATCCTCACCGTCGAATAGGGGTTGATCCATACTTACATGCCTTGCATTCATCCCTAATGTTGCTGATACTTCTTCTATATCAATTTCTAATAACGTAGCTAATTCTTCGGCAGTTGGTTCTCTTTCAAACTCTTGTTCTAGCAAACTGAACGCTTTACTTATTCTATTGGTAAGTCCAACTTTATTTAGGGGTAACCGCACAATTCTTGACTGCTCTGCTAATGCTTGTAAAATACTTTGGCGTATCCACCATACGGCATAGGAAATAAATTTAAACCCTCTTGTTTCATCGAACCTTTGTGCTGCTTTTATTAAGCCTAAATTTCCTTCGTTAATTAAATCGGGCAGGGTTAATCCTTGATTTTGATACTGTTTGGCAACAGATACCACAAAACGAAGATTTGCTTTAGTTAATCTTTCTAAAGAAGTCTGACAGCCTTGTTTTATTTTAATAGCTAATTTTACTTCTTCCTCTGGTGTAATTAAATCAACCTTACCTATTTCTTGTAGGTATTTTTCGAGGCTTTGACTTTCTCTATTGGTAATTGACTTACTTATTTTAAGCTGACGCATACTCATAAGTGCAAAGTTTTAAAGCGTAATTGTAAGATATATGGGTTAACGATTTGTTAAAAACATATTTTTATTAAATGTAATTTATGATAATTATAATATGTTTCCAAAAAAAGAATAGTAATTTATTGGTTTTCAGGTCACTTATTTAAACTTACAACGTAGTAATTGTTATTACCATTTATAAAATAAACCACAAAATGTTTTGTAGAGTGATTTATTTTGTTATTATTGCAGCATAAGAAATTTTTAAAAAGATAGAATGAGTAAGAAAGTATTGTTTACGTTAGAATACCCAGTAAGATGTTCCCCTGGTATATTATATGAATTTTTAAGAAGTCCATCTGCTTTACAAGAGTGGTTTGCAGATAAGGTGGATGAAAAAGATGGTGTTTTTAGTTTTTCGTGGAATGGTACCGAGGAAAAAGCAGATTTATTAGAAAGTGAAACCGATAAATATGTAAAATTTAGATGGCATACTATGGCAAAGGATGAGTATTTTGAATGGCGAATTCAAAAATCTGAGGTTACCAATCAAACCATTTTGATGATAAAAGATTTTGCTGAAAAAAAAGAAATTAAAGATCAAAGTCAATTGTGGGAATATCAAGTAAAAGATTTGTTTCATAGACTAGGAAGTTAATTCTACTAGAAAAATTTAAAGAGTGTTGTTTAAACACTCTTTTTTTTTGCTAACCCTATGTTATAATTTAATTCTTCGTTTATGTTATTACAGCTAGAGTAAAATAAAATAGTATTTTTGTAGGACTAAATTATTGTATATTTTTAATGTTTAAAAAGCTAGATAAACTAATACTAAAATCGTTCATAGGACCTTTTATTGTAACGTTTTTTATTGCACTATTTGTATTACTTATGCAAACAGTGTGGAAGTATGTTGATGATTTGGTAGGTAAGGGATTAGACTTTGGAACCATCGGTTTATTTTTATTTTACATGAGTGCCACTTTATTAATATTAGCAATGCCTATTGCTATACTAATATCGAGTATAATGACCTTTGGTAACTTGGGCGAAAGTTTTGAGTTGGTTGCAATAAAATCGTCTGGTATATCTCTATTGCGTTTTATGCGTCCACTTTTTTTTGTTACCGTTTTATTAAGTGGCGTAACCTTTTTATTTGCAAATTATGTAATTCCGTATGCCAATTTAAAGTCGGTTACGTTATATAATGATATAGTGTACAAAAAACCAGCATTCGATTTAAAAGAAGGCGTTTTTTATACCCAAATACCTACCTATGCTATTAAAGTTGGCAAAAAACAAGCAGATGGAAAAACCATTGAAAACGTTATAATTTTTGAGCAAGGAAATAATTTACAAGACAATTGCATTACTGCCGAAAAAGGCATTATGAAAATTTCGGACGATAAAAAGTTTTTAGAATTTAATTTAGAAAATGGAATACGTTATCAAGAAAGAGGGAACACGTTAGATAGCACTGCAACAGAATTTATTCGGCTTGGTTTTAAAACCTATAAAAAATTATTTGATTTAAGCGTTTTACAAAAGCAAACTACTAACGACAGTGTTTATAAAAAAAATTATAAAATGCTAAGTATTCGACAGCTTAATATATCTATGGACTCTATTAAAAAAATAGATGACACCTTAAGCAAACGTATGGAGCAAGAGCAAAAAATGTATTTTACTTATAGCAATATCCCTGATAGCATTTGGAAAAAAGCAACAACTACTTCAGTAAAAAAAATTACTACGTTAAAAGATATTATACCTGATAGTGTACACTCTAGTGTTTACGAAAACTCGGTAAATAACGTAAATAGTTTAAAAAATAGTTTTGTAAACACAGGAGGCGATATTGATGTTCGTAAAAAAGAAATTAGATACCACAAAATAGAATGGCATAGAAAATTCTCTTTATCGTTGGCTTGTATTATTTTATTTTTTATTGGGGCACCCCTTGGCTCAATAATACGTAAAGGTGGTTTAGGTATGCCATTGGTTGTTGCTATCATCTTTTTCTTAATTTTTCATTTACTCAATACGTTTGGCGAAAAATTTGTAAAAGAAGGCTCCTTAGGGCCTATTGTAGGTATGTGGCTTTCTGTAATTGTGCTAATACCAATAGGCATTTTTTTTACCTACAAAGCCCTAAACGACTCTCAGTTATTTAATAAAGAATTTTACTACCGCCTATATAAAAAAATAGGCCTACTATTTACTCCCTTTAGTAAAAAGAAACAATTATCTGACATCTAATAAAAATAGCATGCAACAATATAAAAAAAAGAGTAGGCGTAATTTTATTAGCACTACTGTAAAAAGCAGTGTGGCTTTAGGGATAGGCTTAAGTTTTTCAGCCGAATTTTTAGCCTCATGCAACGTATCTAAAAAAAGTATAATAAATACTTTCGCTACTGGCTTTACACAAAAACCCCTACCCTATAAATACGATGGATTAGAAAATGTTTTAGATGCCCTAACCATGGAAATTCATTATACCAAACATGCAGCATCCTATACAAAAAATATGAACGATGCAATTGTTGCTGAAAATGCTGACCCTAAAAAAAATGTAGAAGATATTTTATCATCTATTAGCAAATACTCTGCTAAACTGAGAAATAATACTGGCGGCCATTACAACCACGAAATGTTTTGGCAATGTATGCGACCCAAACAAAGCGACAATAAACCCACAGGTAAATTGTTAGAAAGCATTGAAAAAATATTTATCTCCTTTGCCGATTTTAAAAAACAATTTGCAGATGCTGGTAAAAATAGGTTTGGCAGCGGTTGGGCTTGGTTGTATTTAGACAAAGACAAAAACTTAAAAATTGGCAGTACTCCTAATCAAGATAACCCTTTGATGGACCTAGCTGAAATAAAAGGGTTTCCATTATTAGCATTAGATGTTTGGGAGCATGCCTACTACTTAAAATACCAAAATAAACGAGCCGATTATATTGACAGTTGGTGGCAAGTAGTTAATTGGGATTATGTAGCACAACGATATATAACGTTGTAAAAAAGTCTAGTTGATCAATTTTTCTAAGTCACATTTTTTTATACGTTTGCAAGCTACATTTTCAGCTTATTAAATGCAACCATAAAAATTATAGTAGTGTATGAGGAATAGGTAAATAATATTTTACCTTCATATTATGAAAAAACTCACCTTTCACTTTTTATTAATTGGTACGTTGGTAATGATAATTGTTATGGCTAAAACTGGTGCAGTTTTAAAAACACCCGAAGCATCCATGGGTATTTTAAATTTAGAGTTTGCCTATAACACATCAAAAATAACACGTATCTTTTACTCCTGGTCAAGCATTAACAGTGTAGATATTATTACTGCAGCAAAAAATAATACCTATTGGGATTTTGTATTCCTATTCTTTTACGCACTTTTTTTATTGTACAGTTGCAAAAAAATAGCTAAATTAAATGAGAGTAAAATTGGGTTTTTAATTGCCAAAGGGGCTTTGGTAGCCGGTGTGTTAGATATAGGTGAAAACATAGGAATGCTAGCCACATTATTTAACCAGCCCTCTAATACAATTGCAATGCTAACTACAATTTTAGCAACAATAAAATGGGTATTGGTAATTATTGCAGTACTGTATCTTTTGTGGAATATAATTTCATTAGGTTTAGCTAAAAAGTTGAAAACACTAACCAGCTAAATTGGCTCAACCTTTGGTCAAAAAAATCCTTATAAATCTTTGGGGATAAAATTGAACAAAGGCTGATAAATCTACCTATCGGCAGATAAGCTGACAAGCAATCTTAGAACAAATGTATTGAATAATATTGTGGTAAAAATAATTTAATACACATAAATATATTTGTGTTTTTTTAACAATCCCAATACTGCTAGTTCACTAAAAGTATAGAAAATTTTTGCTCTAAAGCCAATGAAGATGTATATAATTCGTCTACAATAGCACCTCCCCATTTTGCATAATAAGGTAAAAGGTTTTCTACTCGTTCTTGTAAATTATTGGTAGGAAATAGCTGATTTTTAAGTTTTTGTATTTGCCGTATTTGTGCATCAAATTTTTTCTTTTCGGCCCTTAGCATTTTCTTTTGCAAGGCTATTAATTTATTGGTTGCATTTTTATGCAAGGCATCGGTATGTTTGGTTAAGCTAACATCAATTGCTGAAGAAATAATTTTTATTTTTTGGTAAAGCTTACCCAACTCCTCAATTTCTGTTTTTAAACTTAATTGCAAAGCTGTTTCATTTTTAACCGTATTATTAATTAATGTTTGTTGAGGTAGAAAAAGATTTTGAGTAGAAAAGTTTAATTTACTTATTAATTCAGTACTATCAACACCCGCCAATAAAAAAGAATTACGCAAAACCAACATGGGATAAGGAACATTAACTGCTTCAAATACTTTTTTTAACTCCAGCCAATAGGCAATTTCGCCACCACCACCTATAAAAGCAATATTGGGTAAAATCATCTCTTGGAAAACTGGGCGTAAAATTACATTAGTACTAAAACGTTCAGGATAATTATTTAACTCTGCTAAAATTTCAGCATTAGTAAACCTTACACCTATATTCACCACTGACCAATCACCACTCACCTTCTCTATCCTATCTCTCTTATCCTCTTTTAAATAAAACAAATTAGTTTCTCTACCGCTAGCCTGTACTTTATACTTGGCCGGGAAATTTTTTACCGTTTCTAAAACTTTTTTATGAGAAAACCCTTCAACTAATTCCTTTTCAACAATTGGTATAAAGCTTCTTTTTAAATCAGCATTATCGGGCAATACTACTAATAATCCATATTTTGCAAATAACTCATTAACTAATAAAAAAGTTGCTTGCTCAATGCTATTATTAAGTTGGTAACAATTTTTTAAGGCTGTAATAATTTCGTTTCCAAATGGTTCTACTAAAATTTGTCCTGCAATTAAATCAATCAAAGCAATCAACCCATTATCCACTTTCATTCTACCTACTGCACCAGTTTGGTTCGTTTTCCATTCGTACTTTTCACCTTTTATATAAACATGATTTAGCTCTTCTAAATCAGCATCTTCGCTACCCATATAATAAATAGGTACATAGTTATTTTCTGGCAATGCTGTTTTTAAATAAGATGCTAATTTTATAGCATGCAAAATTTTATATATAAAATATAATTGCCCTGTAAATAGGTTGGGTTGATGTGCTGTAGTAATTGTAAAGCAATTATCATTTGCTAACTGCTCTATATTATATTTTTGTTTTGGTGTTAGTGTACTTGATGCATATTGTTTTTGCAAAACATCAACTAATAATTTTCTGTTAGTAGAATATTGTTTTCTTTCTTTAATAGCATTTTTTATGCCTTGTAACGATACATCATGCTTAAAAAAAGGTTTTAATAAACTAATGTCTTCAATATAATCTTCAACAATTTTAGAAAAAGAATTTGTGCTGGCGTAAGGTATGTACTCTGCTGTAGCATTCATTTTATAAATATAGTAAAACAGGTTATTTATTAGGATAATATTTTTTAAACTACTTCTCCTTCAATATCGTAATCGTAGGCCTTAGTAATTTTTACTTGTACAAAATCGCCAATTATTAATTTTTTATTGGTGTTAATCACCACTTCATTATCTACCTCTACACTATCAAACTCTGTTCGGGCTAAGTATCGTCCGGCCTCTTTTTTATCTATCAACACTTTAAATGTTTTGCCTACTTTTTCTTGATTTTTTTCTAAGCTAATTTCTTGCTGTACCTCCATAATTTCTTGTGCTCTTTGCTCTTTAATATCTGCAGGTACATCATCAATTAAATCATGGGCACTTGTACCTTCTTCGTGGCTGTAGGTAAATGTACCAACCCGATCAAAACGCATTTTTTGTAAAAATTGTTTTAGTTCTTCTACATCATCCTGTGTTTCGCCGGGGAAGCCTGCAATTAATGTGGTGCGCAAACAAATATTTGGTATTTTATAACGGATAGCACCTATTAAATCCTCCATTTCCTCTCTGGTAATTTGCCTTTTCATTGCTTTAAGCATATTATTTGCTGCATGCTGCAAGGGCATATCTATATAGTTGCAAATATTAGCTCTGTCTTTTATTGCATCTATAATATCCATCGGAAATTTGCTTGGGTAAGCATAATGTAAACGTATCCATTCCAATCCTTTTACATCGGCAAGGGCGTGTAATAATTTTGGTAGTTCTCTTCTTTTATAAATATCTAATCCATAATAGGTAAGCTCTTGTGCAATTAGCATTACTTCTTTTACACCTCTATCTACTAGTTTTTTTGCCTCATCTACCAAACTTTCTATAGTACGGCTTACATGCTGACCTCTCATTAAAGGTATAGCGCAAAACGAACAAGTACGGTTACAACCTTCACTAATTTTCATGTAGGCGTAATGTTGTGGTGTATACAAAAGACGTTCGCCAATTAAATCATTTTTATAATCTGCATTAAATTTTTTTAGCATACCCTGTAATTCCATGGTACCAAAAAATGCATCAACTTCTGGTATTTCTTCTTCTAAATTATTTTTATACCGTTCACTTAGGCAACCGGTTACATATACTTTATCTAACTTTCCACGTTTTTTTAATTCTACTTGTTGCAAAATAGTATTTATGCTTTCTTCCTTTGCTTTTTCAATAAACCCACAGGTATTAATTACCACTATATTGTGGTCTTTTTTCGCACTTTCATGTACTACATCTATTTCATTGGCAATAAGTTGCCCACTAAATATTTCACTATCTACCATATTTTTACTACAGCCCAGTGTAATAATATTTACCTTGTCTTTTTGTAATGTTTTTGTCTTCATAAACGTTATAAAGGTAATAAACTGACCGTTAACACTTAACAATTTTTTCATTTTTCTTCTTACGCTTCCACTCATCATACAAAAATACTATTCATGCATTTTGTATAAACAAATGCTTTACAGAAATATAATTTTATAATTAGAATTTTAAAAAATATATAACATAAAATACACTACTGCCTATTTTAACATAATTATTCATTTTTATTTACTAACCGTTTAGCTTTCCTCTTTACTGTATTAACCCATTATCCTTAAAAGCATATGTCAAAAGTGCTGATGGTTTTGTTGCCTTATTACAATTGAGATAAATGGATTTACCTCCAACCTGTAAAAAACAATTAACGAAAGCTTTAGATGAATAAGATTAAGTAATTTTTTTTAAGTAAATTGCTTCTCTAATTAATTTTATATGGGCATAAATTGGCAAGGCGTATTTCCCGCACTTACAACAAAATTTAACAGTAACGACGAATTAGACTTACCCCTTTTTGAAAAAAATTTACAAGCACAATTAACCGCAGGAGTAAATGGTATTGTATTAGGAGGAACGTTGGGAGAGGCAAGTGTATTAAGTATTACTGAAAAAGAAATTCTCGTAAAATTTGCAGTAGAAAAATGTGCAAATAAAGTACCTGTACTTTTAAACATTGCAGAAGGCAGTACTAAAGAGGCTTTACAACAAGCCGCCTATGCAAAAGCCTGGGGTGCAAAAGGCATAATGATATTACCTCCCATGCGTTACAAAAGCGATCTTAGAGAAACGGTAACCTATTTTAAAACAGTAGCCAATAGTACAGATTTACCCATAATGATTTATAACAACCCTGTTGATTACAAAATTGAAGTAACCATACCAATGTTTGAAGAGATGATGGATTGTAGCAATATACAAGCTGTAAAAGAAAGCACTAGAGATGTTACAAACGTTACTAGAATGAAAAATAAATTTGGCGATAGATTTAAACTTTTATGCGGAGTAGATACGTTAGCCATGGAAGAACTTTGCTTGGGTGCAGATGGTTGGGTGGCAGGTTTGGTATGTGCTTTTCCTGCAGAAACTGTAGCAATTTATAATTTAGTAAAACAAGGGAATATTGAAGCCGCTACAAAAATTTACAGATGGTTTATGCCGTTGTTAGAGTTAGATATTCATCCAAAATTAGTGCAGTATATAAAATTAGCTGAGAGCCTTGTTGGATTAGGTAGCGAAATTGTACGGCCACCAAGATTAATACTAGAAGGGAAGGAACGAGAAGATGTAATAAAAATAATTAATGATGGAATTGCTACTAGGCCGAATTTTTAAATTTTGAATTTATGTTTACAGATAATACAACAGCAGAAATAGACGAAGCTGTACAACAAGCATGGGATGCTTTTACTATTTATAGAAATTATTCTTTAGCAAAAAGAGCCGATTTTTTAAGGGCAATTGCTACCGAATTAGAAAATTGTGGCGATGAATTATTTACTATTACTAGTGCCGAAACTAATTTGCCTGAGGCAAGATTAAGAAATGAAAAGGCAAGAACTATTTTTCAACTAAATAGCTATGCCGATGCCTGTGAACGAGGCAATTGGTTAGATGTAAAAATTGATACCGCAAATAACGAACGCACTCCTCCAAAACCAGATTTACGCAAAACACTTACGCCGCTTGGTCCAGTTGTAGTTTTTGGTGCAAGTAACTTTCCGTTTGCCTATTCAACCGCTGGAGGTGATACGGCTAGTGCATTTGCTGCTGGTTGCCCAGTAATTGTTAAAGCCCATCCTGCACACGAAAAAACAAGTACGTTTATAGCAAATTTAATTTTTTCTGCCGCACAAAAATGCGGTGTACCAAAAGGAATAATTGCACACATTTACGGAAAAGATTTTAAGGTTGGCAAACAATTAGTAATGCACCCCAATATAAAAGCGGTAGGTTTTACAGGATCGTACATTGGGGGTAAACAATTAGTTAATTGGGCTAACGAACGTAAAGAGCCTATACCTGTATTTGCAGAAATGGGCAGTACTAATCCTGTTTTTTTATTACAAGAAAAATTAAATAATGATCCTGAAGCTATTGCAAAAATGTTTGCAGCTTCTATTACATTAGGTGTTGGGCAATTTTGTACAAAACCCGGAATTTTTGTTGGTATGGAAGGTGACAGTTTAATAACTTTTACTACTACATTAGCGGCCGAATTAAAAAATACTAGTGTTGGTTTAATGTTACATAAAGGTATTGAAACAGCATACCAACAAAATGCTACTAACGCACTTCAACAACAAGATGTAAAAAACCTATCGGAATTTACAAACCAAAACGATAATTTAGAAAACAAGTTAAGCCCCATCCCTATTTTATCTAGTACTAGTGCAAAAATATTTTTACAAAACCCAATTTTACATAAAGAAGTTTTTGGGCCTTACGCAATCATTGTAGGTTGTATTAATGAAGAGGAAGTATTACAAGTTGCCAAAAATTTAGAAGGGCAATTAACATCTACAATTATGGCTACATTAACCGATTTACAAAACAATGAAAATTTAATTGATTGTATAAAAAACTTTTGTGGCAGAATTATTTTAAATACGGTACCAACAGGGGTAGAAGTAGTTGAGGCTATGCAACATGGAGGCCCTTTTCCTGCAAGTAGTGATAGCAGGTTTGGCAGTGTAGGTGCAGATGCTATTAAACGATTTGCTAGGCCAATAGCCTATCAAAACTGGGACACTACTTTATTGCCAGATGAATTAAAAAGCGAAAACCCTTTACAAATTTGGAGAACTGTAAATAACGAATTAACAAAAGCGCCAATAAACTAATTGAGTATTTCGTATAAAATAGTAAACACTTTAAGTGAATTAAATAGTGATTGGGATGGTTTTCTTCCGCAACATCATCATTTATTAATAAAAAATTTAGGTATAGTTGAACATGCGCAGCTTAATAATTTACAGTACAGATATGTTTACGCATACAAGAATAATACGTTAATTGGTATTGCCTATTTCCAACTATTCAACTTCAATTATACACACATAAATTTTAAACAAGAAAATTGTTTAAAAAGTAAATTTGTACAATTTATCTTACCCAAAAATTTGCCTTTACTTATTTGTGGAAATTTATTTAGGATTAATCAACAAGGATTTTATTTTGCAAACGTAAAAAATAATGATTTAATTTTTGATGCAATAGATGCAATAAAAAAAAGCTTCCCCAAAAAACCTTGTGGCATTTTATTAAAAGATTGTATAGCGCCCATTACAGAAAGTTTACTTAAAAAATTTAAATTCAATTTTTTTAGCAGCGATGTAACCATGGAGTTTACTAATAATAACTGGCAAGGTTTTGACGACTACCTAAAAGCGCTTACAAAAAAATACAGAAAGAGGGCCGTAAAAATATTAGATCATTTTAGCCCAATAACTATAAGAGAGTTAGATGCTGATGAAATAATAGCTAATCAAAAAAATATAGATTTACTCTATTGGAATGTAGTAAATAAACAAACCATTAAACTAGGTACTATAAACACGTCTTATTTTTATAACTTAAAAACTATTTTAAAAGATAAATTTGAGTTTCATGCATTGTATTTAGATGATAAAATGGTAGGGTTTTATACGTATATTTTTTACGAAAAACAGATGGAAACTCATTATATAGGATTAGATTATGCTGTTAATCATACCCATAATACATACTTTGGCTTATTATTTTTGGGCGCAAAAAAAATGATAGAAAAGGGCTTTACTACATTAGAATTAGGCAGAACAGCAAAAGAAGCTAAAGCAAATATAGGTGCAGCTCCCAAGCAAATTTACAATTACATATCTATAAAGAATAGAATAGCTAATATGGCATTACAATTAATTTTGAAACGTTTTAATAGCGAAGAAAATGATAAAGAAATAAACCGTAACCCCTTCAAGTAATGAAAAAGTATTTAAGTATAATTGTGCTAATTGCAGGGCTTTTATTTTTGGGTATAAAACTATACTACAAAAATGTAGCCCCACAAATGAACTTTCAAAATACAGTGCTAACCCTGCTTTCCAATAATACTAAAACAACTATCAACGATTTACGTGGACAAGTAGTTATGGTTTCCTTTTTTCAAAGTTGGTGTATTGATTGTGCTAAGGAAACACCAATCTTAAACGAATTAACTACAGCTATCAACAACGATAAATTTAAAACCCTATATATTTCGGATGAGAATGTTCATAAAATTGAAGGCTTTAAAAGTAGGTTTTTATCAGATAAAATTGTTTTCGCAAAATGCAATGAACCGTTTTCAAGTCTAGGCATTCATGTTTATCCTACCACCTATCTTTTAAATAAAAAAGGCAAAACCGTTTTAGTAAAATTAGAGGGATATGATTGGCAAAAAGAAAAAGCCACCATTGAAAAATTATTGACAGAATAATTAAACGTTGGCAATAGAAGCACGTTTTCTGTTTTTTGATAGATAATAAGTTATACTTAAGGATATAATAAAATAAAATATTACGATGTATTTAAGTAGTACAGAAAAACTATCGCTACCAAACCAATTACCCATAGTATAAATAAAAGCTAAGCCTATTGTGCATTTTAGCGCCTCCCAAACTAAAGCATATTTATTTTCATCCATTAACTCTGTTAACGCATACACAAAAATAAAAATAAATGCACCGTACCAATAAATATAGGGCACCCCAATTCTTTTTATCAAGGCAATATTGCTAAAGAAATAACTTACCAATAAAAGTAAAACTACCAATTGTATCCAAATCCAACTTATAAACCTTGGGCTTGCACTTGTTGTATACTTATTAAAATTAGTTGCATTCATTATTTTATAAACAGGAAATTTCTCTTTAACATCTTTTGGTCGCCAACCCGTAGGCATAAACCAAATACGAAATTTATCTAAAAAATCACTAGCCCGCCAAGCATCTGTAATCAATAACCATAAATGCTGAAAATTAATTTTAATAGGATTCCACGTTTGTACAGGCCGAGTAATTCCATACGCAGGAGGTATATCAACTAGCTCTTTTTGAAATGTACCAAATAATTTATCCCAAAAAATAAAGATTTGTCCAAAATTTTTATCTAAATATTTTTCATTAAATGCATGGTGTACTCTATGATGAGATGGGGTTACAATAATATGCTCTAAAAAACCCATGTTATTTATATGTTGTGTATGATACCAAAATTGTGCAAACAAATGAATTGGTGCAATGGTAGCAATTACTATACTAGGCACACCCAATAGTGCAGCAGGCAATAAAAAAAATGAAAATATTTTTACAAAAGAAGATATACTTTGGCGTAATGCACAAGCTAGATTAAACTCTTCGCTGCTGTGATGTATGATATGGCTATTCCAGAAAAAATTTATTTTATGATCAATCCGATGAACCCAATACCCTGTAAAATCTAAGCTAATAAATGCTACTAAATAAACCAACCACCCAGCTTTTATTTGGATAATATTAAAGTGTTGCAAATACCACTCGTAGCCCAAAATAAAAATGCTTAAGCCCAACACATCTTTGGTAACATTAGTAACGCCGCTTAACAAGCTACTCAACATATCCATGGTGTTCACCGTATCGTTCCCTTTTCTCCATCCATACCATTTTTCAAAAATTACCAACAGAAAAAAAATGGGCATAGCTATCAATAAAATTTTTCCATACGTTTCCATGGCATAAATTTACAAAATATTATGACAAAAACATTTCATTGCATAGATGCTCATACTTGTGGCAACCCGGTAAGGTTAGTAAAACATGGCGGCCCAGTTTTAGTGGGTAAAGATATGAGTGAAAAACGCCAACATTTTTTACAAGAATTTGATTGGATACGGAAGGGATTAATGTACGAGCCCAGAGGGCATGATATGATGAGCGGCAGCATTTTATACCCTCCACACCATCCTGAAAATGATGTAGCTGTTTTATTTATAGAAACTAGTGGATGCTTACCTATGTGTGGACATGGAGCCATTGGTACTATAACTATTGCTATTGAAGAAGGGTTAATACAACCAAAAGTAGAGGGGGTTGTAAAAATGGAAGCACCAGCAGGATTAGTTAATATTAGCTACAAAATGAAGGATAAAAAAGTAGCATCTGTAAAATTAACAAACGTAGCCTCTTATTTAGCATCAACAGAATTAAGTATAGATTGCCCATATTTAGGTGAGCTAATCATTGACGTAAGCTATGGAGGTAATTTTTATGCTATTGTAGATGTACAAAAAAACTTTAAAGGAATAGAGCATTATTCGGCAGATAAATTAATTAGTTGGGCAAGAGAATTACGTAAACGAATTAACGAAAAGTACGAATTTGTTCATCCTGAAAATGAAACCATAAATGGATGCAGCCATATTTTATGGACGGGGGCTGTTTTAGACAAAACCTCTACAGCCCGTAATGCTGTTTTTTATGGCGATAAAGCAATTGATAGAAGCCCCTGTGGAACTGGCACAAGTGCAAGAATGGCTCAGTGGTATGCAAAAGGTAAATTAAAAAAAGGCGATTTATTTATACATGAAAGCATAATAGGTACTAAATTTATTGGCACCATTGAGGAAGAGTGTTTTGTGGCAAATAAACCAGCTATAAAACCTGGTATTGAAGGTTGGGCAAAAATTTATGGTCAAAATATCATTACAATTAATACAGACGATGATCCTTATGCTTTAGGGTTTCAGGTTTTATGATGGAACACAGGTTTAACGGATTGAACTGATTTACTCAGATTTTATCAGTCAATATTTATCAAATCAGTTTAATCAAATTTCTACAACTTATTAATTATGAAAATTACAATTATAGGGGGTGGCATTATAGGATTAAGCAGTGCTTACTATTTACAAAAAGAAGGGTATGCTGTTACAGTAATTGAACGTGGTAACATAACAGATGGTTGCTCCTTTGGCAATATGGGTTATATGTCTCCAAGCCATTTTGTACCATTGGCAAGCCCAGGTATTATTGCAGAGGGTTTAAAACATATGTTAAGTATCAGTAGTCCGTTTTACATAAAACCAAGGCTAGATGTGGATTTGATACGATGGGCATATCATTTTTGGAAAAGCAGCAATTCAAAAAAAGTTTTAAAAAACGCCCCACACTTAAATAATATTTTACAATTTAGCCGAGGCCTTATCAATGAAATGAGAACAGAAATAGGCGATACATTTGATATGGAAGAAAAAGGTTGCTTAATGATGTGTAAGCAACAAAAAACACTAGAGCATGAATTTCATTTAGCAGACGATGCCGAAAAATTTGGATTAAACGTACTACGATTAAATAAAAATGATGTACAAAAACTAGAGCCAACTATTGAACTTAATGTTGCAGGTGCTGTTTTATTTAAAGATGATTGCCATTTTAATCCTGGTAAAATAATGAATGCTTTACATAATTATTTAGTTAAAAAAGGAGTACAATTTAATTTAAATACAACTGTTGAAGGATTTGAAAAAAGCAATAATAAAGTAACCGCAATAGTAACAAACAATGGAAAATTTGATTGTGATGAAGTGGTACTAGCTGCAGGTAGTTGGTTACCGATATTAGCTAAAATGTTAGGTATAAACTTATTGTTGCAAGCTGGCAAAGGCTATAGCCATACGTATCAAAACATAGAAAAAAATATTAACTACCCTGCTATTTTAGTAGATGGTAGATGTGCTGTAACACCTTGGGGCAATAACTTACGAATTGGTGGTACTATGGAAATTAGTGGCATAAATAATAACGTATTAGTAAAACGTATGGAAGGTATTTACAACTCGGCAAAAGATTTTTATCCCTCGCTAAAAATAGACTTTCCACCTACCAATAAAATTTGGAGTGGTTTACGGCCAGTTACACCAGATGGATTGCCTTACATAGGCTACCAAACCTCTTTACAAAATGTTATTTTTGCTGGTGGACATGCAATGCTTGGTATATCGCAAGGTACAGGCACTGGTAAATTAGTTACAGAGTTAATACAAAAAAAAGCACCAAGTATTGATCTGGGTGCTTTTGGAGTAGAAAGGTTTTAACCCAACTGAAACGCTTCATGCAAACCCATAAAACAACTTACTATTGCCCCCTTTAGGTGTCAGGGGTAACTACTCCCATCCAAGCCATCACTCCCATTCCTATTTCAATTGCACTTTCATCAATATTAAAAGTTGGAGTGTGAACATTACTGATAATTCCCTTTTCAATATTACCAACACCTAATCTAAAAAAGCAACCAGGCATATGATGAGTGTAATAGCCAAAATCTTCTGCACCCATTCTTAATTCAGTAGTTTCTACGTTTTCAACTCCTATATATTCTTCTCCATTTTTTTTTGCTACTTCATATAAAGCTTCGTCATTTAATACAAACGGATAGCCCACATCAATAGTTATTTCGGCTGTTGCACCCATTGTTTCCGCTAATTGTGTTACATGTTTTATAATTAATCTATGAGCAGCAAATCGCCACTCTTCATTCATTGCTCTAAAGGTTCCCATCAATTTTACTTCGCTAGGAATAATATTTGTTGCACTGCCGCCATTTATTGCGGTTATACTTAATACACTTGGGTTTGTTGGGTTATTATTTCTACTAATAATTTGTTGCAGGCTTGTAACAATATGTGCTGCAATTAAAATAGTATCTGCCGTTAAATGCGGTGCTGCAGCATGGCCCCCTTTACCTTTTATAGTTATATAAATTTCATCTGCACTTGCCATACTCATGCCGGGCCTAAAACTTAATTTGCCTAAAGGCAATCCAGGGTGTACATGCAAAGCAAAAATACTTTGTGGCTTTGGATTTTCTAATGCTCCGTCTGCTATCATCAAACTTGCACCTCCAGGATTTTTTTCTTCGCCTGGCTGAAAAATTAATTTAACCGTTCCCTCCCACTCATTTTTTAATTCGCTTAAAATTTTTGCAGCTCCTAATAAGCAAGTCGTATGTACATCATGTCCACAAGCATGCATTACACCCTCAATGGTAGATTTATAAGCTATTTCATTTTCTTCTTTAATGGGCAAGGCATCCATATCTGCCCGTAAAGCAATAATTTTTTTTGAAGGATTTTTACCTTCTATTATACCTACTACACCAGTAGTAGCTAGTACCTCAAATGGAATATTAAATGCCGCCAATTTGTTTTGTACAAATTTGCTTGTTTCAAATTCTGCATAACTTAATTCTGGATGGGCATGTAAATGATGACGCACCTCAATAAACTCAGCAGCATATTGTTTGGCTAGTAGCTGTATTTTTTCTTTTAACATAACATATAAAAAAGAGTTTCAAATTGAAACTCTAAACAATTTACAACAAGTATTTTTATTTATCCTCTTCTTTTTCTTTATCCATGTCCTTCTTAGGCTTAACTTCTACAATTTCTGGCACTAAGTATACATTTGTACTTACAATACCTGCTTGCTTTATCATTTTTTTATATCTATCCGCATCTCCTTTATCTATAAAATTTCCAAATTTTAATTTAATGTAGGGTGCTAAAAATGCCATGTAAACTTTTTGCTCAGGAAAACGTTGCAATAATTTAGCTCTAACTTTCATAGCTAAATCTCTATCATTGCTGGTAAGTATCATTAGTCTGTATCCTTTTGCTGCCCTTGGACCATAATCTGAATTATTATCAGCATTTTTTATATTTAATTCATTTTGCTTTTGTCCAAGCATATCAATTCTAGCATCTTTAATTATGGTTGTTTTTGCTTCTATGATACTATCTTTTACAACAATGTCTTGTGCAAAAGAGGGTACTGTTATATAA
>Ga0209596_1000501_pt1 | contig 35886 bp, 34 predicted proteins | sample M_130807_MF_Meta_FD_187314 | JGI IMG/M metagenome (GOLD analysis project Ga0209596, IMG submission 187314) | Freshwater microbial communities from Lake Montjoie, Canada to study carbon cycling - M_130807_MF_MetaG (SPAdes) (version 2) | ecosystem: Environmental > Aquatic > Freshwater > Lake... | reverse complement strand
CCGCTCCCGTACAACGAGCGCTACGAAATGGCGAGAGCGTTACGGGTGTGACTGTATTTGCATTAGATAAAGGAATGGATACTGGACCGATATTTGTTTCACAAAGCGTTCCAATTGACCAAACATGGAGAGCGAGTGAGTTATTAGATGTTCTTTCACAGATGGGACCGAAGGTACTTGCGGATACGTGCGTGATGATTGAGCAGAATGAGAATCCGAGGATTCAAAGTGGCGCGTCGAGTCTTGCACCTAAAATTTCAGTAGAGGAAGCGCAATTGGATTTCAAGAGTTCTGCTCGTGTGATTTCTTGTTGCGTTCGAGCTTTTTATCCATCCCCTAGCGCTTGGACACTTTTTCGTGGGGAGAGAATGAAGATATCTCGAACAGGAAATATTGTTACTTCGTCAGATCTCAACATCGGTGAAATAAGTGTTAGCGGTAATTCCGTAACTGTCGGATGTGCCCAAAATGAAAGCATTGAGATATTGGAGCTCACCCCATCAGGTAAGAATGAAATGAGTGCAAGTGATTGGGCTAGAGGAGCTCGCATACTTCCAGGTGAACTCTTTGGTTGAGGCCCGTCGTAACACTTTCAAATCTCCGAAACCTGATGCTTCTCGTCTACTTGCATTCGATCTTCTTACCGAAGTTAACCGAAATGGTGGCTTCTCAAACCTTCTTCTGCCTCAAGCACTTTCTTCGAGTTCATTAGATGAACGCGATCGCTCATTCGTAACAGAGTTGCTCTATGGCACTTTGCGTATGCAGGGTAAGCACGACTGGGTTTTAGCTCAGATTAGTGATCGACCTTGGAATGAAGTTGACTCAGGAATTGTAGATATCGCCCGCATAGGTGTGCATCAGATTCACGAGATGCGTGTGCCAGATCATGCCGCCGTAGGTGCGACAGTAGAAGTTGCGCGCAAGCGAATTGGTGAATCAAAAGCGAGTTTCGTCAATGCTTTACTTAGAAATGTGACACGGACATCTATCGAAGATTGGTTCGCTCCTTTGATTGCGATTGCCGATCCAGTGGAGAGATTTTCAATTCAGTATTCGCACCCTCAATGGATAATTTCTGCCTATTTTGACTTGCTGAAGGATTGGGATGCCGTGGAATCTCTCCTTGCGATAAATAATGTGGCCGCAAAACCAACTCTCGTTTCTTGGCCAGGGCGATCTACGCAAAGTGAATTAATTGATCTTGGGGGAGTTGCAACGAAATACTCTGCCTACGGTGCGCAGTTCGATGGTGCGCCAGGTTCTCTTGAAATTGTTCGACATCGAAATGCTGGAGTACAAGATGAAGGATCCCAATTAGTCTCAACAGTCTTCGCCGGAGCTGTATCTGATAAAAAGAAATGGTTAGATCTTTGCGCCGGTCCAGGTGGAAAAGCTGCGTTGCTTTCAAGTTTTGCTAAAGTCAATGGGGCAGAATTCACTGCAAATGAGGTGTCAAACCCTAGAGCACAATTAGTAAAGCAAGTTGTTGCAGGTGCTCGTGTATGGGTTGGAGATGGACGCGAAGTATCTACACACGGTGAAACCTTTGATGCAATCTTGATTGATGCACCATGTACTGGTCTTGGCGCTCTTAGGCGGCGTCCCGAAGTTCGTTGGCGTAGAACTGTTCAAGATTTACGAGAACTAACTCAATTACAGAGAGAACTTTTAGAAGGTGCCTATCAGGTGTTGGAATCAGGCGGAATATTGGGATACGCAACATGCTCGCCTCATTTTGCCGAGACGCAGGTGCAGGTAGTTGACTTACTCAAAGCTCATCCGGACTTACAACAAATACCAATTGAGGAATTCATGCCAAAGGAGTTAGAAGGTGCAACCCGTTCTGGATCGATGACCCTATGGACGCATATACACGGGACTGATGCGATGTTTTTATGCCTCTTTCGCAAAAACACTGAAGTTAAATAGTAGGGTAATTTCATGACTCAAGAAATCAGAATTACCCCCTCGATACTCAACGCTGATTTCAATAATTTACAGATTGAAATAGGGAAGATTGCAAGGGTGTCAGATCTCCTACACCTAGATGTGATGGACAATATTTTTGTTCCAAACTTTACCTTCGATTTCGAGAGCGCTTCAAAAATCATCAAAGAGAGTGTCTTACCTGTTGATGCACATTTGATGGTTGCCGACGTTGATGAAATCGCTCGGACATATGCAGAAGTCGGTTGTGCAAGTGTGACAATCCATGCCGAAGCGACGAAAGATATTACGACGACACTGCGTGCAATCAGAAAAAATGGAGCCCGATCAGGTTTGGCCCTCAAACCCGCTTCGCAAATCGAGGATTATGCTGATTTTATAGATGATGTTGATATGTTTTTGATTATGACTGTCGAACCAGGTTTCGGTGGTCAAAAATTCATGACGGATATGATGAGTAAAGTCTCGCGCACACGCGCGCTTATTGGCTCCCGACCTATATGGCTTCAGGTCGATGGTGGTATCTCTACGGAGACTATTGAAATCGCTGCCGATGCTGGTGCGGATACTTTTGTTGCTGGCAGCGCTGTATTCAATGCACAAGATCCTGCGGCTATGGTTACTTCATTGCGAGAACTTGCATCAAAATCCTAATAAACTTTGATGGAATCTGACTCAATAATGGTCAATGCAAGCGGGTTCTCCTCTAGTAAACTCACACCATGAAAACATTCGAAGCGCTATGGGCTGAGTTAGCCCAGATATCGCTTACTCGTCCCGAGGGGTCAGCAACTGTGGCCGCATTAGATGCTGGCATCCACTCAATTGGTAAGAAGATAATTGAAGAGGCTGGCGAAGTGTGGCTGGCGGCTGAGCACGAGAGTAATGAAGCGTTGGCCGAGGAAATAAGCCAACTCTTGTACCACTTACAGACCTTAATGATCGCACGGCGCCTGTCACTCGACGACATCTATAAGTACCTGTAGGAGATCCCATGTTACGAATTGCAATCCCCAACAAAGGTGCCTTAGCTGATGAATCAATATCAATTCTCAAAGAAGCGGGTTATCGCCAGCGCACCGATAGTCGCGACCTCGTATTACTTGATAATGAAAATGAAGTTGAGTTTTATTATTTACGCCCGCGCGATATCGCACTATACGTGGGCAGCGGTGAACTTGAAGCAGGAATAACAGGTCGCGATTTGCTTATCGACTCTGGTGCAAAAGCAGATGAAGTTCTAGAACTCAATTTTGGCGGATCTACTTTCCGCTTTGCAGGAAATTCAGAAGTTGAGTGGAATATCAAAAAGATTTCTGGCAAAAGAGTTGCCACTGCCTATCCTGGATTAGTTGAAAAACACCTAACTTCACTAGGAATAAAGGCGGATGTAGTACGCCTCGATGGAGCGGTGGAAAGTAGCGTGCGACTTGGCGTTGCAGATCTAATCGCTGATGTCGTAAGTACAGGTAATACGCTACGACAGGCTGGACTTAAAATTTTCGGTGATCCAATTCTTGTTAGTGAAGCAGTTCTCATTACGCGTTCCGGTGTCACAATTCCGACAGAGCTTGAGGTTTTGATTCGCCGATTACAAGGGGTGGTAACTGCGCGCAAATATGTTCTCCTAGATTACGATGTAAAAAAGGTTGATTCCCAAGCGGCCTGCGCAATTACGCCAGGTCTTGAATCTCCGACTATTTCACCATTACAAAATGCTGAATGGGTAGCCGTTCGTGCAATGGTTCTACGCAAGGATACAAATCGAGTGATGGACGAGCTTTGGGCTATCGGTGCTCGGGGAATTCTCGTTACCGACATCCACGCCTGTCGTCTCTAACTATGTGAGTCGGCTTCTTCTATCTCTTCGCGACCAATTCCTAATAAATATAGAACTGAATCTAGATATGGCGCACTGACAGTACTATCTGCTGCAGCTTTTACTGCTGGCTTAGCGTTGAATGCAATACCAAGTCCAGCCATCGCAATCATGTCAAGATCGTTAGCGCCATCACCGATCGCAATCGTTTGATCGATATTTATCTTTTCAATCGCTGCGAAGTCTCTTAGGGCTTGTGCTTTTGCTGCGCGATCAATGATTGGACCTACAACCTTGCCAGTGAGTTTGCCGTCAATAATTTCGAGTGTATTAGCTCGATAGTGAGTGATATTGAGTTCCTTGAGTAATGAGTCGATAACGTTGTGGAAACCACCAGAAACAACGCACACAGTATGTCCAAGACGTTGAAGGGTTCTAATCATGGTGCGCGCACCAGGTGTGAGGACAATCTCATTTTGCACCTGCGTAATCGTAGATTCAGCAAGTCCCTTGAGCAAAGCTACACGTGCGATTAGTGATTGTTCGAAATCCATCTCTCCACGCATCGCAGCATCTGTAATCTTCACTACTTCCGCGTTGACTCCCGCTTTAGTGGCGAGCAACTCGATTACTTCTTGTTGAATTAGCGTTGAATCCACATCCAAAAGAACGAGCTTGCGAGCATGTCTCATCAGACCACCTGGTTGCACCGCTATATCGACGCCTTCTTCTATCGCTACGCTGGCTAAGGAAGACTTCAAAACTTTTTGATCGGCGTTAGATATTACAAATTCAATTGCGGTCACCGGGTATGAAGCAGTTCGAGAAATAGATTCAATATTGCCTCCCAGTTCGCTTATCGTCTGCGCAACTTTTGCAACGGCAGAAGGAAGTAATTTTGGCGAAAGGAGCACGGCGTGAACTAATCCTGTTTTAGCGGCAATCGAGGAGATGGTTGCGCTTGAAAAAGATGTCGCAATATCAACCTCGAGGCTCTTAGCTAGTTCTTCAAGATCAGCATCGATTGCTTCACTATGCGCAGGGTTGCATGCAACAAGTAGAGTCAAAATGAGTCGTTCACGAATAACAACCTGCTCAATATCTAGCACCGTTAGTGAAAATGGAGCCAACGTCTCAAAAAGAGTTGCAGTAATTCCGGGCTTATCAATTCCAGTAAGGAGAATGAGACCCGTAAATGGATCTTTTTCCGGAGTAGCGCTCATAAGGAGACGAGGTTATCGCGAATCACTCTCATAATATGCGCAATATTGACACGTTAGCGCGTGATTGCGGATATCTTTTTCGCCTATGGGTAGCGAATCGGTATTAGAGCTCCGTGATGTAAGTGTTCGTCGTGGTGAGTCAACGATTCTTGGTCCCATAAATTTCTCGATTGCTCCGGGGGAGCGTTGGGTAATTTTGGGACCTAATGGTGCGGGTAAATCTACCTTCCTCAATATTTTAGCCACTCGCATTTTTCCTACTCAAGGTAAAGCTTTTCTATTGGGAGAAGAGATGGGCAAGGTTGATCTTTTTGAACTCCGAACACGTATCGGAACATGCGCATCAATAATTGCCGAGGATATTCCTTATGACGAACTAGTTCGAGATGTAGTTCTTACCGCTGCGTATGCAATTCTAGGCAGATGGAATGAAGATTATGATCTGTGGGACGAATCTCGAGCGATCGCACTTTTAACAACTTTCGGAGTACGAAATCTTGGAGATCGACTCTACGGTTCCCTGAGCGATGGTGAGAAGAAGCGCGTTCAAATTTCACGAGCACTTATGGCCGATCCTGAGTTACTTTTATTGGATGAACCAACTGCTGGACTCGATCTAGGTGGTCGAGAAGATCTCTTGCATCGCTTTTCCGCTTTCGCACAAGATCCATCGGCGCCGGCAACAATTTTAGTTACTCACCATATTGAAGAAATTCCAGCGGGTACGACACATGCGCTTCTTCTTCACAAAGGGGTTATTGCAGTATCTGGCCCGATTGCACAAGTGATCACGCGAGAACATCTGAGTGCCGTTTTTGGAATATCAATGAGTGTTGTATATGAAAATGGACGATTCTTTGCTCGTGCGATTTGATCACAGTTGGGCAGAAGTACTATCTCCATTCGCAACGCAAATAGAATTTATCGAAAGCTCGCTTGAAGGAAGGATTTCATACCCGCCATCCGATTTCGTTTTTCGAGCGTTGACTGCGCCATTAGAAAGCATTCGAGTTGTTATCTTTGGACAAGACCCATATCCAACACCAGGAAATGCAACTGGCTTTGCCTTTGCAGTGCCGAACGAATCAAAAGTCCCAGCTTCCCTCCGAAATATTTTTAAGGAATTCCAGGATGATTTGGGACTCGTTGCGTTGCCGTCGACTGACTTGTCGCAATGGAGCAATCAAGGTGTTCTTCTTCTCAATCGTGCCTTGACATATTCACCCGATGGTCAAATTTCACTTACGCAATGGGCTCCAATCACCAATGCCATCGCTGCGGAATTAGGAAGACGTGATGTAGTTGCGATTCTCTGGGGGAACGATGCAAGAAGCTTGAAGAACTACTTTCGAGATGATTGGGTAATCGAGAGTGCGCACCCTAGTCCCTTATCTGCATACCGTGGATTTTTTGGTTCCAAACCATTTTCTCGAGTAAATAGGATTCTTATCCAAAATTCACTTCCAATAATCGATTGGTAAAAGAAAGAGGGCCCAGGTTTCCCTGAGCCCTCCTCTGTGAAGATTTCTACACTTAGCCAACCCATGCATTGATAGGTGAAGATAAGAAGTAGATCATGAAGAGTCCTGCTACTAGGAATAGCAAAGGATGAATCTCTTTGCGACGGCCTTGAATAACGCGGATGACTACATATGAAACAAATCCTGCACCAATACCAACTGAAATATTGTAAGTAAATGGCATCAAGATAATTGTAAGGAATGCAGGGATTGCGATTCCGTAATCGTCCCAATCAATATTCTTTACTTGTGTCATCATCAAGAAACCTACGATGACCAATGCAGGTGTTGCAGCCTCGTAAGGGATGACTGCCACAAGAGGGGCCAGGAAAGTAGTAAACAAGAAAAGAATTCCTGTAACGACTGATGCCAACCCTGTTCGTGCTCCTTCGCCGACACCTGATGCTGATTCGATGTAGCTTGTGTTAGAAGAGATGCTTCCTGCACCACCTGCAACAGCTGCTAATGAGTCGACAAGAAGAATTCGATCATTGTTTGGAATATTTCCATCTCTATCAACGAGACCCGCTTCATGTCCAATAGCTGTAACAGTTCCTACAGTGTCAAAGAAGTCAGATAACAAGAGGGTGAAAACTAAAAGAATTGCAGTAATTGCAGAAACTTTACCAAAGGAACCAAATAGGTTGAATTGACCGAAGAGTCCGAAATCTGGTGTTCCTATAATCTTGGAAGGAACCGCTGGAACATTGAGTCCCCAACCCTTTGGATTGACAGCACCTGTTGCACCATTGAAGTTAGGCCCAATCTTAAATGTTGACTCGATTGCTATTGCTACAACTGTTGCAGTTGCAATACCAATGAGAAGTGCACCCTTTACCTTCTTAACCATCAAACCGATCATTGAGAAGAGGCCAAGCGCGAAGACAATAATCGGCCAGCCAACGAGCGTTCCGCCATCACCGAGAGTTACTGGTACTGGACCAGATCCTGTCCTGCGAACAAAGCCTGCATCAACGAGACCAATGAGGGCGATGAAGAGACCGATACCAACTGAGATAGCGATCTTGAGTTGCGCTGGAACAGCGCGAAATACTGCAGTTCTAAATCCTGTAAGCACAAGTACTGTGATGATCAGGCCTTCAAGAACGATAAGACCCATCGCATCGGCCCAAGACATTCGTGATGCTATGCCTACGGCAACAAATGTATTAAGGCCGAGTCCTGTTGCAAGTGCTAGTGGATAATTTCCGACAACACCCATCAAGATTGTGAGGATGCCCGCAATAAGTGCGGTCATAGCAGCAATTGCTGCAAGATTAGGAGCGTCTCCGCCACCTAAGAATTTACCATCGGCATCTTTTGAAAGACCGATGATGAGGGGATTGAGTGCGACGATATATGCCATCGTAAAGAATGTGACGAAACCGCCACGTACTTCACGTCCTACAGTTGAACCACGTTCTGATATTTTGAAATAGCTATCAAGCATGGTGGACCTTTCTCATTTTGGTGTCGGGGGTGGTTGCGACCCCGTGTGACTTCACGGCTCACATGCCGGGGGCTATACCCGAAGAGTATTAGTTACTTAGCGGTAAATCGGGAGACAACACCGAGGGAGATGGCAATAGATTGACCGATAAAGAGGGCAAATAATGCAGTTCCAAGCCCGAGACGCCCACCCAACAGTGCACCTAGGACTAAAACAGTAGCTTCGATTGCAAGGCGAACTCGGCCAACTCGGATCCCACTCTTATTGTGAATGGCTGTCATCAAACCGTCGCGAGGGCCGGGTCCTAAACCGCACGTTATATAAAAAGTTGATCCCATTCCAACAAGAGCAATACCTACGAAACAATAAATAATTCCAACGAAATAGTTAGTAGCGATTGGAAAATAGAGAACACCAAACTCGATTGCAGCTGCGATGAAGACAATATTCATCAAAGTTCCAAAGCCTGGTTTTTCACCTAGTGGAATCCAAAGAAGTAAAACTAATGAACTCAAAATGAAAGTCGACCAACCTAGTGTGATGTGCAAATGTTGAGAGACACCTTGCGCAAGCACTGACCATGGTGCGTTCCCAATATGGCTTTGAATCAGTAGCGAATCCCCAAGACCGAAAATGATGAGACCGAAAATCAGGATCGTAGAGCGTTTTATTGATAAATCCCAGCGACCTTGTCCAGTCCAAGGCATGATTGGAATCGTTTTGTGTGGGCGCAACCAATGCATGATTGAATTCAATGACATTAGTGCAGGCTACTACACGATAACCTGCTCCATATGGAATTCACCTATTTTCAGGCTGTGCTCACTGGACTGATACAAGGAGTCACGGAATTATTTCCTATTTCGTCCTTAGGTCATGCAGTACTTGTTCCTGCATGGATAGGTGGATCATGGTCAACTTTTACGACTAATCCAAACTCACCTTATCTAGCGGTAACTGTGGCGCTACATGCCGCTAGCGCCGTTGCCCTCTTTTTAGTTTTTCGAAAAAGATGGTACGAACTTTTAGGCGGTGCTTACAATTCATTGCGGGGCAAAAAGAGCAACGCGGCGGCTGTGTTTTGGAGAGTTTTCCTCGCAACAATTCCAGTCGCATTATTGGGCTTTATCTTTGAGAAGAAGTTGCGGGAAATATTTGCAAGTCCATTAGCGGCTGCTTCATTTCTAACAATTAATGGCCTATTGCTGTTGAGTGCTGAGAGATTAACACGCAGAAGCCACCAACATTATAAATTAGAAGACTCAAATGCACAGATTGTCGAACATTTATCTATTCCAGCGGCGATGACTGTTGGCCTAGCCCAATCCTTAGCCCTTCTTTCTGGTATCAGTAGATTCGGTGTAAGTATGAGCGCTGGACTTCTAAGAAAACTTTCACACTCCACAGCCTCTGATTTTGCTTTTTTATTGGCACTACCTGTTATAGCCGGGGCGGCTTTCTTGAAATTGCCAGATTTGTTTGCTCCAGAGTACAAATCAATATTGGGAGCAATCGCTGCGGGCTCTCTCGTTTCATTCTTTGCAACTTATGCATCAGTAACATTTCTCGTAAAGTGGTTTAAGACAAAAACGCTTTATCCATTTGCGATTTATTGTTTAGTTATCGGTATTGCCTCAGTCATTAGGTTCGCGTAGGTATCTGATGTTTCCTGGAATTGGAACGGTTATAAATATTGTCACGATCATTGGTGGCGCATCAATCGGCGTCCTTATAGGTAACCGCATGAAGATAAAGACCCGCGATTTACTAACAGATGTACTCGGTTTAGTAACCTTTTTAGGCGCTGGTAGCGCCCTCATTCCACTGTGGTCACACCGTTACATAGATTCATTACCATCTGGCTGGGCTCTCCTTGTCGTACTCGGATCACTACTTATAGGTGGACTCATCGGTTCAGCGCTCAATCTTGAAGAGCGACTCGATGGCCTGGGGGAGAAGTTGCGCAAACGATTCGGCGCATCGAATGAGAGTCCTTTCGTTGAAGGATTTGTTTCAGCATCACTTCTTTTCGCCATCGGCCCTCTTGCAATACTTGGAAGCATTAGTGATGGAATGTCTACCGGTATCGATCAACTCTTGCTCAAGAGCACACTCGACTTCTTTGCAGCGATGGCATTTGCGACATCCCTTGGTTGGGGAGTTGCAGCATCAGCTCTTCCTGTCGGCCTCTATCAAGGAGCATGGACATTCATAGGTCTTGCATTAGGCAAAGTATTAGAGGGCTATCAAGTAGATGCGATGACGGTCGTCGGTGGAATCATGCTTGTGTGCATTGCATTTAGATTACTGAAAATAAAGACTGTGGCAGTAGGCAACCTTCTGCCAGCGCTTGCAATAGCACCCTTGCTGGCACTAGCCCTGCACCAATTCGCTTAGATAGTTGCTGCATCAATCACGAAGCGATACTTAACATCACTTGAAACAGTGCGGTTGTAAGCAGCATCGACGTAGTCAGCTTTGATAACTTCGACATCACTGACGATATTGTGCTTACCGCAAAAATCAAGCATCTCTTGAAGTTCTGGCATTCCACCGATCATGGAGCCAGCCATTGAGCGTCGCCCATTGAGCATGACACCTGGTTGAACTGCGTAAGGCTCACCTGGTAATCCGATGATAACCAAGGTTGCATCGAGCTTGAGAAGTTCTAGATACTCATTGATATCAATTCGAGCGCTTACCGTATTGAGAATTAAATCAAATTTCTTATGATGTGGTTTCAGGTTATTGATATCTTTTGTTGAAACGAAATAATCGGCCCCCATTGCAAGAGCATCTGCTTCTTTACTAGGTGAATGCGAAAAAACCGTTACATCTGCACCCATAGCGTGAGCGAACTTCACGCCCATATGTCCCAGGCCTCCGAGTCCCATAACTCCAACCTTCATACCAGGACCAGCTTTCCAGTGTTTCAATGGAGAGAAGAGTGTGATCCCTGCGCATAGAAGTGGCGCGACGCCACTTTGATCTAAATGTGCTGGAACATGAACTGCATAATCTGCATCGATAACAAATTTGTTTGAGTAGCCACCCATCGCAACAGTTTTTCCGTCGCGCTCAAGACCGTTGTAAGTCCCAGTCATTCCTTCTAAGCAATAATTCTGTAGACCCTTTTTACAACTCTCACACTTACGGCAAGAATCAACGAAAACTCCGACACCGACAGTTTCACCAATTGTGAAATTCTTTACAGATGATCCCAAGGCAGTTACGACGCCTACGATTTCATGGCCAGGTACCATGGGAAATATTGCAGGGCCCCACTCTTCGCGCACTTGGTGAATATCTGAATGGCATATGCCCGCATATGTAATATCGAGTGAGATGTCATTTGGACGCAACTCGCGACGATCGAATTCGTAATTGGTGAATGCGCCAGATGCTTTGAGAACTGCAAGGCCACGAGTTTTCATGTTTCTCTCCCTAATTAGAGTGTGAATGGTAGCGGTTCAGTAGAAATATGCGCTGCGCGTGATCCACGTGCAGTCACGCGTCTCATATGATGCCGACGACATAGAACTTCGTAGGCGATTTGCGCTCCTGTTGCAACATCACCGACAACAACTTGTTCTCCTTCGACAACCATTACACCACCCGATGTGCGCGCATTATGGGTTGCTCGTGCTCCACACCAGCAGAGCGCCTCAACTTGCAAGGTGTGTACTCGGTCGGCTAGCTCGACAAGGCGTGCCGATCCTGGAAAAAGTGATGTACGAAAATCAGTAAGAATTCCAAATGCAAAAACATCAATACTCAAGCCATCTACAATTTTCGCTAACTGATCAATCTGTGCACTTTCATAAAATTGAGCTTCGTCGCAAATTATGTAATCGATGCGCTCACCTATAGAGAGATGGTCTACGACATAACGGTGAATATCTAACTCTGGGTTCACTTCAATCGCTGGACTTTGTAAGCCTAAGCGTGATGAAATCACACCAGATCCAGCTCTATCTTTTGATGTGAAAATTAATCCTGTACGTCCTCGGCTTTGATGGTTGTGAGCAGTCTGCAAGGCAAGGGTTGATTTTCCACTATCCATCGTTCCGCAGTAATAGATGAGTTCAGCCACGGGCGTATCTTGCCACGGAAATTAGATAATGTGTCGAGCCGATAGTTCAAGCTCCAGCTTTGGAATTAGCGCCAATGCCATATCTACAGATATGTGAGAACCGTCTCTGTAGGCGACTACTCCGTCAACGATTGCGGGACAGTAGCTCGAACATAGCCAAGGGTTCGGATTGATCAGATCAAATCCCTTGATGACTTTGACGGCACTTCTCTCTGTGGAATCACATGAGGAACTCTTACGTGAGGCAAGACAGGACGGAATATCTCGTAATGGGCGCGGAGTATCAGCTAAATAAATAATATGTGAAGTTGATTTGGATAGTTCGGAGAGTAATTTGCGCTGCCCATCACTCCACCACTGTGAACGATTTGGATAGCGCGTTGGGGGAGTGAAGTATTGAAAACTACTCGTTATTACCGCGATTGGATGAATGGTTGCTATGCGTGCAATCGAATTCTTACGCCATTTGGTGCAGTGCACCATTTTGAATGCACCTTGGTCAGGGCGCGTTGAATCAACCGCAGGACATGCAGATTTTGTTAGTGAAACCAGCTTGAAATGGTTTCTTATGGCCATTTCCTTTAGTGCAGGAAACCACTGCGCGGCGTGTGAATCACCATAGAGCACAACTACTTTCCTGCTTTGCAGATCTCCGTACGTGCAGTATCCAGATTTTGTTTCACCATAATTAACATGACACTGATCTTCATAAACGCCTGGCTTCTTCATTACTTCGGCTAGAGTAAATTTTGTTGTAGTGGAGCCATGTACCGTAATTTCATTCGATGAAGTAACTGATATACCGGCTGCCAAGAGCGCTGATATACCGGTTGTGACTACAGCCCCTAGGTAAATTTTTCTAGGAGTAAAGCTTTTATGACGTAATGGTTCTTCCACAAAGCGATGTGTTAATCCAGCTAAAAGAATTGTCAGTGCAATACACGCTAAACGTTCGCGGATATGTAGCGGACGTCCTAATGCGGTGCTTGGCAACACCAAAGCCGGCCAATGCCATAGATAGAGTGGATAAGAGATTGCGCCAAGCCACTGAATGATTCTGCTATTTCCTAAATGATTGAAGATCGGAGGCCAAACGTTTATTGCACCGATAAAGATGAATGTTGCAATGACTGGTAAAAAAGCGTTGTAGCCAGGAAAAGCTGTGTTTTCATCAAACCTAAATGCTGAAATTCCGATCGCAATCACTGCTAACCACGGCAGTAACCTTGAAGAGAAGAATCTGGTAGGAATGAAGAGTAGAAGTGCACCAACTCCTAATTCCCATGCACGTGTTGGTAAGCCGTAAAATGCCCAGATTGGTGAGGTGCGTGTCTGATAGATTGAAAAAAGAAATGAAAAAATTGTGATGCCGGCAATACTTGATACTAAGTAACGTCGATTCTTTATTCTAGTAAGTAAGAGTATAAAAATAGGCCAAACGAGATAGAACTGTTCTTCGACTGCGAGTGACCAATAATGAATGACTGGCGATGGAGTTGCGTTGAGATTTTGGTAGTCGTTTTGCCACAGAGCGAATAGATAGTTTGAAATATAGAGAGAGGCAGCCATCAGATCTTTGCCTAGATTGGCCCGAGTTATTGCTGGGAGAAGAAGCCAGGACAAAATTGCCGTTGATATGAGGACAAAAGCTGATGTGGGGAGCAATCTTTTTATTCGGCGTTGATAGAAGGCTGGGAAATCGAGATCACCTTCACGATCAATTTCACGAAGTATGAGACCAGTGATCAAGTATCCGGAGATGACATAAAAGATATCTACACCGATGAAACCACCAGGCATAAGTCGTGCGTGAAAAAGTGTTACTAATAGCGCAGCAAGAGCACGAAGTGCTTGAATCTGCGTGATGCGCATCGTTATGAACTCATCAAAGAATGAATCGAAATCTCTGGAAATGAAGAAGTAATTCGATCTCGACCACCCAGTGACGCAATCTCAATGACTGTGGCCACATCCGTAACGATTCCACCGCATGCGCCGATGAGTTCAATTGCTGCGCACATAGTTCCACCAGTAGCAAGGACGTCATCAACTAATAGAACTTCTTGGCCGTGCGCAATCGCATCGACATGTATTTCTACAGTTGCTTCTCCATATTCAAGAGCGTAACTCTGGGCATGTGTTCTGAAAGGAAGTTTCCCGCTCTTACGTATCGGGATAAAACCGCGATGGAGATTAGCTGCAATAGTTGAAGCGAAGATGAATCCTCTAGCCTCAATTCCTGCTATGCACGCTGAGGGTGAAGCAAAGACCGAAAGCGCTCCGGTAATGACATGCAGGGCTTCTCCATTAGCGAGCATGGGAGTTATATCTTTGAAGATCACTCCCGGCTTTGGATAATCAGGAATAGTTCGAATCAAGCCCAGTGCCTTCTCAACATTCACGAAGCCACCGCCGTAACTTTCTCAAGAAGATGTGTGACCGAACGGGGACTTGAACCCCGAATCCCTTGCGAGAACTAGCACCTCAAGCTAGCGCGTCTGCCAATTCCGCCACCCGGTCGAGTGCGGGCTAACGATAGCAAGCAGAGCGCGTATGGTGCAAAAGATGAGGGTAACGAGAGAGAATAAGCAGATGATGAGCCAACAAGAGCGCGAAGAACTTGAAGTTGAAACTGTTCGCATTTGCCAAGAATTGATTCGATTTCCGAGTGTCAATTATGGTGATGGCAAGGGTGATGAAAAAGATATCGCTAATTATGTTGTAGCTTCTCTAGCCGAAGTTGGAATAGAGTCTCGAATTTATGAATCAGCCCCGGGACGTTGCAATGTAATTGCGGATATCGCAGGTCTAGATGATTCCCGACCAGCATTGGTTTTACATGGACACCTTGATGTCGTACCAGCAAATGCCGACGATTGGTCAGTGGATCCATTTGCAGCTGTTATCAAGGATGGAATGATTTGGGGTCGCGGCGCTGTAGATATGAAAAATATGGATGCAATGATATTAGCAACCGTGCGCTCTTGGGCGCGTCGAGGATATGTTCCGCCTCGCAGAATTGTTCTAGCATTTTTTGCTGACGAAGAGGCTGGAAGTTTATTTGGCTCACGGTGGATGGTTGCAAAGCATCCTGAAGTATTCGCGGGGTGTTCAGAGGCAATCTCAGAAGTTGGCGGTTTTTCGGTAACGGTTGGTGATAACAAACGCCTTTACTTTGTGGAAACTGCAGAGAAGGGAATTCATTGGATGCGCCTCACGGCATCAGGTCGAGCTGGACACGGCTCAATGATTAATCCAGAAAATGCACTCACACGTTTAGCAGAAGCTGTAGCAAAAATTGGTAATTTTGAATGGCCACAGCGTTATTCAAGGACAGTAAAAGAGTTATTTGCTCATGTTGCGAAAGTAACTGGTAAGCCATATAACGAAAAGGATTTGCGGCCACTGCTCACGGAATTAGGAAGTACATCTCGCATGATCGGCGCGACTCTACAGAACACAGCGAATCCATCAATGCTTCAAGCTGGATATAAAGCCAATGTAATTCCACAGAACGCTACTGCTGTAGTTGATGGCCGATTTATTCCTGGATATGAAGATGAACTCAATACAACAATCCGCGAATTGGTTGGTCCAGATATAGAAATTCAAACAATTGCACGAGATATTGCTTTAGAAACTAACTTCTCTGGGCCTCTGGTAGATGCAATGTGTGCAGCCCTCATCAGTGAAGATCCCGAAGGACTTCCTGTTCCATATCTAATGAGCGGAGGAACAGATAACAAAGCTCTCTCTGAATTGGGAATTGTGGGCTATGGCTTCTCACCCCTCAAACTTTCTCCAGATTTAGATTTTATGGCTTTATTCCACGGAGTAGATGAGCGGGTTGAAATCGAGGGTTTGTACTTCGGTGTACGAGTACTTTCTCACTTTCTGGAGAATTGCTAGATCGCTGAAATATCGTCGAGTGCTTCTCTAACAATTTCGGGCAAGGTGATTTGTTCAGTTGTCAGTGCACCTCGTAATTGAGCGCCAGTTCGTGCACCGATAATTGCACTAGTAACTCCTGGTGCATCACGAACCCACGAAAGCGCGACTTCTAGCGGTGAATATCCAAGACCCTGAGCTGCAACACAAACAGCATCAACGATGCGAGAGGATCGTTCATCTAAATATGGGTCTATAAAGTGTGCAAAATGTGGTGAGGCACCACGAGAATCACTCGGTATGCCGTTTCTATATTTTCCGGATAGAACTCCACGACCAAGTGGAGACCATGCTAGAAAACCGACTTCTAGTTCCGTTGCACTTTCAAGAATCTCTTCTTCAACAGTTCTGTTCAATAATGAATACTCATTTTGCATCGTTGCAATAGGAGCTTTCATTGAATGAGATTCTTGAAGCGTAATTGCTCGGGCGCTTTGCCAACCAGAATAATTAGTTATTCCTACATAGCGTGCTTTGCCTGAAGAATAAGCAAAATCAAGGGCTGATAATGTATCTTCTAAGGGGATGTGAGAATCCCACGAATGTATTTGCCAAAGATCAACGTAGTCAGTTCCTAATCGAGTGAGAGATTTTTCTAGTTGCGAAATCAAATTGTGACGAGAAGCATCAATTTTTCTTTCACCCTCTATAAACGAAATTCCCGCTTTTGTAGCAAGAATAATCTCATCTCGATTGAAGAGCGTTCCAATAAGTCCACCTATTACGCGTTCACTATCTCCATCACCATATGTAGCGGCAGTATCAATAAAATTGCCACCAGCCTCTATAAAAGCACGACATTGATCGGCCGCCTCGTGTTCGTCGGTATCTCGACCCCACGTCATCGTGCCCAATCCAAGACGTGAAATATCTAGTCCTGTTCGTCCAGCACGTCGCATTTCCATGTGGCGACCTTAGCAATACTGAGTCTGCAACCTTGCGATAGCCTTGCTCTGTGTCCTTAGTTGTTTTTATTCGTCATGCACATTCGCAAGCCAATGCTGCTGGAATACTTTCCGGTCGACGTCCAAATATCTCTTTGAGTGAGAAGGGGCGCACACAAGCCCAGGAGTTGGCTATTCGTTTGGGTAACTTGAAAGTCAAAGAGATTCGAATTAGTCCATTACAGCGCTGCGTCGAAACTATTGATCCTTGGCTATCAGCAAAGACGCGAATTCGTAGTGTGGAAGACCATGGAATAACGGAAGTTGATTATGGAACGTGGAGCGGGCGCACATTGCGATCCCTCTCACGTGAAAAACTCTGGAAAATTGTCCAAGAAACTCCAAGTCGGGTATTTTTTCCTGACGGCGAAGGCATGTCCAATATGCAAGCAAGAGCTGTTGATTCGATGTATGCGGGAATTTCATCAAAAGGTAGCGGGGCTCTCGTCATGGTTAGTCATGGCGATGTCATCAAGTCATTAGTAGCCGCAAATCTAGGCATGCGCCTTGATGATTTTCAAAGAATTATTATCGATCCCGCTTCAATTACAGTATTTGATTTCTCTTCTAAAACTCCACGACTATTACTTCTCAATGATTCACATACAAAAATTGAGGAAATGGGGAATTCACCCACGAAGAAACGTCTCTTAGTTGGTGGTGGAAGCGGTCCATCGATAAAAAAGAAGAGTAAATGAGTCGTCTTACTTACATATACGATCCGGTTGAACGTTTCGTGGCAGGCACAGTGGGACAACCTGGAGAGCGAACCTTTTTTCTACAAGCACGTACGGGCGCTCGAATTACCTCAGTCTCGCTAGAGAAAGCGCAAGTAGCCGCATTAGCCCAACGAGTCGAAATACTCATCAGAGATTTACGACGAACAAATCCATCTCTTGCACTTATTCCAACTCATCGCGATGAGGCACCGCTAGAGCAACCTATCTTTGAGGAATTTCGTGTTGGTGTTATCTCACTCTCGTGGGATGAGAGTAAATCTTTAGTCTGTATTGAGTGTGAAGCAGCGGGAGATGAAGCAGAACAAGTTGATCAGGAGGGAGATTTACTTCAGGTCTATCTCGCCCCCGCGGCCGCATCAGCATTTGCGACTCGTTCACTCATGGTGGTTGAAGCAGGACGTGTTCAATGCCCATTTTGTGAAATCCCTATAGATCCACAAGGACATCTATGCCCGAGAGCAAATGGTTACCGACGCTAATCTAAAACTCCTCACGATGGGAGTGATAACTGTTACTGGGCGGTTGGTAGACGCGTCCAATGCAACGCTCTTTGCAACTATCGAATCTGATCACACCAAAGGTGAATGTATCTATAAACCCATTGCGGGGGAGCGACCCTTATGGGACTTTCCTGATGGTCAACTCGCTCATCGAGAATATGCAGCATTTCTCGTGAGTGAGCTTTTAGGTTTGCATATCGTTCCTCCAACGGTGCTGCGAGATGGTCCCTTTGGCATAGGAATGGTGCAACTCTGGATCGATATTGATGAAGAGATTGATCTCGCGCAATACTTCTCGCAAGACGATCCGCAATTGCGCAGGATGGCACTCTTCGACGCAATTATTAATAACACAGATCGCAAGATTGGTCACCTTCTTCCTGATAAATCTGGCCACTTATATGGCTGCGATCATGGCGTTACATTTCACAGTGAATACAAATTGCGCACTGTCTTATGGCAGTGGGCAGGAGAGCCGTTACTTGAACCTGAGATTTCAATCTTGCAAGAAGCAATCTCGAAATTTGCAGAAATTAGAATGGCATTGAAGGATTATCTAACTGAAGAGGAAATAGCAGCATTGGAATATCGGATACGAGAGCTTTTGGAGAGCGCAATATTTCCTCTGCCGAATCCTGATTGGCCAAGTATTCCTTGGCCCGCTTTTTAGCTTGATGCAATACTATTTCTAAATGAATTCATGGGCACAGGTCTATATCCCTCCGATGGAGAGCTCCATTGATTTTCCAAATTTGAAACTATATAACAGTGCAACCAAATCGATTGAGGCGCTACCCAGTAAAGATTTCTACCAGATGTATGTCTGCGGCATCACACCATACGATGCTACTCATTTGGGTCATGCTGCTACCTACATTACTTTCGATCTTATAAATCGCTATCTACGCGCCGGCGGAGCGCGGGTAGATTTCGTGCAAAACATCACCGATATTGATGATCCACTTTTCGAGCGTGCCAAGAGAGATAATGTCGATTGGAGTGAATTAGCAACGAGTCAGATTGAACTTTTTCGTGGGGATATGGTTGATTTACACATCATTCCGCCAAAAGATTACATAGGCGTTGTTGAAGCTATTCCAATGATTATTGAATCCATCACCACAATAGCAAACGCGGCCTCGACGTATTCTGTTGATTCAGATTTATATTTCGATGTGCATAGTGATAAAGATTTTGGAAAAAGGTCACATCTCACTGAAGAAGAGATGCTTGAAGTATTTTCCCAACGTGGAGGCGATCCACTCAGAGTTGGCAAACGAGATCCCTTAGACGCACTCCTGTGGTTACACCAACGTGAGGGTGAACCTGGATGGGATTCACCATTTGGCAAAGGTCGCCCAGGTTGGCATATCGAGTGCAGTGCTATTGCGATGCATTATTTGGACGACAAAGTTGACGCACACTATTCAATAGATATTCAAGGCGGTGGAAGTGATCTAATCTTTCCTCATCACGAAATGAGTGCCTCCCAGAGCAAAGTGATATCAAAGAAAGAATTTGCGCGTTCATATGTGCATACAGGCATGATTGGACTTGATGGCGAAAAGATGAGCAAGAGTAAAGGAAATTTACTCTTTGTTTCAAAGATGGTGAATAAGGGTATTAATCCTATGGCGATACGACTAGCGCTTATTTCGCAGCCCTACGCCTTAGATCGTATGTGGACTCAATCTTCACTCGACGATGCAATTGATTTACTGGAAAAGCTCAACATTGCTCTTTCGCGTGAGGAAGTTGCACCAACAAAGCCCGTCATTATGGAAATTATTCGCGCACTTTCAAACAATTTAGATACTCCTGCTGCGCTTCTAGCGCTATCGGAGTGGAGCGATCAAAGTTTACAAGGTAGCGTCGGGGGAGAAGCAGGAGAACTATCAAGAGCGATAGATTCACTCTTAGGTATAGCTATCTAGTCTTGCGTACGTCTGCGTAAGTAGCGCTCAAATTCCTTTGCAATACTCTCACCTGATACTTCTGGAATGTCACTCGCATCCTTGCTCTCTTCCAAAGATTTAATATATTCGGCGATATCACTATCTTCTTTAGCCATTGAATCCACTGCGGCCTCCCATTGTGTTGATTCAGTGGGCAATTCACCTAAAGGTAGATCTATCTCTAAGAAGTCTTCGAGTGCATTAATAAGAGCAAGGGAAGCTTTTGGAGATGGAGATTGCGATGCGTAGTGTGGCACTGCTGCCCAGAGCGCAATTGCATCGATTCCACGCTTAAAACAATTATCTTGAATTATTCCGAGAATCCCCGTCGGGCCTTCATAACGAGATGTTTCAACACCTAGTCTCTGCGCGATGTCGGGATGGCCACCAGTACCTGTCACACCGATGGATCGTGAGTGCGGAGCATCAGCTAAGAGAGAACCGAGAGTTATTACCATTGAGACATCTAAATCATCAGCGAGGTCCAAGATTTCGCGAGTGAAGTATTTCCAACGCATCGAAGGTTCTGCGCCTTGAACTATTACAAAATCATTAGGAAGGTGAGGAGTTTGAATTCCAAAGACTCGTGTCGTTGGCCACGTAATCGAACGAATCTCGGATTCATCTAAATCAATGATTGGTCTACTGACTTGAAAATCGTAAAACTCTTCGGGATCTATATCAGCAATAAGTTCTGGAAGAATTGAAGTTTCATCTTCGCTCCATGCACCAAGGAGATGAGCTAATGCTCCTGAGGCAGCTTCCCCTGCATCATTCCAACCAGTGAAAGCAACCACCATGATGGGGGTACGAAGCGCTGGAATTTTGAGAATCTCCATATCGACACCTTACGGTAACCTTTGACAAGTGAGTAAGTTGAAATTGTCCTCAAAGAGCCCTGGTCTCCTGCGCAGAGCCCTCTCAACTCGAGTGGTTATCGCAGATGGCGCTATGGGAACAATGCTTCAGGATGCGGACCCAACGCTGGAAGATTTTCAAGGCCATGAAGGTTGTAATGAAATTCTCAACGTGAGCCGCCCGGATATTGTTGCTAATGTTCATAACGAGTATTTGAGCGTAGGCGTAGATGCAATTGAGACAAATACATTTGGAGCGAACTGGGCAAATCTTGCCGAATATTCCATCGAAGATCGCATTTACGAATTGGCTTTTGAAGGCGCCAAAATAGCGCGCACGTGTGCTGATCTATTCACGACGCCAGAAAAGCCACGCTTTGTTTTAGGTTCGCTGGGCCCGGGTACTAAATTGCCTAGCCTTGGCCATACCACCTATGAAAATTTGAGAGACGCGTATGAATTAGCGTCGCAAGGACTCATAGATGGCGGTGTGGATGCGTTGCTCATTGAAACTACACAAGATTTATTACAAGCAAAAGCTGCAGTCAATGGTGGGCGCAGAGCGATAGATAAATGTGAACGCGATATTGTTTTGATTGCGCAGGTAACTGTTGAAACAACCGGCACAATGTTGCTTGGTTCAGAGATTGGTGCTGCGCTCAATGCTCTCGAGCCACTCGATATTGATCTCATTGGACTCAATTGCGCGACCGGTCCAACTGAAATGTCTGAGCACTTGCGTTATTTATCAAAGAGTGCACATTGCGCAATATCTGTCATGCCAAATGCCGGACTACCAATTCTTGGACCTAAGGGTGCGCATTATCCACTCAACCCTGCGGAGTTAGCGATCGCTCTCAAAGGCTTTGTAAAAGATTATGGAGTTTCACTCATTGGAGGATGTTGTGGAACAACCCCATTACACCTCAAGGCTGTAGTCGATGAAATTGGGGGAACCACAAACTTTGATCGAGTAACAGATATTGATCCAGGAGCATCATCTCTCTATCAATATGTTCCGTTTAGACAAGATAAGACTTATTTGGCTATTGGAGAGCGAACAAATGCAAATGGGTCACGTGCGTTTAGAGATGCGTTGCTCCTTGAAGATTGGCAAACCTGTGTTGAAATAGCTCGCGATCAAATTCGAGATGGTGCGCACATGCTTGATCTCTCCGTTGATTATGTAGGCCGAAACGGTGTTTCGGATATGGCCGAACTTGCTTCACGTTTTGCAACTGCTTCAACACTTCCCATTGTTTTGGATTCCACCGAACCAGCAGTTCTCAAAGCGGGATTAGAAAAGCTCGGTGGTCGAAGCATTATCAACTCAGTCAATTTCGAAGATGGCGATGGAGCCGACTCTCGTTTCGCCAAAATCATGCCACTAGTTGTTGAGCACGGTGCTGGAGTTGTTGCTCTCACAATCGATGAAAAAGGCCAGGCGCGCGATTGCGAATGGAAACTTCAAGTTGCGCGGCGACTCATCAATGATCTAACGCAAAAATGGGGTATGCAGACCGGAGATATTTTGATTGACTGTCTCACTTTTCCAATTGCCACAGGACAAGAAGAGACACGTCGAGATGGTATTGAGACGATTTCTGCAATAAAACAATTGAAAGTCGAATTCCCTCAGGTGCAAACAACCCTAGGAGTCAGTAACGTCTCATTTGGTCTCAATCCCGCTTCACGCGTTGTTTTGAACTCAGTCTTCTTGAATGAATGCGTTAACGCTGGCTTAGATTCTGCAATTGTTCATCCCTCCAAAATTATGCCTATGGCGCGTATTCCAGAGCGTCAAAAGGAAGTTGCACTCGATCTCATCTACGACCGTCGAATATTCAATGGCGATGAATGTACTTATGATCCACTCACAGAGTTTCTCCAACTCTTTGAAGGTGTAGAGCTAGCTGCATCGCGTAATACACGTGCCGCAGAACTTGCAGCTCTTCCACTTGAAAAACGTCTAGAGCGACGCATTATTGATGGTGAAAAAGTCGGACTTGAAGATGATCTAGATGCAGCACGAGCACAGGGAATAGCACCACTGGCGATAATCAACGATTATCTTCTTGAAGGAATGAAGGTTGTAGGAGAGCTTTTCGGTAAAGGTGAGATGCAATTGCCATTCGTGCTTCAAAGCGCCGAAGTAATGAAGAGTGCGGTCGCACTTCTAGAACCGCATATGGAGAAGACCGATGAAGCAGGGCGTGGAACCATGTTGCTCGCTACAGTCAAAGGTGATGTTCATGATATCGGTAAGAATTTGGTCGATATTATTCTCACAAATAATGGTTATCGCGTTGTAAATATTGGTATTAAGCAGACGGTAAACCAGATTATCGATGCCGCTCTCGAATCAAATGTAGATGCAATCGGCATGAGTGGATTGCTCGTGAAATCAACAGTCATTATGAAAGAAAATCTTGAAGAGATTACATCTCGAGGACTCGATCAGAGATGGCCAATCGTCCTTGGGGGAGCAGCTCTCACGCGTGCCTATGTGGAACAAGATTTAGCGGCAGTATTTCCAGGTGAAGTCCGGTATGCCCGAGATGCATTTGAAGGACTGCGCCTGATGGATTCAATAATGGCGGTAAAGCGTGGTGACGAAGGTGCTGCCCTTCCAGCGCTTCGCGAACGTAAAGTCGCAAACACTCGCAAGATTGCAAGTGAGACACAAATCGATACACGACGCAGTGATGTGGCGATCGATATTGATATTCCAAATACTCCATTCTTTGGTTCGCGAGTTATTAAAGGAATTCCTCTTGCGCAATATTCAGGGATGCTCGACGAGCGAGCACTCTTCGTAGGTCAGTGGGGACTCAAAGGTAATCGCGGCGAATACGAAACGATGGTCGAAGAGGAAGGGCGTCCGCGATTGCGCGCTCTTATCAATCAAGCACAATCACAAGGGTGGCTCAACGCTGCTGTTGTCTATGGATATTTTCCGTGCGTTAGCGACGGCAATGACTTAGTAATTTTGCATCATGAAGGTTCCGATAAAGGTAAAGAACGCACCCGATTCACGTTTCCACGACAAACACGAGATCGACGCCTTTGCATCAGTGATTTCTTCGCCAGTAAAGAATCAGGAAAAGCAGATGTTGTCGCTTTCCATATCGTAACGATGGGCGCTTCGGTCAGCGCTGCAAGTGCCAAACTCTTTGAAGCAAATGCATACCGAGATTATTTGGAACTCCATGGTTTATCTGTGCAACTCACTGAAGCGCTAGCAGAGCATTGGCATGCACGTATTCGTGAAGAGTTAGCACTGAACAATCTGGATTCGCCTGATTTGCAAGAAATTTTAGATCAAGGCTATAGAGGCTCCCGTTATTCATTTGGTTATCCTGCTTGTCCAGATCTTGAGCAGCAAGTTCAACTCTGTGAATTATTAGATCCTGGTCGCATTGGAGTTGAATTGTCGGAGGAGTTCCAATTGCATCCTGAGCAATCGACTTCCGCCATTATTGTGCATCACCCAGAAGCAAAGTATTTCAACGCTAACTAATGGAGAATTTCTTTAGCGCAGTTTTTTTCGATATGGATGGTCTCTTTGCAAATTCTGAACCTTTGTGGCTTGAAGGTGAAACTGAATTAATGGCTCGATATGGCCATGCGTGGACGAACGAAGATCAAGTGCACTGCCTTGGTGGTCCCTTGACTCGCGTTGGCGAATATATGTTTTCACTAGTTTGCGTTGAGAGCCCTGAATTTTTCACAAAAACACTTGTTGAAATTGTCGTCGCTAAACTTTCAGCGGGAACGCAACTAATGCCGGGAGCACAAAAATTAGCTGGCGTTTTGAAGGCTGCAGGGATCCCAATAGCAATGGTTTCTGCGAGTCCACGAAATATCGTCAACGCTGTTCTTAGTGGAGTTGATCATGATTTTTCCACGACCATTTCATCTGATGATGTCAAAGAGACGAAGCCAGCACCTGAGGGTTACCTCAAGGCGGCAGAGTTTTTTGGTGTTGATATTAGTAATTGTCTAATTTTTGAAGACTCACTTACCGGGGTAGCGGCAGCAACATCATCAGGCGCCTTTCTTATCGCTGTTCCACATTTTGTGACTGTGCATGAATCGCCACGAGTGCGAGTGATAAAAAGTCTTGAAGAACTCGATCTAGTTGTATTAGGCGATTACTACAAGCATTTCACTTCACACTAATTATTGTGGGCTGGGCAAATAGATTTGAAATGGCACCAGTCACATAGGCGGCTAGTTTTAGTTGGCCAGTAGTCCTTTTCATATGATGCTTCTAAATCGCGTGCTATTTGCAAGAGCATCTTCTCTGTAGATTCTAGATCAGCAATTGTTGGTTGGCTGCTTACAACTTTTCCATCACCTAGATAAATCAATTGCAGTAGTCGCGTTAGTACTCCGCTGTTCTTCCAATATAGGAGTGCGTAGACGCGTAACTGGAAAAGGGCTTTCTCTTCCCATCCCGGTTTCGGTGATTTGCCAGTCTTATAATCGATGATTCGTACCTCACCTGTTGGTGCAACATCGAGTCGATCTACATATCCATGAAGATAAAGTTTTTCACTAAGATCGTTTTCCAAATGCAATTCACGATGCGTTGCTTCAAAGGAAGAAGGATCTTCTAAATCAAAATAGACACGCAAGAGAGCACTCGCTCTGTCGAGCCATTCTTTTTCGTTGGTAATCATTGTTGATAATTCTGGTTTTCCTTCGAGTTGTTCTATCCACCGCGATGGCAGTAATTCAATTGCCTTTTCTGGAGTTCGCTCCGCAGCAGGAGATTCAAAGAGGTCATGTAAAACTGTATGGACAAGGGTTCCGCGTTCGGCATCAATACTTGGCGGTTCGGGTAATTTATCAACGACACGATATTTGTAATGCTGAGGGCAATTATTGAAATCAGAGATGCGACTCGGCGATAGTCGAAGAGGTAGTTCCATAGAGGCGAAGATACCCTCAAACGCCTAGAATGCTCAGGTGTCTAACCTCGGGTATTTCGCAGCTGGTGATCGTATTCAACTTACTGATCCCAAGGGCAAGCTCTATAGCTTCACAATCACTCCTGGAAAAGAATGGCACACACATAAAGGATGGATTGTTCACGATGAACTCATAGGTCTGCCGGAAGGTAGCGTCGTCAGTACAACAGCGGGATTAAAATTCAGCGCTTTCAAACCGCTTTTAGCAGATTATGTTCTAACTATGCCTCGCGGAGCAACAATTGTTTACCCCAAAGATGCAGCGATGATCGTGGGACTTGCTGATATTTATCCAGGTGCACGAGTTCTAGAAGCAGGTGTTGGAAGCGGTGCACTCACCATTTCACTTTTGAGAGCCGTTGGACCATCTGGAAAGGTAAATTCAATTGAAAGACGTGCAGACTTTGCCGAAAATGCGCACTCAAATGTTTCGAACTACTTTGGAGAAAAACCAGAAAACTGGTCACTCAGTGTCGGGGACTTACAGAATCAAAATTTTGAATCTGAATACGATCGAGTTGTGCTTGACATGTTGGCACCCTGGGAATGCGTAGACCTTGCAGCTCGAGCGCTACGACCGGGCGGAGTATTTCTCGCTTACGTAGCAACAACAACACAGCTTTCGGTAACTGCTGAAGCCCTCAAAGATGACGGCCGATTTACTGAGCCCGAGAGTAGTGAAACGATTGTGCGTGGATGGCATCACGAGGGGCTTGCTGTTCGTCCGCAACAACGGATGATTGGTCACACAGGTTTTCTTATTCAGTCTCGTCGAATGGCACCTGGTGTTGAGGTACTCGCTCGCCGACGTCGACCAGCGAAAGGCTCTTACGGTGTCACGGAAGAGTGAACGATTAGTTAATCTCACCATCGCACTTCTTGCGACAAAGAGATTTATTACCAAGAGTGAAATTTTTAGAACAGTCGATGGATACGAAGGCACTGCTGAGACCAAAGAGAGAATGTTCGAACGCGATAAGGATGACTTACGAAATCTAGGAATTGAAATCGAAGTCGGAAGTTTCGATCCGCTATTCGATGATGAAGCAGGTTATCGAATTAGACCTGAGAGCTATGCACTCAACCTCAATGATATTTCTGGTGAAGATCTTGCTCTCCTCTCACTCGCAGCGGAGGCTTGGAGAGGGGCTGCGCTAGATGGTGCGGCGCAAAGCGCCCTACTAAGACTCTCTTCAATAGGCGTCGTCTCCGATATTGACGCCTTGCCAGCGATGACACCTCGATTGAGTTCTTCGCATATAAGTTTTGAAACTCTTACGACAGCAATCACGTCACGTATTCCAGTGATATTTAATTACATTGCATCTGAATTGAGTGTCGAAGAAAGAATTGTAAATCCGTATGGAATTGCCACACGAAATGGCCATTGGTATCTCGTCGGTTTTGATCACAAGCGAAAAGGCATTCGTATATTTAGATTCGATCGAATCGATGGCGATATTGCTAAAGCATCTAAAGGCAAAACCTACGAGATTCCCAAGGATTTCGATTTGGCCGCTCAGCTCAGTGGTGCAGATGCGCTCATGAAATCGGAACTCGATATACGCAAAGGTAAGGCACATGTTTTGCGACATATGGCGATAGATGTTGAAGATATGGGGGAGTGGGATCGAATAAGGATTTCCTACCCAGATGTAGAGAGAATGATAAAACTAGTTCTCTGGCATGGCGCAGATGCAAAGGTTGTTAGCAACGATTCATTACGCAGCGGCGTAATGCAAGCATTACTCGACCTGGTGGCCCTTCATGGCTAAGAATCCGACATCTCCACTGAATAAAGCAGCGCGCATGCTCGATCTTGTTCCCTATTTGCATGCGCATCAAGGAATTGCATTGTCTACTCTTGCACATAATTTTGGTGTAACTGAGAGCGAAATGAATGCCGACCTGACAACGCTTTGGATGTGTGGCTTACCAGGCTATACACCGTTGGAATTGATTGATCTCTCTTTCGATTCTGGCTTCGTCACGATTCGAAATGCACAAACGCTAGAGAATCCACGTTCCCTCAATAAGGAAGAAGCGATTGCTCTTCTTCTAGGACTTGACCTTGTTCGTAGCGCTCTCGCACTTGACCGTAAAGATCTTCTATCGAATATCGATATTTTGTCGCAGCGCTTGCGAACACTCATCGGTTTGCAAGCGCAGTTGAAGGCGGAGCCAGCCATTGATGGTTCTATTCGTTCTACAATCAATACAGCGATTTCTTCAGGAACTTCACTAGATATCAAATATCACTCCCTTTATGCGGATCGAATTTCCGAACGAACAATCTTGCCTATCGAGTGGAAAAATGATTCATTCCACGAGTACGTCTTTGCGTATTGCGATAAGGCAGAATCATTTCGCACTTTTCGCTTAGATCGAATTCAAAATGCCACCATCGCCGAAAGGAAACTCAAACCCGATTACGTTTCAGAAGTTTTAGAAAATCCTCCACATTCTTATCAAATTCGCATTCATAGTCACTTACGCGCTGCGAGGGAACTCTTTGAATTTGAAGGAGATGATAAAGAGCTTTATTCCGGAATTGAAAAGGAGATTAGTTCCTTCACTTCAGAATGGATGAGAAGGATGATCTTCTCGGCGGCGGCATCAGTTGAACTTCTCTCACCAGAGGCCGAAAGGCTCGATATCGCCACGTCAGCAAAAGCGCTTTTGGCGCTCTACGAGCAGAAGTAAGAGGTCCCTTAGATAAGAATCCACTTTCGGGGTAGTATTTCCGCAAGACACGAACCACAAAGGGGTATCCATGTTTCTACGCGAGCCAAGTCATATTCTAATTCTTCTTATTGTCGTTCTTGTCCTCTTTGGAGCAAAGCGTCTTCCAGATTCTGCTCGCTCACTCGGTCGCTCAATGCGAATCTTTAAGAGTGAGATCAAAGAGATGAATCAAGATGAGAAGAAGAGCGGCGAAGAGGGCAGCACCGAAAAGTAATCTCTATGGCGGCCACCTCAAGCGGTCGTATGCCGCTGCTCGATCATTTACGCGAATTTAGAAAAAGACTTTTTCGTGCCGTTTTATTTATTACTGCAGCGGCGGTGATCGGTTGGTTTTTTTATAATCCAATAATTACTCATCTGGCAAAGCCTGTCTGCGACCTTTCCGCGGCACAAGCTAATGGGGATCCAAGCTGTGGTGCGCTCTATATCAACGGTGTTCTCGGCCCCCTGAATTTACAGATAAAGGTAGCGCTCCTAACGGGAGTCATTCTCTCGGCGCCATTATGGCTCTATCAACTGTGGGCATTTATCGCCCCGGGACTGCACCGCAAAGAAAAACGCAATTCCATTCTGTTTATTCTCTCTGCGACTCCTTTTTTTGCAGCTGGTGCAACTCTTGGATATTTAGTTCTCCCGGTAGCAATAAAGGTACTTTTTGGATTCACTCCCAGCTCTTTATCAAATCTAATTCGCTTCGATGATTATCTAGATTTCGTAATGCGTATTATTTTGATCTTTGGATTAGCCTTTGAGTTGCCAGTTTTCCTGGTGACTTTTAATCTCATTGGTTTTCTACGTGGCCAAACAATTCTTAAGCCGTGGAGAATTTGGATTTTCTGTATTGTCACATTTACTGCAGCATTTACGCCGACTGCTGATCCATTCACCATGCTTCTGCTCGCCCTGCCATTGTGTCTACTTTATTTTATGGCTGGTGGAATTGCCTTATTAGTCGATAAACGACGTGATAAGAAGACCACAAGAAAACTCGACTCCGTCTCACCAATCGAGAGTGCAGAAGAAATCTAACAAATGTGGCTTATAGCAATCAATCCGACATCTGGACAGGGTCGTGGAGCCACGATGGGTACGAAAGTTGCAGGATATTGCGCAAGTAAAGGAATAGATTATGAGATTGTAACCGGTGTGAGCGCGCAATCACTTTCCACTTCACTGAAAGAAAAGATTTCTAGAAATCGCGATTTTATTGATGGAATCATTGCTGTTGGGGGAGATGGTTTAGCTCACCTGATTCTGCAATCGGGCGTTCCAGCGAATATCCCGATTGCATTTATTCCTGGCGGTACCGGAAATGATCTTGTGCGAACTCTTGGTTGGTCACTCGATGAAATTACGGCCTATCTTCAACGAGTATTTGAAACTAAGCCCGTAAATATTGACTTAGGGTTAGTCGATGGTGAGTGGTTTGCAGTAGTTCTCTCCTCTGGTTTCGATGCAGTTGTAAATGAGCGTGCAAATGTTTTGAAATGGCCCAAGGGACCTATGCGTTACAACGCAGCAATGGCACTCGAGTTACCTAAGTTCAAAGCCATTCACTATGAGATTGAATTAGACGATCAAGTTATTTCTACCCAGGCAATGCTCATAGCAATTGGTAATGGCTCTTCATACGGCGGCGGAATGAGAGTCTGTCCCGATGCAAATATCCAAGATGGATTATTTGATGTGATGATTCTTAGGCCAGTATCTATTCCTGAATTTATTCGTGTCTTTCCGAAGGTCTATAGCGGAAAACATATACATCATCCAGAAGTCACGGTTTATAGAAGTAGAAGAGTTCGCATTGAAGCCGATACTGTTGCTTACGCAGATGGTGAGCGAATAGGTCAACTACCTATTTCGGCTGAATGCGTAATGGGGGCTCTATCTACATGGATTCCATAGCCTCTCCAGCAGAAAAATTCGCCGCAGCGAGTGCGCGCAAGAAGTACCAGATCACTGCTGAATTTATCGAAACTTTTGATTTCCCCTTTGATCCCTTTCAAATTGCGGCATGCAATGCTGTCGAGGATGGCAAGGGAGTTCTAGTTGCAGCACCTACAGGAGCAGGTAAAACGGTCGTAGGAGAATTTGCCGCCTACATTGCGCTGCGTCGCTCCATGAAGTGTTTTTATACAACTCCTATCAAAGCTCTTTCAAATCAGAAATATCAAGAGTTTGTAGCCCGTTTTGGCGAGGATCGCGTTGGTCTTCTTACGGGAGATACGAGTATCAATAGTGAAGCAGATATTCTCGTAATGACCACTGAAGTTCTTCGTAACATGCTCTACGCAAATTCTTCGACACTGAAGAATTTGGGCTGTGTTGTCATGGATGAGGTTCACTATTTGGCAGACAAATTTCGCGGCGCTGTTTGGGAAGAAGTTTTGATTCACTTGATGGAGAGCGTGCAAGTGATTTCACTTTCGGCAACAGTCTCAAATGCTGAAGAGTTCGGTGAATGGTTGGGAGAGATTCGCGGAAGTACCGAAGTGATCGTCAGTGAAATTCGACCTATTCCTCTTTACCAACATGTGCTTATAGGTAATCGCCTTGTCGATCTTTTTTCACAACCCGGGCAAATTAGTCCTGAGATTTTGAAGTTAGAACGTGAGGCCATGCGAAAGGTACGAGTACCTCGTCATCGCCGCGAACGATTTAGCGAAGAAGGCGGCCGCCTCACTCGGGCAGATATTATTGAAAAACTCAATCGTGAGAATCTCCTTCCTGCCATTACATTCATCTTCTCTCGAATCGGGTGTGATGCAGCAGTAAAGCAATGCCTACAGGCAGGTCTCCGACTTACCAGTGCCGAGGAACGAGCGATCATCAGAGAGACGGCACTTCGATATACACAGAATCTCGCTGACGAAGATTTAGTTGTTCTTGGTTTTGATGATTGGCTCACTGCGCTTGAGCGCGGAATTGCGGCGCACCACGCGGGTCTTCTTCCTAGTTTCAAAGGCGCAGTAGAAGAACTATTCCAAAAAGGTTTAGTCAAAGCAGTATTTGCAACAGAGACGCTTGCACTCGGCATTAATATGCCGGCACGTACCGTTGTACTCGAAAAACTTGTGAAATATAACGGTGAGGCACATGTTCCAATTACACCAGGGGAGTACACACAACTCACTGGTCGTGCAGGTCGTCGTGGAATCGATATCGAAGGTAACGCCGTTATTCAATGGTCACCAACAGTTGATTCAGCGACCGCTGCTGGACTCGCATCTACTCGTACTTATCCTTTGCGTTCTTCCTTTGCGCCAACATATAACATGGCGATAAATCTCATCTCTCGCTTTGGTCGCGAACGCGCACGAGGTTCCTTGGAATCATCATTTGCGCAATTTCAGGCAGATAGAGCAGTTGTGGGTCTGACGCGACAAATCAAAAAGAACAACGTTGCAATGGATGATCTCATGAAAGATGCAACCTGCCATCTCGGCGATTTCAACGATTATGCACGATTGCGACGCGAGATTCGTGAGATTGAAATTCTTCTCTCTAAGCGCGATGGTAAGAAAACTTTTGATAATAGGCAGAGGGCTCATCTCGAAAGCGAGATGCAAGGACTAAAAAAAGGGATGCGCGAACACAGTTGCCATGGCTGCAGTGACCGTGAGACTCATGCGCGTCTAGCTGAGAGAGCAGACCGACTGCGTCGTGAGAATGATGGTCTAACCAAACGCGTTGAAAATAGAACACATGTTATTGCTAAGACATTCGATCAAATCTGCGATGTTCTAACTCACCTTAAATATATTGATGGAGAGAAGAGCTCTCCTCAAGGCAAAATTCTGGCCAAAATTTATGCAGAATCTGATCTCTTGTTGACGGAGACGATACGACTTGGCCTCCTCGACAATCTGAGTGCACCTGAACTCTTATCTGTTGCATCATCAATGATCTTCCAATCTCGCTCTCAAGAAAATCTCGCTCCCAAAATTCCTCATATCAATGTCGCAAATGCACTCTCTGGGATTGCATCTCTTTGGGCACAATTAGAGAAGTTAGAAAATGATTTCGGTGTAAAAACTCAGAAGGAGCCCGACTTTGGTTTCTGTTCCATTTCCTACCGTTGGGCAAATGGCCAGTCGTTATCAAGCGTTCTCAAAGGTAGTGATTTATCTGTTGGAGATTTTGTTCGCTCGACTAAACAACTCATCGATTTACTCACACAAATTGGTGGAGCAAGTGAGACGCTTCGTGAGAAATGTAAAGATGGAGTCAAGCGTTTGGATCGCGGAGTTGTTGCATATCTCATGGGGGACTTATGACCTTGATGCTCTTAGATAGCGCTTCCCTCTGGTATCGCGCTTATTACGGAATGCCGGACACGCTTACCGCCCCTGATGGAATGCCCGTCCATGCAATACGTGGCTATTTAGATATGACATCTCGTTTGATTGGAATGTATAAACCAGATCGACTAGTTGCTTGCATTGAGGGTGATTGGCGACCTTCATGGCGCGTTGATTTATTTCCGGATTACAAAGCGAATCGCCTCGATGTTGAGGGGGAGGAGGAAGAGCCAGAAACATTGACGGCTCAAATTCCAGTACTTTTGGATTTACTAGATCTTTTCGGCATCCCATTAGTGGGTGTAGATGATTATGAAGCAGATGATGTGATGGCGACTTTTGCAGTGCGCGAAAAGGGACCCATACGTATTGTCACTGGTGATCGTGATCTTTTTCAACTAGTTGATGACAAGCAAGATATAAAAGTTGTCTATCTTGCAAAGGGAGTTTCACAGCACGATTTAGTCGACCATGCTTGGGTTGCGAACAAATATCTCATTCCTGGCGATAGATACGCTCTCTTTGCAATTTTTCGTGGAGATCCCTCCGATGGTTTACCAGGGGTCAAAGGTATTGGCGAAAAAGGCGCGGCAATAATTGCGAATAATGCAGCAGATGTCGATGAAGCAATTGCGAAAGCAAAGGCAGCTGATTCACCTTTCGCTCCAGCTCTGAGCAAAAAAATTCTCGAAGGTCTCGATTATTTGAAAATTGCACCAACACTGGTGCACTGTGCACGAGACGTATCTATCCCTTCAATGGAAATTGCGATGCCAACTAAACCGAGCGATCTCTCTGAGATTTATAAGTTTCAAGAGAAATACGGACTGGGTGCATCGGTTGATAAAATGATTGCTGCACTGGGCTGGTAATGCTTCTCGTCTCAATCTTCACTGGATGGCTCTTATCCGCGAGTTTTCCACCCATTGGCCGATGGTACTTAGCGCCTCTTGCCATCTTTCTATGGATCTGGATTCTTCAAAAAGGTAAGCGATCGATTATCAATACATTTGTCGTTGCATTTACATTCAATGCATTTCTTCTGCATTGGAGCTCCACTTATGTGGGCAATATCCCATGGCTCATTCTTTGCTTGGGGGAGTCACTCCTTTTCTTGCCACTTGCATGGGCGCGGAAAAAGCGAATAGTTTTCTTTCCAGCGATATTTCTTTTGTTAGAACAAATCAGAGCGATTTTTCCATTTGAAGGATTTGCATGGGGGCGTTTAGCATTTGGCCAAGTGGATGCACCATATCGAGAAGTGGTTGCGATGGGGGGAGTCTCACTACTTACATCTGTAGTTACCTGTATTGGAATCACGCTCTTTTTTGTCAAACGTCAATTCAAAATCAGTGCAATCTATGGCTCTGTTGTCGCTCTTCTTATTCTTTCAGTAACTGTATTGTCATCCATGCAATCGATTGGAAATTTCAAATCATTGCTTGTGCAGGGCAACGTTCCCCAACTTGGTTTAGATTTCAATTCCAGGGCCAAGGCTGTTTTCAACATGCATGTCAAAGAGACGCTACGAGCGGTTGAAGAGAAAGAGGATTACAAGGTCATCATTTGGCCCGAAAATAGTGTCGATGTAGATCCGTATAAGAGCGTTGATGTGCAAGCATCTCTGGTTTCACTCAACAAACTTACAAATAAGCCCATCATTATTGGAGCAGTTCTAGGTACTGGTAATAAGGTAGAGAATGCCTCAATACTGTGGGACAAAGGTGCCGTATCAACATATATCAAACAGCATTTGACACCCTTCGGTGAATACATCCCACTTCGAAGCATTGCCAAGTATTTCTCACCATTTGTCGACGATGTAAAAGATTTTTCACCTGGCACAAGCGATGTTGTGCATAATGTCGATAATGCCGTCCTGGGGCCAATTATTTGCTATGAACTCATCGATGATTCCTACATTAATCGCATAAGTCGCCATTCAAACTTGCTCGTTGTTCAAACGAATAATGCAACATTTGGAACAAGTGCCCAAAGCGCGCAGCAATTGTCGATTTCTCGAATCCGAGCGATTGAAAACCATCGAGATCTTGTCAGCGTTTCAACAACAGGAATTTCAGCAGTTATCGATTCTCAAGGAAATATTGTGAATTCAACAACGAGTAATCAACCAGATCATTTGTTTGCAGATTCAACACTCTATTCCGATCAAACATTGGCAAATAAGTTGGGGAATTGGGCTTTCTGGCTAACCTTGGTAGGCCTTGGAATCGTCGGATTTATAGCTCGGCGTATATACGACTGAGCCTGAATCTAACGCCGATAAGTTACATTATGTAAAGTAAAGAAGAAATGGTAAAGCCGGTTCAGGCTCGAGCCTCTCCTATCGGTAATCGTCTAACGGTGTGCAGGCGCAGACCAGATTGCGATCTCCATGAGCGCCATCAATACGTGAAACCGGTGGCCAGTACTTCATCCGTGAACCAATTGATTCACCAGCAACTAAGCCATCCAAAGAGGTCGGATATCCGCCCTTTTCACGGCTGTACTCCCGTTCCCAATCACTTGTCACCACAGAAAGGGCTGTATGAGGCGCATGGCGCAATGCAGAGCCCTCAATACTGATCTTTCCATCAATGACCTCTTGGATTTCGGCGCGAATCGAGATCATGGCATCGATAAATCGATGGATCTCATTGATGTCTTCCGATTCAGTAGGCTCAATCATCAAGGTTCCAGCGACCGGAAAGGACATCGTTGGAGCATGGAAGCCGTAATCCATTAAGCGCTTGGCGATGTCATCAACTGTGACACCAGAATCCTTGGTCAAACCGCGAATATCAAGAATGCACTCGTGGGCAACTCGGCCATTATTTCCGGTGTATAGAACTGGGTAAGAATCCT
>Ga0209596_1000500_pt1 | contig 35892 bp, 26 predicted proteins | sample M_130807_MF_Meta_FD_187314 | JGI IMG/M metagenome (GOLD analysis project Ga0209596, IMG submission 187314) | Freshwater microbial communities from Lake Montjoie, Canada to study carbon cycling - M_130807_MF_MetaG (SPAdes) (version 2) | ecosystem: Environmental > Aquatic > Freshwater > Lake... | reverse complement strand
AAGAAAGTATAATGTATGAGAAGGGTGGTAATGGAGGACATGGAGTTGTTATAATAAAATTCCTTTCTTTTGCAACAAATTCTACAATTGATTTAGTATGTGCTAATAATCCAGATTACAAAATAGGAAATTATGAAGGTTATTTTAAAATTATATCTTGTACATCAGGAATAAATACTGATGCATTCGTTATTAACCAAAGTAGTAATGTTGTTGTTGGAGGAAGTGTAAATGCCACAAGTTTCATTGGAGACGGAAGAAGATTATCAGGATTATTATTAACATCAAATGATACAAATTTAAGTAATTATGTTCTATCAACAAGTAATACTTTGGTGGATAGAATAAGTTCTTCTTCTTCGCAATGGACAACATCGAATAATAGTATATATTATAATTCCAATGTTGTTGTTGGAGGAAGTGTAAATGCCACAAGTTTCATTGGAGACGGAAGAAGATTATCAGGATTATTATTAACATCAAATGATACAAATTTAAGTAATTATGTTCTATCAACAAGTAATATTTTGGTGGATAGAATAAGTTCTTCTTCTTCGCAATGGACAACATCGAATAATAGTATATATTATAATTCCAATGTTGGTATTGGAACCAGTTTTCCAAATAATAAATTACATCTTTATAATGATTTAACTAATAATACAAGTTTATTAATTCAAAATAATTTTGTAACTTATACACCCGTATCTACAATAACACCAATACCAGCTGTATCTACAAGCGGAACTATTACAGGTTCAACAGATAAATTTATGATTTTCAAAACAACAGGAATAAATTATACTTTCACAATTCCTCCAGGAGGTATTAGTTGTGATATATTGATGATTGGAGGCGGTGGAGCTGATTATTCAATGTCAGGTGGTGGAGGTGCTGGTGCATGTATAGTTGCAATAAATCAGACATTAGGTTCTGGTATTTGTTCAGTATCAATAGGCAGTGGTGCTCAAAAAGAAAGAAAATCACTTAATGGGCTTGATACGACAATATCTGTAAATTCAAATATATTATATAGAGCAATGGGTGGAGGAACCTCTGTCAGTGAAAGTAACAATGGTGTCGCAGGAGGATGTGGTTCTGGTGCAGGGTATAATATTGGTTCTGGTGGAAATCCTGTGATTTCAAATATTGTAGCAGGTGTTACAACTGGTCCTATTATTACAACAACTTATGCAGTTCTAGCTAATAAAGGTGGTGACCAAATGCAAAATGGTTCAGAAACATTATTCTATTCTTGGGCTAGTGCTGGCGGGGGTGGTATAGGAACTGCCGGTCAAGATCATGCCTCACTGGGATGGGCGCCTGGAAAAGGAGGCGATGGATTACACCAAGTAATAATTAATTCACAGACATATAATTTTCGAAGTTATTTTGCAAATAATACTTCATTTGGAGTTCAAGATGTAGTAACCAATAATTATTATATAGGAGGTGGAGGAGGCGGGGTTGTGGGGGGATCCCCTGCTGCAGGGGGGTTAGGAGGTGGTTCTGGAGAACCCGGTGTAGATGGAATCGCAAATACAGGTAGTGGTGGTTGTGGAAATTATAGTGGTGGGGGGTCAGGGATTGCAATAATAAGATATAGAGTTTTACAAAATATGTCATCATCTATTGAATTAACAAGAGGAACATCAAATGATGATAATACAGATTACAAAATAGGAAATTATAATGGTGATTTTAAAATTATATCTTCGACCTCTGGAATAAATACTGATGCATTAGTTATTAACAAAAGTGGTAATGTTGTTGTTGGAGGAAGTGTAAATGCGACAAGTTTCATTGGAGATGGAAGTAGATTATCAGGAGTATTAGTAACTTCAAATGATACAAATATAAGCAATTATGTATGGAGAACAAGTAATATATTAGTGAATCGAATAGGAGGAAGTTCTTCGCAATGGACAACGTCAAATAATAATATATATTATAATACATCAAATGTAGGTATTGGAACAAGTGTTCCAGAAACTAAACTACATTTATATGATGATGTTGCAAATTCAACAAAATTAACAATACATAATGAGTTTATTTCAGGTTCTATAACTGCAACAACAGGAACTGCAACAACAGAAACTAAACAATACCCCGAAACTGCTTCAACAACTTCTAATTATTGGACTGATAATGCGGTTAGTGTTTTATGTAAAACAAACAGCGCAATATATGGGAGTTATGATATTTATAATTTATTTGATAATTCATTAAATACATTATACCATAGTGCTAATTTATTTAATTCTGCATCGCCTTTTAATTTTACAGGTTCAACTTCTTTCAAAGGGGTTAATGGTCTAGCTATATCTATTGATTTAGGAAGGTTAATATATATTAGCAAAATGAGTATAGCACCATGGAGAGATTCAGCTATAACTGCATCACCTGGAATATTTAAGATATATGCTTCGAATGATAGTGCTTGTTGGAATAATGACAATCATTCTTCATGGACTGAAATACATTCTCAAACAACATCTTTGACATTTGTTGCCAACACATATACAGAGTTTGGTAATTTATTAACTATTAATCAATATAGATATTTTGCGTTGGTTGTATATAATTTAACAAACAGTTATGGATACCTGCTAATGTCAGAATGGAATATATATGGAACTTATGGAACTTACAATATTACACCAGTTTTAATAAATAGTGATTATAAATATCTGTCATTGACACATAGCGGTGCTTCTGAAGAGCAAACATCATATACTATTAATATATCTCAAAATACTCTATGTGATATTTTAGTAATAGGAGGGGGGGGTGGTGGCGGTAGAAGACATGGGGGGGGAGGTGGTGCAGGAACATTATTATATCATAAAAATATAATATTAAATGGAACATATAATGTTAAAGTAGGTAAAGGAGGAACCGGTGCTTTACAAGGTTCATCTAGTCAATTTATTAAAAATGACGGGACGCAGGAATATTTTGCAACAGGAGGTGGTAATGGAACCGGTGGGAGTGTCTATGCAACTACAAATGGAGGTCAGGGTTATATGTATAATGCTAATTTAACATTATCTTCTGATAATAAGTTTAATGGTGTTTCTGTTGCTGTTTCAAATAAAAATTATGTAAATACTTTGCCAAGTCCACAAGGGTGCAGAGGTAATGTAGGAGGTAAACAGATTACTAATTACAAAGGCGGAGGAGGCGGAGGTGCCGGAGATGTTGGTATGAACCATGATGAAGAAGCAACTATAAATGATGGATATGGAGGTATAGGTTTAGCAATAGATATTACTGGAACATCTGTTGTATATGCTGGGGGGGGCAGTGGTGCAGATTTTTATGGTTCCGTTGCACAAGTAATTGACCCTAATTATTCGACTATACAATCACGAGGAGGAGGAGGATATGGTTCTGATAATGAAACACCACAGAATGGTTTAGATGGAACAGGAGGAGGAGGAGGTGGCCAAGGTAATGACGGAGCAGTAAGTGGTAATGGTGGGTCAGGTATTGTTATTATAAGATATGGTATATCATCATCGACAATAGAATTAAAAAGAGGTTCTGCAAGTGATAGTAAAACTGATTTTAAATTAGGTAATTATGATGGCGATTTCAAAATAATATCTTCGACATCTGGAATAAATACAGATAGATTAATTATTAACCAAAACGGCAATGTAGGAATAGGTAGTATAACACCAACAAGTAAACTCCATTTATATGATGAAGTTAATACTACAAAATTAACAATACATAATAATAATATTACTGATGATAATAATAGTATTGAATTGTTTTCAGCCCCTTTAGCAAATGTAAGTGGAAATATTACAGGTTCAAAAGATAAGTTTATGATTTTCAAAAAAACCGGAATAAATTATACTTTTACAATTCCTTTTGGTGGTATGGTTTGTGATATATTGATGATCGGAGGAGGTGGTGGAAGTGGTGGAAATGGTGGTGGTGCAGGTTCAGGAGCGTGTATAGTAGCAATAAATCAAACATTACCAGCAGGTTCTTGTGTTGTAGTTGTAGGTGACGGTGGTGTTAATTTCGCGGGTGGTTATGATTGCTCTATATCAGTTGCGGGAACTACAAGATTTCTTGCGAGAGGAGGTGGTAATGGTGGAGGTTATGGTGGGGGTGGTGGGTGGGGTGGAAGTGGAGGTGGTGGGGGTAGAGCAGCTGGAGGAGTAACACTCCGTGGGTATCCCGTAGGTGATAATGTGGTTAATGGTTCATATACTGGACCTACCTCAACATCAACTTACGTGGTTTTAGGTAATGCAGGTGGACAGACCGCATACGAACCGGGGCAATCAGGAGGCGGAGGTATAGGCGGAGGCGGCGGAAACAACGGACCGTATGCCCAAAACGGAGGAGGAGGTGGAGGATTAAATGAAGTAACAATTAATGGAATAGTATATAATTTCAAAACTTGGTTTGCGAATAATGAAGCATTTAGTGAGAATAATGATGGTTATATTGGGTGGGGGGGGAGTGGTGGGGGTGGAAATGGTGTTGCCTATACAGGCAGTGGAGGGGGGAGTGGTGGGGCTGGCGGCTCAGGAATAGTTATGATAAGATATAGACCTATTATTTCTAAAATTGCATCTATTGAATTAATACAAGGTTCTGCAAATGATAGTAGAACAGATTACAAAATAGGGAATTATAATGGTGATTTCAAAATTATATCTTCAACATCTGGAATAAATACAGATGCATTAGTTATTAACCAAAGTAGTAATATAACAATTAGCGGAAATGTAGCAGCAACATCATTTACAGGAGACGGAAGTAGATTATCCGGTATTATATCAAGTCAATGGACTACTTCTAACAATATGATATATTATAACACATCCAATGTTGGTATAGGAACAATAACACCAGCAAGTAAACTACATTTATATAATAATACAATAAATACAACAACATTATCTATACATAATGAATTTACAGGATATGGTGTTGCTATAACTTCATCACCATTAGCACCATCAACAGGAACTACTGGGATTTATACATATATGGTATTTACATATACAGCAGAAACAGCTGGGACTGGTTCAGGACAAAGTCTATATACTATTAGTGTGCCATCAGGAGGCAAAATATGTGATATATTAATGGTTGGCGGAGGAGGTGCAGGAGGTAAAGATGTTGGAGGTGGTGGTGGTGGTGGTGCGGTGTTATATGTAACAAATATAAGTTTAGGTGAAGGTAATTATGATATTAAAGTTGGCAATGGTGCAATACAAGGAGAAGTTAGAGGAAAATCAACAGAAGGGTTTGGTGCAACTATATTAGGAGGTGGTTGTGCAGGTGATGTTGCATTTACCAGCGCAACAACAGCAAATAGTGGAGGTAGTGGTGCGGGTGGTAAGAGTACAAATTCAAGTATAACTGGGAATCCTACACAGACAGGAGGAAATGTAGATACATCCGCAAAGGGAACTATATTAACTACAGCAACATTATATAATGGTAATGTTGGAGGAACTGGTTCAATAACAAATTTTTCCGGGATGCAATCTGCTGGAGGTGGAGGTGCTGGTGCGGTTGGTGGTAATGGCAATGGTAATAATGTACAAACAGGGAACGGAGGAGCAGGTGTATTAGTTAATATTACGGGTGTAGATTATTATTGGGGTGGTGGTGGAGGTGGTGGGGCGTATGGCAATGGTTCTGTGACAACAAATGGAGGACTTGGAGGAGGAGGAGCTGGTGGAACTGGAAACTCTGGAACTGATAGTATTGGAACAGTAGGGGGGAGTTCTTTCACATTACCTATACTTAAGGACGCAGGACAACATACGGGTGGAGGAGGAGGAGGAGGTGGATATTCAAATTCAACTGGAGGGAAAGGAGGAAGTGGTATTATTATAATAAGATATTTAACACTATCATCATCATCATCATCATTTATTGAACTATTAAGAGGAACAAATAATGATTCTAATACTGACTATAAATTAGGTAATTATAATGGTAATTTCAAAATTATATCTTCAACTTCTGGAATAAATACAGATGCATTAGTGATTTACCAAAATAGTAATGTTGGTATTGGAACCAGTCTTCCAGATAGTAAACTACATTTATATGATAATACTATTCGTGAAACTAAATTGACTATACAAAATAATATGACTACTGAATTGTTTTCAGTCCCTTTAGCAAATGTAAGCGGAACTATTACAAATTCAACAGATAAGTTTATGATTTTCAAAACAACAGGAATAAATTATACTTTCACAATTCCTTCAGGAGGTATTAGTTGTGATATATTGATGATTGGAGGCGGTGGAGCTGATTACTCATCATCAGGTGGTGGAGGTGCTGGTGCATGTATAGTTGCAATAAATCAGACATTAGGTTCTGGTATTTGTTCAGTATCAATAGGCAGCGGTGCACAAGCATTACAAAAATCACTTAACGGTGGCGATACTACAATATCTGTTGATTCAACTATATTATATAGGGCAAAGGGAGGAGGAAGCTCTGTCAGTCAGACTGGTAATGGTGTCGCAGGAGGATGTGGTTCTGGGGCAGGGTATAATATTGGTTCTGGTGGAAGCAATGTGATTACAAATATTGTTGCAGGTGTTACAACTGGCCCAATTATTACAACAAGTTATGCAGTTTTAGGTAATAAAGGGGGTGACCAATTGCAAAATGCGGTGTTCACGTCTGGGGTAACTTATAATAGAGCTGGTGGGGGTGGTATAGGAGCAGTAGGTGAAAATCGTGTTGCAAATGGTGCGCCTGGAAAAGGAGGTGATGGATTATACCAAGTAATAATTAATTCACAACCATATAATTTCCGAAGTTATTTTGCAAATAATACTACATTTGGAGTTCAAGATGGATCAACTGGTAATTATTATATAGGAGGTGGTGGAGGTGGTTCGTCTGCATCATACGCAAGTGCAGGAGGATTAGGAGGTGGTTCAGGAACAATAAGTGTACAAGCTGTTCCAAATACAGGTAGTGGAGGTTGTGGAAATGATAGTGGTGGTGGTTCAGGAATTGTAATAATAAGATATAGGGAAATGAAGCCTAGAACATCATCAATAGAATTAATTAGAGGAACAAATAATGATAGTAATACAGATTATAAATTAGGTAATTATAATGGAGATTTTACTATAAAATCATCAGTATTAGGAGTGGAAACAAATAGATTATCTATTATTAGTTCAGGTAATGTAGGAATCGGAACAACAAACCCAGGCTTTCTTTTAGAAGTAGCAACTGGGACAGGATCAACATTAACCACTTCATATACGTATTTTAAATTATCAACAGCGCTATTATCTGCGTCGACAGCAATTGCAGATATTTGCTCGAAGTTTAATTCCAGTATATGGACTGCGAACGGCGGTTCAGTTATTGCAAGTAGTGATAGTAGAATCAAAGAATATATACAAGATATTAATGATGATGGTGCGTTACAAAGTATATTAGCAATTGAACCAAAAACATATAAGTATATTGACAAAGTAATAAAGGGTGATACAAAAGTATATGGATTTATAGCGCAGCAGATAAGGGAAGTTATACCAGAAGCAACGAGTCTTCAAAAATCATATATACCTAATATCATGTTATTAGCAGATTATAATAATCATATCATAACATTACCTTCGCAACCGATTTACATAATAAAACATAATGACAAAATAAAATGTTATGACAAAGATTATAAGGATGTTTTCGTGGATGTTGTGGAGGTTGTAGATGGCTTAACATTTAAGATTAAAGAACCAGAAAAAGAATATACAGATACTAAAATATTTGTGTATGGAACTCATATAGATGACTTCCATACATTAGACAAAAATTATATATATACTTTGAATGTTTGTGCAACACAGGAGCTTCATCGACGTATAGAAGCACAAAATATAACTATAAAAGCACAAGAGGAACGCATAAAGGAATTAGAAACAAAGATGGTGCTGGTTCTAAATCATGTATCTATATAATTTAATCATATATGTATTATTATCTACATAAAATGGTAATGGTTATACTATAATAATTTGAATTAAACATTCATATATCAATAATATATAATTTTTTATAATATTAATAATTAATATAATGAGTGAAAAAATCGAAGAAGAAAAGAGTGTCTTTAAGATGGCGCATAATATAGAATTTAAAATAGAAAAAATGTTGTCAAAGACTGAATCGCTAGTATTATTATGCAGTAAAGCATCGGGATATTGGAGTATGGTTAAGTTTTGCTTTGCAATCCCCCTTGTAATAACGTCATCTGCAATGTGTGTAATTAATTCTATAAGTGATAATGCAGAAGATGTTAAAATACCAAATATTTGCGTTAATGCAGTGAGCGTATTAATAATGTCTTTGAATAATAGTATCAAAGCAAGTGAGAAGTGCGATCTCTTCAGGCGTATAGGTCAGCAACTTTTATTACTTACAGGAAAAATAGAAAATGATAATGAGATTAAAGAAGACGACTTTAAATTGTTGGCGATGTCCTACGAAAATCTTGTGAATGATATACCATTCGAAGATATACCAGACAGATACAAACAGCAAGTTATTGAAAGTTTTAAAGGTAGACATTTACCATTACAGCTAAATGGAACAATAGGTAATAATGAATCGTATAAAAAAAATTCAGCAGAAATTGTAATGCGCCAACAAAATGCGATAATGAATGTATAATATATACATAGTATACGTTTGTATACGTTTGTATACATTATATATCTTGGTCAATGTCATTGTCATTATAATCATTATAATTATCATTGTCGACACAATTATAATCGTCGTCTTTCTCATCATCTTTGTAATCATCAATGTCGTCGGCATCATCTTTTTTGGCATTACCGCCACCATTATCATCAACCGCGCCAGCTACGTCAGCCACATCATCTATGTGATTGTTATTATAATTATCTTTGATAATACCTGCAGCTTTAACTTGGCGACGTATTTCGTTTTCTTCAATATCAAGGTTTTGGTTTTCTTTTAATTTTTTATTTTTGTATTCCTCGCGTTTTTCATTAATAAAAATAGTGATTTCTTCAGGTGTTAAAAATCTATTATATTTTCCTTCTAAATAACTTTTTAAATAATCATGTAATCCTTCTGCATTATATGTTATAAAATCGCTTGGAATATTTTCTATTCCAGATAAATCAGGATGGTTTAAACAATTACTAATAATTAAAATATTAATTGTATTTATTAATTCCATATTATCATTATTCGTAATTTTATTTAACTTATAAAGATGCTTCATAATCTTCTTAATTTCTTTAATGGCGGTAATAATTTTACTTACCAATGTTTCATTATCTTTGTATGTTTGGGATGAATTAACATTAACATATAATATTTTGCATATGTTCAGTAATATTTCCTTGTAATTAATATATTTGCAATTTAAAAAGTCTGAACTTATATTTTTTTTAACTTTTTTAAGCTTCTTAATATTATTTGTTATAACAGTTTCTACTTGGTCTATTTCGTAATTTACAATATTATCAATTAAATTATTTGGTAATAGTTCAGATTTATCGCGCATTTCTTCTAACCACTTATCTATATTGTTGTTATTAATGCTGTATATATATGGCTTTTTATCAATATATTTTATATTTTTATATTTTTCCCGAATTTCTTTTGCATATATGTCATCATTATCTCCGCGTCCATTATCCTCATCTTCAATCTCAAAGTCTTCGCTTTCGTCACTACTATCTTTTCCTTTCACTTTACCCTTCCCTTTTTTAGTTTTCTTTTTGATTATCTTCGGTGCAGTAAAACGAAGATCTCTTTCCTTGTTAATCAGTCTCATATTTGAATAACGGTCCTTTAATTTTATTATTTCGGTATTATTTGTAATTTCAAAATCGGATATATCATTAAAATTATTGTCTAATTTGCGTAGGCAACAACCTTGAATATATTTATGTATTTTTTCAAATTTTGAATTATTACTGGGTGTAAATAATAATTTATCTATATAATATAGTTCTTCGTCTGTATGCTTATGTTTATCAGTGTTACATTTATTTTTCCGTTCAGTATCATTCTTATTTAACAATTCATTTAAAACCTCCTTGTCCTTGTCTTTGTATTCTTCTTGAATTATATTTATCAGCGTTTGTTTCAAACCTTTAATATTTATCATGTAATCATTTTTATCATTGTATTTAAAGAAGTCGCCAATAATCTCTATAATATAATATAATAACCCGCGAGTAGTCAGCTTATCAATATGGTTTGGATTTAAATAATTCATATCAAGAGATATTTTTTTATTAATTATATTTTCTTGCGTTTCCACAATCCAGAAGCAAATTGAATTAAAAAAGATAATATTAATATTTTCTATAAAATCATCGTTTATCTTTTTAATTATATCTGCATACATTTTATCAATATGCTTACTATATGATATATGCGCTGGTGTCATAACTGCATATTTTTTTGCATATTTAGAAGCATCTTCGACATTCTTCTTTTCAAATTCCTTTAAGTATTTATCATATCGAGTGGATATGCTACGATATTTTTTAAATAAATAATTAGACAGGGCATCAAAGTCTATGTCAATATTTGCAACATCATTAATTTTTTTAATCATCTCAAGTATTATTTTTAACATTTCAATAAATCCTTTTTCATTACGGAAGGTAATATTTGATATATATCTATTTAAATCATAAACATTTGCAATTTTATTTGTAGCATCAACAGCAATGTCATTTGCGATTCCCTTATTTTCATCATCTATTATATCATCGTCATCTTGCGCGCCTTCGTAATTATCTATATCATTACCGTCGCATATTGCTTTATTCTCTCGCTTTGATATAACATAGTGCTTTCCGTCTTTGTCGTAATCGAATATGTGTTCTCGTGAATGTATAAATAAATTTTTAATATTCGTATGATGTTCTTTGATATTGTCAATGTTTTCTTTTGCATCTAATATATCATTAATAGTTTCCAATGTATTTTGTATATTAATATGCTTAATTGATATTTTGAGCTCTTCGATTATATCTTCGATTGAAATGGCGTCTTCATTTATTTGCTTAATAATGTCATATATATTATAATTTTTCAAAGGAAAAATATTTGCCTGTATATTGTCATTTTTATAATTATTTATAAGCTCTCTTGTTTTTTCAAGAAAAGCAACTATATCAGCAGATATGTTAATAACTTTGAATGCTTTATCTATATTATCAAAGAATGTTAATTTTCTGTTAATTAATAGTGGTTTCTTTATTTTAAAACCTTTATGAATATTTTTCCTTTCTTTTTCATTCTTAATTATAGTAACCATATAATCGAAAAGGACTTCCAAATCTTTGTCTGATATAAAATCCAATGAATAATCGTATTTTTTGAATATATTATTAATATTACTATAATCTAAATAGAAGCTGTCTTTGTTTTTGTTGATTTCATTAATAATCATGCTTATGTCTGGTCTCGTATTCTTAATTAATTCATATATATCTCTGTAATTATTTGAAGGTTTATAGTTAGTATTAATAGTATTTGATAGATGAGATGCAATTTTAGAATATAGATAATCTTCGTTCGTAGAAGTTGGAATCTTGTAATACGACCCAATAATAGGCAGATTTATATCATCACTATCATTTATATTATAAATATCTTCGACTTTTTCTATTTGCCTACATTTTGTAGTAGAATAGTCCTTAATTATTGGATAATATTTAGGAAAGTCGGGTTTTGTATTTTGTTCATCAGTAGATATAATAGTATTTGTATTGTGTATTGGTTTTAATTTTATCTTGTCTGTTTTTCTATTATATTCAATGCAAAATCGTCGCTTTACGAAGTCGGCGAGGTCACTCTTATTATTATATTTATCTATAAAATTAAAGGTGGCGTCCTTGCTAAAATCTTCACCGTATTTTTCTATTTCTCCATCTACAGCAAAAACATAATTACTATAATCATTTATTTTACCATTTTTGCTTTCAATATTTATAAGTATTTCATAAAATAAGCTTCTAATCAAATCAGATTTTTTTTTATTTTTAAAAAAATTATATAAATTATTATATATTTCTTCTTTGTCCAATGCAATAAAAGAAGGGTTAATTTTGCTCATTTCATCAAAAGAAAGTATTTCGGTGTATTCAATATCATCTAATTCTTCATCAATATATTCAATATCTTCTGTATCTATTGTTGCCATTTTGAAATTAGGTTTCTATTTAATACAATAATATATATTATTATTAGATATATTATTAGAAAAGCGAAGTATTTATTTAATATTATCAATTGCGAATTTTGACCAATCATTTTGAATCTTTGACAATTCTTCTATAATTGTTGTGCAATTTGCTTCGAGAAAGGTTGCGAATACTTTTGGGCTATTTGAAACATCAATATTCTCTAATGATATGCGAATAATCATTAGGGATTTTAGCGGGTGCGGGCAAATATATCCAATATAAGTGCAAGATATTTTGTCTTTGAATTGATTCTTCTCGCGAATATAATGATTATGAATATAAGACTGTATAATATTACCAAGAGTATCATCTTCGTCTTCTACGATGAATTCGTATGTTCCTTCGATATTTTGAAATTGCTGTATTTTGACTTTTTCTGAAATCTCCGCATTTAATTCTTTCTTAAGCAATTCTAATTTATTTATAATGATGTCTAATGATTTAGATACTAAATATTTAGGACCTATATTATGATTTATGCTTTCTATATCAAACTTAAATCTTGTAGGGTCGCCATATTTATTTTTATAATATGACCGTTCTTTGTCCAATATATTACTTTTTTGGTCAGCTTCTTTTGGGTCTTGAATATATGAGAAGTTAGATAATGAGACAGGATTAAACGATGCATTATCTCTGCCTTTTCTTTTCACAATATTTGCTTTAAAATGTAAATGTTCTCCGGTTCTTAATCTTGTAATCAAGATATAATCTTTTGAAATTTTATTTGCAGGGAAAATATCTTTCAATTCTGTTTCGCTTATATTTACGGAATTACGCGTTGCAGTAATATGATTTGTTGTTACATCAATTGTTTTATTTGTTGTATTTTTCATATTTAATTCGATTTGCAAGACATTATCTTCGAACGTATTTATTTCGTCTTCTTTGAGACATATAGGAATAAGTCCAATCCTATGGATAATTATTTCATTATGTAGAGCTCCGTTATTAATTAATATTTCGACAGTAGGGTCATCATTCTCTAATTTTTCACCGATAATACCGGGTGTTGGAATATCAGTTAAAATAACTCTTCTAATACCATTTACTACTGCGAGGTCAATGTTATATATATCAAAACTATGACAATTTGAAGGTTCGTCATATGAGTAGTTCTGAAACATTTGCATTATATATATTAATATTATATCTATCTTATATATCATTTTTTAATATATTTTAAAAAATAAATAATATTTATTAAATTAAGTGGCGGCGCGGCGACGGCGACGGCGAAGGGCAGAACGACGGCTAGGGGATGCGGAACGGGGACGAGGGGATGCGGTGCGGCGAACAACTTTCTTAACTCTATTTTTGGCACCTCCTGATAATTGAGATGATAATTGAGATGATGCAGCTCGTAATATTTGGTTCATTGCACTTTGTTCGCTGAAGGGTTCTACAACGGGACCGGGTTTATCATCGCCGGGTTTATCATCGCCATCTTCGCCATCTCCTCCGAAAGTTCTTTTTTTAAGAAATTTCTTTGGTGCCGCCTTCTTTTTCATTGCAGCCTTCTTTTTCATTGCAGCCTTTTTTCCGGCAGTCTGCGTCGTTGCTGGTGGGTCAGACATCATTTCATGTAAAAAGCCGCCTAAAAATAGTTTAAGATTTTTTTGAAGTTTTACTTTACGCGCTTTCTTTGCAGCAAGAGGCGCTAAAGGTTTGCGATGTTTTAGATTTTTTCTGTATCCACCACCTTCTTGACTTAAAAGAGTAGGATCCATATATTACAATATTCTTTCTATATATATGCGCGATTTTTATTTTACAAAATATAAAAAATAGATATTAAAATATATTAAATTAAATAATTGAGGTTGCGAAATAATTAGGAAATTAAACTTGTCATAATTGCGAAACACATGGATGTTCGTTTAGACATTTCGTTAATTGGATTGGATGCAAAGAATTGAATAAGGGTTTTGATATTATTAACATCATTGCATTGACATAGATAATGATATACATTTCCCATATTAATCATTTTTGTCTTATATGTATTTACTTGCAAATTACGTAGTTGCGCCAAATGATATTGAATAATCGGCGGGAATTGTTTATCCATGTCTTTGTTCATTTTGTATCGATTATAATTAGGGTAATAGATTGTCGTAGCTTTGTAATAACTATATAAACTATCTTTGATAGTAGATATAATGGTATGAACAAGATATGTAGGGTCTATTTTTTGTCCATTATTATCAATCGGTAAATTAATTTCAGGGTTATAATTAGCGATATAATCCTTAATCGTATATTCCGGTTTATTTTTCATATAAACTGAAATAATATTCATCCAAATGTTTGGATGACACGGGTCGGTTTCTTCGCGATAATTAATTGCATCAGTTGAAATTTTATAAAGTTTTACTTTGTCATTTACAACTTTTTTAACAATCAATCCGTAACTATATTGTATGTTGTTAATATGCATATATGCTTCCTTTATATTATTAAATGGTAAAGGATATTTAACACCAAGTTCAATAAGTGACGGAATAATTGATGATATAATGTCATTTTCGATAAGCGTATCGCGATGTTTAGTATTAATATGAAACATTTCCATATAATTATCACCAAGTAATCCGGTATAATCTATAATATGTTTGTTTTCATAATGAACAATAATAAACTCATACGCCATACTAGGGTCAAGATGTTGAACAAATAGATTTCTTAATGTTACTGAAACTTCCTCCGCGGTTAAAGCGGATAATTCTTCGGCGGTAAAGTGTTGTTTGTAATATTTAAACAAGATTTCGTCAAACATATTGCCGTGTTTTTTTGTAGGATGCGAGAACTTTGAACTATTTGCATCAGGACAACTTGACGTCCCAAAGAACCATTCATTCTTGTAATTATAGACTGTAATGATTGTTCCGTCATATGCTTCGTAAATCTTATCATCTGGTGAATATACGGTATTGATATAATTCATATACTCAATACGTTCAGGGATTGAGTTTGCATATGTTACAACGATATTATTATTACAATTCATACTAAAATCAAGAACAACGCTTCTACATTGCTCATATAATTCTTTAAAATTTTCAACATTATTTCTTAAATATGAATTATGAAGCAGAACAATATCACCACGACCTCTAAATTTTTTAACTTTCATTAAAGGCCAGAAATGATATTTCTTCAAAAGAGAAATGAGACAATTCGCATAATTGTTTTCATCATTAGGAACATCGCAACAAACAAGATTGCGTTCTTCATAAAGTTTGAAAGTTTCTTCTACAAGTTGGTAAAGGTTGGTTGGAAATTTAAATGTTGAACTGTCGGGATTCATTTTGTCTGATGTTATGTCTTGTTGTAAGTATTATTACATAATAATAAATGCTTATATCAATTTTTATTATTATAATGAAAAAAAATGAATTAATATATCTAAAATTTATTTTTTATAATATTTATCAAACCATACTTGCCCAACATGTTTAGATGCATCTTCTGACGTTATTTTGTTATCAATAATTTTATCACGCATTGATAAAAAGAATTCTAAACTTTCATAATTAAATCCCTCTTTTTTTGTAACCATATCGAAAAGCATTGGGTACCTTTCCTCGAACGATTTAAATCTCTCATCCTGTCTAATCTTGTTAATTAATTCTGAATGGTCGGTTGCCGCTTTATTATTTTGCATATAAAGCATAATATCTTGAACAGTATCTCTAATATCTTTGGTTTCTAAACCATCACTAACAAACTCTGGAACATTATTAATTTTTACTTTCTTATTTTTGCCTTCATTATTAGAGTCTCTTTTATTTTTATGCGAACTCATCAATTAATATTAAGATACTATGATACTATTAGATATATATAATATAATCTTTATATTATTTATATTTTGACATGCCTATTGAATCTTCTCAAAATATAGTAATATTTAATAGGAATATAAAAAGCCAAAATGAGAAAAAAGAGAGATATTAAATATATTTGTTCAAATTTTATTCCTTCTATTGTAGTAGAATAAATATAAAAAATGAAGAATGAACTAATGTATTCAGAGTTAGATTATAGTCCAAATGTAAAAGCGCCAGAGCCATTAAAAAACGCGGGTTTATATACAGGCGAAGTATTATTTGACAAAAAACCTTGGGGGAACAATTATGTAATTCCGCATATTGAACCGGACGCTGTTGCATATTGCGCTCAATTCTATGCAAGCCATCATATCCCGTCATATAATAGACCAGGGAATAATAGCATAAATAGCCCGCAATATAAAACATATAATTTACCAGGAGATAATAACCATTATAACTTTACATGTCATACTAATGATGTTCTAGGTTGAGGTTTTCTAATAATATCCTTGTTTTTTTCTAAAAAGTTACATATATATTCGTAAGTTTCATTAACTTGTTCGAATGTAATTCCGCCTGTAATCAATACACTTCCGCTTTCAAATAAAGCACCTGTTACTTTCTTACATTCGCCTATATTTTGCCCTGAACCTTTACCGTAACAATATTTAGGACACGAACATATCCCATTTTTATTTTGATTGTTAATATTCCAGAAATATTCTAATTTTACGCCTTGGTAAATTCCTGGTTGAAAACTGCATTTATTATTATATTGTTCGTTAATAAATAATTTATGTATTTCTTTTCTTCGAATCTCAAAACCATTTTGAAGTTCAGGTTCCTTGTAAACTTTGAAATCAGTATTAATCATACGTATTTTGAAGTTTTGATATTTTAAATCTAATTTATAATCTGGATCTGCAGTTACATTTACAATAATATTTTTATCAATAGTGTTGTAAATCAACTTAATATCATTAATTATATGATTAACAATGTGCTCTGTATCCCTGATGTCCTTAATTCCCGTTAATTGTATATTGCCATTTTTGAATATTTTAACATTTGGTATATATTTATCACTAAACTTATATATCACTGTAACTTGATTGTCAAATCTATTCTTTTTCATAGTATTTTTTTTGCTTTTCCTCCTTTTTTTAGGATATACACCCTTCGATACATCTACGCCGTTTTTCATAAACTGAACCCATACAATACCTTTGTCATCACCCGCAATAACATTTTCAATAACATTTATATTATCAAATAATATTCCAAGATTTATATTAATATCATTACCTATGTTTGCATTGCAAGTGATAGTCGAAATTCTATAAGGCGAAAAGAATATATTACTCATTTTAAATTGTAGTTATTGGCGCATATATATAAGAATATAATTCTTTATATCATTTTTTATATTAATGTGAAACAATTAAACTTAATTTACTGTCTATTGTGTTCTTATTTTTTTTAATATTAATATTTTGATTATCTAATTTAATATGCATATTATCTGTTATATTTTTAAGATACGATGTATTTACAACTTCATAACTAAAATTTGTAGAGATCATAGGAGGAAGATTAAGAATATATGTCTTATCGTTCGTATAATGCCCCTTGCGAAACTCATCTATTGTCATTGGTCCATTGAATATTTTTAGTAAAAATCTTGATGGTGCAGGACGAATAGGATGCATAATTCCATAGTGCTTGCTTAACATTTGAATTAAACTATTAATTTCCCATACCTTGTCACTCCCACAATGAGAAGAAAAATTATATGCATTCGCGCACTCGAGAGAGCAGAAATTTCCAAATAATATATATGTGTCCGTTTTTATATTATATTTATAAGGCATCCCGTAAGTCCTATTTTCAATTGGATGACAGCACCAATAACAATTATTGGTTGAGTTTAAAAATTCTTCCTTATGAGAAACTTTTAAAGAATATTCACTATTATCATTATCAAATATAATATTGTCTTGTATTGTGCTGTATGTACTATTTTCATTTATATAGAAACAATTTGGTTCATAAGGTTCGGGAAATTCTTTGCAGATATTATCAATAATGTTTAATTTATTTATTTGAGCATTTGATAGAGGCAATTGCAATATTATATCTTCATTATCAATTATAGATATATCCTTTATTATTGTATTCATTAAATTCTTCTTTTTCTTTGGTTCACTTATCTTGTCGTCAATTACCTTTGCTTTACGCGGCATTTATTATAAGTGGTGTCTTATATAATATATATGTGCGTTTATTATTTATATATATTTATTTATCAAAATAATTTTTAAAATATACAATATTTTTAATTAAAGATTCATTTATATTTTCAGAAGGATTTTTAACATTTGTTTCAAACTTTACATTGCCTTTAGCAGAAGATATGCATTTCATTTTAATTTCTTTAATTTCATTATTAAGGGAGTTTATAGTATCTATTAAATATTTAATAATGTATCCTGATAATAAAATTAATATTATCACAAATAAATCCATTCTCTTTTATTAAAGCTGGATATAAAAATTATTAAGTATTTTATTTACAAGTATTATGTATTATGTATTATACTTAAAGTTTGTAATCCCTCCATTAATCATAAATACGTTAATTACTTTTGAAAATATAAGTATTTCAAAATTAATATTATTTTCTTTGTATCCATATTTTTCATATAGAGAAGTTATTCTTAATAAATCAAATAAATATGTGTATTCTTTTCTATTTACTATGTTTTTTTGAGTTCCTAAATCATTATTATTATTAATAGTCAAGGTCAAAGACGTCGAAACCCTTTGACTATTATATGAACCAGCAGTTATTATTTTTTCTGGAAATAACGAAAATGAATAGCAATATAATCCTGTTCTTGGAATGTTCGTATGATATTGGTATGGTTGAATATTATTATAAAAATAGGCATTTTCTTCTTCGCGAACTATAGTTCTAGCCCAATTAATTTTTGCAGTATTTAATATACCCATATTTTCATTATATAAATGCGAAGCAGTATAGTTGTCATAAATATTAAACATTTCAACAATATCTTCTCTTCGTAGAACCCATATTAGCTCTTTTACATGTAACTGATTACTTAAATTTGTTAATGTAACTGTTTTAGATGATTCTGTAATATTTATGAACTCATTATTCGTAACTGTAACATAATCAACAATATATTCATTTATACCAGATAATGCGACTTCTCTATATTTGCTGTCAAGTAGTATATAATTAACATACAGTATGTAATTTATAGAAATAGGTTCCTGACTAGCTATAAATGTTTTAATATCAACAACCTGTTCTCCAGAATGATATATTTTATTATAGAACTTTGGTGATACATATAGTTTGAGTGTATTGCACCATACTTGATATAATTTTTCAATACTCCTTGTTGTAATATCAACTAATATTTCTCTTCCATGCATTTTATATATTGGTAATGCTAAAGATGGATTGCGAGTAAACCAAAAATTTAATGGAATCTGCAATTCTCTCCCTTTTATTGAAGGGTTTTCCTTATCTTTAATTTTGTCTTTACTTGGATATAATGAATTATATAATTTATTATTTTTAATAACATATTTAGTGCTATTATTGTTTGGCTCTACAAGTTCGGGTATATTTCCAATTAATTTATTATAATCATTCCCATCTTTGCTTGTAAGTTCATTCCATATATTCATCCATTCGCCATATAATCTATCTATAATAACATCTCCATCTGTTTTTATTATTGCTTCAATTATAAAAAGATGACCTATATTTTTAACCCATCTAAATCTATGGACTTCTGTTGAATATATATCTGGTAGATTTAAACTCAAGAATATACTATTTACTAAATCTCCTGAACGCCCTATCTTAAAATTAACAGTTATATTTTGGTCTGGGTTATTTAACTTTATAACCCCATGGTGATATGCTTCTATTTTCAAATTTTGCATAGAGAAATTTACATGCCTATTATATACATGTTTAAAGTAATTGATATTAGGATTTGCTGTTATTTGCCCATCCATTTGTCCACGTAAAACCAATTGTGCTAAACCACCGCCCATATTACTATATTATAATAATGATACTTTAATAATATCTTATATATTAAAAAATAATAAAATATAAGATTGCATCACATATATCTTTTATATATCATATTTTTTTATAAAGTTAGATATTTTTTCGAATTTCCGTTCATCATTGAAAGATGCAATAATTTTAGGAACTTCACGTGAATTATCGACAATGACTATTGTAGGGAAACTTGTAATTTTCATAAGTGTAAGTCGCTCTCTACCCTCTTGGGTGTCAGAACCAAATTTTTTAAGTGTTATTTTTGTAAATTCACCAGCTTTAATTAATTTTTCCCAGGTGGCATCAAACTCTTCACAATGATGACACCCTACCATATAATAATATTCCACGCGATAATTATTATTAAAAAACCCTTCGCTTATTTGTTGTTTATTTGCAATTAATATAACAGCTGCGATAAATACTACTGAAAGTATAATAATATAGGAAGATGATGCAAATGAACCAAATACACTTTTACCTGCCCCGAATATACTCTTACGACTATTAAGACTCTTGAGACTACTAGTTTTAATCCTACTATTTTTTAACATTTATTCTAACATAATGATATATTATTAATCTAACCCTTCGCCCTAAATTATATTGTCAATAATTTCAGGATATTTATATTTATTACAAACTAAATCTTTCATGTTTTCAGTATCAGGTGTAAATATTATATGGGTATAAAAGTTATATTTTTTATTTGATATTATATTATTTAAAAACTCTTCGAATATATTAAAACATATTAAAATAATTCTACTATCTAAATCATCATAATTAATATGGTTATTTGATGGAGTATCTACTAAATATACACTAAAATCTTTTGTTTCCAAAATATTCTTATATTCTAATACATCATCATTACATACGACAATTGTTCGATATATTAGGTTTGTTTTATAAATATTATCTAATTCTTCTACAAACTTAATTTTCAAATCCATATCCATGATAATATATATTATATATATAATTATATATATATAATTTTTATATGCGAACGATATATGATTTATATATAAGATTATTAAATATATTTATAATATAAATGGATGACAAAGTAATAAAAATCAATCTATCTGTTTTTAATCATCTCTATAATATTAATAATGATGTCCCTAGTGCAATTATAAATAAAGCTGAAAATCTCAAAAAATCTTGCAATTGTTTTAATTCATTCTATGACCCTAAAATGATATGGGAAAAAAAATTATTTAATAAAAAAGAAAAGAACACAACCAATCCTGAAGCTGCAAGTAATGTAAATAATAAGGGACGAGTTCATATTATTATCCCTGACTTCTCGGATTCATCTAATATAAAGAGAACTTTGATTGGATATTTAAATAAATTAACACAGAAGAATAAGGAGTTGATTTATGAAAAGATTAAAGTTATAATTGATAGTAACAATACGGATGAGGTTTTCTTAATTATATGGTCATATATCAAAGTATCTGATTGTGATAATAATATATATATTAAATTATTAGAATATTTTGAAAGCGACTTTTTAAATAATAGTATTAATAAATTATGGGATAATTATTTAAATAATGATGAATGGAAACCGCCCAAATATATATATGAAAATAATTTATTATTATTAAATAATGAATATGAATTATACTGCGATTATATTAAGTGGAAGAAAGGGATACATAATATAAATATTATATGGATTAAATATAAAAAAGCAAATATTTCGCAACTATTAAATAATATTCATAATTATATGCTGGAATGCATTAATAACCCGAATATTCATAAGTATATTATAGATATATTTATGGAGCAGATTTTAAAAATATTAAATAAATATAATGATACTAATATAGTTGAAAAAATAAAGTCATTAGACATTAAAAACTTTGAAAGCTCAACAAAGTTTTTAATTTATAATATTATAGAAAATAAATAATTTCTACTATTATAGTATAGAGAATTAATGAAAGATACTGATACAACCTTGTCTTTTTATAGCAGTGTATTTATACAATTAATATTTGCATTATTGCTTTTAATTATATGGAGTTATATATATAAGTTAGAAACCATCGGATGTGAATGTTCTGAACATAGTAACAAGACCTTTGTAAAGAATTTCACTATAATTGCTTTACTATATTTCTTCATTACTGCGTTTATACCAATGAGAACTATCGCACAAAATATGGGAGGTGCCGTTGTTCAATTATTAGCATTAGGAACATTTATATTCTTCCTAACTTTCGTAGTATATATATACTATGCGTTTGAATATGTTCGATTTTTAATGAATGAAAAATGCAAATGTTCCGAAGATTTACGTCGTGAAATTATTGCAATTGGAACTATGATTTCTTTATTCTTATTCATAATATTACTATTTACAATTATAATAATCCCTATTTTAATAAGCACATTAACCACGTTATTTATCAAGATACAAGATTTCGAAAGCGAAGTAGAGGAAGTAATTAAAAATCCGGTTAAGTCAATACGAAACACCCCTGGAAGATTATTTAAATCTACAAATGATATTGGTTCATTTGTAAAGGAAACCGCTTCTAAACTAACAAAGGGAAGAAAGAGACGTTGAAAGTTGCATTAAAAGGTCAATATAAAAAATAATTATTTTTTTACAATATATATAATATAAAAAACATATAACTTATATAATATCAATCATAACACATATCAATCATAACACATATTATTCATATAATGATATTGATTTGAACCCTAATAATTCTAAATTTCTTTGTCGTCTATTACAATTTCCTTGATGTAAGGTTCGAGGATTTCATTAACAATTAGTTCCGGTTTAAATTCGTCATAACTCATAAATATTTTAAGAAGTTGCTCTGAAAACCCAGAAATCATCGCGGTTCCTTCTGTTTTGCAATTTACAGGAAAACTTTCTTTATGAGAAGAATTAAGGTTCCAGAATATAAACTTCGGAGGAGTATAATCATTTGCTTTGAATCTTTTAACAATAGTTTTATAAACTGTTTCAATACATTTATTTTCACTATCTACATTTGCCTCATCAAATTGCATATCGGTAAATATGAATAGTTTTTTAGGCATATCAGCATCATTAATATTATTTTCCTTACCATATTTAATAATTGCATCACAGCATTTAACAAAGTCTGTATTATATCCAAAATCTACATCGATCAATGATTTGAAGCAAGTATATAGAGAAGGTTCAATGCCTTTTTCAGTATATTCCTTGTATAAATCATCGGGAATCAATGAAACTAATTCTGGCTTATCGCTAAATGTTAGAAATTTATTTTTAAACATTCCATTGCAACATTGCGATGTAATAATACCTAGAGAAATCGCAACTTGCGCAGGAATACTACCATTGCAAGCTGAAAACATAGACCCCGACAAATCAATAACCGCAAGAGAGTTGCCTAGAATACCACTATTTTTAACGTTTTCTACAATAGTTCTCCATTGTAGTTCAATCGTTTCATTTTCGGTATATTCATCTTGAGTATTGCGAAGATTAACATAGTAGTTTGCTAATTCGTGAGGAAGAATACCAGTTACATTAATTTTGGCTGTTCCGCCTCTTACCTTTGCTAAATATTCGCAATATCTTTCGCTGTCATGATTATTAAACGCTTTGTGCAATCTTTTAGATGCAACTCCAGGAACGCACTCGTAATTAATCTTGTCCCATTCATTATTACAAATAAGCTTTTCTACAATATTAATTTTATTCCTCAAAGGGGTAAGATATTCTTTCCTATATTTTTCCATCTTTTTATTATCTTCTCTCCCATAAAGGTTTGTTGCAATCTTCTTTGCAAATTGCATGCGCCTATCATTTCTATCATTTTCGCTTGGTGCCCATTTGGCGCATAGAGAAATATTGCAAACCTTTTTCTCGGCATCTTCACTTCCCTCCTTATCATCACTGTCTTTTAAGTTCGAAAGGTCTTCGCGTAATTTATCAGCAAATAATGCTAATTCGTAATTTTTACTTAACATTCCATCCGCGCTATTTTCGTAGCAGATATAAAGTAAATCCTTCCAACGCCCATATTTATTAACATATGTAAGAATATTATTCATATATGTATAAGGCTTGTGTTCTCTTAACCACAACATTGCCTGGTTAGAAACTCTTTTCTCCTTCTTTCCTGTCAATCTATCACGTCCATTAAAGATGATTGCAACAGTTTTCACAGGGCTAATACTCCAACACTTTTCAATATACTTATAATTTTGCTCTTCCGTAAGATTGCGTGTATACATCATAAAATAGTCAATAATAATGCTTCCAGAAGTATCCAGTGCAATACCTCCATTCTCGGTACAAGTGTATGCAGACACAGTAGTTTGTTCGGTGCTCATGATTAGATTGTAATCCTTGGTTTTAATTAATATTGACTAATCCTTATGTATCAATTTTTATATTTTAATATAATAAATATAACATAAATAAAATAATACATAAATATAATATAATATGTTTTTAAATTTACCTTGGAAATATCAAAAGTCGCGAGTGTATAATTGTAAATTAAATAATGATGATGAAAGTTATTTGCTTAATAATATTAGAGATTGGGTAATTAATCAAGAACCTTCCGTTAATACATCAACACATTGGTGGTTCAAAGATTTGCCGGATAATATAAAAGACCGTTTTTATGATGTTGCAAAGAATCGAAAAATAATAGAAATGTTTAAAAAATCACTAGGAAGCGATTATGTAATTGACATATTACATGATATGAACGAAATATACGTATCGCCCCCATTGAATAATAACAATAACTTCGTAAAAAATGCTTCTGATAATATTTTTTATACAAGGCATATTGACGGACCCTTCTATTATATTCCATTCGCATCTTGTTATAGGGTTATTGTAGGACTCGATGATAATCGAGATATTATGACAGTATTTAATATTATACCAGAAACCTACATAATAAAAACAGGAGATGTTGTTGCGTTTGACTTCAACAGAGAATGCCATTATATAACGCCGATAATTAGAAATAACATATACGGTAATCATATTAAATATAGAGTAATTTTAAAAATACATTATTGCGTATATCCACGATGGGCAATTGTGTTTGGATACATTTTAAGTAAGCTTTCAATAATGTATAATAAATTATTTAGAGATCTATTCTTATTTACTATCGCGCCAAATAGTGGTTGTATAAAATATTTAGCAAACACAATGATATTATCTACCAAAGTATATCACGATATTGAATACTATATTGGTAATAATAATATTCAATATTTAACGTATTTATATTATATGTCTCTAAATACTCATTATTGCATGTTTTTGTATGGCAGTTCTTTCGTGCATTATTTGAAATGGGTTGATACATTTTGCTATTATAATGGTATAACTAATAACTTATTTAGAAGAGATTATTATTTTTACAGATTCCTTTATATGCTTCAATTTTCACATGTGTTTTTAAAATATAATACGGATGCGCCTGTTTTATATACGTCGATTATTGTTCCTACAATATTTCTATCATATCTTTCTAAATATACTATGTATATACCAAAGATTATAGAGATATACTTAACATTCAATATGTTAAATAGTAATATTCAATTAAAATATTATGAATTATATTACATTTATATGAACGTTTTTTTTAATTATATACAAATGTGCTTTCCCATAGATATGTAAATATATCTATATATTATAGATAAGTTATTCATAATATATCTATATATGGACATAAATATAAAAAGATTAAAGTTAAAAAATGGTATTCGAGTTATAATAGTTCCTTTGAAAACGAAATTAACATATATATCAACAAATTTTTTATTAGGGCGCTATCAAGAAAAAGAAGATGAGATGGGTTTAACGCATTATTGCGAGCATTTATTGGGGCGTTTAACATCACAAAAATACAAGGACGCAACATATATTAGTGATGAAATATTTAAGAGAGGCGGTATGCATAATGCAAGAGTTTATGATTATGAAATGGATCTATATATATCGGGTCTTTTCGTTGATTTAGAGTTTTATATGGATATATTATCAAATACTATTAGTAAATTTTATGTTGAAAATGATATTAAAATTAAGGAAAAAGGGGCAGTTGTCCAAGAGTTAATGACCAATATGTCCGGTTCTAATTATAAGTTTAATTTTAACATGTTCAAATTTCTATATCCTAAATATTCATATATTGTCGATTACAAGAAGCAGATACAATATATTAAACATTTTGATAATAAAAAAATATCCCAATTTATTAAATCCCATTTAAATACAGATAATTTAGTTGTAACTATAACGTGCCCTTCTAACAAGGTAGGTGAAACGATTAAGAATGTTAAAAAATATTTTGGAATTATTAAAAAGAAGAAATCACGGTTTGTATATCCTGAACTTAAAAACCACAATAAGAATTTGCAAATAGTAAATATTAAGAATGATAATATAAATTCAAATAACTCTATAATTTTGCAAATATCAAAGAGGATTGAATTCCTTTCCGAAGAACATTTAATATTATCATATTATATTAGGCATATTCTATTTAATTTTGATAGTGGTATATTTTATAATATATTGCGTAAAGAACTTGGAATCATTTACGGTATTGGATTATATGTTAATATTGATAATTATAATCCAAACATGTCTTATTATAATATATCATCGCGGTGTCAAGATGTTAATATGCCTTTATTTATCGAAAAGTTTATTGAAATTTTGAAAACTTACGATATAAATGACGTGTATATAATGGAATCTAAAAAACATTTTAAATATATATTTGAAAACAAAAAATTCTTTGATTTAACTTCGTACAACGACAAATACAAAGATCAATTGTTATTTTACAAGGACATTGTAAAAAGCAAAGATATTCTAAAAAAAATATTATCAATTAAATCTAGTTCTATAAAAGATTATTTTAATAACGTATTTGTCAAGGACATATTATCAAATCATACGCTCTTCTATTATTCTAATAAAAATATCAATAAAGATATTGAAATGATATATAAAAAAAACATATCAAATGCAAAATATAAATCATATTATATTTCATAAACATTATTTATATTATTTATATCATAATAGAATATAGAATATAGAATATTAAATAAAATATGGATTCGACATATTTTTACATATATTTAATTGCGATTTTTACTGTAACAATAACATTTACACTATTAAGATGTGTATTTAATATACATGATTTAGATATATTTTTTTATCCAAACCATGCAAATAATATTATTGAAAACAAGGTATATTTAATTTCGCACATTATAGTTAATTTCCTACTTGGTTTATTATTTGGGTTTGATATAATACTAGGGATGTTTGTAAAAATAATGATATTCGAAGCATATCTGCATATCATGGAGCATTGTGATATTTTTTACGTATCAAAAATATCTAATTTAATAATAATAGTTCTAATATCATTAGTCAGTTATACGTTTGGAAGCGTCATAAATAAAATATTATATAAATAATATATAATTATCCTATAACAACTCTAATTTACACGGAGGGGTCTCGCTTACATCTCCCTTGAACTTATTCATTCATTTTGTTGTTGATTGTTTCCGTTATATTATCGGAATGTAATTTGAAATTTATAATATTGCGCATAGGACATCTAAACTCAAACTCGTCCGTTGTATTCATCTTGTTATTCTTACTTGTTTCTATCTGTGTCTCAAAATATTTAAATAGGCAATAATCGTGCGCCACAGAGCACACCTTCTCTGTTTTCGTTGAATTGTCGATGTATATTTTTACAATTTTATTTTTCTTTTTAAAGTTAGATAAGCAAATACAGCAGTTATTTGCGGCATTATTACCTTTGAAATCGCATATTTCAAATGGAAGGTTTGTGATATTCCATTTGAAAGTTCTAAACATCATCTTGTGAATACGATGATACGCTTCGCAATTATAAAGAAAACTACCAGAAATATAGTCAAAGTAACAACTATCCCTTAATGCAATTTGCGTTTTAAACTCAACAATATCTTTCATAATACTATGAGTTATTTTCTGCTTATCCAGCAGACTCATCTTGTCAATTATAGTTCCTGTATTCTTTGATATAACAATGCCTTGTTTATTCATTAGAAATATATTTGACAACAAATCTGTTTTGTAGAAAGGCGGTTGATTATTACTATTTTTAGGCATTATAATATCAATATCAAATGATAGTTCAACGCCTGGAAATACATAAGGAACCTTACCAACAATAATTTTGTAGTTAATTTTCCTATGTGTTGTAATAGGTGCGCCAAAGTATTTCATGGTTCTATCAACAACAATATTCGACGATGTGATATTATCAAATCCCGCATCTAAACAGAACAGATTTTGCAAATCAGTAATAAACTGTGTAATATCCTCTTCTGAATACATACAGGCATCAATATCATTTGCAACAATAGTGCGTGCTGCTGTTTCCGGATGAATCAACTTATTCCAGAAAGCACTGGTGTTATAACTATTTGTTTGATTATATAACCTTTTATAATGGTCGCTGATAATGTAGTCCCTGACAAAACCTCCATATACAATCCCCTTGTTTTCAAATATGAGGTTCTTAATATTTTCATATACAATATATTTAATACGTTCGGTAGAGAAGGTGATTTTGACATTATCAGTCATTATCTATCTCAAACCCTTTTGTAAAACACAAACTTTTGCTTTGCAACTACTTCGGATAGATACTCAAACTTCAACGATTTGCGATTGGCAGAACAATAGATTATTTGACTTGAAAAACAATCTATGGCTTTACTATATGCTTTTAAAGTTGATAATCAATTTTTTAAAATATCGCAAAAAAATAATACAAATTTATTACTAATAAATAATAGGGTTGTTTAACATTACCATATTAGCCAATGTCATGCTCTATTTTTGCGCGAGCATATGCATACATCACCCTATCAGCAGTAGCTATAGGTAAAATATAATCTTTTGCACCATAAAACTCTGGTCCCATTCGAGAAGATCTATTAACTAATGTTCGAAGCGCATTAATATCGTGCATTTCATACTGAATACGAACTGAATCATTATTATTATTGGTAAATACAAAATATATTGATGGTTTTATTTTGTTTAAACCATCGGGCATATAGAAACTATTTGGATATTTAAAATATATATCAAATAATCCTGAACTATCTACATGGTGAATATTTGGAGTATTATCAAATGCAATTTCGTGATTAGGGAATGGAAGTCCAGACCCAGAATAATTTGTCATTCGGTCGATTGGATTCGGTGCAATTATTAGCACATTATTATATAGATTAATATTTTTAATAGAACCTGTTATTTTAAGCGAAGATAAATCCGTGCTATGAATAACAGTAAATCCAGTATATTCATCATTAAATATCATTTTAATTAAAAAATATTTTGTATCTCTATATTTTAGATATGTTTTATTTTCAAATAGAATATAATTATATATTGTTATTAAATAATAAAAATAATAAATTATTAAATTAAGTTGTTTCCCTATATACTTTCATCGTCTTCATTGTCACATTCTTCTTCGTCTTCACTATTAAACACGAATATACTATTTGTATAGTCTTCTTCTTTTTTTGTTAATATTACTTCTACAGCATCATCAAAAATTATATTAGCATCATTAGTATTATTAATAGTATTCATATTAACCCTGTTATATGCATTAATCAATGTGTCTGAAATCTCTTTATTATTAATAAGAATCTTGCATTGTTCCATATTATATTTATGAACAATATCAACTTTATTATTTTGATAATCTCTCATAGAAACCGCAATAATATCACCTGTTTCTATTAATACGCGTTTATTAAAACGCCTCATCGAACCTCTAATAACACCAATTGCTTCATTGCCATTATCGCATAATACGAGAGCTCTGCAATTTCCCAATAACTTAATTACATATGCAAATACTTCGTATTCTTTATCAATATTATAATTATTATTACTAACCTTGTTAAATTGACTTAATTTTTTTTTATTTCTAATGCTAGTTTGATACATTTAAATATTTATATATATAGTCTAATATTAGTCTTATATTATTTATTTTGCATCACCAAATGTATATTTTTCTTTCGAACGAAGATATAGATTCCTTTTGTATTTATTATAAATTATAGATTTATATGCATCGTATGATATAATATTATTGTTTACATCATATGTTGCTGTTGTAAGAGATGTTGTCGAACTATTAAATAGTTGTCGAAGATTAGGAGAACTATTACATCTTGTAATATGCGGTTTATTAATTCCTATTGAATAATTGATGCAACTCGAAGCAACAATCAAACAGGAAACTATTTTATTCGCCATAATTGAATGTATAGTTAATTTGTTATTTATTTAAGTAATCGTTGAGTATCAATTTTTATATTTATAATTCTGTATCATTATCATATATTTTCTTTTTATGATATTTATATAGATTGCAAACCATATTATTATCAGGATATTTATATTTTTCAAACATCCTGTAAATATCATCTAAATGATTTTCATTAGCAAGCACATCCTGTCTTATTACTAATTTTTTGAGGTCAGTATGCAAAGCTTGGTTATTATTGAGCAATTCTTTGTATTGATTTGCATAATAATACATAAACGGCTTTGTAAATATATTCTTTGTCTCTTTATTATTTTTCATAGTGATAAACCAACGCGTTTTATCAATACCAATCGGTGTAAAATCAATATTCATAATTGATTGCTGCTTTTTAGGTAATGTTGTTCGAACCCAAGTATTATATGGATAAGTAAACATATTATAATAATTAATATTTTCAGTTATTCCTTTGTTGATATTAATATGAACCTTGTGCTTAAAGGATACACCTACTTTATTTTTATCAACATACTTAAACATTTTAATTCTTTTAGGAGGTATTAGCATATTATAATTTTGCGGATGATTTACATCCATTGTATTCAATACGCAATCAATAATGTTTGCATCAACGTCCATACAAATATTCGTAGTTGAATAATCTTTGTTGTTATAGAATGGTGTTGCTGGTGGTTTACACTTGGATGGTTCATAACTCCACCAAAGTTTATCTTGGTATATTATAGTTTTACCAAATGCTTTTTCTTCCGTATATTGCATTCCGTGAAAAGGACATACGAGGCAACCATTATTAATTATTCCATTATCAAGTTTAGAACCCATATGAGTGCAGATATTAACAGTTGTATATGTTTCATTGTATTTATTATCGAACCAAGATATAAGTGGTAATTCGCCAATTCTAAACGGGTATGGTTTCTTTCTATCAATGTTTTTTACAAAGTTTATACAGTGCCATTCTTTGAATACGGATGGTAATTCAAATGATATAACAATAGTATTACCAATTAAATGAATGAAAAATACGTATAAAATGTAAATAGATGTTATGAGTATGCACATACTTTTATTATCATTACTGGTATTATGTTTATATGTTTTGTAGATTTGTAATAGTAGATAATATATATTTTATAAATATTTAATAGAAGAATAGTTTTCATATGCCACTAAATGATAATATATGTTCGAGGATATTAACACCAAAGCAGGTTGGTCCAATTTGCTGGTTTATGGCTACATTTGTTGCAATGTTTTACAGCCAGCGTAGTAGAAAAATATTACTTGAAGCATCTAAAGGATGGGATGTAAAGAAGAAGGGATTTACGATATTTACAGATAAAAGGGTAAAACTTTTTAAACTATTAAAGCATATTTTAGATGATAAATTCTTAAAGGTCGAAAGTCGAGAAAGCAATGATTACAAGAAGTTTAGTGATAATACGTTTGGTAATGTGCTTACATTACTTAACAAGGTGAATAATAAGTTATTTCCGTATATACCTAGCAAGGTTTTGGGATTTAATGCAGAATATTACATAGGTAAATTATATGAATTTTTAAATGTAGATTATGTTATGTTTGACTATAATGTATTAGACGATTTTTTGACGTTCTCCTATTTGAATGAGGAGTTTGATGATAATATTATATATAAAATTGTTAAAAAAAAAATTATTATATCTATTACACCGAATAGAACTTTCAAATATATAGAGGAAAATATAAAGCCACCTCCTATATTAATGGTTATTATTAGTGATAATAAAGAATATACGCAATTTTACAAAAAAGTATTTCCAAATAATACAATAAAAGAAGGCGCAACAAAGAATGAACTAAAATCTATGCGAGAGCAAATATTTTTCAAAGGCGTGGAATATAACTTGGATTCTGTTATATTATCGAATTGGAACATTAATAAATATAATGGTCACTCAATTGCAGGCATAACTTGTAAAAAAGACAAATATATTTATAATGGATGGACAAGAACCAGTATGGATCCTGTAATGTTAAATAAAAATATAACAAGAAAAATTCCTTGCGAACTAATGAAATATGATTGGAATATTAAAAATAATGGCGACTTTTGTCTAAATACAGCTAAATGTATTCCGGATGTATTAAGAAATAAATTAGGAAAAAAAGATATATGCTTTAATTTTAGCAAAGGAAGGCGCGTATTAGTATATGTTCGCAAGGATGCAAATTCGAATACTTCGAATGAAAATGATGCAAATGATGCAAAATCTATTGATAAAGGCTTCATAAGTATGGAGGCTTGGGAGATAGAGTACGCTCGAATAATTAAGGTAAAAGGGATGAAACAAAGAAAAGTTAATGTTAAAGGGGGACCCTTTAATAATGTAGCTTATCCACAAAATATAACCAATGACAGCATCCTGGCAAAGCAGCGTGATAAACAACTGAACCCGCCACCAATAGATGGTTTCCGCATTGTAAACACATTTAAGCACACAAAGGAGAGTTTCTGTCAAGGAATCAGCTGGTGCCCCAAAGAAAAGGTCATGTTCGAGGGCAGCGGGGGTTTTAGCGGTGGCCATGGCGCACGAATCGCCAAGATTGACCTCGAGACGGGCAAAACACTCATGTATTGCGAGCTTCCCGTTCGGTTCTTCGGTGAGGGAATTGTAATAATTGGTGATAGATTATATCAATTAACTTGGAAATCTCGGGAAGGCTTTGTTTATGACAAGACGAGTTTGAAACTCATTGATAATTTTTATTATGACCATCAAGGATGGGGTGCAACAACAGATGGTGTTGCAATTATAATAAGCGATGGGTCGCAATACCTTTACTTTTACAACCCAAATACTTTTGAACTACAAAAAAAACTTCTTGTCGAGTTCTTGGGAAGTAAATCAGGAAAAATGATGCCTCTTCGTCGTCTCAATGACCTCCAATACATCAATGGTAAAATATGGGCCAACATTTGGAAGTCGAACCTAGTTGCCGTCATCAACCCATCCTCTGGGTTTGTCGAGCGGTTTGTAGATTTTAAAAACCTTCTTGACACAAATGATGAATGGATTAAGAAATTTATGAGAAAGAAAGATAGGTGTTTGAATGGAATCGCGTTCGATCAAGAAAAACAGCGGATCTTTGTTACTGGAAAGATGTGGACAAAGATATACGAGATAAAGGTTATTGAGGGGAAGGTTGACCGACAGATAGATGCCAAGTCGCCTAAAAAATGCCCTGAAGGCAAAGTTCTAAACCCGAAGACGGGAAGATGTATATTGATAAAGAATAAAAATTTGTTAGTTATTAAGCCGCCTGTCAAATCTCCTAAAAAATGCCCTGAAGGCAAAGTTCTAAACCCGAAGACGGGAAGATGTATATTGATAAAGAATAAAAATTTGTTAGTTATTAAGCCGCCTGTCAAATCTCCTAAAAAATGCCCTGAAGGCAAAGTTCTAAACCCGAAGACGGGAAGATGTATATTGATAAAGAATAACTTAAAGAAAAAATGATAGAACTTATATATGATTAAAAATAATACAATAAAATGACATCGTCTTTTGGAACAAATATGCAAGAATTAAGAAGCAAAGAAGAAACATTGAATGTTGGTACTAAATGGACTATTGAAGAAGATAATAAATTAGTTCAAGAAATTGCTGATAATAAAAATTACGAAGAAATTGCATTGGAACATAAAAGAACTATTTTAGGTGTAAAAATAAGAGTTATATCTTGTATAATTTATCCAAAAATAAAGGGTTGTTTAGTAATTGATATTGAAGGTTTATCAGTCGAATATAGAATTACACCAACCGAAAAGAAAAATGAGACAAGACTATTATAAAAATATAATAATTTTGTTATTCATCCTTTCTATCGGTGTAAATGATCGCATTTAAGCGACTAACTACAATTTGACGGCACTATTGCGGTTTGTAGTTTTTGTAAATCAACTCCTCTCTTATATCGGTATGGTCGTTCTTCATATTCTATATAATAGTTAAATACTTTTTGAATATTTTTACAACCATTTTTATCACGATTAATACAACCATTCCGTTTATTTTCCATTTTATATGTTAGGATAGAATGCATCTTTCGTTCTTTATTTTTCTTATCAGGTAGATAAAGGTTTTTACATAATTCTTCTGTCTTATAATTTAGACACGAAGTTCTATATTCATCAATATCATAAACCTTAAAACGCTCTTGTAATTTTCTTTTTAATGATAGATTAGGTGTAGAAATAAAGTTTTTCATTTGCTTACCAATACTCCAATCACCAATTATAATAATACTATCTTTTGTATATGTTTTTTCAATTTTATTAAGCATATTGTCTTCTGTTCTTTTTTTATTTATAAAAGCATACCATTTATATTGTCTAAACTTATTATTTTGATATAACTTATATAATACTTCATTCGTGTTTATTTTTTTTGTTATAAATTCTCTATATTTATTTATAATACAACTTTTAGAATTATATGACGATAGTTCATTCTCTTTTGATGTAATTTCTAATTCATCTCTATATTTTTTTAGAATGTTTTGATATTTTAGTCTTTTGGTTTCATTTACTCTTTGTTTATTAGTATAAGAATAAAATTTACCATCATCATTCATCATAGTAAATAAGCTTCTTTTACCTGGATCAATAAAAATATGATTTCCTTTTAATTCTTCTTTTTCAACATCATCAATATAGGAAAACTCTTGTATTTTTTCAACCTTTTTAGGTTTATCCTTTTGTTTTAATTTATTAAACTCTTTCTTCTCATCTTGTAATATTTTTTTAGAGAGTTTCTTTTTTTCTTTATCTTCATCAGTCAATTCTCTTGCATCCTTTCGCCCTTTCTTCATCTTTTCCTTTTTGATTTTTTCACCTTCAATATAATCATTATGAATAAATCTTAAAGAAGTTGCATAACCATCAGTAATAATAGTATTATCAAACTTATAATCTTTTATTTTTTGAGTTATATTAAAATATTTGTCCCATAAGAACTCTTTATTAAGTTCTATATTGTCTAAATACTCCTTTTTCCCTTTATCTACTAATAATTCTATTATTGATTTAGTATCCATTTGAATATGATTAGGAATTATAGATGATTGTAATGGAAAGAATTGATACATTTTACCTTCTATTTTTTCTAATTCAATATTCATAAAAATCATGTATTTAAGATACTTTTGAGGTGTTGCTTTAACATCATAATAATAACTAACTTCAAACTCTTCTGGAACTATCTTATAACGATATTCATTTA
>Ga0209596_1000498_pt1 | contig 36021 bp, 51 predicted proteins | sample M_130807_MF_Meta_FD_187314 | JGI IMG/M metagenome (GOLD analysis project Ga0209596, IMG submission 187314) | Freshwater microbial communities from Lake Montjoie, Canada to study carbon cycling - M_130807_MF_MetaG (SPAdes) (version 2) | ecosystem: Environmental > Aquatic > Freshwater > Lake... | reverse complement strand
GTCGTGCGGTCGGGCCGCCTCCAGCAGCTCGGTGCAGTCGCCGACTAGAACGGTGTCCAAATCCATGTACAAGGCGCTCGGTAGCCGGAACAACTCAACCTTCGACCACCAGCCCGGCCAGTCGTGGTCGAGCGCCAGCGTCGGGCAGTCCAAATCTAAGTCGGTCAGGCAGATGAACTCCTCACCCGGCAGGAATCGATCGCACATATCCCGCAACGCGTAAACATGCGCTGGCTTGAAGTCGCCGCCTGACTTTAAGACGCAGGCAATCACGCGCTGAAGATCCCGACCGCCATTACTTCGACACCTGCGCCGGTTGTAATCTTCCATGCGCCGTCAGCGGAAACCGCGTTCAGCTCGACGTTGTAGACGTTCACGCCTGTACCTGCAAGCGCTGGAAGGATGGTATGCGTCAGGATGCCTGTTCCCGAACCATCAACGATTTGCACGTTGCCGGTGGCAGATGTGCTCACGGTGCAAACAACACGGTGCAAATAGTCGCCTTTTGCGCCCGTGCCACCCAAGACTTGCGCGGTAGAACTTGCCGCGACGTGCTCATACTGATATCGGTAGGGATTGCTTACGCCACTCATAATCTTCCACTCCTAGTTGTTTTCATTGTTGACCACATATCGTTCAATGTGACGGTGTTCTCAGGCCCGACCATCAGCGGTTTGATCCTGTCTGGCGGCTTGACGGTCGGTTCGGCGCGCCAGGCTATTGCCAGCATTCGCATTGCATCTGCCGGATGCGAGCACCAGTCATGCCGCGGCGTCTGCCTAAATGCCTTTTTGTCCTCGTCGTATTCGCGCTGGTATTGGCGCAGTGCCTCAATGCCTTCGGCGCAATGTTCCACGTGAAACCATGTATTCGGCAGCATCTGCCGCACCGCTTGAATACCGTCCTGCACTGACAGGTCGGGCACGATGGCCAGGTTGTTTATGCCCAGGTAGTCAGCCATTTGCTCAATAATCGACTTGCCCTGCGCGGCCAGCGTTTTGGCTTTAGCATCATGCGGCAAATAGTGCTTGCCGTACTTGTACGGCTTGCCGGTAATCACCGCGGCCAGCTCGCTGATGTTGGCGCCACTGACCGCGAAGTAATCAATCACGTGGATCTCGCCGCGGATGACCTGGTAGAACCAGATCGCCGTGTCGTCCCTGTAACCCAAGTCCCAAGCTGTGTGCACCGGCACTTCAGGCTGGTAGTCAACCTGGCAAATCCGGCCCTGCTCGGTGGCCTCGCGCATCTCAGTTCCGTAGAAGGCGCCGAGGATCGCGGCTTCAAATGAGCATTCATACTCCTGGTCGAACTGGTCTTTGCTCAGTTGCGACCTGGCGGCATCCAGCTCGGTGGCCGGCAACAGCCCTGACCTGCTGGCCGGCAGCTCCAGCAGGAACCAGTCGTCTTTCAAGCGTTGCGCGGTCTGCCGGATGTCGTAAAACTGATTTTTGCCCTTCGGTGTGCCGCCAAACACGCACCAGCCCTGCTTGTCCGAAAGCGCCGGCCTGACCACGTTGCCCCAAACGCTTGGCTTGAAGTCGCCAAACTCGTCTAAATAGACGCCGCTGAAACCCAGCCCGCGCATGGCGTCGGCGTTGTCAGCGCCAAACAACCGGATCTTGCTATTGTTGAGCAAAGTAACCGTCAGCTCGGCCTCGTTCGCGTCTTTGCAAATAGGCTGGCTGTAATGCTTTAGGTAATCCCACACCACTGACTTGGCCTGGCTGCGGTACGGCGCCACGTAACCGTAAAGCGGCATCGAGTCTTTGCTGGTGAAGGCGGCGCGAATCATGTCGTTGATGGCCGCCACGGTCTTGCCTGCCCGCCGGTGAGCCACCAGGCAAGCCCAGCGGTGCGTGCGATTGTGGAAAGGCAAGAATGCTTTGCGCGGCGCATAAGGGATTTCAACCTTAACAATGCTCACTCTGTAATTCGCCAGGTTGCTTCGACTACCTGCGGCCCGCCATCAGGCCCGCTGACCTCAGACCTTGCAAGCTTCGGAATATGGTATTCGATAGCGCGCAGGTACAAGTCGAGCTTCTTGGCTGGATCGTCAATGCTCGACAGCCACGTAGTCATTTGCCCAACGTTCGCAGACGCAAATGCGGCAATTGCCTCGCGCACATCAACCGTCGTCTTGTTACCGACCCCGGCCTTGCGCCCTCCTGTTTTTATCCCTTTTGCCATCTATTTCCGTCTGAAGTGGACACTAACATTTGTAAGTGGTCGCTTACTTACGCACAAATGACGGTGGTCGTTTAAAGAGCGCCCGCATCGCTCTTGCCACCGCCACGCGGGTTTGCGCTGTTTGAAAGGAGACTCGCGCAACACTATCTTATCCCTCAATAATTCTGCACGCAAGCGCAAAAATCAGGATAAATCAACAATTCGTTGAATATATCTGCCTTTTGCATTTTTTCGCCAACCGTGAATTTCGATCCGAATGCCAGCTTCCCGCACCCGGCCAATGGTTTCCGATTCCGTAACCTTTGCAACCCGGTTAGCAACGGCCTGGGCGGTAACCTGAACCGCCAGCACCTCGCCGCGCTTGATAGCCAGCAAGTCAGCCCAACCCCATAAATCCTTACGAGTTCGGGTAAATGAGTTCCATTTCTCTACAACCTCAACTAGATACCCTAGTTCCCGTAAAGCTGCAAGACTGCGTTGCGTTGGTGTCATTTTTTACCTTTAATAATACGACATTCGGCACAGACATTCGGCACGCCAGATGCTGCGCTGGGTTGGTGTCATTTTCTGCCTTTATCATAATAAAATACTTCTCTCGGTTCCCAGTTCCCTTCGGTTCCCGAACCGAGAACCAGTAACGGGGGTGGGGTGTGTTGTGTGTAACACACACCCCCCTGTTCTACTGCCGGTTCCCGGTTCCCTATGCTTAAGGGGGAACCGGCAGTTTTAGAACCAGCGACGGTCATCAAAACGCCCCTTTTACAAAGGCTTTTCCGGCCTCAGTCAGATCAATTACCGAGCTGCTGCCGGTTCCCACTGGCACCAGCAACCCGTCGTTTTGCCAGCCGTTAATCATTTCCAAAAAGTCCTGCTTTTTGCCCTTCAAAACCGCAAATAACCCATTCCGAGACTGCGGCCCCTTGTCCTTAATAATCCTGGCCACTTGCTTGAATTTCTCCATATTGCGCTGCGCCGGTGTTTTTTTCGACGTTTCCAACGTTGTGAATCGATACCCTTCACGCATGATATAAACCGGATCAATGGTGCGGCGTAACAGACTGCCGCGGGTGTCTACCAACTCAAGCACCACAGATCCGTGATCAAGCGCAAAATCGTCCAAAACAGAAAAATTAAGCATTTTCCGCGCATCCTCGGTTTTTACGGTGCTCAGATTCAGAACGAAACGCAGATTGTCGGCCAGGGCCCCGCTGCCGGCGCCGCTGTATTGGTCAACCACGCCCTCTCTGGCGCCCTGCTTCGTGCCGTGGTGGTTGACGATCGCCGCGCAGCCGCAGGCGTCTGCAACGCTGGTGATGGCTTTTGTGGCCACCGTAACAAGCTGGTCGTCGTTGGTCGTGCCGCCAGCAAACTGCCGCAAGGTATCGAGCGCCACGCAGCGAAGGTTTGGAATTTCCGATAATCCCTCAATCAATGCCTGGTCTAAGCCGGTAGACATGAAGCTCTGACCATCTTTTTTAGCAAATTTAATGGTCATTTTCATGGACCGCAAAGAAATCAGCCGCACATTGACCCGAATGATCTCAACCTGTGACGGTTTAAACTGTTTTTCCAGCAATATCATGGCGAAGCAGGCGTCGAGATCCTCCTGCGCGTCGTCCAGACTAAGTAAAACAAAAGCTCCTTGTGTAACCGCCATGCCGAACCAGGTGCCGCCGAGTGCCGTTTCAATGCCCAGCAGCATCAAAATAGACGTTTTGCCGGTGCCGCCCTGAGAAACCAAACTGCCTGCCAAATGGGATTGAATTAGTCCCTCAACATAATATTTAATCTCGCGGATCTCGGTCACCTGCGCCGCATCTGCCGGTTTCCATGATTTCAACCGCTCAATGATCTCTGATTTGCCCTTCCCAGCTGCCGTAGGCGCGTCAGGATCGTTTGTTTGATTCTCTTTGAGCTTGTCTACCGCCGTCGTCACCGATCGCGGTATGTCGTCGTAGCGTGCCTTCCAGCGGTCGTCTTTTGCAACTAGTGAAGATTCCATCAACCCGCGCAGCGTGCTGACCACGGTGCCAGCGTGAGCGCCGCTGGCAACCAAACTAAACGCCATCTCGTTAATCGATTCGTGCAGCCGTTCTCCCCGCACTATGTTGCTGGCCGTAAGGCGCAACAGATCCGCTTGCCCTTCGTATATAGAATTTTTGGCATCGGCTGGTTTTGCCTTCTCCATCTTCCGCAGCTCGTCAACGTCGATCCCAAACACACTGGCTGCGTCAACCAGTGACATCACGCAGTCGGCGTTCCACACGGCTAACTGATGGTCCCACGGCCCACTATCCCGCGGCTTCTGATTCTGGCCCACCGGCAATCGCACGTAGCGCACCGAATTGTTCCCGCTGGCGTCAGCTCGCAGCAAACCGTTCTCGGCCATGCGCGTGACAATCGAGTCAACCAGGTTGCGGTTCTTGGCGTCGGGGTCATCCTTATCGATAAAGATCCCAATCTGCGCTTTGCCGGGTGAAGTGTTTAGCACGTAAGACACGGTGCCTTTGATGTCGTCGATTAGCGCATCGTCGGCAACCAGCACCAGGATCTGCTCAAAGTTCGCTTTCCGGCGCCGCACCGCACCGTCAGCGGTAGGCGAGAGCGCGGCAACAGAAAAATAGGCATTGACCGTCACCATCGAATCAACCAGCGCGTGCCGGTCCGGTCTGTAAGGACGCCCAAACCAATTGCCGCTGTCCGTCAGGTCAGGATTGCCAAAGAACGAAGTCACCCACAAGCTAGACTTCTCTGGAATGCCGGCATAAAGCAGTTGCAGGAATTCACTGTTCTTGACAACGATCTTGTCAGCACCTTTGTCTGTGTCTGTCATGGTCATAGGATGACACGCATGGAATGCCAACCTATATACGTGGTGCCCTTGTGTTGCTGAATAGACAACACTGGCTCAGATGGGCAATTCTCACACCAAAATCTAATCTGCAACAAATCTACGGTTTCGGGATCGTCCTCTGCATCTAAGCGTTTTTGATGCAAATTATTGCACTTGCAGTTTGGACAAATCAACGTACTGCCAAGCGTATCGACATCATTTTCTGTCGCAATAAATATTGGCATGTTATTTCCTCCCCTTTTTAATTGCTCGCCGACCAGGATAAACCGAAGGATCTACCCGCAAGCGACCGTTAGTAACCGCCTGCAATTTGTAAGCAGAACCCTCAGGAACCGCCTCGCCCCATTTGGCCACCGCTTGAGTAGTGATTCCCAATCGTTCGGCCAACGCCCGGCGCCCATCAAAATATTGCACTGCATCAATAGTGAGCATGTTATTTTTACCCTTCATATAAAATAGTTGCAGTAATGTGTTGACAACCCAAGTTGATGCAATTATAGTGTGATTCATACGCAAGCGCAACCCCGTAACAACCTACCAACCAACCGACCTAAAGGAAACAAAATGCAAACCGTTCACTTCATACAGTCTTACAAATCGCTGGTCCTCTGGCAACGCGACCACTACAGCTACGAAATACAAGATCGCAGGACTGGTAAGATTTTGGCAAAGCCAAAGTCTTTTGAATTGGCACTTGCGAAGTTCTACGAAATTCGTGATGCAGCTGAGCAGGTGGCAGCATGAGCGCCCCTGAACGCTGCAACTGCGGAGCAGAAGATTGCCCGCGTTGCTACCCCCTAAACCGCAAGCAAGCAACAGTCACCGAGCGCGACCGCGCCGACGCACTTACAGAAATCGTTGAAGCAACGATGGACTACGGTCGCTACCCTAGCCGCGGTCGCGCGCAAGTCGATCTATACGAGTTCATTGCCGACCATCTGGATACCAGCTACGCCTTTGAACTAGTGGTCGCCGCTCTTGGAAAAAACAATCAGGCATTAGGCCACCGTATCGAGCGCCTGTATACCCAAGTCGAACAGATGCTCAAGTCTCATTATGCCGACACCGACATGGTTATGGAATACGCGCAAGACATAGCCAACGAGAGGTCAGAATGAATACTTTTGAAATAGTAGGTGCCGCCGCGTGCGCCGTTGCAACAGTCGTAGGAGGTTGGATTTTCATCGTATTACTTTTCAGCTTTTAACCGGAGGATTTATGGCTATAAACTTGCAAGCAATCAGCAGAAACACCAGCATCCAGCCACCGCGCATCATGGTTTACGGCCCGCATGGGCTGGGCAAGACGACCTTCGGCGCTAGCGCACCGGCACCGATCTTCATCCTGACTGAGGATGGTTTGGGCCGGCTGGAGGTCGATCACTTCCCGGTGGCCAGAAGTCTTAAAGATGTTCAGGAGGCGCTGGCGTCACTCAAAGGCGAGCACGACTTCTCGACCGTGGTGATCGACAGCCTGGACTGGCTCGACAACCTGATATGGGAGCAGATCAACGGCCAGTATGAAGCAAAGGATCTGGCCTACGGCAAGGGCGCCGTAATAGCCGCGGATCTCTGGCGCAAGGTGCTTGAAGATTTGAACGCCTTGCGCGCGATGGGCATGGCCAGCATCCTGCTGGCGCACTGCGAGATCAAGCGGTTTGACAGCCCTGAAGTGGAGCCGTATGAGCGTTACCAGCCCAAGCTGCAAGCCAGGTCATCGGCATTGGTGCAAGAATGGTGCGACATCGTTGGATTTGCAAATTACAAAACCATCGTTAAATCAGCCGATGTGGGCTTTAATAACAAAGTAAGCCGCGGGATAAGCACCGGCGAGCGCCTGCTGCATACGTCTGAGAAACCGGCATATCTTGCCAAGAACCGCTACAGCCTACCCGATACACTGCCTCTGGAATGGTCAACTCTGGCAGAAGCAATGACGACCACAAACGAAACAACCAACCAACCTAAAGGGAAATAAATCATGGCCGCTTTAAATTTCAACGCAGCAGAAGTAGAACCGCAACAGTCGTTTGACGCCCTGCCGCCGGGTCGTTACGAAGCCATCATTTCGGAATCAGAGATGAAAGACACTAAAGCAGGGACCGGCCAGTATTTGCAACTGACCTTCACCGTTGTCGGTGGCCAGCACGAAGGGCGCAAGCTCTGGTCCAGGCTGAACCTGGTCAACCCCAACGCCACGGCGGTAAGCATTGCCGAGCGCGAGTTGAGTGCCATCTGTCACTGTGTCGGCATCCTTGTGCCGCAGGACAGCGAGGAGCTGCACGACCGCCTGCTTATTGTTGATGTGATCCAGGAACTCAACCCTATGTCCGGCCAGCAAACCAATCGGATCAAAGGTTACAGCCAGGCCAGCGCACCGGCGCCGAAAGCCAAACCCGCGGCACCGGCAGCGCCCTGGGCAGCTCGTAAGTAATTAACCCGCTGGGGCGGCAACGCCCCGGCGTTAAGGAGGATGTATGGAACTGCCAGAACCGCAAAACAGCACTAGAACCGCCATTTTTAAGAGCTACGAGAAAGCTGCCGACCGGCAGGGCCGGGCCCACCTCGGCGCCAGCGAGATTGGCCACGAATGCGACCGCTACTTGTGGCTTAGTTTTAGATGGGCAAAACCGGCCGACTTTGACGGCAGGATGCTGCGCCTGTTTGACAGCGGCAACCACCAGGAGCCGCGCCTGATTGCGGATCTGCGGAATATTGGTGTTGAGGTGTGGGACAAGGATCAGGATGGCAACCAGTGGCGCTACAAAGCTGTAGGCGGGCACTTTGCCGGCAGTCTCGACAGTGTTGGCCTCGGCCTGCCGGAGGCGCCCAAAACGCCGCATTTGCTGGAGTTTAAGACAGCGAACGCCAAGTCTTTTGCCGCGATGGTGAAAAATGGGGTAAAGAAGTCCAAGCCGCAGCATTACGTGCAAATGCAAGTATACATGGGCTGGGCAACGCTCACCCGCGCCATGTATTTGGTGGTCAATAAAGACACCGACGACATTCACGCCGAGCGCGTCGAGTTTGACCAGGACGCATTCAACCGGGCGATCCAGCGAGCCGAGCGGATTATCACGGCGCCGGAACCCGCGGTCACGCTGGCCGACGATGCTACAAACTTTACCTGCAAATTCTGCCGGTTCAAATCGCAATGCTACGGCACAGAGGCGCCCGCGGTGAGCTGCCGCACCTGCGCCCACAGCACCCCTGAGACTGACGGTGACGGGCGCTGGAGCTGCGCGCAGGCTAAACCTGACATGGATGTATCAGCGCAACGTGCAGGCTGCGGTGAGCACCGGCACATACCAACCCTGCTGGGGCGTTTTGCCGAGCTGATGGACGCTAGCAACAATAACCTGCTGACCTACCGCAACAAGATAACCGGCACCGAGTTCCAGCAGCCGATATTTAGCAGCCAGGACATTACCAACCTGGCCGACAAGAGCTTGCTTGGTGATGCTGGCCTGACCAATTTTAAGACGGAGTTTGACTGCGACATTAAACCGCCGGCGCCGGCACCGTTTGCCGACTTGATTGATGATTTGCCTTGGGAAAAAGCCGCCGCGCCGAAACGTGCCAAAAAGGTAACGAAATGAGGATTCAAACAGCCACTATATCGACTAAAGAATTACAGCAAGCGTTGCGGGATTTCTGCGCGGCCAACGGTGGCATTCCTGACACCGTTATCATTCAAAGCTACAGCTCGCAAATTGTAGTGAGTTTACGACCGGGCGGCCTGATAACCGCCGACGAGATAAATCATTCTGTTACAGGAGCCAAAAAATGAGCAGCAACGAATTTAACAAACTGGACCGCGACTACACCGAGCGCGAAGATTATCTAGCCAGCCGCGCTGAAGAACGGGGCGCGCCAATCCGAGCCCATGATAAAACGGCTTTCATGGTGGAACGCTTGCGGTATATATCAGAAACCGACGATGCGCATTATGGCGGCATTAGAGAAACGCTTTTTGACGCCATAAGCCTTCTTGAGCAATTGGTTACGCAGGGCGCTAATGTGTTGCCGCCGAGTGGCGGCGCGGGAGCAAACAAAGGAGATGGAATGGAAATTAAATTAACACCGGCAGTCATAGCTTGTTTAAAACGCGGCTTGAACTGTTGGGCAAAACAGAACGATGCCGAAGGTATTGAGATTAAAGAAATATTGAAGAAAGCTGAAGAAGTGAAACTACGAATAGCGGAGGATGTATGAAATTCAAAAACATTGAAACGGTAAAACGTCTTGATTTTGACCACCTTGACATGCTGGTAAGCGAGCGTATCGGGGCGCTTAAACTGTTAGCGCAGGGCATGACGGAGCGACAGGTAAACGACGATATTTGCCGCGACCTGATTCTGCCTTGCGTCTATTTGCTAACGCAGTTTCTTGAGTCAGTAGAAATTGAAGAGAAGAAAAATGATTGACCTTCTCGTAGAGTTTTCACCCGCAATCGCCATACTGATTATTGGCGCTGTTATGGTGTGGGCAATATTTACAACACTGAGGAAATAAAATGAAATTCTTAAACTGGCTAAAAAAATTATACGTCCCCGCAACTTGCGAAGAATTGATGGCGAGGGAATTGGATGCATCGAGAAGGGATTTGTTGCTGGCAGAGACAGCGAAAGACTATGCGGAAAGTATGGTGTTATACAACGTTCAGCGAATCGAGAGGCTGAAAATTGCGCTGAAGGAGCGTTTGTGATGCGGATCGTCAGGCTGATGTCAACCGCGCCGGTCAGGAAGAGCCAGAGCATATACAAACCAGTTCTTACCGAATCTCAGTGGAGGTCGCGGTACAGTGCGTTGGTGTGGTGGTATTTCAGAAAAGCAAAACAAGATAGTTATAGAACCTTCGCAGTCTTTACAGTTCTATAAATTACCCTAACATTCCCTCGGCAGCTTTCTTACCTTCTGCAACCCGATTAAGCCAGCCCTTGCCGAACGTAGGAAAATTAGTAAGGCTGCGATAAAAACTTTCTTTAGCTGCCGAGAAATTGTTAATAAAATCTTCTGCATTTGTATCTTGAATCGCCTTTACGGTTACGGGGCCAATGACACCATCGGCTGTTATTTTTAATGCACGTTGAATAGTTTTGATGCTACGAAACGCACCAGCATTGACAGCAAAATCAAATGCAAGATAGTCAGCGCCGCTAGGAAGCTGGTCACCACGGACAGCATCCCAATATTCTTTCCGGTAGAGTGGCGAAACCATCTCTTTTGTGAGGCTACGCATCTCTGCTTCATCAACTGGGTGTCCAACATATTCCTCCCAGACTCTTTGGGTTACGCCAAGATTCGTTCTTCCACCGGGGTCTGATGGATGATTGACATACCCGCCTTCGTGCTGCAAAACTAACGCAAGAGACTTCTCAAAGTTATTTTGCATCATCTTCCTTAGAAAATTTTATACCCGCCAGAAGTCCTATAAAGCCGCCGATGATTGTCTGAAACGCTGGCCCAAGCAACTTAAATATATCTTCGTTGTTAACTTCTTTGTCAAACAAGCCAAAGCACAGGGCAAACACCATCCCCGCGATAACTATGCACAGTGTAAAACTTACCATCGTTGTAACCACAAAAGTTAATTTGTCGTTCATCTGTTGCTCTCAGAACTTTTTATTTTCTCAACTGACCGCATTGCCCCTAGACCCAACATACCCATCAAAATCTGAAGCGTTAAATCAGTGCTGATGACCGGAAACTCGCCCGTATACGCAAACCCGACTTTGGCGATAAACCTAGCAAACGGTTCAATCAGCGCGGCGTAGGCCAGCCCTGCTCCGCACACCCAGCCAATACCGGGTCGCCACCCTGCTACAAACCAATTCGTTGACTTAGCTTCTTCGACGTTTACCTGAAGTTGAAGTTTAGCTAAGTCAGTCTCAGACGCAAGTTTCGCAAGGTCGCCATTTTGCTGCATCTTCAGCAGTTCTAACTGAGCAGCGGCCTTCTTTTCAGGGTCAGGGAAGAACCGTTCTATCAACGACTCAGCAGCAGAGAACAGACCTGAAATCAGTAAAGGGTTCAAAAGTTACCGCCTACGGGGTTCAACACACCTACCGGCGCGTCAGTAACAATTTTAGCACCCGGCTTGATATGACCGTTGGTTGCTGGTGATTCGTTGATTGGGCCGTAGCAGGATGCAAGCATCACACCGTTTACTGGTTTGGCTTGCTTGTCGCAAAGGAATGACCACTGGTTCGACATACCGGAATCTTTGCCGAGGGTAAATGATCGACTCACCAACGGAGCAACTGCCCACGAGGGCGCTTGTGGCGCTTCGCTCACAGTGGAAAACAGGCTCCACACTTTACCGGCAGGAGCGTCGCATGAGTTATTCATCAGCGCACCGTTGGCTACGCTTCGGCCTTTCAGGATGGGGCAGACCGCCATGCCCTCTTGAAACACTTTACCCTTGACCGTTATTGTCTTGCCTGTAGGCGTAGAGCCACTGGCGGCGCACAGTGCATACTCACCGTTGCACATCATCAGGTCAGCAGCAGACACGCTTACTGGCAGCAGAGCGAGGAGAAATATCTTTTTCATTTGTCGGCCTTGTTTTCAAGTTTCTCAAATATCTTTGCCAGCATTGCTTTGATTTCCCTGATGTCCTCGCGGTAGTCATTTTTTGCAACGTATTCTTTCGGCAAGTCCTCGCGTAGTTTTACAAGGTCGGCTCGTAGTTCTTTGACCGCGCCCCACATCTCTCTTGCAAACCAGCCGCCAACCGTCATGCCAATGCCAAGAAACATGTTTATCAGATGCTGGTTTTCCACTGTAATTCCTTATTGAACCGGAGCTTCGATACCGTCTGCGCCATTGGTTTTCACCTGCGGCTGCGCTTGTAATTGTATTTTCTGTATCAGCGGGGCGACTTGAGCAAAAGGCAGGGTACCCAGTGCTTGCAGGATACCGTTCACTTCATTTACATCGAGTTCTAAGTTAATCATTACTTATCCCCTATCGGTTGAGTGGTGAGTAGACGCAAAATAACGATGCCCACCGAGATACCTATCCCGATAACCATTTGTGCTACCGGCGTCATCGGCAGCAAACCTATATAGCCCTGAACGATGGACAAGACTGCAATTAGAATCGCATACCAGACGGTTTTGCTTTTAAGCAGGTTCATTTGTTTTCCAGTGCTTCCACTTTTGCCATCAAAGCCTGAACGCAACCATAAAGCGCAGCAATCATCTGCCCGCCATTCAGGTCTAGGCAATCTTCGATTACATCACCAATAGCCGGGGTAAACGGCTTAACAGATACCGCGTTTTTGAATACCTTTTGAACGTCTTGTGCTATCCAGCCGAGGTTGTGTTTGTCTTGAATCTGGTCGTCGGTGTAAACGCCGGGAGCAAAGCCGAAGTGCTTTAGCGGGACTGACTTTACGATTTCATAGCAGCGGTTTAGGTTTGCGGGAACAATATTGGATTTAATGCGCTCATCTGATACGACTGTCCACAATCCACCAACACCGGGCTTGCCTGCGGAGTCTGTGACTATCTCCAGTTTGTAATTTGGGTCTGCCTTCCCGATGCCGACGTTGCCACTGCCTCGGATAGTTATGGCATCAACCTGATTGACGGATGAGGATTTTCGCACTCCAAGTATCAAATAACTGTTGACATCATCATCAAGCGAAGTTATGTAATGCTCGGTAGGGCCACGCGAATAGATGCCTATACCAACATTTGCAGTTGTAACATCTCTAATGAGCAACCCTTTGCTTTCCCAATAACCGGTTGTTTGGTCTGCATGTTTTATGTCAAGGGTAGCACTCGGACTCGTCGTCCCAATCCCCAAGTTGCCTGAGGAGTCGAGGCGCAGTCTCTCTGTGCCAGCCGTACTAGCAGCAACCGTATCAGCAGCAGGGAACCACAGTCCGGTATCGGCTGTGCCGGTCGTAGATACGATGGCAGGAAGTGCTGCGCTACCTGCTGCGACAGTTGTTATGCCTGTAGCACTCAGCGTAGTAAACGCACCCGCAGCAGGAGTCGTAGCGCCTACTGTGCCGTTAAGAGCGCCAGCAAATTTAGTTGCTGAAAGGGAAGTGCCATCCCATGCTAACGCCGCCGCATCCGCAAGCAATCCAGCGGTGCTGGCAAATGTCACGCGGCCTGCGGTTAAACCTGAGTCTGTGATGCTGGTTGCAGTTACTCCAGCCAGCGTAGTGGTGCCTGCAATATTTGCAGTCGTTCCAACAAACAACGCCTTTGCAACACCTACACCGCCCGCCGTGATTATCGAGCCGGTTGTTGTGCTCGTGGAATCTGTAACCAGGCTGCTGTTGATGCCTGCGGCAAACGGTATCCTGGCTGTCGCAACCGTCTGGCCATCCTTTGTGATTGCCGTAGACAGGCCGGTGCCCAGATCCGCAGTTAAGGCGTTGAAAGCTGTTGATGAAATGACGGTGCCGGTGACGACCGGCTGGCCCGCGCTGTTGATGTTGAAAGTTCCTGAACCGTTGTAAGACACTAGCCACCTCCATTGATATGGTATATACTTGAAGTTCCACTAAGGAGATAAAAATGACCTATCAATCCAGAGGAACAATTATTTGCGTTATTTGTAATACAGCCCCATCCATTGGACGTAAACTTTGCAGACCATGTTACAACCGAGCACGAAATAATGGGACTTTGCATCAATTTGACCAGCTTGGCCCAAATGATGTTTTTGAATCTAGAATAAAAAAAACAAAAACTTGCTGGCTTTGGATTGGAACAATAAATGATTACGGATATGGAATTTTTTTGTTGCCTGGTGAAATCCCAGTGCGAGCGCATAGATATGCTTATGAATTTTTTACTGGAAATAAAATACCATTTGGTAAAATAATTATGCACACTTGCGACAATCCTCCGTGTGTTAATCCAGCACATTTGCGAGTAGGAACAAAAGCGGAAAATAACGCCGATACATCGATAAAGCACCGCCATCATTACGGCATTCACCATTGGAACGGTAGATTGACTAATGCAGATATTACCAATATTCGCATTAGCAATAAAACGCAAAAAGAAATAGCGATTTATTTTAAAATAAGTCAATCTTATGTTTCCAGAATAAAAAGTGGCAATTATAGAAAATAACCTACCGGTCGTTTCTTGCGGGTTGTTGCATTGTTCCAGCTTGAGATGCAAGCAAAGCAGCAAGTCTTGCTTGTTCATTTGTTATTGGAATTTTACTTATTAAATTTGATGCAGTGCTTTTTGCAGGTTCTAAAAGTTTTGCCAATTGTCCAGTTTTGTATGCTGCTTCACCAACAAGTCTTGGTGACATAAAAGGAAGTGCCATTGCCATTGCAGGATTACCCAACAAAGCAGCACCTGCGGTTGCTGGTGCACCTAGCTGCCCCGTTAGACCTCTTGGCGTCCAAGAACTCATAGTCTGACCGGCAATAGCAGGCATCAAGTCTTTCCCGCCTTGTTGCTCTAATGCTTTTGCAAGATCAAGTCTATAACCGTAATTTGTATTTACGTTATTACGTCCCAACGAAGTCAATTTGCGTAAAGCCGTATCAGCAGAGGCTTTATCACCTAAAGATAACGTTCTAGCTATTTCTTTTTCAAGAGTAATGGCTTCTTCGTACAATTTCATTGTTGCCGCATATTCCGGCGATTGTTTCACAATCGTATCTTTTACTGCATTTCTTACCGTTGTTATAACTCGTTGTGCTTGGTTATGGATTGGGCTGTCTGGATAAACGGCGTCCAAACGTTGTTTTAAAGCATCTAAGCCGATGGCCGTATGAGCTGAAGGATCATCGCGCCATTCTTTTACAATATCTTTTACTTCTTCAACTTTTGTGGCTTCAGTTTTTCCAATTTTTGAATGACCGCCTTGTTGCAAACTATCAGTTACTTTTGTTAATGCGTTATCAATTTCATTAAACTTTAACGGTGTTGTATCAGCGGCAGTTGTAGCTATATTTGTTTTGTATTCTGCTGCTCTATCTGCTCTCATGTTTGCAAGAGCTTGTTTTGCTTGATCCAAAACATCAGTTTTTGAAACTTGGCTCCGCATATTTTCTAAATATGTTTTTGTTCCCTCAAAACCTGATTTAGCCGCTGTTGCAATATTTTCAGCGCCAACGCCGGTTGCCATTCCTAAAACCTGTTTTGTAGTGCCGGTTACTGCTGGAGCAGCTAATTCCAATCCTTTTACCAAAGCGTTTACGGGATTTGTAACATTTGCCGCTTTTGTTAATCCAGCAGCTATACCGCCAGCTCGCGGAGCTATAGAAGCGCCGCCAGTGAACAAAGTAGATAAATCCCCGGCAACGCCCACTGGATCAGTTGCTAATGATTTTTTTATTCCTTCAATGCTTCCGTATCGTTCTTTAAAATGACCTCCTGCAGAATTTGCTGCATTTACTACACGATCAAAATCTGTAGGATTTAATTGTTGGAAAAAATTTGAAATTGATTTAGGCGCAATATTTAATATTGTTCCAGAACCAATATCTAATAATGAAGAAGTTGTATCTATAGGATGTGCAACGGCTTGCGCTATACCGCTTACAAAATTACCTGCGCTTGACGGCAAATTTCTTACGGCTTGGCCGGGAACGTCTGCCCACGACAATGGTTTTTTTGCGTTAACAGCCCCATACAAATCTGCCGCCAACCCGCCAGATGGCGCGTTAGATGGCCCGCCATATAAGTCATCAATAAGAGCCATTATGGATTCACCTTATAGCCTTTAGCTATCGCGTCTTTTGTTACCTCTGCGACAGTTTTTCCTGTTTTAGTTGCGGTTTCAATAATCTCATTTCTTGTGGTTATTTTTTCCGCAACAGATGGCTTATTAAGTATAGGACTTTCTTTATACCCCTGATCTTTGCTGTAAATTTCTTTCATTGCTGCTGTTTCGTTTGCAAGCTCTAATTTAAGCCGTCCTAATTTCTTTAATACAGTAGCGTTGTCATCTGTTGAAGATGGGATAAAAGGCATCAATCTCGGTGATTCGCTCGCCGTAACTGCTGCACCGCTTCTATCATGCAATATTAACGATCCAATATCAGCAATTTCAGCTCTAGCTGCAACGCCTTGCGGATCAACCCTATTAAGGATTGCATTCGGCAAAACTCCTTTGAAGCCAGTCGCTGACACATCACCAGCCATCCCTGGCAAATCCTTACCGGAAATCAATGTAATTGCTCGATCCAGTTGATTGTTTGCTTTTTGATTTCCAAGAATTGCCGTATTTACAGTTGCCGGTATTGGCCGCAATTTCTCACCTGGTGGCGAGTATCCTTCAATTACAGCAGGAGCGCCGCCGCCCCTTCCGGGCTGTATAAATACTGGATTGCCTGCTAAATTTTGTGCCGCAACTGGCGATCCATAAGTTACAGTTGTAGAAGCAGGAGTTCTCCCCGCAATTTTTTGATTTATTATAAATTGGTCAATGCCAATCGGCACTTTGCCAGCGGCTTTTTGTTGTTCAGCATATAAGTTATAAACAGCAAGATCGCCAGTAGCGCGTTCAGGAATAGCAACGAGCTTAGTTCTATCAACTGTGCCATCAGGATTCATCGCTGCCTGCACACTGGCTGGCGTAAATTTTGATACGTCAATAGGTGCAAATGGCGTTTTAGGCACACCGCCAGCAATCAATTTAGCTGGTTGACCGCCGGGCATAGGTTGATAACGTCCAGCGCCTTCTGCCAGCGTATAAGGTTCGTTTGCACGCCTTTCCGCGTCTATCTGCGCCTGCCTTTGCGCCAAACTCAACGCTAATACCTGATTAGCGCCTTCCGTAGTTTTCATTTTTGCTATCATTTCCGGCCCAATGTATCCAGCCTGGCGAGCCGTGACAGCAGGTATTGCAGGCGCAGCCTCCCTACCGGGGCCACCGCCCAATTCTTCTGAAGGCATTTGTATTTCAGACCTTGCCGGAATTTCAGCAGATCCAGCTATAGCTGGCGCGTTAATAGCAGTTCCAAGAGCGGTCAAATCTGCCATTTTCTCTCCGCGATACTTTTCACCAAGAGCCTTCTCCTGCTCCCGCGCCTGATTTTGAAAGTATGCCCCACCAAAGCCCTGTAGCAGCTTTGCCAGCCCTGCCGTGACCGGCGTGCGCGCTTCTATGCCTTTGTAGCTAAAACGTTCTGACGGTGCTTGTGACTGCGCCTGGAGCATCTCTGCCATGCGCTGCTGGTCAGCAATCCTTGCCAACTCTGCCTGGTATGGTCCTGGAAGGTTAAAGTTATATAACTTGTTTTCGGCCATTTTGAGCCTTTAGTAATTTGACGGTGTAAAGTTCTGAGAATTCGGGTCGTATTGTGTTGATTTCTCAACAACCGGAGCACCGGGCTGCGTCTGCATAATCAGCTTCATCATCATGTCGTTGAAAGATCCCATGCCGCCGCCGCCTGATTTAGGCGCGCCCATAGGCCCGCTATACCTTTTGTAAGGCTGCGTCGGGTCTTGCAGCAACGCGGCAAGCTGCATCCGCTTGTCGTTAGGATTGAAATTGTAGGTTGAGTTCATGTCAGCATTCCATAATTGACCATTTTGTATCCACTAGAATGCAACACAACGGCTTCCGGCATCACGGCTTCGACTTCATCAGCCATCACGCCGCGCTCTTTGCGGTCAAAAATGTTGTATTCGTAAACTCCAATTCCAAGCGGGTGCGTACCAATTCTCTCAATATTCGACTTTAAACGACGATCTGAAAAAAACGCTTTCCCAGCCAACCCGCCAGCAGTCCCTAACATCCCATACAGCCCTGCATTCTGCGCGTTGACGTTGGCCGACTGGATACCGTATTGATCCATCGCAGACTGCCCTGCTGCTTGCGCTCCAGCAAAGATCGGCGTCCCCGCCACGTTCGCGCCCTGATAGCCCTGAAACTGCGGCATCTGGATCTGCGAGCCACTCATTAAACCAGCGATCTCGTTTAGCGGTTGATTTCGCAACGCGAGCTGCTGCTGCAAACTTTGCTGCTGCGCGGTATTGCCAAACTGTGCACCTTGCAAAAGTTGGTTGTATTGCTGATTTTGCGCGGCCAGGGCAGCTTGCTGTTGTTGCAATGCTGCTTGTTGGTTTTGTGCAATTGCTTGATTGCCGAGCTGCCGCTGCGTGACATTTTGACCAAACCCTTGCTGCTGACCACCGAGCTGCGCTTGATATTGAGCCAGCGCCGCCTGTTGATTCTGGTTTACGGCCTGATTCTGCAATCCCTGCACACCCATATATTGATTGTAAAGCTGTTGCGAGGCGGCATTCTGCGCTTGCTGTGCAGACAACCCTTGACCGAAATTCTGACCTACCGCTTGATTCCCTGCGGCGTTTGCGGCTTGACCTTGAGCGAAATTCTGCCCAATCCCGGCATTCTGCAATTGCTGGGCAGTAACGCCTTGACCAAAGTTCTGGCCAACCGCTTGATTTTGTAATCCAGCCAACCCAAATTGTTGTGCAAATCCTTGCTGCTGTGCGGCATTTTGTGCAGCTTGTGCAGCCTGTGCTTGGCTAAAGTTTTGCGCTACCGCTTGATTGCCATATTGCCCCGCTTGCAACGCCTGGCCAAACCCTTGTGCGTTTGCCGCGGTATCCAAGCCAATACCTTGCAACGCCGCCTGCGAGAGCAGATCGTTCTTTTGCTGGTTTTGGGAAATCATTGCGTTTTCGTACGCTTCGCCACCCGGCACCAGACCTTGATTAATCAGTCGCTGCCGCGTTGCTGCGTCTGATCTTTCAAGCTGCGGCGCCAGGCGGTTCATAATTGCTTGCTGGCCGGTCATGCCTGCATTAACAGGCATTGCTGCCACGTTGCTAGTGTTCAATGCGCCGCTGGCAAGCCCATATTGACCTGTTTGCGGCCCTTGATTAATTGCACCAGCTTGCACATTTGCACCTGCCAGCCCGTATTGCCCACCGCCAGGACCACCGCCCGCAAAGCCATATTGTCCCGCTTGTGGGCCTGCACCTGCCATGCCATATTGACCGCTTTGCGGTCCGGCGTTTACTGGTTGAGCGTTGACGTTTGCGCCTGCCATGCCATACGCGCTAAGTTCTGGCGCGCTCGGGGCTTGTCCTATGTTTCCTTGATTATTTGTTGGTGTATATAGCTCTCTACCGGGGCCACCTAACGGGATATTTCTTAAAGCAGCAAATTTAGCCGCAACTTCTTGAGGCATTAAAACATCATTGCCAAGATTTCCGGTAGATGGCGGAGGTGCGTTTTTTCCTCGAAAAACATCTGGATTATTCATAGAAGTGGTTTCTTCTACGGTTAGCGGCCTGTTGCCTCTGCCATCACCTAACCTTTGTCCCTGCAACCCGCTGGCTTGTCCATATCTGCTCAGATCCGGCGTTTGCGGGATTTGCCCAGCTTTGCCGACACTAGTTTGCAAGCCCGCAAGGTTTGGATTAAACGCGTTCCCAAGCACATTCTGCGCGGTGCTTATGCCTTGCTCTCCCAACCCAGCCAACGACCGCTGTACGCGCTGCTGTGCGTCTAGGGTAGCTTGCGCTTGCGGAGTCAGTGTTTGGGTTACGTTTGCTTGATCCGCATTTGCGTTTGTTGTGAATTGTTCTCTTGTCGGCGCGTTCGTTCCTGCCGCCCATTTGTTCATTGCATTCTGATAGCCAGCGGTATCGAACCCTTCCTCTGTGTAGAATTCGTTCTGCATCGGAACCGCCCCACGCGGGCTGGCTTGATACGCCGACATTGCTTTGTCGTAATTCGCCTGGTCAAAAGTCGGCGTTCCCCAAGTAACAGTTTGCCCGCCAAGCGGACCGATGATATTTGGATTGCTGATGCGTCCCTGCAATCGAGCAGTTGCCTCGTTTGCTGCGCCTTGCTCACGAGCTGCGCCCGCGTAGTCTGGTGCTGGAGGTGGCGAAGGTGAAGATTTACCCATGATTTGCTATCCTTTTGCTGTATCGTGTATTTAAAAACCGGCAGTCATCGCGGCGCAATGTGTAAAACACAATGTCGCCGTGTGGTCGCCCTTCCTTAATTCTGCCTTCTTCGGTAAATCCCATTTTCCTTACCACTTTGGCACTTTGTTCGTTATCGCTTCCAACCGGGCAAATGATCTTTTCGACCTGGCAAATGTTATACGGATAATCAAATATTGCTGCCAAATAAGCCGGTGTCAATTGGCCTTCAATAGCGAAATGGCACCATATGCTTTGATGATTCCAATTCTCGTAAATGACTCCTGCAATAAGTTCATCATTTCGTTTTAATCCTAATGCGTTGGCTCTGGTTTCTAAAAACCCATAATTCACACGTTTTGCTACCCAATGGCCGACATCCGGCCCCGATACTATATCCCTGCCCATCCGGTCTGATAAACAACGTCAGTAGATGCCCACTCAATTTGCAGCCCGCTGCTTGCGCTTTTGAGCTGGATGGATCCGCAGTAACCAAGCCCGGTGACACCTTGCCAGTTGTTGGTAATTTGTAAACCAGATCCCCACAATGCAGAATCCCACGTTCCTGCATCCCATAATCCAACAGCAGATGCCGATGCGGAAATAGGCGCGGTTGTGTCATCAACGTTAAAATCTACGTTGATGCCGACAAAAATAGCAGGTGCGCCGTTTGTAAATATGCTGGGCCGCGCCCTGGTGAAATACTTTTTCACGCCGCGGCTGTCAAAATAGTTAAATGCTTGGAAAACATTTGTTGCAATATTTGATGTGTTATCTACGTAAGTGTCATCCCACGCCCTTACCACAACGCCGTTGCCGCCGTAATAAGGATTATCGTTGTAGGTTTCCCAACAATTTGCTGGCCAGCCTTGAAACTGTGCCCAGCTCGTTGTGATTGTGTTCATCACATACTGTTCTTGCTGGCCTTCTGCGATCGGCACATTGATCCACACAGCATTGCGACGAGCATTGTAGTAGACCTGCCACCCAACCGCGGCGTGCGTGCCGCCGTAGTTAGTTGTGGCCTGCGTAATGGCGCCTTGAATCTTGTTTGACAGCGCCACGCGAGGATCTAAGCGGGAAGATTGCAAGCTTTGAGCCATCGGCATCAAGCCGTCATACGTCAAGATCAGCAGATCGCCGCCCCACTTCAGCATGGATCGGTTGCCGATTGGCGAGCCAAGTTTCCAAACTCCGGTCAGCGCCCAAGTAGCATCACTGGCCGGGTCGGTGCCTCGATAAACAATAACTTCACCGTTGCTGGTAACAAACACCAGATTGTCATCTACGCCATAGCCTGCATCAATCGTCCATGTATCCAGATCCACAAGATGCCCGCCAAATTTGGCAATAGCTGACAGATCCAAAACCTGCGCGGCGCCGCCGACTGCGCTGGTCGGCAGGTACCACGCCTTGAGCGTGTCTTTCTGAATAAACCAAAGGCGATTCTTGAACAGCGTCACATTTGATAACGTTGTTGTCGTTACGCCGGTAATAGCTGGCGTTGAAGCAGCATCAATGGCGGTCCATGTTGTGCCATCGTACAACCGCGGCTTGTCCACGCCATTTACCGCATACAAATAAGTGCCGCCGGTCGTCGTAATGTTGATGTATTCCCAAATTGCGTTGGTTAAGCCGGTGACGCTAGTTGCTGTTGCAACGCCAGCGGTGCTGGCATCGTAGAATTTAAGATCAGGAGTCCCGACAGCGGCAAACATCTTGCTGCTGGTCCCGCCGTTGTAGACCATGATCGTCTGCACCTGGCCGGTCATGCCGGTAGCCCAATTCGTCGAACCACCTCTAAGCACGCAGTTGCTGACTGTCGGGAAGAAGTTAATCAGTTGAACCGCATCCAGCGGCTCCATGTTGGCAATGCTGTCGCGGGCGTTCCAGCCGCCAACAGGAGCTGGAACAGACGCTACACGCGCCGCATTGCCCTGCACCAGTTGGTTAATTTGGGCCATATCCGCTGTCAGGTATGTTGTCGTATCCGATTAGCACAGTGCCTGGGCGCGGTGCAAAGCTCAGATTGGCAGCCGACATATCTAGCGCCATTGCCGCTTCAAGTTCATACAAATAATTGCGATACATAGCGGTCGTATCAAAGCCCTTTGCCTCAAAATACTTGAGCTTGGTTGAAAGCACCATCAGGCGGTCAGGGTAGATCGTCGTGTCAGTGTCCACCGTGAAGCTGGTCTTTACAGCGCCAGCGGCAGAATTAGCCCAGCCGTTAGACCGATATTCATAGCCAAGATATTCAGCGGCAGAGGTGCCAGGCCATATCTGGAAATAAGATCCCAGCAAACGCCAGCGGATCCGCGGTCCGGTCGAGATATAGCCGGAGAGCAGCCACTCCCATTGTTGCGCGTCCTCTGGCCCAAGCATTTCCCAGTGCTTTGATTTATCCCACATGCTTCGCGGCACCAACGCCTCGTAGTCGCTCGGCAAGTCATACTTCATTTTCTGGAAATACGCAGTAGCAGAAGCGCCGCCAGCGGCAGCAAAGTCTTGATTAAGAGTGACCTGCGTCGAACTGTCCACAGATTCTATAAACGTATTTTGATTGATGCCGGTCCCTTGCACCTGGTAGGTCGTGTCCAGCCCCGTAGTGCTGGGAATTCCGGTGATCGTGCGCGCGGCGGTCGTCCAGTTGCCGGTGGTTGTCAGGTATTGAGTATAAAAAGCCTTTTGCTTTGTCATTGCGCGCCAGTTGTGCCGGCGCAGCAGCTCGTAACCAGTCGCGTTCATCAGCGCGAGAATCTGCGTCACATCTTGATTGGTATTGCCAGCGACATACACCGGCGCCGTGACACCTAGTTCGTTTGTGACTTGTTGCACCAACTGGAGCATTGTGCTGCTCATATTTACGCCTCTTTGCGCGGCCTGCCGAGTTTTTTGGTTTTCATCAACATCGCCATTTGCTGTTTCAATTCATCAAGCTCGCGGCGAGTAATCTCCAGTTCGGAAGTGTTTGCGGATTGGTTTTTTCTGGTTAAATACGTTTTTGCTCTTTCGCGCAATCCAGCACCGCCCATGCCGATGCGCTGAAGCTGGCTATCTGAAGCTGTTGCCACTTGCTCGACTGTCTGGAATTTAAGGATCTGAAGTTCGGCCATTTGATGCAAGCTGAAGTTTTCTTCATCGTCCGTGTTCCATTGCTGCAACAGCGTTCCAATAACCGGCCCATCGCCGCTCTGCATTTGAAAATGCAACCACTGGCGCGGGAATCGTTCTTTATGATCTTCCCTGACCGGCTGGTCAACAACGTTTGTTTTATCACCAGGCACAATTATCCGCACAAAAGGCGTCGGACGATCCTTGTAAGGTTTCTGGTCGTTGGTGTAAAACTCAACATGCAAGTGCGAGTCGGCATTAAGGGTGTCGCTGTCTAAAGCCATTTTGTGTTCTCCTGTGGGGATTAAGTTTTAGTGCCGTTGATGCTGTACCACATGGCATTAGACACAGCAAAAAGTATACTTGTGTGATTTTGTGCGATGGATGCCGATGTAGTTTGGTTCACCGTTGTTGCGGTTTCGTACGGATAAACTTTGATCGTGTGCGCACTTGAATTGGCAATGTAAATTGTTGCGCCCATTTGTGTAGGCGGCAACAAAACGCCACTGCCAGAAGTTGCAGTATCAACCGAGTTGTAAATCTTAGTCAGTTGCAACGCATCAGCGCGGGTGGAACCAGTCGCAGTCAAACCATCCACGCCGTCGCCACAGATGGCAACGGTCATTAATGATGACGCACCCGCACCCAAAACCCGTGAGGGAATTGTCATTACGCAGTCAGAACAGATGCCCAAGTCGTGGCGCTAGTAGCAAACAAAATGACGGTTTTCGCTGTTGCAACAGATAATGTTGACGCGGCAGCATTGATCGTAGATCCAGATTTCGGATAGACAGTAACCGTTTGGCCAGAATCATTACGAATGCCGATCATAGCGCCAACCTCGGTCGGCGGCAGAATTACGCCAGTTGACGCCGAGCTGGTGGTGATCGTGTTCCATACCGCAGACAATTGCAGCGCGTCAGCAATGGTGCTGCCAACGGCAACTAGGCCGGTGGCGCCATCGCCACAAATGCTAGTTGTAGAAAGTCCTGAATTACCAGATGCTTGAACACGTGAGGGAATAGCCATTTTAAATCCTTTGAGTTAATGGAAAAGTCATGGCTTTCGCCATTGCGTACAATAAACCGGGACCGCAAACTTCAATTGTTACATCATCTTCGGCAAATTTACGCGCAAGCGTTTGAAAGTCACGCACTTGCTGGCACATCCACGGCGCAGCCTTGTATTTTGTTTCGTGGATTGTAGCCGTAATTACGTTTTCACCGTCGTTGGATTCTTGTTTGTAAACATGGTGTTCGCCTTCTGAATAACTGGAATCCATCCCAAACAAGTAAATCTGCCGATAGCCTTTTAGCTTGGCCAGAATCATCGCCAACATGCCAACCGTCGTAAACCCGCCCATAAGATGCACAGGGCGCTTGCGCTCGCTTTCAAGATACTCGTAGACCCCCTCGGTTTGGACATGCACCAGGTCCACTTTAAAGCCCTCTAAAGCGTCAAATACGCAGGGGTCACACTGGCTGGCCACGTAAAACTGCGTTTCCAGTTTGGGATTCTTTACAAACCGCACATTCTCCGGCCTGGCATCAAGCATGACATGCCCATCAGGAACGATGCCGCGGGCAAGCAGCCAATCATAAGTGCCGTTTACCGACCAAAGTCTGGCGCCGTTCTGATGCCGAATTATTAGCTGATGCACCGACTCATTTAGACTTGGAGCACCACCGACAATGCAGATGCTTTCCTCGTTTGACTCATCATTAAAATCAAACCAGGAAAGCTGCCTTTTGCAAGACAGCTCCACATTCCCCAGCATTACGCTGGGGAGTGTGTTTCCAACAACATCTAAAACTGCATCAACCATTAGGTGATTTGGCTTTGCAGGTGCGGACGGTTAATTGTTACCGTGACCGTCGAAACGGTTGCGGCAATCGTAGCCAGGTTTGCCGAACGAGCTGCGACAACTTGCAGACCCGCAGAGGCAAGAACCTTAACGCGACCGGCAGTAGCGGACAGGAATACAGTCACTTGCGGAGATACCGCAACTGCCGTTTTCTTGATTACCGCATTTCCAGCGATTTGATACCAGCCAAACGTGCCAGCCAGGTTAGCCGACATCGCAACTGCTACCGGGCAAGCCTGGACAGCAGTATTCGGCACCAACACCGTTTGATAAGTCGTTGCGTTGTAACTGACCAACGAACCGACCACCGTGGAAGCCACCCCTACCAGCAGAATGAACTCGCCTTCGCCATAGGTCGGATCGTCAGCGCGCACGATCTTGCCCAGGACATTAGGCGGCGTCGGAATGACAGACGAGCTGCCAGACGAAACGCCGCTAGGTGAAGTCACCCCGGTGTCGATGTTTGCGATCTGAAGCAGACCGCTTTGATTTTCAGCAAAAGTATAAGCCATGATTTATTCTCCTTAAGCGATCAACACGCCGCAAAATTGCGGACCGGAGGACGTAAGATTGCCAGCCCAACCGATTAATTTCACGATCGCGTCTTGGTTTACGGCTTGCCGTTCGCCGCCAATCGGTACGAAATTCCGATCAACGTGCGGACGGAACATTATGTATTTCGTATTTAGGAACCACATGTGCGATGCAGTAGCCGCCGACCCAATACCGCCGTCGAGCACCACATCCGATGCCATACCTGCGCCGTAGTATTTCAGCGAGGCAAAACCAGCACCGGCCATCGAGCTACCCGAATCAGAAATACGCTGAATGGATTGCAACGATTGAAGGTACAGACGATAGTAAACATTGTCTGCAACGATCAGATCCGGTTTATCCGTTCCGCGAATCAACTGAACCGCTACCGAATCCATGTACTGCTGGATGTTGGATGCAGTCGTAGCCGCGCCGCCGTTCGTCAAACCAGAATAAGCAACCGATTGCCAAAACGAATACGTCGCGCGGTTGATACCGCCATACGTTCCAGAGGTCGGAGCATCTGGCACAGCAGCACCAAGTCCGGTGATGTTCTTACCGCTGTTACCCGTACCATCAAGATAAATATCCGAACCGATACGGTTAGCCAGTTGCGCTTCGGCAACGTTCATACGACCGTCCAGCAGGTCGATAATCGCTTCCTTGCCGGTGTTCTGGATCATTTCCAGACCGCTGATTGATACCGCAGCAGCGTATTGAGTGATACCAAACTGCGCCGCACTGATCGGGCTGTTTTGGCTGACGTTCAACACTTCGTAACCCGAATAAGAATTCGTGTTGTTAGTCGTGCTGTCGTTATACATAACCTCTTGCAAGATTACGTTACCACCGGAAAACGTTTTCACGTTACCGCGTTCTTTGAGTCGGCGCAGAAGCGCATTGTTGTTTGTTACGTTGTCGGCCAGCTCACCAGTACGACTTTGAATGTTGGTCGCAATGATGTCGCTGATCGAGCTATTGGCAAAAGCCATGATGAAAGCTCCTTAAAAGTTATTAAAGTCGGTCGCTTATGTTGTCGAATTGCTCGGCAAGTAAAGCCCGACGATCTTGTGCTTTGGTATTTGTCACGGTTCCGGGTGTGGATCCACGCACGCTCACCGCTGCCGCTCTTGCCGACTTAGCAGCTTTATTTGCTGCTGCTCTTTTTGAGGTATCAAGTTCAGCTTGTTTGCTGGCTTGCACACTTTCAAACAGGGTCGGATCTAAGCGCAATGCTTTTTGATACGCATCATCAAGGTCTTTGGCCACACCGCTCTGTAGGAGCTGGATCATTACCGGCCTTGCTTCCTCGAAATACTCGGCTTTCTGGCTGAAGATGTTTATTTCACCTAAGAGAGCCTGATTCTGTTGTTGTTCCTGTGCCTGCTTCCATCCTTGCACTTCTCCTCGAACGTTGTTTAGTTCGTTTTGCAATGCAAAAATGGTTGGATCAACGGGCATCTGTTGTGGCAGATTACCCATATTATTTAAATCTACTCCATAACTTTGTGCAAGTCTAGCAAAATACTGGTGCTTTTCCTGCGGATTACTATAGCGCAAGGCATGATCTGCTTCCATCAACGCTTTTACAGCCTTTGGCGCATCTATGCCAAGCCCTTGGATCGTGTTCATGTACGGATTGAGCACTTCTTGCATTTGGTCGGCAAACTGTGCTTTGGAGATAAGCGGCTCAACACCGGCTTTCATTTCATTTTCACGTTGCCAGGCATACTCCTGCATTCGAGCTGGGGCGGCTTTCCAATCCTCGTGGTAATCCTTCTTCCAGCTTGCCGGTGGGCGTTTCCACAACGGTTCTTCAATTGGCTCGGTAGGTTCTGCTTTTACCTGCTTCGCATACTTGCCGGATTCATCCCGCTGCTTTTCATATTTTGCCGGTTCAACCTTTGCAGGTTCTGGCGCCGCTTCAGCAACATCATCAAATTGCTGGGATAACAGATCGCGGCGGTTGTCTGCGTTATCTACTGGGACGATTTCATTTAAGTCGGACATTGTTGCTCCCTGTGGGGGTTTACCTGCGGATAAAACGAAGATCGTCACGCAGCTTGGCCAGCATTTTATTTGCTTGGCTGTGCGTCATATTTGCCAGTTGTTCCCGCAACACTTGTTTGCGGTTGTCTTTTACCGGCACTGGTTTGGTTTCCATAGTTTCGTTGCCGATCTCGATGCAATTGTGTTGCTTCAGGTGCTCGCGGTGATGGCTGCGACTGGTAATCATTGATCCATCTGCCATCGACTGATAAGGCTGGATGTCGGGCATAATGATTGGCGCCACAGGCTCACTGTAATGCGTTGATTTCTCAATTAATTGGCCATCAATTTGTATGTAAATTTTTTTCATAGCAGCGTCAAAACGTCCTCATCATCCATTTCAAGGTGGGTATCCCAGATCCGCTGCACGCGGTCCAGATCGGCAAACAGCGCGTCGTAATTGATGGCCAGAACCGTTGATTTAGCTTTTGGCTGCACGATAAACGGCGCGGCAATTTCCTCGGCGATCTCTGGCCTGCCTTCAACAATTCGCTCAAATGCGTCAAGAATTGCCTGTTTTTTCTTTTCTCTGAGCTTGCGCTCGCGTTTGAGTTGCTCTTTAAATCTTTTCCCGTCGTGCGTGTCATCAATAACGATGACCGGCTCCGGCATAACCGTGACCGTCCCAACCTCGCCGATTGCGCTGTTTCCAGACAATGAAACCGTGATGACCAGGCCAACAGATCCCGCGGCGCCGGTTGCCTCAGTGCCTGTGATCGGTACCGTCGCGCTGACACCCTCTGTCCCAACCTGCCCCGTAGCCTGCACGCCCGATAGCGCGATGGTGACGGTGGCGCCAACGGTGCCGGGCGCTCCGGTTGCTGAGTTCCCGGTAAGTAAAACAGTTGCGGCAGCGCCGACATTACCTGGCGATCCTGTTGCAGAATTGCCGGTGACAGGCAAACTGTCCCACAGGGCAGCATCCCAGGTGCCGGTGTCCCATGCGCCTTGTGCCATGTTTTAGGCAATGCGGATAAGTGCATTGGTGCTGTCATTCGTCGGCATGGATAGCACAAACGTGCCTGCGGTGATCGTCTGAGCGCCGAAAGTGTGAGCGCTGATTGCTTTATTGCTTTGCGTCGAGTTGTAAACCAGCACACAATCAAATGATGTGGTCAGTGTTACGGTTGTGTAGGTAAAGCTGGCGCTCGGCGTCCAATAGGCCGTAGTGCCGCTGGATGTGGGCGCTGTGGCGTTCGTGGCCGTTATCCCGCCTGCGCTATAGCCAGTGCCTGAAACCTCGCCAGTGGCGCTATAAACAGTTGTGGCAGCGTTTACGGTGGCGCTCGCCAGATACAGCGCGGCCTTGATTGTGTCGGCGCCGGTCCCTGCCCGAATAACGGTTGTCCCCAGCGCGTGAATGCCGCTAAGAATTTCGGCTTTGAAACTGGTGCACATTGCTTGCGTATTAGCCATTTTTAAAACTCCCTGCCTCGGATGTTGAAACCATCGCTTTTTTCAACCTAACGTGAGCTGATCTGTGCACCAGCTCGTCGGCAAGCCAATACTCAACCCACGTTGTGTTTTCGTTGTCGTTATCGACCGATCCTTCCCGCTTTTCAAGCAATGAATCGTCCATTTTGCCTTTAGTTGTGGTAACGATCATGCCGCAACCTCGACGCCGACTGCCTTGCCATCTGGCCCGCGCACGATGCGCTTGGGCGCCGCCAGTGTCTGCATGACACCACCGATGCGGTTCATGGTTTCCCCATGCATGTTTGCCATGTTTTCGTGCATTTGCGCCATGTGGTCAATTGCCATTTTTACGTTCTCGCCCAGCTCGGCGCTGACTTTCTCGCTTGCTGCCTGCTGCGCTTCAATCATTGGTATATCTAAGCCGGGGTTAGCGCCGATACGCGCCACCATAAGCTTAGTTGCGGCTTCCAGCTCGGTGCGTTCTTTTTCAAATTGCAGCTTTTGTTGTTCCAATTGTGCAGCGTGTTGCATTTTCATCTGCTCAACTTGCATATCGGCCTGCGCTTTGGCTTGCGTTATTTGCATCTCTGCTTGCATCTTAGCCTGGGCAGCTTGCGTGTCGGCCTGCACTCGCATCTGCTCGGATTGCTGTTGCGCTTGCATCTTCATCATTTCTGGATCTGGCTTTTGTTCTTGTGGTCCGGCCTGTTTCTGTTTCATCTGTTCAAGCGCGACATCAAGCACGCCCTCAATCGGTTTGGCTTGTTTAAAACCGCCAATGCCGAATTTAATCAGCTCAACTAGCATTGGCACCAGTTCAGGCGATTGCTGGCCGACCGGCAACGACTCGCGCATAAAACCACCGAATGCGGTCAGGAATTCAACGCGGTCCTTTTTAGTTTGTTGTTCATCGATTTGAACCAAGCTGTCAGCATCAACCTCAATACGAAAGTTCCGCAGCGGATTGTCTTGCATAAGCTGGATGGCTTGCGGAATCATTTGCTGATCTTCTTGACTCATCTGCCCTGCCGCGGCGTATAGCAAAATCGTCTGCGGCTGGAATTTAGTGCAAATAACCTGCGCTTTTAAGCGGATCAGTTCGCTGGCAAACAGCGCCACTTCTTCCTGCATACTCCGCAACCGCAGCCCGGCATACTGGCCTTTGATCTGCTGGGCGGTAGCGGTTTCGCTGGCCGACGTTTGGCCTCTGATAATGTCGCTAATGCCTGTAATCTCGTAAATCTGGCCTTTTATGTCCTCCCGCGCCCTGTAGCAGTTAAGCAGCGCGTTGGCCAGCATGTCGATCGGCAAGATGTCGATACTGCCCTTCAGCCCGCCTTTCTCGCTAAATGCCATCCATTTATCGACCGGAATCAACGAGTTGTTGTCGCCCTCGGTTAACAGCCGTTGCAGCGCAGGCTGGCTGGCATCGTAAACACCACGGATCCGCAATGCCTTGACCAGTCCGTCAATTCTGTCTGACAGAATATCCAGTTCGTTGGCTTGGTCCTGGTAGATCACAAAGTCAGGCACCGGAATTAAGCTGTCGCTTGTGGTGGTGCTGTAAAGCGGTCGAGCACAGGGGAAGAACTGGTCAAGCTCCAGCGGATCGTCACGCTCGTCTATCAGATTCGGGCAGTTCTTTGACAGCCAATACACCTTGCCCGATTCCTTGTCCCACAGTTCGCATATCTTCGCCCTGGTGCGCTCTTTATTGCTTTGCCCGTAGGACGCCAGCGTTTCGGCGCCAGAGTCCAGCGGAATTGATTTGGCCATCTTTGCGCCAAACCGCTCGGTTAGAGCTTCTTTTGTCATGTACACCCAGCGCCATACGCAAGTCACTTCTTCCCAAGTGCGAGCAACAGAATGCCCAAAATCCTTCCAATGAACATAGTCGGTCGGGGCGCACTCATACTCAATTTCTTCCTGCGGCTCGGTTTCGCCTGCGGTGTAGTCTTGATTTTCGGGCTTTGGCGCGCCTTCTGGCGTCTGGCCTTCGGCTGCTTCATTCTCAACATCCTCAGTGATTTGCAACCCGTCCTCTGGCATGTCCATTTGCCTTACATGCGGCTCGTAGCGCACCCAAGCGGTGCCGCGGCCACCGAGAAACCTGTCCTCAACAGCGTGTTTCATCGTTGCGCGGAAATCTGGATAGTGCTCGATCTCAAAGTCCAGTGCGCGCTCGATAAGCGAACCAGCAACCCGGCCAACAGGATCATTGTCCCCGAACCGGCGCTCGGCCACCGCTTTGGGCAACTTGGCGTAAACCGCCGGTATCAGCGTCTGCACGTTTGACCAAAGGATGTTGAATTTCGCGGTTTCGTTCGTGTGCTGACTGCGGTTGTCGTCGCGGTAGCGTTTGACGATCTTCGCGCTGCGGGCTTCCCACTTTTTAAATTCGTTGTCGTACTGGCTAATAACGTGCAGCCATTTATCGACGCCGGTGCTTTGCTCATCCATGTTTATCGCCTAATGATTAGTTTGTTAATTGGCACGTCATAAGAGCGTTCAGGAAACTCTGCGCGGCGTTGTTCGTCTGTTAGGTTTCTGCGCTTTTGGGTAGCTCTAGCTTCGGCTTCACCGGCAAGGCGGCGGTAAGATTCCAAAGGATTTTTTGCTAATTTTTCTGCTTCTCTAGCCGCATCCCTTGCAATGTCCAATTCTTTACCTGTTCCTACTCTTTCCAATGCAGCAAACGCACCCGCTTCGGGCTTTCTGCCAAACAATACTTCAAATCTTTTTAACGCTTCAAGTTGGCTAAGGTTTGATGCCCGCATTGTTTTATCAAGAATTGCAGCATCTTGTAATGCTTTGGAACTAAAGTCTGTTGATTGCCGAAACATCTCAGGACTGCCGCCCCTTGCAAATCCTTCTTTCTGTTGGATTGCGTGCTGCAACTCATGCAAGGCGGTGCTACGTTGCGTCATTGAACTAGGGCCGGACGCCTCTAGTTCGTTTCTTAATGGGCTAAATGATCCTTTTGGTTGCTCCCATGCTGTAACAGTTGTTTTAATCCTGCCTAATTCGGGATAGGCTCGATACAACGGTTCATGGGTCAATGCTTCACTTAAAGGATCGTTAAAAAAATGCTTAGACATTATGTCGCTATGCACTTTTTCTGTCATTCGAGAACCTGCATCATTTATTTCTTGCCGCCATGCCGCATCCGGTGCTTTCCAGTTGCCGGTTTCTTGCCATATTGTTTGCGGAGTTGCGCCTGACTTTTCCATTTCTAATGCTTTTGCTTCTGCTGCTGCATTCCAGTTTTTAGCTGTTTTTCCAATAAACATCCCCAACGACCCAGCAGGCGCTGGCGCAAGCCTGGACGCGCCGATACCACCACCCATCACATTCATGGCAAAGTTTGCGGCTTCTTCCTGCGGATTAAAGTTCGGATCGCTGCCGCTTAAGGCTCGGCCTGGCGCAGTAAACGCATTAACGGCACCGGCAACAATGCCCGGCAATGCCAAGCTGCGCTTGTTCATCACTGACCCCGGCAGCGTGTCTTGAAACGGCAAAAAGGTTGCCCGGCCTTCCATTGGTAATTCTTCACCAGACCATGATTGCGGTTGACTAGCTAATTCGGCAGCAATTCGATTGCGTGATTTTAACCCCTGCGCGGCTATGTTCGGGTTCATGGTAGCAGGGCGTTGTGCCGCATCCAGTTCTTGCTGGTAGCGCAGCGCAGCCGCAATTCTGTCAGCTTCGGCCATTATTTATTCCTGTTCGATATTGCCGCAGCTTTGCTCTTAGCGTCAGCTTTGCTGGATGCGCCCCACGCTTTCAGCGCAAGTGCCAATCGCGTCGGCTCGCCGTTTTTTTCCATCGGACCCGGCATACTGCCCATTCTTGCAAGGAAACTAGCTCGGCGCGGATTGTCACCTGCTTTGACCGGCGGTTTAAGTTCGCCACCTGTCTCGGCCTTGTAACTGGCTCGTCCGGCGGCGTTCAGCCCACCAGCAGGATTCTTTCCTTCTTTGCGTGTCCAGGCTGCAGTCATTTTGTGAATATCACATCCCTGTTTACCCGGTCGGCAATCTTGTAACCCATGTCGGCCAGTAGGTTGATCGTGTCCTCGTCGGTGTAACCGTATCGCTCGCCGTGGCCTTTAAGTTCCAAAGTGATGACCGGCCAGCTCGCCTCTATCGTTGCAATGGCGCCCAAAATAGCCTGGTGCTCGGATCCCTCAACATCAAGCTGCAACAGGTCGCAGTCGGTTACGCCCAGGCTGTCAATCGGCAGAACGTCAAACTCGTTGCCCTCCTTGATCTGGTGGGCGCCAATGTTGTCGGGATAAATCTGGTCAATCGCCGCCTTGCTGTGGTCCTGCCCAAACGCAGCCCAGCGGATGATCACCCGCGGCTGGCTGGCGGTATTGATGGCCAGCGCCTCGTAATTGGCTGCGTCCGGCTCGACGGTGTAGACACGCTCAAACTTCTGCGCCATCGCCATCGGGTAAACGCCGACATTGCCACCGGCCTGTATTGCGGTCCTGAACTGCCGGCACAGATCCAGACTAGCGCCAAGATCGCACACCTCGGCCAGCGCCGCTTGAATGCAGCACTGGTCAGCGTCAGGGACCGCCCAGCCGCTATGCTGACGCATAAGCCACCCTAGTCTGTTCCCACGGCCGCGGCTTGCCGTGGAACGCGATCAGGCGGTCCTCGGCCTGCACCCCGTTCGGCAGTATGTCGGCCTTGAACGACTTGATGCCGGGCGTAATGTCCTGCCAGTATTTGACCAGGCGGCCACTTAACGCCCATTCCAGATAGACCTGATCACCCCCTTCGCAGTAGCGGTCGCCCGCCTTGAATGCGTCATAGATGAACTGATGCGGCCTCGACCACCACATCAGGCTGGATTGCATCGACCGCGGATCGGCGGCGCCGCGGTAAACATCGCGCATGATCACAAAGTCGTGCGGTCGGGCCGCCTCCAGCAGCTCGGTGCAGTCGCCGACTAGAACGGTGTCCAAATCCATGTACAAGGCGCTCGGTAGCCGGAACAACTCAACCTTCGACCACCAGCCCGGCCAGTCGTGCGCCAGCGGCAATATCTGACAGTCCAAGTCTAAGTCGGTCAGGCAAATGAAATCTTCGTCTGGCAGGTAGCGGTCGCACATCTCCTGCAAAGCATAAACGTGCTTCGGCAGGAAGTCACCGCCCGACTTTAGGACGCAAGCGATCATGCGCTGAAGATCCCGACCGCCATTACTTCGACACCTGCGCCGGTTGTAATCTTCCATGCGCCGTCAGCGGAAACCGCGTTCAGCTCGACGTTGTAGACGTTCACGCCAGTACCTGCAAGCGCTGGAAGGATGGTATGCGTCAGGATGCCTGTTCCCGAACCATCAACGATTTGCACGTTGCCGGTGGCAGATGTGCTAACGGTGCAAACAATACGGTGCAAATAGTCGCCTTTTGCGCCTGTGCCACCCAAGACTTGCGCGGTAGAACTTGCCGCAACGTGCTCATACTGATACCTGTACGGATTGTTTACGCCGCTCATAATCTGCCACTCCTGTTAGTTTTCATAGTTGCCCACATGTCGTTAAGTGTTACGGTGTTTTCCGGTCCGACCATCAACGGTTTTATCCTGTCTGGCGGCTTGACGGTCGGTTCGGCGCGCCAGGCTATCGCCAGCATTCGCATTGCGTCTGCCGGATGCGAGCACCAGTCATGCCGCGGCGTCTGCCTAAATGCCTTCTTGTCCTCGTCGTATTCGCGCTGGTATTGGCGCAGCGCCTCGATGCCTTCGGCGCAATGTTCCACGTGAAACCATGTATTCGGCAGCATCTGCCGCACCGCCTGGATGCCGTCCTGCACGCTCAGGTCTGGCACGATGGCTAGGTTGTTGATGCCCAGGTAGTCAGCGAGCTGCTCAATAATGCTTTTGCCCTGCGCGGCCAGCGTTTTGGCTTTAGCATCATGCGGCAGGTAGTGCTTGCCGTACTTGTACGGCTTGCCGGTGATCACCGCGGCCAGCTCTGCAATGTTGGCGCCGGACACCGCGTAGTAATCGATAACGTGAATCTCGCCGCGGATGACCTGGTAGAACCAGATCGCCGTGTCGTCACGATAGCCCAAATCAAACGCGGTGTGCACAGGCACATCGAGCTGGTAGTCAACCTGACAGATCCGGCCTTGCTCGGTGGCCTCGCGCATCTCTGTGCCGTAAAACGCCCCTAAAATGCTCGCTTCAAATGAAATTTCGTATTCTTGATCGTATTGATCTTTTGAAAGCTGCGCCCTTGCCGCCGCAAGCTCGCCATCAGGCAGCAGCCCTGACTTGCTGGCCGGCAGCTGCAACAGGAACCATTCATCCCGCAACCGTTCGGCAGTCTGCTTTATTTCCCAAAACTGATTCTTGCCTTTTGGAGTTCCACCGAACACCGCCCAGCCTTGCCGGTCGGAGAGCGCTGGCCGGATGACGTTGCCCCATACCGACGGTTTGAAGTCGCCATACTCGTCCATGAAGATACCGTCAAAGCCCAGCCCGCGCATCGAATCTGCATTGTCGGCGCCAAACAGCCTGACTTTGCTGCCGTTGATCATGTCCACGGTCAGCTCTGACTCATTGGTGCTGGCAGCCGAGGTAGCAGAGAAGTGCTTAAGATAATCCCACGCCACCGATTTAGCCTGGCTGCGAAACGGCGCGATGTAAGCAAACTGCGGCATCGGGCTTTTGCTCGTTACCGCGGCTCTAATCAGGTCGTTGATCGCCGCCACGGTCTTACCAGCCCTCCGGTGAGCCACCAGGCATGACCAACGCTTGGTGCGCTGGTGGAACGGCAGGAAAGCGGCACGCGGCTTGTAGGGGATAACGTGGAGCATTACTCAAGCCACCTGAAGGTATGCTCTTGCGGCCCGCCATCTGGCCCGGTTTGCTCTGACCTTGCTAGCTTAGGGATATGATATTCGATAGCGCGCAGGTACAAGTCGAGCTTCTTGGCCGGATCGTCAATACTTGAAAGCCACGTAGTCATTTGCCCAACGTTCGCAGACGCAAATGCGGCAATTGCCTCGCGCACATCAACCGTCGTCTTGTTACCGACCCCGGCCTTGCGCCCTCCTGTTTTTATCCCTTTTGCCATCTATT
>Ga0209596_1000497_pt1 | contig 36026 bp, 37 predicted proteins | sample M_130807_MF_Meta_FD_187314 | JGI IMG/M metagenome (GOLD analysis project Ga0209596, IMG submission 187314) | Freshwater microbial communities from Lake Montjoie, Canada to study carbon cycling - M_130807_MF_MetaG (SPAdes) (version 2) | ecosystem: Environmental > Aquatic > Freshwater > Lake... | reverse complement strand
TGGGATGAATGCCACCTGCGATCCGGCTGCAGGGATAACATCAAATGGTCCTTGCATATCAACTGAAGGCAATTCATCATTGGCCATCAACCATTCATGTGCTGCGGCATTGGCATCTCTTTGAACATTTCTGTTCCAGAAAGTATGCACAAGGTTATTGTTTCTATCAATGATGTTCCATTGCACACTAGCAGATTCGGGTGCCGCCGGTGCTAGAAACTGCGTGGTATCCACTACCATGTAATCTGCGGCATTTGCATTTTCTCGAGCAGCCCAGGCCGCCAATACAGAACGAAGTTGTGCTTGGCTGTAGCCATCCGCCAAGGTGAATCTAAACAAATAGTCAGGTGCAGGGCTTGGTGTTCCGCGACCGTAGGCAAACACTAAAGGATCATCTCTATTCACAATGGCCAGTCGCCCATTGGGGTCATTGGGTCTGCCACGGCCCTGCGGATGTGGTCCAGTGGTGCTGACTCCGGCTGCGGGTTCATCCAGGCGTTCGATGGTCAGTGCAGAGTCATCCACAAATCTCCAGTTGGGCTGCTGTCGTATGGCCTGCTTCTTGGCATCTATAGGGTCAGTGGCTGTGACTTCCACAACACCACCACCCAGTTCAGGCTTCAATGTGACTCTCCAGCGAATGCCATTCACGATATCCTCACCGGACTTCTTGGCCTTGCGGTCCGCCTGTGCTTGCCGCACAAAACTCTTTAGTGCTGCGGCAGGTAGTTCGCCTGCTGCATACTTGGCAAAGATGGACAAGGGATCTTTTTCATCTTTTGGTGCCAATGTCTTGTATAGTTTTTTCAGATACTCTTCACGATAGGCCTTGGGATCCATGGCTGCTGACAGCGCCACAGTGAATCTCAACAGGGTGTTTTCGATCATGCTGAAGTTGTCGCCCAGCCAATCACCACCGGGACTGCGAAACTCCACATGCCCATCTTTGGTGTTGATACTAGTGTATTTGTCTGTGATACCAGAATGTATGGCCTTGCTGGCCAGTTCGCCCATGTGGCCTTTCATCTTGTCCAGTAAATATTTTGCTTCATAAGGCCGATTCTGCACATGGTCACGCACTTTTTTCATGGCGCTCCGGGCATAGGTGTTGCTCACACGACCAAACTGCTCTAACACATATTCGTCGCCCATGAGCAGGGCCAGTTTCACAAAGTCCAGTCGGTCGAGATCATAGTTGGGCACACTGATATTGATGTGCAGCCCAGTTGATTTGTTGGTGTAGCAGCCGTTTAGATCTGCCCACTTCTTGACCTTGGTCAAGTCCGACATTATTTGATCTATGGGCAAGGGCGGGCTCACAAACTCCAGGCCAGCATCATCAGAATCATCTGGTTCCAGGCTGCCATCGGGTTCGACCACATAGAAGTTCTTGCCCGGGCCCGGGCGTTCTTGACCATACTCATGGTAACTATCACTGGCTCTGGCAGGTCGACCCACAGCAGCACTGAATGATTCTGCTGTTTCCTGCACTGAGGCCCCTTCGCTGCTGCTGACGCTGCGATAGTGTGGCCAGTTGATGTCGCCGGAATATCTATTCTCAATATCACTCATCATGGTTAGGCCTGAATCCCCCAACCATTCTTCAAACTGGTCGTCGTCCTCGTAGAACTCTTCTCTAGCACTTTCCTGTGCATCCTCATACCAGGGTTCTATTTGTTCAGCGGTGATCTTGTCCGCAGCCAGTTGATATTCGTTACGGTCAACAGGGTCTTCTGATTCCAGATCCAACAGGCCTCTCACATCATCGTCATCCATGTTTTCTTTGATGTAGTTGTAGATAAACTGTTCGCTGTCCGACTCCCAACGAGAGTCAAATGCTTCCGATTGCCAGTCTGAGAAATCATTCATCATGCTGTCAATCAAATCGTCCACACTTCTGCGGCTGTTGTAATCACCGTCATAGAAAAAGTCTCGGATGTCTCTGGGGCTACTGGCTCGGTCATCTTGATCGTAGTCAGGTTCCAGATCTCCGTCGTCTTCACTTTGAGTATTGGGCACGATCATCTCAAACTCCATGCCGGCTAGGGCACCAGTTTTGGCTGCTTCTTTTCGCAGGTTCTTGCCGCCCATGTTGATTTCAAACAGATCCTGCTCTTCGGTCAATCTGCCTGTTTCTTTGAACTCTCTGAGAGCATTGCGCAAGTTCTTCATCAACAGAGTGGGCTCTCCATTGGGCCCAGTCTGCAATGCCATCTTGTTGGCTTCTACACCTGTCTGTCCCGGCTTCACATCCACGCTCAGGGCCATGGCATATTGTGGCATGGCAGCTTCACGCTTGTTCTTGGGGATGTAGCCCGATGCGCCTTCACCTAGTGGTTCTTGGCCAAAGTATTCAGGATGCGCAGCAGCAAAATCTCTCATGATGATGCCAGCTCTGGCATTGGCATCATTTTCGTACTCACTGCCAGTTTCGCCAGCATCCAGTGGCAAGTGGCCTTGTGACTGATGTTGCTCACAATGCACCAGTTCATGTGCTATGGTACGGAACACATCCATGATATGTCGGTTGGGCAAGCTGACTTGGAGAGTGTTTGATTCTGGCTCATAACGTCCGAAGCTGTGATTGCCTTCGCTCCATTCAGGATCTGAGTGTATCACTATTTCAGGAGCAGGGTTGATACCCAGTTGCTTGACCACATGCTGGATGAAATCATTCACAGCCTGACTATCCTCGTCGCCTTTTTCACTCAAGAACATTCTTGTGCTGGCGCTCACACCATCGGGAGTTATGGTGACATCTTCTGTGACACGATTGCTGAATCCATATGTCACACGACCTTTTTCTCTGTTTTGTTCTGCTAGACTCAGCTCACGATCTCTGGCTGCTAGGTAAGCATCTTTCAGCAGTTTGATGCAGCCTTGATCACGCAGCACTTTGAACACTATGTTTTCACAACCAAATTCACCGTGCTGTTCTAGTCCAACTTGACGCATGACTTTGATCTTGTTGACCAAGGCAGATATAGCGTCAGCATCATCGGACTGCACAGCAGCATGGATCCTGGAGTCTAGATCAGCTGCTTTGTCTCTCACACATGAGTCATCTATCTGCGCTCGTTTGCGGCGCGGCACCTGTATCCACTTGCCATCTCTCACAGAGTAGATGCCCTGGCTCACATGCGGCTGATCAGCAGGCTGCACGTATAGTTCTACATCAGCACCGCCAATGGTTAGGTTGTGCTCGTTGTTGTATTGATATTTTTTAGCGTTGAACAGTTCCTGATACACAGGATCGTCAGGCATATCTACCACAAGGTGTAGATCTATGTCGCTGTTGTTGGTGTAGTTGTAGGCTGCATTAGAGCCTGATAGTGTGATGTCCTGCACTTTGAGGTCATCCACACCTAGAAATTCTCTGAAATCTTCTGCGATTTCCAGCAGTTTGTCACGAACATCTGGCAGCAGATGTTCATCTCGACCCCATAATCGGCGGTTAAGCCGATTATGGTATTTGACAGTGTCAGTTAAGCGGAATTGATCTAGTTCATTGAAGTTCATACGAACTATATTTACCGCAATGCATCTATGCTTGGGTTTCTACTACTTCGCTCACAGCGTCAATAGGTTCGCTGGTGGCCATGATTTCTGCCACAGGTTCTGCTGCCATCACTTCGGCTGTGACTTCGTGTTTGGCAGGTTCTTCGGGTGCCGCAGCCGGTTGGATGGCTTTGAGATCCTGATACAGCTTGTCCTGCGTGGCAAAATCAAATGTGTATGTGCCTGTGTGTTTGAGCAGCACACGATTGTCAACATAGATCTGACCGCCTAGATCACGCCAGTTTTCACAGAATGTCCAGTCTTCCGAGTAGTAACGACCTTCGCGCACAGCAGTATCAAAGTAGGTTTTCATGTAAGGATCCAACTCTGCAGGCATGCCAATATCATTGGCAAAGTTACGCACCGCAGGATGTGCATTCAACTTTTCAAACACATCGCGCTTGATCAACATAAATCCTGTACCAGTTTTGCTAACTTCAGTTAAATGTCCAGACGGTTCCATGCCCGGAATACCATTAACACACCATTTCACAGGCAGGCTTTTCATTGGATACAATCCGCCAATCACATCTTTCTGGCTGTCCAGCAACACCAACAGATGCCAAGGTTCCCAACCGATGTCAGCGTCGATAAACATCATGTGTGTGCTGTCTTTTGTGTGCAAGAACTTGGCTGTGAGTGTGTTTCTGGCTCTGCTGATCAGGCTTTCATTGGTCATGGTTTCCACAGTCCATTCCAGCCCTAATTGTCGTGCTGTGTTGGACCATTTAATATAGCTCATGAATGTGCTTTCAGTCAGCTGCCCGCCATAGCAAGGCATCATGATATGAACCCTGGTGGTACGCAAGTAATCAATGTTGACCTGCACGGTTTGCTGTGAAGTAACTGCGGGGTCGCTAGGTAAGGTGGTTGTAGGTTGGGCGTCAGCCATTGGGGTTCTCCATTAAAAGTGTGCTGTTATTTACAGAGTATAACAGGCGTTGAGATTTTTTGCGACCTAGTTACGCAGAAGTTTTTTCTAAAACGTAGTCTTCGCTTACAGGTTGATTTTCGCGGGCTTGATAACTGGCTGTCATGCCGCCTACAAAATTCTGGGCCGATGTGGCTTCATATGTGGCAGCCCAGCCTTGCTGATCTTGAGCAACTGCTACATACGCAGGACCTTTATAACCATCAGGATACTTGGCAAAATGTTGAATTGTTCTATGCCAACCTTCTAATAGATCATACCCTTGCGGTCTTTTGATCAAGATCACTGGTTCTTTTCTAACACCGCCTTGTTGTTGTGCCAATGCTGCCTGCGCGGCGTGTCTTTCTTTGTCTTTTGGTATTCCCATGCCTAAATCACTATGCCCACCAGCACGACCTATTAGATTTTTCTTAGTCACGGGACCAAACATGTCCATTGTGAACTTCATGTTGGGAATCAGTTGCCACTGAGTATCAAGGGTCAATCCTGCATCTGTAATCATTTCAATAATTTCATCTTTGACTGCTCTACTATTAGTAGTATAATTTTTATTTTTACCGCGACCTTTGTACAACCAGTCTTGCACAACATATTCTGGCCATGTAGGCACAATGCTTCGGATATATTGATACATTGCATCACGCAATTCAGTAACAATTCTATGCCCTTCTGTTATATCTTGCGCTTCACCGCTCATGGCAGATTTGATTGCTCGTTTATTGTATATTCCAAATTGGCCGCCGTCAAGGGACATGCTGCCCCAGCCCGGTAATGACGGTAAAACTCTCTGGATCATTCTAGCGTACAATGCTCTACGATTGGGTTCCGCGGCCTGGAAATATAACAATGAAGGTCGGGCTTTTTTTACATATTGGATTATGGCATTGACCACAATACCAAACACTTCTGCGGCTGATCCTGTTCCTTCGATACCTTGTTTGACCACCGGATGTCCGCCTTTCATGTCCTGTGTGATTTGTTCAAAACTCACAAACTTGCTGTTATCAAACACCTCATCTGAATCAAAAAAATCCTCTGGACCCATTTCCTCTGGTCCGATATACGGTGCCAGGAAATCCAATTGATATTGTACTCCATTGCTGGCTGTGAAGTTGAATTTGACCATGTCTGGATCACTATAGTTCCATAGCGAAGTTGCGTTGCTTGCCTTGGTATCTAATACTTCTGTTATCTCTGTGCCCATTGCGGTGTCCAGCATCCCAACCACATTTTTGGCCAAGGCCGGGTTGGCCTGTGCGGCAGGATACAAGCTCATGACCAGGGCCAATTTGCGTTTTTCGTTCAGCTGCGGCCATGCTGTGCGTATTTCAGTGGCCGACGTCATACCTGGACCAAATTCCACAACAGGCAAGTAGGCCATGTAAGCATGACGAGCAAAAGGCTCTAGACCTGTCGCACCCATCAACGGTTGCAGATACGAAGCTGTGCCATCTTTCTTGACACCCCCGGGCACAGGAGGTTTGCCTTCGTCCTTTTCTGAACGAATAAAAATCAAATTGTCCGTGTCTGGGTTGAAATGCTGTGTGATTTCTTCTGCTCGAAATGGGCTCTTGACCTGTACAAAATGACCAGGATCAACACCGGCCAACTGGGCCAGCTTTTCTTTTACAGCAAATGGAAATGGACGAGTAGATGTATCATTGGTAGCAGCAACAAAGACTTCAGCGCCAGGAAATGCCCGCTTTGCAGACTGATAAAGTGCGGCGTGGCCTGCATGGAAAGGATGGAAGCCGCCAGGCATAATTACTACGGTGGTCATAGCTAATATTTAGCTTACATGTGTTCCAGCAGCCACAGGTAGCCGGGCGTGGCAAATTCAAATTCAACTGCACCATTACAACCCATGTGCTGGAAAAAATTATGCGAACCCTTGGTCCCATTTCCATTAAAATCATGCTGGTACGTTGCGATTTTGTAAAAGATTAGATCAATATTGATTTTGTCTATAGTAATATTGTGTATGCCTAACATGGCGTCTTTTACAATATCACCGTTGCTGTCTAATTGTGTATGTGCCGACGTTTTACCGGTCATGACGATCTTTAATTTACGAGCGATTTCTTCGTCATCGTTTACGGCATGCCTGAAATGATAAGTCTCAGTCACATGACTGTGTTGATGCACACAAAGGTCATCTATCCATACTTGAATGCCTAATTCGGCACTAGCATCAGTTGTGCTGATATCAAATTCAATGGGCAGCAACGTCATGATCAATAAGTGATAGTGGTAGCATTGATCGTACCGCCTGAGAATCCTGCCACACGCAGTCGCATCCAGGTGAAATTGCCCGAGACTGTTTCGGGATGATAATCAGTCAGCGGAACCGATGATCCATCACCATACACAAATGTTTCGAACCATGCAGCTGAGTCTGGATCTGTGTCTAATGTGGCTTCTAGATACATTATGCCTTCAAACGCATTCACGCTGAACATTATGGTCTGTACACTGCCGCGACCCATGTAGTAGTTGGCTGCTTGCACAGCATCACCGATCCAATCCTGGCTGGATCCGTCGTAGTTGCCCGACGGTGTTCCGTACACTGTGGCAGGAAGGATGGTCACGGTGGCCATTATGCTCGTTCCACTTCCACGATGATGTGCTCACCGGCAAGTTCTTCTACCACTGAGCTCAGTGCAGAGATCATGTCCTCTGTGGCGATGTCAGCAGGTGCTGCGTCGTCTTTGACCAATATTGATAGTTTGATCACAACTATTTCTTCGTGTATTTTTGCCATAGTGTACTATTTAGTCTGTATTGGTACAGTCATGCGAACAATACCCGGCAGCACAAGGCTCAGCATGAGAGCATCATTTGCGTCATGATGATCCAAAAAGTTGGACCGAGTGAGATTACACCATGAAAACTCACTTTCTAGCCGACGACGGAAACCATTTGTTATCCTGAAATAATCTCCGCGATTGTTGACAAATTTTAACAATCGTTCTTTCTCTGGCCGTTCAAGACTGATTGAATTGAAATAGGTCCGGTACTGATGCTGAGTTCGTTGTAGAACAACCACATCTCTATCACGTGTTATTGCACAGCGATGGAATCTGGGCTGATTACCAGTTGCTGGAATCAGCGGAACCAGTTGATTGATCAGTTCAATATCGCTTGTGTACACACTCAGCCAATCACATGTGATCACGGATCTATACTGATCTTTATATGACAACAACAGTGCCACCACAGCCTGCACATTCCTGATATTTTGTGTATCTCGCGGACCCGCAAGCCGAAGATAATCAGGACGATAGTTGGTCCAGCCTGGCTTGAACAAATTTCGCAGCTTGCCCGCCCAGGGCAAATGGAAGTCTATCACAAGCTGAAATCGATCCCAGTACAGGCGATCTCGGCTAACATCAACAAAATTGATCGTGTTCATGTGCCTGCTACAGGAAAGCGTATGATTCCATCTGCATCCACCACAGGGATCACGTGTGGTTGTGTTTCAAACTGCACTTGATCATCCACTATTGTGGCGGTGATATCACAATCACTCAGTCGATCAAACAGGATCTTTTTGCTCAATGGCACACGTATCAGCTGATCAATCTTGCGGCTCAAGGGTCTTGCGCCCATTTTGTTATCGTAGCCCTTTTCGGCTAGATAATCGATCAATGGCTCGGTCATGATCAAGCGTATGTGTTTGGCATCTAGACTGGCCTTTAACTCATCCACAAACTTGATCACGATCTTTTTAACTGCCAAGGTGTCCAGTTTAACAAACTTGCACACTTGATCAATACGATTGCGCATCTCGGGCTTGAAGAACTCTTTCATGGCACGATCTTCTTCACCGGTCTTTTCCTGTGAGCCAAAGCCAATGGCATTGCTTTCGCTGTCTCTGGCACCTAGGTTAGATGTCATGATGATGATGCAGTTCTTTACATTGACCTTTTTGCCATTGCTGCTGGTCAACACACCTTCATCCAGCATCTGCAACAGGATATTGCTCACATCAGGATGGGCCTTTTCGATTTCGTCAAACAAGATCACTGCAAATGGGTTCTTGCTGATGTCTGAGATCAGCTTGCCGCCGCCGATGTTGCCGTCATTAAATCCCACATATCCTGGGGGTGCGCCAATCAGGCCGCTCACACTGTGACGCTCTTGATATTCACTCATGTCATATTTCAACAATGGCATGTCCAGATGTCGGCTCAACAGTCGTGCCAGTTCGGTCTTGCCTGTGCCGGTTGGACCCAGGAACAAGAAACTGGCCATGGGTCGGTGATCGTTGCCAATGCCCGAGAAGTTGATATACACACGATCCAACACAGCATCCACTGCTGTATCTTGCCCGTAGAGATTTTGTTTGATGTTGCTTTCCAGATCCACAATCTTGTCTGACCGTTCGTTTTGCAAGCGATCCACAGGCACGCCTGTGACTCGTGCAACTTGTGCTTCAATCAGTTGCCGTGTGATAGTCACGGTGCCAGCATCTTTCACACGCTCACGTGCGCAAGCCGCATCCAACAAGTCAATACACTTGTCGGGATTCTTACGGTCATGGATGTATCGATTGCCCAGTTCCACAGCAGAGATCATGGCATCTGTATCGATCATGACATTGTGGAATGTTTCTAAACGTGGTGAGAGCCCGATCAAGATCTTCTCAGTGGTCGCAGTATCCGGTTCGTCAATTGACAACCTGTAGAATCTGCGCATGAGAGCACGATCTTTTTCGAAGCTCTCGTAATACTCTTCCCAAGTGGTACTGGCCACAACTTTGAGACTGCCCTTGGTAATGGCCGGTTTCAGCATGTTGGCAAAGTCCAAACTGCTTCCTGAACTGCCTGCACCTGCACCTTTCATGGTGTGTGCTTCATCCACAAACAAGATGCAGTTTTTTTTGGCTTCTAGTGCAGCGATAACCATTTTGAGTTTTTCTTCGAACTCACCGCGGTATTTTGATCCTGCCAGCAAACTGCCCACTTCCAGGCTCCACACTTCGTGTCCTTTAAGGAACTCGGGCACACGCCCTGCATGGATCTCCTGTGCTAGCCCGTCCACGATGCAGGTCTTGCCCACACCGGGATCGCCCACCATGAGCACATTGGCTTTGAATCGACGTGCCAACACAGCGATCATTTCTTCCAGTTCTGTCACACGTCCAATCAACGGTTCCAATTGATTGGCAGCAGCGGCTGCTGTAAGGCTGGTGCAATATTCTGTCAGTATCTCGTCAGCTTGGGTAGCACTCATTTTGCTGTCGATCTGTGCGTGATTTTTGTTATGGAAATCTACAAATTCAGATTTCTTCATGCCGTATTTGAGCAAGAAGTAATGTGCATGGCTGTTGGTTTCGGCCATGATGCTGAGATACACATCCAGCAAGTGCATGGCACGCCGACCAGTGAACATCACCTGCACATTGGCACGATTGAACACTCGTTCGAGGCTTTGTGTTTTCTTGGGCTGCACATCGCCGGGCTTGACCAGGCTGGTAAGGCTGTTGAGATACGAATCCAGGTCCTGATCCAGCATGTCAATCTCCACGCCAAATCGTTCTACTATGCGACGGAAATGGCTTTGTCTCAGGATGGCCAATAACAAGTGTTCGGTCATCACGTATTCGTGTTGTTTTTCTCGGGCTATTTTGACTGCTTGGTCAACTAGATTTTCAATTTCGGAATGATGTGCCATTAAGGTCCTCAGTTAGATAGCAAAGTGTATTATACTACTTAACGCTTTTGAAAGCGATCATTATGGTAGTATTATTGATGTTGCCGAATAGATTCCAGCAATTGGTCCGGAATTGTGTCCGGAATGCGGGCCTGCATACGCACCAGGATATCGCCGTGTTGACCGTTTCTCCCGTGTATGCCTTGCCCTTTTAATCGCATGACGGAACCTGGTTGTGTGCGTGGTGGGATGGTCATGCTCAACGTGGTTCCAACAGGTGTGATGATCTCCATGTCAGTGCCCAGGATCAGTTGCCACACAGTGACTCGACAATCTCTATGCAAGTTGAGATCCTCGCGACGCCACACTGGGTCTGGATTCACTCTGAACTGCACCACAAGATCCACGCCGCCGGGGGCAACTCCATTGTATTGAACATTGTCTCCGTCTTGTATGGCCCTGGGTATGTCGATCTGCACAGTATTAGAGCCGGCTGTGGTACTCACACTGACCGTTTTTGCTCCACCGCGCATGGCATCCGCCAGGCTGATCCATAATGCCATGCTGACCTGTCTGCGTTGTTGTTGCATCTGTTGGTTGAACATCTGCCCAAATATGCTGTTGAGATCAAATGGATTGTGGAATCCTCCTCCGGGATGATGGTGCTGTTGTTGTGGAGGATTATTGTATGCAGCTCGTTTTTGTTCGTCGCCCAGCGTTTCGTAGGCTGCTTGTATCTCTTGGAATTTCTTTGTGTCCCCACCTTTGTCAGGATGATGCTGTGATGCCAGCTTGCGAAATGCTCGCTTGATGTCATCCTGGCTGGCTGTTTTTGGAACACCTAACGTGTCATAATAATCACTCATAGAGTGTAATTATACACTGACTTCAGCAGGTGAGCAATTAACGCTTGCTCATTTCTTTTCAGGAACCTTGGTGCCTTCAAGTTTCTCGTGCTTCTTCATGGTCTTGCAGTTCTGTTTGACCTTGCCCGACTTGTCCTTTACAGGCTCACCTGCTTTGTCTTTAACATCCACACATACCTGCTTGGTTTCGGCCCACACTGGTTGATTGTATGTGAGAGTTCCTAAGCATAATATTGCAGCGAACCCTAGCGTGACGCGTTCAAATATATTCATTTTGGTGTCTCCTTAGATTTCTGGAAAGTCTGATTGTGGAGGTGCTTTCTTTCCTCCGTATCCTGTAGTGACCGATGCCGCTCCAAAGCCTGTATTGCCACCAAAGCCTGCTGAGGCTGCGGCACCGTAACCGGTGTTGCTGGGGCCGAATCCTGCTGAGTTTCCATATGCACTACCTCCAAACGACGGGGTGGGCTGATTACTTATATTAACCGATCCTTGTCCCGGGGGAACATAGGTGGTACCGGCGTTGGGTGGCAGTTGTACGCCGCCATTGTTGGCACCATTTAGTTTTTCCTGTGTTCGGCCATACGCTGCGATACCCAGCACAGCGCCCATGGCAATATGGAACAACCCTGCACCTTGCAGTGTGAGTGGTTGCCATTGCGTGTTCACCGATCCATGACTCAATGATTGCAGCAGACTCCATAGTATGGGTGCAATCACAAAGTCAAAACTGCACACTACCATGTACATCCAACCCATCATTGGACGCCATTTCGAATTCATCCAATCTTCTTTTTTCTTTTCACTTTCACTCACTTGTGGTTCTTGCCAAGTTTGGTCAGCCATGATTTCTCCCCTTATTGTTTTTTAGCTAATGCAGCTTGTATTTTTTGTTGAATGATCTTTGCCCATGATGGCTGTGGAAAATTCCATCCTACGAATGCTCCTACAGCTATCCAGATTAGTGTATCTAACATATCAAACTCCCATCACATGCAATGCATGTTCATAATGGCTGATGCGATCTTCCAGGCCAATGTATCCACCATTGATTGCCCGGGTAAGACCTTTGATGTCGCCCACATCAGCAAAACGATTCAGGTTGTTGGTTTCCCAGAACCAGCAGGCGCTTTGTGCTGCGCCTTCGAATGTGGCCAGATATTCACTGGCTTCTTCTACAGGAATCTCAAGACTGCCGGCAAAGAATGTGTAGTTGTCACGCCCTGTAAGTTGTATCAGCCCGCGGCCACAGAAACGATATCCATCTCCTGACGCTTCGTCACCGTTGCCCATCCGGTTGGCATACACTCTGTTGGCGATCTTTTCCGGACGCTTTTCATATTGCTGTGCCAATTCCTGTGTGGGGAAATACTTGCTAAATGTTTTCATCAAGCTGGCGGCCTTGTAATTAAGGTTCTCTTTGATGAACACAAAACTGCCCGATTCATGGGCACATTGTGCTACAAATGCTGCCACACGTTGTGGTGTGTTTATGTCATAGTCGGGCAACAGTTGATCAATGGCTTCATACCAATGGTCAATGTGCGGATTACGAACCATTTGTTTCAGTTGATTCAGTGTTAAAATACTCATTGTATTTCCTCCCATATTTTCTTTTGTTGATTATACCAATCAATCCAGGCTTCTGTTCGGCCTGCACATTGATGATATGTTGTGTAGTTTTCGCTCACGGTTCGTGTGAATTCTATTATGGTGACCTTTTCACCGGGAATGGTCTTTAATTCAGGACATTTTTCTTTAAGCATGGCCGGCGCTTCAGGAAAGCCAGCAGTCAATGGCACAGCAGTTGAACATGCAGTGATCAAAAAGGCCAGCACAATAAAGATCACAAGAATAAACAGTCGTATCAAAGTCATTTCTTTTCCTCAATGGGGCGATTTAATGCAGCAGCATTGTGTGTGTTGATGATGATTTCAGGAATGGGACAGTTTTCTACAAACTTGATCACTTCCTGATTCTTCACAACTTCGCGGTCCACATACTTAATAATGTCGTCGCCACGCTGTGTGACCAGTTTAGTCTTGGTAACTATCTTGGTAACAATCTCAGTGTTGACTTCTGCGCTGCGTTTTTCTGCCACTGCTAACTTGGCTTCCACTTCACGCACACGTTCGCGCCAGTCTTGTTCCACAGCATATCCGCCGCGCCAGTATACCCCAATCACCAGCAGTGCGATGCCCAGGATCTGTGCAGGCAACCGATATTGGTTTAGTACAGGAACGGATTTGATAAAGAAAGCAGCCACGGTCAGTGCAATGCCCGCTGCTAGTAAAATGTTGCAGACCCAAAGTATCAGTGCTTCAGGCAAAAGATGTAATATCCACATGCAGATATTTATCTGCGTGTATTCTAAAGTTTCGTTACATAATTGGGATATTTTAGGATCTGCAGGAATTCACGGGTCTTGGCTGTGGCACAGCCTGTGAGCTGAAATGTGACTCTAGGGTGATAACCTGCATTAGCGGTCGAATGCGGCATGTTTAGCCAGTCAAATGTGGTGACATCTCCTGCACGCCATTGGTTCCAGTGATAGTTTCCGTATTCCCAGAACTGTCCTGGTTGCCAGTCTGTGAGTTGTACAAATATCCGCATGACATTGTGCCAGTCTTTGGGATTCCATTTTTGCAGTTTGTCAATGTGTAGATTCCATACTTCTCCAGGCTGTTGCACATGGATCCTGTACATGGCACGATCCAGGCCAAATGCATCTGCTGTGATTTGCAGGCTGGGCGGCAGATGCCAGTTCAAGTGTGTGATCACTGAATCCCGGGCCATGCCTGCCTGCTCAAGATCATATTCTTCCGCAGCAAGATCTGCAGGTGGCGATGCCAGCTTTTCACCTTTATAGCCACGTGTGGCCCAGGTAGCAGGCTCAGCATTGGCCACAATTTCTTCAATGTCGTCCAGCCATATGGGTGCAAAGGTGCCTAAATGTGTGAGCACTTCATGTGCTTGATCTCTGCGTTGCGGATCAAAATGATAGCGGCTGCGAGCCTTTGTTTGTTCCCAATTTGATTTCATATCATGTCCTGATTTGTTGTAGAAATTTACCAGTCTGAGCGGTTTTGATGCCAGTGATTTGCAGTGTGGCCCTGGGCACATGTCCTGCATTGGCAGTGGAATGCGGCACACTGAACCAATCAAATTGTGTCACAACCCCCGCACACCATCCGCTCCACATGTAGTTGCCAAAACTCCAAAAATGCCCTTGTTGCCAATCAGTCAGTTGCACCACATAGCGTACCACTTGGGCAGGGTCCTCGGGCATCCATTTTTCTAATTTGTCTAAATGCAACTGCCATACCTGCCCGGGATATTGAACATGCACACGAGCCACACAGTCTTCAAGTGCAAACTGATCTGCTATCTGTTGAAACACCGGCGCAAGATTGTAATTTAAATTGCTCACAACATAATCTTTGCTTATGCCGTAGGATTCAAGGTCGTATTCTTCTTGGTCAGCTTCTTGGCCCATGACCGCCATATTGGGCCGAGAACCTTGCCCGTTCCAGGACGCAGGATGGTAGTCACGCGGTAAACCAGTCAGTGCATTCACCGGACTACTTTGTTCTATAGCCTGCGCTAGTTCTTGATCCCAGCTGGGCTGGATATATCCCAGTTGTTCCATTCTATCCCATTTAGGATCCCACTGTTTAGGATCAAAATGATATTGGCTTCTTTTTTTAATCAGTTCCCAATTTGATTTCATATCACTGTTACCTTTATGTCTGACAGGATGTAATCTTGATAATACATTTCATCCGGAACTGCAATATTTAATGTTCTTGCCAATTGTTGATTGGTTTCCACCGAGTAGCCAGGATAGTGTCGAGCAGCACGGCGATTGCCTTCATTTTCTTTTGCAATAGCTGTACTCATCTGTCGTAAATCTTTGTAGTAGTCACGATATAATGGATAGGAGATCTGGAACTCTCCGCACTTGACCCACCAACCCAAGCAAGCGTCATCGGATCTGTCGATCAACACTACGGGGCAGTCAGGCCAGGTTTGTTTGATATAATCGATATGATACCCAAACACATGACTTTTGATAATGCGAATACCCTCGCCCGAAAAAGGTTTATCGAATTCCGCTTCATTTTGTTCTTTTGTATATTGATCCAATCGTTCAAACCCGTCACCAAACTCCATAGCAGGCCCCCAATACACACCCAGATGCATCAGATCCATTGTGCCCGATGCGTCGTGATAATATGTCCTGGCATCAGAATAATCGCTGCTATCAACATCGGGACTGTAGTAAATGTTCTTTACCACGCTCGACCATTTACTGCCGGGTGCGCCACTTACAAATATGTATTTCATTCTGGTTTAAACTTTCTAGCAATAGGTTGCCAATCATTTCTCAGTCGCATCATGCTGCTGTTTAGGCCTTCAGCTGTGTGCTCGCTGGGTGTGACAAACATGAGATTTTCTTCAAACTTAATCTTAGCTTCTTTACTATTAATAGCCGGCACAAAGTTTGTTCTGTACCAGTCTTGTACGTCCTTGGGTGTGCCTTTGGGCAATATGATATTCCAGCAGCCATAAATGTTCAGTCCCGGCGTATAATCTTTCATCAACGGAACCTTTTCCAAGCCGCGCAATGGAACTTCACCAGCAATTCCGATCAGTTTTAGTTTGCCTGCTTGCAGGTGCGGATATCCCACTGCCACGGGTGTGACACCAAATTCCACATGTCCGCCCATGACATCTAGCAATGCCTGCGCCGGACCTTTGTACATGATAGTTTCAACTCGATCACCACCGGGCACATTGAGTTTGGTTGTGAGATACTCTACTGCTAATTTATGACCACCACCACCGATGGCAAAATTGATTGGTCGCTGTTTCAGTCTGATTTCATTTATCAATTCTTCGGGAGTGTTTATCTGGCTGTTTGGGGTGGCCCAGAATGCCAGTGGACTTCGGGCGATGTTGGCCACTGGTTCAAATTCAAATATATTATATTTGATCATCTGTGGATACCATATTTCAGCCGTGACCCATTGGCTTTGGCATGCTGGCACAGATATAGTATATCCATCATTGGCCACGGTGGCAAAATGGTTTGTGGCTATATTGCCATCCACACCCGGCTTGTATTCAGATACAAATTTGGCGCCAGTGTTCCGATCCACAATGTCTGACACAATTTTAAAACTGATCTCATTGCCTGCGCCTGGCCCATTTGGGTAGATCACTGTGATTGGTTTTGAGGGTTGCCACGCAAACGCGATAGCAGGCACAAGAACCAAAATTGCTAGTATTTTTTTGATGTCCATAACTTCTCCTTAAATATATCTGAAATCAAAGTTATTTACCAAAAATTTATATGAATACAAAAATTTTCTCCCTAATCACAAAAAATTTACAGAGTGCGTTTGTTTTGCCCAAGTACAGCAAAATTTCCATAACTGAAGATACTGTGGTAGATCAGTTGCCGTGGACACCTGTGCGCTATCGCAAATTCAAAGATGCTGTGGAAGCTGAGCTGGCGCTGCCCTGTGACTATCGTGGCACACTCAGAGAAATCGTAGCAGACTTGTCTGAACGCTACACACATCGTTTCTTTGCTGAAATATGGCGGCCAAGAACCGGCGAATATGATCATTCGGGTTGGGCACTAGTAGATGAAATAAATGAATTAAATCCAGAAAAGGTCTTGGATGTGGGCTGTGGATATCATCCTTTTAAAGGCCGCATACACAATATTGTTGGCATTGATCCTTACAATGATGCAGCTGATTATGAAGTGGACATCCTGGACTATCGAGTGCGGCCCGAATCACACGATGTGATCATTGCACTGGGGTCGATCAATTTTAATTCCAAGGACGAGATTGAACAACGGTTTGCGCATTGTATCAGTTTGTTAAAGCCCAGTGGTCGGTTCTTTTTGCGGGCCAATCCCGGCATCGCACACAAGACAGGTCCTTATGTGGATATATTTCCCTGGTCATTTGAAATAGTAAATGAATTTGCCGAAAAGTACAATCTAAATCTAGACACCTTCAAAAGAGAACCCACCGAGCTGGGGCGTCTGTATTTTGTGTATACCAAGCGGTAAGGTTATCGGCCAGCTACAGCCAATGCTGCGCCACGGTTGAAGCTGTCGGACCAGCTGGCGGCATGAGCCAGGCCGCGGTCCTTGGACCATTTGTACCCGGCCCTGTGACCCGAGCAATCTTTGGTACACGGGCTTCCTAAGAAACTCAGTTCATCCAGCTGCTGTGTGGGTTCCAAGAATGTGGCAGCAAACTGATGACACAGCTCATGCAGTTTGCGATTCCGTGTGCATTCTGTATGGAATCGTTTGTGTGCCACGCCCTGTGTGGGATCTTTGTATCCACAATATACCTTGTGTATGCCGTGTTCATGCATGAGTTCAGTGCAGTCATCGCTGTAGCGTTCGTCCATGTGTTCGCTGCATGGGCTCAGTGTGGTGATCACTATGCTGCCCTGCGGCACAGCACCAAACTGTTGGGTGTAAGCGTCAATGGCAGCACGTTCAGCATGCACACGTTGTCCATTGGGTTGTGGATAGTTGATGCCAGCCACACAGCGATTGTCGGGATCCAGCACAGCAGCAGCCACCATGCCTAGGTCAGGATCTTGTTGTTGTCCGGTCACAACCATTTCACACAACTTGACCAAGATGCGGTCTAATTTGTCTTGATCGTGTATTTCGAAATCTTCAGCTTTCATTGCAATCGAAATCCCATACCAACGGGTATCATCCTAGTAGATCTACGCACCTTGCGTTGTTGTGCGTCAGTGGTTTGTGGGGTTGTGGTCAGCGCAGGTGCTTCTGGTTTGATCGGTGCGCCAGGCAATGGTCGCACAGGGCGTCCATTGGCTGTGCGTCTCATCGTGGTTGCACCGCCGTGGGCATGTGGCGATATTGGCGTTGTCCGTTGGACACAATCACAGGCACCTGTGGCACAATACCAGCTAGACGACGCATGGCTGAGATTGAATCTTCAGACACATCTTTTTTCTTGTGTGAATCTCGAAAGGCTCGGTTTAACTTGTCAAGAGCCCGGTCTTGCATTTGTTTACTGGTGATAGGTTTGGCATATCGATCTGGGCCTGATCGCGGACCTGTATCACGGCCCAACGACTGTCGATCATCACGAGGTGATTGTTGGTTGCCGTCACGGCCTGGGGGAGTTTGTGATTTGTCCATCTCTGTCAAGCCTTCCGCCACACCTTGCCCTAATGGACTTTTTGGTGGAACATATTTCTTTCCAGTCCGCGGATCCACTCTCTGTGAGGGGTGATTTCCATAGCCTTGTTCCGCCACACCTTGCTGACCTTTAGACAAAGTATTAAGTTCATCCATTAGTGCTTTGCCCGCTTGTTTAACATCGCCTGTGTGTTTCATAACTTCATATGCAGTATCAACTGCGTCTAACATTTGTTCTTCACTAGGACTCCAACCTTTACCTGTCTTAGCAAAAAAGTTCATCATTGCTGGCAGGGTCTTTATTAAATGTGCCTTATATGCTTCTGCTCTATTATCAGAGCCTTCCGCCACACCTTGCTCTCTATCAGGAGTCCAACCATTAAACATCATAAATGCTTGTTTAGCGGTAATAGGCATACCGTTCTTTAGTTTGATCTGATGTGGAGATACTTTGTCCTTAGGAATATTTAAGCCGTCACCGTCATTGCCCACCATTACAAAATAAGAGTCACCTTCGTCTTTGATATCTCGAATGCGGGTCCATCCCTTTGGAGATATAGTCATACCTGGATACTTTCCACCACCCTTGACATATATTGCCGGAGTTGATGTTTCACCTTCCGCCACACCTTGCTCTTTCAATTTAGCTAGTTTGGCATCGTTGGCAAACTGCTTTTTGGTAGCTGTGTTGATACCTTTGAACCGGGTATTACCACGGGCAAGGTTGCCAGCTGCATCTGCTGCTGTGGCGTCAGCACCTGCGGCAGTTTTGTATTTTGTTAATTTTTCGTTGGCTTTTGTTAGCCGTTCTTTTTCGTCAAATTCTCGTAATCTCATATCAACCCCGCGATAGATTGCAATGCTCGCACATCATCTTGAACTTCGTGTATGCGCTTGGGCGCGATGCCAGCAGCCACACGCCATTCATTGAGGTCACCTTGTGTGCTGCGACGGTACGCATTGGGTGTGAGCGGAACCATTTTGGTAAAGGTTTCTTCCGACCAAGGCATGTGACGACCATCGTAGTGCATGATCCAGTCTTCGGGTTCAAATTCTGTCAGGGTGCTGAGATCATCCAACAGCATCTGTATGTTCTGTGGTGCTATGCTGCGTCTACGGATCTCCACATACACTAGATAGCGTGATGGTTTAATTTCGCCGGGCGAGCGATCTGCGTCGATCACAAAATCATAGCCCTTTTCAAACCAACCCATGAGATCTTTGGCAGCCTGTAGATCACGCACAAAAAAGCTGATCACAATGATGTCTTCGTCGTCGCCCATCTTGCTGGAAAATTCGTCCACGTGGATGGTGGGCTTCATGATGCCATCTAGGTCTTTGTATTGCAAGCCTTCGGCCAGCATGTTATTGCGGGGCTGCTCGTGTTGATTTTTTGAGTTCATTTTGGGCCTCTTGACCTTCTTGGTCACTTTGTATAGCGTCTTTGTCCAGATCCTCGTCGTATGCAGCATCCAGTTCGTCTAGATCGATATCCTGATCTTCCATCTCAATTGAACCTGTGCGTATGTCATTCATCAAGGCCTTGGGCATGGTGATTGAAACCAGCCATACATCTTTGGTCATGAGTTTGGCTTTGTGAGTGCCCGGTTTGTAATCACTAGGGTCAGTGATCTTCACAGGTATCTTTATTTCTTTGCGCTGATATTCCACCGTGCAATCAAAAGGCAACAAACGGCGTGCGCCACGTGGATCGGGCATGAGTTTTTCGGGCCACATGAATGTGCATTCCACACGATACTTGCCGATTTCTGGGCCGGCCACCAGTTCGCCGATCTCCCAGTTACGAAATGCGTACAGATCCACTTCATCCAGCACACGTTCAAAGTCCAACAGCGTGGTCAAGCTGCCGTCGCTCATGTAGATGTCGCGGATATTGTCGGCCACTTGCCAGTAATCTGTGTGGTCTTTGAAGAGTTCTTTGTCCATGCGATTATTTATGGCATCTGGATCATAGCCTGTGATCTATAGAAACCGTGACCTGGTCTGTATTTAGTACCTGTATTTCTGATATCACTCAGCACATTTATCAGAATCTGCCGCCGTAAATAGGTTGGTCCGAGAGGACATTTACCAGGAGAATTTGATTTGAGTAGAAACCGCGCCGTCAAAGCACAAAACAAACGTATGAATCAATCTGTAGAAAACACCATCAGTTTTACCCCAGTGGCTAAGGCGACACCACGTCGCATAGACTTGATCCCTCGCACACGAAATCAAGAACGCTTGGTGTTGGCTCTACAGGATGATGATCAACATATTGTAGTCACTGCTGGCCCTGCAGGTACAGGTAAGACTTACTTGGCCATGCTGGCAGCAATAAAAGCACTTAGAGAAGGAGCATGTGATCGATTGGTAATGACTCGCCCAGCAGTGGGAGTAGAAGGGGAACAACACGGTTTCCTCCCTGGCAACCTAGTGGCCAAAATGGAACCATGGACCCGTCCTTTGTTAGACGTCATGCGTGAATATTATCGCGCCCAGGACATCGTAGCCATGATAGAAGATCAGGTTGTGGAAATTGCGCCTCTGGCATTCATGCGCGGCCGCACCTTTAAAAACTCGTGGATAATAGCAGACGAAATGCAAAATGCAACTCCTGCCCAGGTGAAGATGTTAATGACCCGCATAGGACAACATTCCAAAATCGTCATAACCGGCGACGTGGAACAAGCTGATCGTGCAACCGGAGACAACGGTCTGTTGGACCTGTGCCAGCGATTGCAAAAGCGACCAGTGGAGGGCATAGCTGTGTGTTCTCTAGAAGCTCGTGACGTGCAACGTCACCGGATCATAGGAAATGTACTAGCTTTGTATAGTTAATGAGCAAGTGATGCATCAGATGCATCACTTGCTTCCTTCTGTTCATTGACCTTGTAATCAATCTCGTAGCCGTTTTCTTTGAACAGCCGCTCAATGGTACTTTTGTAATGCTGCATGTAATATTCAACGATCTTGTTGAAATCTTTTGGCACACTCTCACCATTTAAATTGGCCTTGACCACTTGCAGTTTCTTGAAGTCCAGGATCACGCTGCCGGTCTGCAGATCTCGTTGTTTGAGATTGCGAGCCAGGGTCATGGCTTCGTCAATCTTGCCGTCGGCCTTTTGGTAATAGGTCAATATGAGATATCTCATGCAAGATTTCCCAATTCGATCAATGTTGCTGAAAGATTGATTTCTGCATCTGCCACAGCATTGTGATTGACGATGCCATTTCGAATGATCACAATGGCTTGATCTTGACGCTCGGGTGTGTCGCCCCACAGTTCAAGATTGTCGTACATCCAACGGAAAATGTCTTCTGCATCTTCTGGAGTTGAACTCTGGCACAACAATGATCTTGCTTCGCGTGTTTGCCCTTGCTTGAACATGTGTACACAATCCAGCTTCCAATCTCTTGCGCTGCGATCACCTGCGCCGGGTGCTGCCAGTGTGCCCGATTGTGAATTCATCTGCAACAGATTCAAGCACTTGCGCATGTCTGGATATGTGGCCTTGACATAGCTGTCTAGTGTATCAATATCAAACTCAATGTTTTCTGTGACCAACACAGTGGCCACTCTTGCGGTGAATTCCACATGATCTGTTTTGACAATATGGAATCCTTGGCAGCGACTATGCAGCGGTGCGATGATCTTGTGTGGAAAATTACAGGTCAATATAAAACGTACGGTCTGACTATAGTCTTCCATCAAGTTGCGCAATGCTGGCTGTACACTATTGGGATTCATGTAGTCAGCTTCGTCGATCAAGACCACTTTGAACTTGCCAAACGGCATGGTCTGACAGAAACTGATCAGCCGATCTACCCATTCAACTTTGCGAGCTTCTTTGGATCCATTAGCGAACATCACATCGTATTCATCGACTTCCAGCTGTTTGATCAACAGTTTGGCCAGGGTGGTCTTACCTGTACCTGCGGATCCACTCAACATGAGATGTGGAATGCTGCCGTCACGTATCCATTGCTGCACCTGATCTCGTTGTTGATTATCCACAAACACATATCCGTCCACCGTGTTTGGCCGATATTTCTCAACCCAAAGCTCTTTCATACATAATCCTTATACATTTGTTTTCTACCTTCGATACCCAGTTCAGCTTCAAATATTTCAGTAGTACGTTGTAGCATGGCACAGGCCAACATCAACAATTCTTCTCTGCTGTCGCTCATCATGATCTGGCGATCCACAGGGCCCATCAATTCATCCATGCGCCTGACTACTTCTTTTCTATCATGCATTTTACACTAGTTCCTCAACAATGCCTAATAGTTCGGCTGCTATAAAACTTATTCCGGCAATGATGAAGCTGCCATTGATCAAGGCTACACCGGCAAATATCCTTACAAAACTCTTCGCAATGCTGACATAAAAATGCCCACGGCTGGTGTCTTTGGGTTGTATGTCCATGATGTTAATTGTGTTGCATATGTGTGGGTTTGGCCTCTACGTGGATAGCAGTAGAGAACGTGTCGTCGTCCGGCTGTTGATCACTCACCATCATGATGTCCTTGGGGTCAACTCGGCGCAAGGTAATTTTGCCCGACTCGTCCTCGATATCAATACCGCGAGTCCAACGCCCGTGCTCCACGCATACCCATTGTCCGGCCACAACATCTTGTTGCTCGGGACCCACAGCATACACCTGCCCCCAACGAGGCCGGATACCGGTGCTCTTGCCGTTGTCGTTGGGGATAATAATACCGCCTGTGCTGATGCGCACGTCAAATATCATATCACTCACGATCACTGAATCTTTCAGTGGTTGTAATTGTTCACGACGGATCTGATGTGCTGCGTATGCTGCTTTGATCATTTTGGTCCTCTAGGATTTTGTACCTGTTTGTTATAGTGTGAGTTAGTTTGTTGAGTGCGGCTCTGGATAACTTGGTTATTGTCGTCCACTTGGTCTCCGCGGGCGTTCACTTTCATATTGCCCACTGCGCGGGTGTGTTCGTTTTTTTGACGTAACGCGCCCATGTCTATTGGTTTTCCATTAGCACTTTTGTATATGTCTTTTGCCATTTGATTCTCCTAAAATATTATTTAACGCAAGAATTCAGTAGGGTCTAAATCATAGTGCAGGCTGTCGATCCTATGCACTCCTAATTTGTACAGCACATAACTGGCCACACTACTACCTCTTCCCACACCCCATATCACTTGATTGTCATTCATCACATCCACCAGATATTTCAGATATCTCAATAGATTGAACAAGTCACGTTCTTGATACAGCAGCAATTCTTGTCCACATCGTTGCAGTTCGCTATCAGTATCACACATGCTCAATACCAATTCAGCAATGTCCAGCTGTTGATATGATTGTGGCATGTGCCATTTCTGTTGGCAACCACGATCGAATTCTTCTACAGATATGTCCTGATCCACATGTTCTACTAGCACCGGCATGCGTTCTAGCACAGAAATTGCCTGGGACAATTTTGTCGACGGATCCACAATGTATCCGTCCAGTTCGCGATTGCCTTGCATGATCTGATCTACTAGATCCTGCTCGCCGAAAATCATCTGCCCGTACTGATCAATTCTCATTTTTGGTGAAATTGGCATGCACTACAGTTTTACTAGTCTTGGCCACAGCGTCGGGCCAATCAAGTCCAAACTCTCTCCAATTTTTATGTGAGATCTTGACCACGTTAGTATCAGTGTCAGTTGTGGTTTTTCCAGCTCGCCGCGCACTGGCATCGTGCCACCAGCCATCTTGTTCGAATGGTCCAGACGGATCATCGTTGTCATGCAGATAACACACATGATCACCAAGACCGGAACTCAATTCTATCTGATTCACTTCCATGCGGCCTTCCATTATAGCATTCAGCTTGTAGTATAGCATCATGCCAATGATCTGGTCAACTGGTTCTTCAGGAAGTGGAGTGATATCAATACCCATGTCTCTCATCATTTCTTCGTGCAAGGGCCAACAAGAGTTTATAAAAACTGTGCTGTTGAGTCCGTCCACAAAGGCCTTGACTCTTTCCAATGCCACGTTGCTGTTGGCAGAGTCCACGGTGAGCGTGTTGAGATTCAATCCAACATTATAAGAATTTATCTGCAAACGGTCATCAAAATATACTCCGGCCAAAAAGCCAATTTCATAATGTAGTCGTACATTCATTTGATATCAATCTTGGTGTTAAAATTACTATCTTCAATCTGCTTGCGATATGTAGATTGCACTTTTTCTTGATACTTGATTTGATAACTTTCCAGGGCCATCCGGATCTGATTGCACAGATGTCCATTTCCGGATCGCATGGCGATGGATAATTTCTGATTGAGATCTGTAACCGTCTTGCCCAGATCGTCGAGAGAGATGTCGTCTAGATTACCGATTAAAGGATGTTCCATAGTGCAATTGTACTACAAAATGCACCCAGTGTCAACGGTTATGGTTAACTCCAGTTGCCCACTGATGCTACCGTATTATCACCAATTGGTATCAATCGCAAATAGCTGTTGGCCAGTATGGTAGGTGCGCCGCCCGGTGCCGCGCTGTATTGTATCTGCGGAGTAAAAGATCCGGCAGTGTTGGTTCGTACCACACCTTTGATGACCACCGTGATATTTTCTGTGGCAGTGGTGGATGCTGCTGTGACTGCTGTGGCAGTGGCTGCTGTGGCATAGATACGACTCACTGCACCCAGGGCATTACCTGTGGTTGACGTGGTGTCGGCCGTGTAAGCAATGCTGGTCAATGTTCCACCCAAGGCAAATAGTGTGCTCAATGTATGACTGGTGGTTCCCGCAGCTCTGGTGATATAATACACTGCTTCCATGAAATAGCTGGTACTAGCCGGTAACGTGATAGCACCATTAGTAGGCGAATTGAATACTTTTTGTGCAGTGAGCGAATCACTGCCGGTATAACTGCTGGCCAAAACAATAAAATGTTCCGTATCTATTAATCCTCGTTGGCTGGACTGCCCAGTGGCATAAAATACTCGTCCGTCATATTCAGTTGCGCCTGCGATAGCCGAAGTAAGATTGGTGCCAGATGTATACACGATTGGAGCATTGGTCACTGTGCCGGCAGATGGTCTGATCAGGCCAGTGACATTTCCGCCTGTGACATTTCCAGTGGCGCTCACTGCACCCACGGTAGTGATATTACCGCCGATCACATTACCAGTGGAACTCACTGAACCGGTTGTGGTCACATTACCAGCAACAACATTACCGGTAGCAGTGAATGAACTTACTGAAAAGGATGTGAAGTTGGTCAGCGCACGATTCAAATCAAAGACAGTGATAGTAGTTCCGCCATCATAACTTCCGAATGCAAATTCGTATGTACCGGTACCACTGAATGTAATCACACCTGCTGAATAACCTTGTATGCCTGATGTGCCCAACGATACCGCAGCAGGTAATGTCAATGTATGAGTGATGTCTGTTATGGCAATTTGCACTTTAACATAACCATATTGTCCTGTGGGTGGAAAATTACTAAATGCCAGACTGATACTCCCGGTGGTGCTGATGGTCTGATAAGGAGCAGTAGCATAATTGATAGTGATTGATCCACTGGTACCACTGAGTGCTGTTTTTACTTCGCTGATATCTTGCAATTGCGCACCCACTAGCAAGGCATCGGCCATGTTGTTGTCCAAGGTGGTACCAGTCAATGCTGCTTTGAGTATAACTTTGGATTGTAGATCATTGATTTCGTTTTCCGCGTATTGGAAATTGGTTTTGGTATTGGTGAAGTTATCGCGGAAGCCTTGGCTGTTGTTGTCCTGTCCGGCCACAGGGTACGAACCGTCGATGATATTTGGGTTTATGTTACTTGACATTCTTTATCCTTGTGCAATTACGCAAACGTGCAGCCATTATTGCCAATGCAGAACCATTTGGAGTTGGTGTATTGTAAGGTGCAGCCACATCCCAGTGTGGCAAATGTAATAGTTCCTGTGCCACTGGCTTTCCATCCAGCATTGGTCACTGTGATAACCATGTTACCTGCTGCAATGGCCACGGCACTGAACACTTTGATCTGTCCGGATGTGCCTGCTGCCAGAGTGGCAGTTTCTGCGGCAGCGGTAGTGAAATAACTGGTTGTTTTTGTTAGACTAGCAGCGGCACTGGCAGCAAGATCTTCACTACCGGTCAGGAACAATGGATTGATAAATCTGTTGCGTGGTCGGGTAAGTTCACTGAGATAAATGGTAGAACCACCATCATCTGTGTTGAAGTAGAATTCAAAGGTTCCGGTTTCTGCAAATGTGATAATTTGACCGGAGATACCTTGTATGCCTGATATAGATGCTGCACTAGCGCCGGAGCCCACAGCACTGGGCAATGTCAATGTGTGTGCCACGCTGGCCACGGTCACACGCACCGTCAACCAACCCTGCGCACCCGATGCTGGGAAGTTGCTAAAAGCCAATGTGATCGAACCACTTGTGGTAACCGTCTGATATTGTCCATTAGCATAGTTCACTGTTACCGTTCCACTTGTGGTGCCAATGGCATAACGTGTGGCCGAAAAATCTCGTATCTGGCCATCTACTAACAATGCTCCGGCAAAGTTGTTGGTGACTCCGGAACCTGTGGTGACCGTGTTGGATTGCAATGCGGTGATCTCGGACGCAGCATACTCAAAATTAGTCTTGATATTGGTGAAATTATCACGCATGCCCTTGGTGCTGTTGTCTTGTCCAGCTACTGGGTAGGCTCCGTTGATAAGGTTTGGGTTGATGCTACTTGTCATATTGTTTGTGTGTTAAACCAAGATGTTGGCCTTGGGGAATACCAGATATTTATCATAGGTATCTGTTGGGTCGTACATATCCACGGGCTCGATCCAGGCCACGCTGCCTTCGTCGAATATGGTCTGTGTGCTGCCACTTTCTTGTACCGGAGTCCAGGTCACACGAGTCAACCCTGCAGGTGGACTACCAGCAAAGTACAATTGATTTCCATGATATTGTGTACCTTGTTGCACAGCTACATATTGATTTTGGCCTGTTTGCTGAGCCAGCGTTAATGTTACTATGTCATCTGAACTGACGGAAATATTCCAAATGCCCATGCGTTGATTATTAAACCCGGCGCTCATGCTACCACTGGCAGTGGTCAATTGATACACGCTACCCGGGTTAGATGGATCTTCCAATGTGAATTGGGTGCCGTTTACCACGGTCAATATGTTGAATGCGGTGATTATTCCAGTCACAGCGTCTGTTGTGCCAGATACTAGGCCTGACAGGTCATCGCCGGTGAACCATATGGCATCACCGGCGGTCATGCCCGCGGTGGTGGTACAGGTCACACGATCGTTGGAGTTCGCAGTGGCTGTGCATGCTACCGTGCTGCCACCGGCTACTGTGGTCGACGCGTCGTAGCCTGATCCAGAAGTCTCTGGAGAATAAGGGCCGCTGCTGTAAGTGTTGGTGTAATATTGCCATGCATCATCGGTTGTGGCATAGCCATCGTACCCTTCTTGTTTGGCAAATACCAAAGTACCACCATTGATCAACGCAGAATTTATTATGCCATCCAGGCCGCCCAGATTGTTGATGTAGTCTATGGATTGTGCGTTGACATCTGCAAATGCCAATCGTGTGGCATAAGTGACAGGTCCTAAATTCTGCAGATCCAATGTGGCGTATCGATCAAATGTGGTCAAGCTGGGGGTTGGTGTCCAGTCTTGCGTGGTTGTGTCCCAGTTTTTACTCAGGGTGGAATCCAATATGTAACGATCTACCTTGAAATCTACTCGGTTCAGTTGTACTCCAAATTGTGTCTGTATGTAATACGCAATCTGTTTAGAACGATTGGGCTGTGTGTAGCAGATCACCCAAGCAGGAGTGAATCCCAAAACACGGCCGTCTGCTTGCTTGCTGGTCATCCATAATGGCAATTTGGTTGATATCTGCCCCACAACATCAATCACCTGGTTTCTCATGTTCTGTAGACTATTGGGGTACACCACTGTGATTTCGCTGCTGCCATCTGCTGGGTCTATGATAGGGTAGGGTAGTGCTACAATTTTACTTACGCTCTGCCCGGCAGCATTGTTGAGGTCGTCGATTATGCGTGAATATACCACTTCGTATATCACATTGCCCAATGCATCAGTGGCTTGTGCAGTTGAAATTTCTCCCAACACTAGATTTTTCCAATAATGATTTTCATACAGACTGGACACATATGTATCTAGCAGATCCGGTGCCAATCCAAACGCATGCTGATAAACTATTCGTCGGCTCTTGCCAAAATTAGGATCATCCGGTCTATAGATATATTCAGGAATGAATATAGAGTTGTTGTCTAATAAACTATCCACCAGCACACGATCATTCAATGGCGGCATGGCCTGCACACTGAGATTCTGATAAGGTTTGTTATACACCCTATTCACCTTGACTGTGAATGTCTTAAACACACTGACCACATCTACTGCACCAGTAAGGCGCATGACCGGGGTCAACACAGCACCTGAGCCGCCGTATCCTGCGGTAATGGTAAGAGTGGCTGGTATAGTATATCCGGAACCGGTGTCACTAACGGCCACTGCGGTGATTACTCCGGCACTCACTGTTACCTCGCCGGCCACAGCAGGTTGAGCAGCAGCACCCACTGGCGAACTGAATTGCAATGCTGGCTGATTCACGCTGCTGTATCCCGAACCACCATTGGTGATGGTCACATCTACCACATCATATGTGGGTTGCCCAGTGTCAACTGCATAAGCATTTACAGTAAATGTGAATTGAGTATCAAACACAGTTTCGCCAATTGAAGTGTTCAATACCACTGCTTGAGTTTTATCAAACGTGGTAGCGCCTAGATCTACTGCAAATGTGTTAAAGGTGGTACGACCTACTATTTCTCCAGTTGGCAGGAGTTCAAGACCTTGTGGTAATAGATTGTAGGCTCCGCTCTTCAACCGATAAAATAATTCTCGACCACCACGGTTGACAGCTTCGATTTTAAGTATGCTGGTAGATCCATTTTCGATTGATCCTAGGTCAGCAGGAGTGATCCATGTGACTTCAGTGTCCACTTCACCTACCACGGTGATGGCGAATGGGTATGGATCGCTGGCTACTACTAACTTGGCACTCATGCTACCGCTGGCAGTGGTCAATGTTATAGGATTACCATCAGGAATGTATACTGGTAGCTCAGACGGATAATTGGGACTGAGCATGAGATTAGCAGTTACTGTGAATTCTGTGCTGCTGATCACCGTATCTACAAAATACATAGTGGTGCTGTCCGAACTGATCCCCCCAAACACGGTACCTGAGAATATAACAGCAGTACCCGGGCCTAATTGGGTAGTACTATTACAAGTTATCGCATTTGTACCAGCTGTGGTAGCGGTACAGGTAATAGTGGTTCCAACCACATCAGTCTGTCGAGCATATATATTGAAACTATAAGTGACCTCAGTCACTCCTTGATCCGGAATATAACCATAATACCATCCGGATGAAGGATCTAGTCCCAGTCCAGGAGCAAATCCTGCTCCTTGGTTCACTGCGATAGTGTATGTTAAATCACTAGTATCATAGTCGTTGGCGCGAAATTGATACGCATAATAATTATCGCCACGCACTTTGCCTAGATCGCTAGGAGTTGAATTGATCAAAAATGGTCGACGATATGGTGTCTCGTCTGCGGTGATTATGGTAGTGTCAGCTGTGAACACAGTGTCGTCACCTGTAAGGTCGGCACGGTCATACACATACATGTAAAAAGTTCTCTGGCTGGCGCTCTTGCCATCCGACACTTGCAGTGTGAATTCGTAATTCTTGTTGACTGAGCTTACTATAAAATCGTACGGAGCAGTAAACGATGATGTAAGATCATACCCGGGCGGGTAGTTGACATCTGCTGCAGGTTGGATATATCCTGTCAATAATCCTTCTGGAGACAATGTGAGGCCGCCGGGTAATTGCCCTGCTGCCAGTGTGACCACATTGGTATCTCCGGGATCTGTTCCTACTATGTCAAATTGAAATTCCACTCGGTCGCTGTCGTAGAATGTGCCAATTGATCCAGCTGGTGTGGCAAAGTCTGGCACATTATTACCAGTCACGATCAATTCAAATGTTCGATCTTTGATACGGTCAGTAGATCCATCAGCTAGTTGTGTGTATGCCCGTACCGCAAATTTACTAACCACATCTCTACTGACCTGGAATGGCACACCTTGCAAGCTGGCCACAGCCTGCGGTACTCCAACAATCAATCCATTGTCAGAACATTGTATGCCCGGAGGTAAACTGCCAGCGATAAGGGCAAAGTAAACGTGCTGTCTGAATATAGGATCCATTGATCCAGTAGCGGTGGTCAATTGTGTAGGAACATCACTGAATTCTGTTGACGTGATCCTGAATTTTGTACTGCTGATCACATCTAATACGAAATATCGCACAAAAGGATCCACTCCGCCAAACACCGCACCCTCAAACATCACATTAAGATCTTGATACAATCCGACCGTGCTATTACAGGTGATGGTATTGGTTACTGCATCTGTGGCCGTACACACAATACCCAATGGCAGTACATCCGTGGCTGCGAACAATGTGGATTGATAAAATACCCCTTCGGGTATGACTCCTACTAATCCCGGTTTAGTGATCCATACTGGTTGTGCCATGATATTAAAGGGTCACCCAGGTAGAGCCATTGTAAAATCTCAATACACCAAATGCGGTATTGTAATAGAAACTGCCTGCTACTGCACTGGCCGGGTTAGAAGAGAAGAATGGTATTACTAGCTGACCGGAAACCGTGGCATTTGTTGTAGTTATGGTTGTGGTATTTTGGATATTATTAGAGATTACATTACCGATAACGCTAACCGTAGTACCGTTAAACAATGGACTACTAACCAATGTTCCTGCATTGATGTTGGCGCCAGTGACGTTACCAATCACACTTACTGTGGTACCTGTATGCGTGGTAGCATTGACATTGGCTCCGCCAATCACATTACCACCTGTGATATTGCCTGTTACACTCACGGTAGTACCAGACAACAAGGTGGCATTTACATTGGCACCACCAATCACATTACCACCTGTGATATTGCCTGTGGCTGATATCAATCCAGCTGTGCGCAGATTTCCACCATCCACATTGCCGGTCACACTCAGCGATCCCAAAGTACCAACCGCTGTGATGTTGGTCTGTGATGCTGTGGTTAACACGCCCGAAATGCCCACAACTATGAGATTACCACCAGTGATATTGCCTACTGCTGATATCTGCCCTCCTGTAAACAAGCTACCGCCAGTGACGTTGCCGGCCACTGATACTGTGGTGCCTGTGAATAAAGTAGCGTTGACATTGGCTCCACCCAGGATATTACCGCCGGTGATATTGCCGCTGACGTTGACTGTGGTGCCTGTGAATAAAGTAGCGTTGACATTGGCACCACCAATCACATTACCACCTGTGATATTGCCGGTAACACTAACGGTGGTACCTGTGTGAGTAGTGGCATTTACATTGGCACCACCGATCACGTTGCCTGCTGTGATGTTACCACTGGCACTATAACTTGTTGAACTAGATGCGCCACCTGATATGATATTGCCGGCTACACTTAGGTTGCCGCCTGTGATGTTGCCGCCAGCATCGATAGTAGTGACAACCGACAATGCTCCTCCAGAGAATAAATTGCCGCCGCTGACATTGGCCACTGCGGAAATTATTCCCGGGCTGGTTATGTTGCTTCCAGTGATGTTACTGGTAGCAGACAATACTGCTGCCTGCACAAGCCCGCTGCTGATGATATTACCATTGGTGATATTTCCAACACTGATGTTACCACCTGTGATGTTGCCAGCAGCACTTATTAACCCAGCGGTTAGTATGTTCCCACCAACCACATTGGCCACCACGCTTAGACTGCTCAATGCTCCTACGCTGGTTATATTGGTTTGCGCTGCTGTAGCGATAGCCCCCAGTAAATTACCACCTGTGATGTTACCGGTTGCACTTATCAAGCCGGCAGTTCTTAAATTTCCACCATCAACATTGCCTGTGGCACTTAGTCTAGCACCGGTTACCAAGGTGGTAGCATTGATGTTGTTACCGGCCACGTTACCGCCGGTCAAATTAGCAGTAACGTTCGCACCAGTCACATCACCGACCATGACTGCACTGCCGCCAGACACCACGCCCACGGTTATTATGTTGCCACCTGTGACGTTGCCGGTAGAAGACACGCTGATGCCGGCACTGAAATTATTTGCTGTGACATTGCCTGTGCCACCTAATGCATTGCTGACTGCTAGCGAGTTCAAGGTTCCTACACTGGTCAAACTGCTGGTGGTCACGTTAGAACTCAATGTAGCACCAGTTAATAACGCAGCAGAAGTAATAGCAGTCACACCTGTCAACGCACTGCCATTGCCCACAAAATATGCTGCGGTCACGTTGGCAGCACTGGTTATATTTCCTGTAGCCGACACCTGGCCAGCTGTGGTCAAGTTGCCACCCGATGAATTACCTGTGGCGATAATCAAGCTGGTAGCAATCAAGTTTCCGCCTGTGACATTACCTGTAGATGAGACCTGCCCAGCCGTTCTCAAATTGCCGCCCTGCACGTTGGCAGTGACGCTCAAGCTGCCCAAGGTACCAACAGTGGTCAAACTGCTGGTAGTCACGTTGGAACTCAGTGTGGTTCCTGTGATCAAACTGGCAGCAGGACTGGACACAACTCCGGTCAGTGCTGACCCATTGCCCACATAGAAACCACTGGTCACTATGTTTCCGGTTGCACTTACAATACCATTTCCAGTGAATAATCCCTGAAGAGTAGCGCCGGTACCAGAAACCACAAGCACATTGGCCACACCACGACTGCTGATATTCACTGTGCTGTTGGTGATTACCTGGACGTTTGAATTACCATTTTGGATACCAGTAATACCGCCAATCCCGTACAGCTCTGTAAAATTGGTGTTGCAGATATCAAAAGCATCTCGTAAAGGGGTACCGGTACCATCATTGGCTGTGTTGCCGGTGTCAATATATTGCTGAGTCATAGATAGAGTGTCCTAGTATAGTATTTACCAAAAAAATTTGCTTGCCGGCACAAGGATGCCAATGCTAAATACATAAAATTGGAGCATTAAATGAGCTACATCATCAATAATAGCCGCGGAGAGATCGTAGCGGTTGTACCGGACGGAACAGTAAACATCACTGCCACAGATCTCGCATTGGTCGGAAGATCTGTTACGGAGTACGGTGTTTACGAAAATGAAAACTATTTGTACTTGCTGGAAAATTTCTGCAAGACCACACCCCCTACACAACCCATAACCGGCCAGCTTTGGTACAACAATGACACAGATATATTAGCCGTTTATAACAGCGCCAATGTATTTGTTAATCTTGCCAGCATCGTGTATGTAGAAGCCCAAAAGATCAGTCCTGCGTTTACAGGCATACCCACTGCGCCCACTGCTGGAACAGGAACAGCAACCACTCAGTTGGCTACCACTGCTTTTGTTACCAACAGTCCGGCATTCGCAGGAACCCCTACAGCACCCACTGCCGGAACAGGAACAGCAACCACTCAGTTGGCTACCACTGCTTTTGTTACCAATAGCCCCATGTTCGCCGGAATACCAACTGCACCTACTGCTTTTGTAGGATCTAGTTCTACACAGATAGCCACAACTGCTTTTGTTACCACTGGACCAGCATTTTCTGGATCACCTACTGGTCCCACAGTGACTGGCTCGGCAGACGATGATCGAATGGCAACCACAGCATTTGTACAAGCACAAAAAATCAGTCCAGTGCTTACTGGACTTCCGCTGGCTCCTACTGCTGCATCTGCTGACGATAGCACACAGATCGCCACCACCGCATTTGTACAAGCACAAAAAATCAGTCCAGTGCTTACTGGACTTCCGCTGGCGCCCACCGCAGATATCACAATCAGCAACACACAGATTGCTACCACAAGATTTGTTACCAACTGGACCAATGCTATGCCTACCATGAGCCAGCAAAATTCCAATGCAGTGAATATCACCGGGGGTTCAATATCGGGGATCACACCATTGCCAGTTGGATCGGGCGGTACAGGTGGTGACACTCAAGCCAATGCACGAGTTGGACTGGGACTGGGTACCATGTCCACTCAATCTGCTGACAATGTTGCCATCAACGGCGGATCGATCTACAACATCGTTGACTTGGCTGTGGCCGACGGTGGTACTGGTGCTAGCAATGCTGCTTCTGCCCGGGTGAATCTCGGACTTGGTACCATTTCTACACAAAGTGCAGCAGCAGTTAATATCACCGGCGGTGACATAAGTGGTATCACTCCGCTGGCTGTGAACGACGGTGGTACCGGTGCAGCAACAGCATCAGTGGCACGTACCAATCTAGGATTGGGCAGTATCGCTACACAAAATTCCAATGCAATTAGTATCACAGGTGGTGCCATAAGTGGTATTACTCCATTAGCAGTATCATCGGGCGGAACTGGTGCAGCAACTGCATCTTTGGCTAGATTAAATCTTGGGTTAGGAACCATCTCCACACAAGATGCATCTGCGGTGTTGATCGGCGGCGGATCCATAAACAATGTTAACATAGTAAACGGAGTCATACAAGCTGCTAGTCTAAGCACTGCTAATGCTCAGATAACCGGTGGTACGATTACTGGCATCACTCCATTGGCCATCACAGCCGGTGGCACAGGCGCCGGAGATTATGCTAATGCCTTGGTCAATCTAGGAGCAGTAGGTATCACACGACAGGTGATTGCTGGTGCCGGGCTCAGTGGCGGTGGTGCATTAAGTGCCAATGTGACACTGGCCATAGCAACCAATTCTAATGGGTACGGCGTTCGAACTATCAGCACCAACATACCCAGCGGCGGCAGCAATGGCGACATCTGGTATCAAGTTTACACCCTCTAATTCAAATCCACAATGCCAATACAAACTAGACCGGTAGGATATACCAATTCAGTACAAAGCCTTACCGTATATCCGTTGAACAGAAATGCCCAGATAACTGCCCATCTCTGGGGAGGTGGCGGAGGTGGAGGTGGTAATGATTCCGGTCCCGGTGGTGCTGGCACCGGCGGCGGGTTCTCTACGATTGTATTTGGATGCAGCAAAGGCGACGAGCTGTTAATAGCAGTAGGCGGCGGTGGCGGCGGTGGTGGTGCAGGAGGTGGTTCCGGTGGATCTAGTTATGTCGGATATAGTGTTTTTAACACCAGGCAATTGGCCGGCACCAATGGGCTAGTTCCAGTAACTCTAAGCTATGCCTGGAGCAGTTTTATGAACACCTATGCGGTATGGAATTCCAATGGTGCTAGCAATTTAGATGTTTCTACCACTGTGAATTTTCCTGTCCCAGGAGTTTATGTTTTTCAGACTGCATTTGACAATAGCGGCACGGTTTATATAGATGGAGTCAGTGTGGCGGCCTCTACAAATTCATTTACCAGCTCAGTCACCAACAATGTCACAGTGACCGGCGGTAACCACACAATTAGAATAGTAGGCAACAATATCAGTGGACCAGCCGGAGTAGCTCTAGCGATCAACAGCGGAACCAGTTTCTCAGGAGCGCCAGGCGGTAATTCGGGTCCAAATGGCAGCAGTGGCAGTGGTGGTGGTGGTGGAGGTTCTACTATTCTGCTGCAAAACAATACGTTACAAGCAGTGGCCGCCGGCGGTGGTGGCGGTGGTGGCGGTGGAAATCCCAGCCCTGGAGGTACCAGTCCAGGACCACACGGTCAAACTGCCTCAGGATTCAATG
>Ga0209596_1000496_pt1 | contig 36150 bp, 36 predicted proteins | sample M_130807_MF_Meta_FD_187314 | JGI IMG/M metagenome (GOLD analysis project Ga0209596, IMG submission 187314) | Freshwater microbial communities from Lake Montjoie, Canada to study carbon cycling - M_130807_MF_MetaG (SPAdes) (version 2) | ecosystem: Environmental > Aquatic > Freshwater > Lake... | reverse complement strand
AGCATCGGGTCCACGACGAGCACGTCGGCCTCGGCGAGCTGCGCGGGCGCGTTGAAATAATATGAGGTAGGCAGATGCGTCGCCTCGTCGCGTCGCATCCCGATGTGGCCGACGGCAGCGTCGCCGAGGAAGGGCAGGATCGCCTCGGACATCCCGAGCCCCGCGCGGAGGATCGGCACGACGACGATCGGGCGTATGAGCTTCGTGCCATCGGTCTCGGTGAGCGGCGTGCGGATTCTTTCCGCGGCAGTCTCGAGGTCGCGTGTCGCTGCGAACGCGAGCAGCACGGCGAGCTCCTGCGCATTGCGGCGGAATTCGCGCGGCGATGTGCGCTCGTCGCGCAGGCGCGCGAGCTTCACACGGGCGAGCGGATGTTCGATGAGGGTGACGTTGGGCGGCATGGGGCGGGAAAAGTTGAGAGTTGAGAGTTGAGAGTTGAGGGTTGAGAGGCAAGTGCCGCGCCGCCCGGATCATTCGGGCGGCAAGTTCATCCTCTCAACTCTCGACTCTCAACCCTCAACTCTCCCTCCCCCGGCATTGATTTTCCCCCGCGCGCACGCCAGACTCCGCGGAATGAAAGCGCTGATCGCCATCCTTCTCCTCGTCCTCTGCGCCACGCAGGCCGGCGCAGCCGAACGCGTGACGCTCTACGCGCGCCTCACCGAGGATCTCGCCGTGGAGCTCACCGACGGCTCGAAGTGGGCCATGGAAAAGGGCGACTGCTTCCCGGTCGTCGCCTACAAGGAGTCGCACACGAAACTCATCCTGCGCCTCGCGAGCACAAACTTCGTCGTCGCAAGCCAGCACGCCGCGATCGTGAGCGAGAAGGACACGCCGGCGGCGATCGAACGCTACCGCGGAACGCTGCAAGTCTATATCGAAGGATTCTCCGCGCGCTGGAAGGCGCGAGCCGAGGCGGCTACGAAAAAATGAAACTCTACGTAAAAACTTGGTGCCCGTGGTGCGTCGCCGCGCGCGAGTGGCTGGACATGCGCGGCTTCGGCTACGAGCTGATTGACGTGGAGGCCGACCGCGCGGACTACGACGAGATGATCCAGCTTTCCGGGCAAAGCAAAACGCCCACGCTCGTCACGCGTGAAGGCGCCGTGCTGCCCGATTTCGGCCCCGAGGAACTCGAAAGTTTCGTCGCGCGGCAAGGGCTCAAGCCATGAGCATGGCCGATATTTTTCTGATCCTCGGCGTGTTCGCGCTCAGCGTGGCGCTGCGCACGACGGGCAATCTGGTCCTCGGCAAAATTGGGGTGCTCGGCTACCTCACCACGTCATTCCTCGCGGGCTGGCTGCTCACGGGCTGGTGGCCGATGGGCCTTATCTTCATGAGCTTCTGGCTCGTGTGGCCGTGGTACGAGCTGATCACGCGCGTGCGGAAAATCGCGATGCCCGTGAACACCGAACTGCGCCACAAGACGCCGCCGCACCGCGAAATGTTCCCAGCGCTCGACGACCTCACCGGTGAGATCGAGGGCGAGGGCTTCGAGCACGCCGCGGATCTCGGACGCGAGTGGGACGAGGCGCGGCAGTTCTTCCGCGTCTTCCACAAGCCCGACGAGCGCGTGCAGGCCGTCATCTGCCTCGTGGAGCAGGAAAGTTTCGCATTTTACTACCTGCGGCTCATCTCGCGCGGGGCCGACGGCACGATCTGGACGACGTGGAATTATCCGTTCGCGCTCAATCTCAAGCTCGCGCCCGAGTGGCGCACGAACAGCGAGGACGGCAGTAAGTCATTCCCACAGCTCCTCGACAGCCATCGCGATTTCCTCGCGCGCAAAGACGTCCTCACTGCCGAACTCGCCACCACCGATCCGGAAAAACTCGGCGGCCAGCTCCACGCCGAGCAGGCCGCGCAGATCGCGCACAACGTCACCGCCGGCATCCTCGCGCGCGGCAAGGACGGCGCGATCCGCTACACATGGCGCGGGCTGATGTTCATCTGGTTCCAGTTTCTCCGCGACTTCGTGCGGCTGCACTGAGGGCGTGCTGCTCGCCGTCCGGAAATCCGCACCATCCCGGCAGCACGGGCCCGGCGCATAATTCTCGCATTCACCGTCGCGCCGCCTCTATTCACTCCGCGTGAAGCGAAACCTCCGGCGACTGCTCGTGGCGCTGCTCTGTGCGGCGAATGTCGCGCTTGCGGTCGTGCTCTGGCGATCGCCCGACCCGGCCTATCACGTCCAGAAAATGCTCGCGCTGGGCCGCTACTCGGAGCACGACAGGCTCATCGCGGACGCCGCGAAAAAACACGGCCTGGACCCGCTGCTCGTGAAGGCCGTCGTGTGGCGGGAGAGCCGTTTCATGCCGACAAAGATCGGCACGTCTGGCGAGCGCGGGCTGATGCAGATCGGCGAGGCTGTCGCGCGCGACTGGGCCGCCGCGCACAAGATCGAGGTCTTCGTGTATGCCGATCTTTTTGACGCGAGGACAAACCTCGACGCCGGCACATGGCACCTTGGCCGCGCGCTCGAACACTGGAAGGATCGCGACGCCCCGCTCCCGTTCGCGCTCGCGGAATACAATGCCGGACGATCCCGCGTGGAAAAATGGGCCGCCGAAGGCGCGGACGCGCAGCGCATGATGCGCGCAGCAGCAGGAAGCACGCGGCGCTACGTGGACGACATCATCCGCCGCTACCAGCGCTACACCGCGCAGCAGCCGTGAGTCCCAATCCCGCAATGAGCGCTCCCCGCGAAAAGGTGGATTTCAAAAAGAAACTCGGCGAGGTGCCGCACAAGCCCGGCGTGTACCTGCACCGCGACCGCTTCGGCCGCGTGATCTACGTCGGCAAGGCACGCGATCTCCGCAAGCGGCTCTCGCATTATTTCACGCCGTCGCGGCTCATGCGCGCCGATCCGAAAGTGCGCGCGCTCATCGAGGCGATCCATGATTTCGACTGGCACGTCGCCGGCAGCGAGCCCGAGGCGCTCCTGCTCGAAGGCAAGCTGATCAAGGAATACCGCCCGCGTTACAACGTGAGTTTCCGCGATGACAAGCGCTTCCTCATGGTGAAGGTGGACGTGCGCGAGGAATGGCCGCGCTTCCGGCTCACGCGCGTGAAAAATCCCGATGACGGCGCGCGCTACTTCGGCCCGTTTGCGCACTCGGGCGCGCTGCGGCAGACGCTCACGTTCATGCGAAAAAGATTCGGCGTGCTCACATTCGGCCGCGGTTCGCCGACGGAACGCGAGCGCAAATCGAGCACCTACCAGGTGCCGATGAAACTCGCGGAGACGACGCCCGAGCAGTACGCCGAACGCGTCGCAAAGGCGTGCGAATTTTTCGAGGGCCAGTCGAAGGAACTGCTCGCGCCGCTCGAAGATGAAATGCGGAAGGCGGCGACAAACCTCGACTTCGAGCGCGCCGCCGAGATCCGCAACATGCTCGACGATCTCCGCAAGACGACGAAGCCGATGACGCGCTACACGACGACGATGCGCCACCGGCTGAAGCTCCCCGGTGCGATCGCCCCGGCCACCGATCTCGCGGAACTCGGCGAGATGCTCGGCCTCGCAGGACCGCCGCGCCGGATGGAGTGCTTCGACATTTCCAACATCAGCACGACGCACGTCGTCGCGAGCATGGTGTGCTTCATTGACGGGCGTCCCGCGAACCACCTTTACCGGCGCTACCGGATCAAAAGCATCGAGGGCCGGCAGGATGATTTCGCGAGCATGGCCGAGGTCGTGCGGCGGCGATACACGCGCACGCTGCGCGAGATTTCCGAATGCGGAATGACGAACGACGAGGCGGAATCGGAAAGCAGCGTCGTGCGCGAGCACGTGGACTACTCATTTTCCCAGGAGGAAAATGCCGACATCGCACGCCGGCTGACAGTTGGGACCAATCCGCAATCCGCAATCCGCAATCCGCAATTGCCGGACCTGATCATCGTGGACGGCGGCAAGGGCCAGCTCAGCTCCGCATGCGCCGAACTCCAGCGGCTTGGGCTCTTCGACGTGCCGATCATCGGGCTCGCGAAGGAGTTCGAGGAAATCTACCGGCCCGGAAAATCGCAGCCGATGATTTTGGACAAGGACAGCGGCGCGCTGAAGCTCCTCCAGCGCATCCGCGACGAGGCGCACCGCTGGGCGAACGGCTACCACCAGCTCCTCATGAAACGCCGCATCGCCGAGAGCACGCTCGACGACTGCCCCGGCGTGAGCGAATCGCGCAAGCAGGCGCTGCTGCGGAAATTCGGAAGCGTCGCGCGGCTGCGGCGCACCAGCGCCGAGGCGATCGCAAAAGTCCCGGGCATCGGCGCAAAGCTCGCGGAGACCATTGCGCAGTTTTTGAAGGAGCGCGGGTAGAGCCGACAATCCTGTCGGCAGGTCAGGAGGGGCGGAGGCGTCGGGCTGGTGCGCTCCCACGCCGCGCACTGCAATTCATCGCCCGGAGATCCGCATCCGCATCTCGTTCTGGGCGGATCGTGCCGACAGATTGTCAGCACCACATTGCCGCACGCTCGGCCACCCTACTATTTCTCCCCGTCGAGCTTCTTCAGCCACTCGGGTTTTTCCACGTCCTCGAGGATGATGTTCTGTCCCGCGACCGTGCTGATGCGTCCGTTCGGATACTTCGATTCCGTCGGATTGGGTGGGCCGCTGCGGCGTTCGATGGCCTTGATTGTGTAGCCTTGGTCCGCCTTTTTCACGCGCCCCTCGGCGATCCACTCCGAGACCATGTCGCCGGTGAGATCGGTCACGGTGAGCTTCGTGTATTTTTGGCGGTCCTTGTCGGCGGCTGAATCCTTCGTTCTGGTGGTCTCGCATCCGGCGAGGAGGGCGAATGCGAGGAGCAGGAGATACTTCACGGCGCGGACTGTGGCTGCGGTGTGCGCGCGGCTCAAGCAAGGATTGCCTTCACCACTTTGCCGTGGACATCGGTGAGCCGGTAATCGCGGCCCGCATTATGAAAGGTGAGCCGCTCGTGATCGAAGCCAAGGCAGTGAAGGATCGTCGCCTGCACGTCGTGGACGTGGACGGGATTTTCCACGACGTGAAATCCGAGATCGTCCGTCGCGCCGTAGCTCATGCCGGGGCGGATTCCGCCGCCGGCCATCCAGATCGTGAATGCCTGCGGATGATGATCGCGGCCGAGCGCGCGACCGAGCGAAGGATTCGTCTCGACCATCGGCGTGCGTCCGAATTCGCCGCCCCAGATCACCAGCGTGTCGTCGAGCAGCCCACGCCGCTTGAGATCCATCACGAGCGCGGCGCTGGCCTGGTCGGTCTTCGCGCAGTTGTCCTTCACGTTCCCGGCCACGTCGCCGTGTGCGTCCCATCCCTCGTGGTAGATGTTCACAAAACGCACGCCGCGCTCGATCATCCGCCGCGCGAGCAGGCACGCGCGGGCGAACGACGCCTTGCCCGGATCGCAGCCGTAGAGTTCGAGCGTCTCCTTGCTCTCGTTGCGCAAGTCCATCAGCTCCGGCGCGCTCGTCTGAAGGCGGAACGCCATCTCGCAATTTGCGATGCGCGTCGCAATTTCCGGGTCGCCGGTCTGGGCGAGCTGGCGCTCATTCATCGCGCGGACGAGATCGATAGTGTCGCGTTGCAGGCGCGCGTCCACGCCTGCCGGATTGCCGAGGTTCAAAATCGGATCGCCCTGATTGCGGAATCGCGTGCCGTTGTAGGTCGTCGGCAGGAAGCCGCTCGACCACAGCGCCGAGCCGCCGCTCAGTCCGCTCCCCGTGCTCATCACGACGAATGCCGGCAAATCCTGTGTCTCCGCGCCGAGCCCGTAAAGCACCCACGATCCGAGGCAAGGACGCCCCGGTTGCGAGAAGCCCGTGTTGAAAAAAATCTGCGCGGGCGCGTGGTTGAACTGATCGGTGCTCACCGATTTCACGAGGCAGATATCGTCCGCGACCTTCGCGAGGTGCGGCAGCATCTCGCTCAGCTCCGCGCCGGATTTTCCGTGTTTGGAAAATTTGTAGCGCGGCCCGAGCACCGCCGCATCGGGCCGGATGAACGCGTAGCGCTGCCCTCCGATCACCGATGGCGGAAGCGGCTTGCCTTCAAGCTTCGTCAGTTCCGGTTTGTTGTCGAAGAGCTCGAGCTGGGACGGCGCTCCCGCCATGAAGAGATGGATCACGCGCTTCGCCTTGCCTGTAAAATGCGGCTGGCGTGGCGCGAGCAGATTCGCAGGCGCAGCCGAGCCCGCGCGCAGCGAATCCGTGAGCAATCCCGCAAGCGCGATTTTTCCCAGGCCCACGCCGCAGTCGCGGAGGAAGTGGCGACGAGTGACGTCGAGACAGCGTTGCTGGAGCGGATTCATCGGAGCGAATTTAATCCGCAGCCCCGCAAAGGCGAAACTTTTTCAAGCCGCCGAAGCCTCAACCACGGCGAAAATCTGCGGTGCTCATGGACGCCGACCGCGCTCAGTATCGGAGCACCTTCGCCAGAAAATCCCGGCACTGCACCGACTGCGGCGCATCGAAAAGCTTCGCTGCGGATTCCTGCTCCACGATTTTTCCATCCGCGAGAAACGCCACGGTGTCGCCCACGCGCTGCGCAAAACCCATCTCGTGCGTGACGAGGATGAAGCTGCGGCCCTCGCCCTTCAGCTCTTCGATCAGCTCGAGCACCTCCGCCGTCATCTCGGGATCGAGCGCCGAAGTCGGCTCGTCGAAAAGCAGCAGCCGCGGCTGCGCGGCGATGGCGCGCGCGATTGCCACACGCTGCTTCTGCCCGCCGGAAAGTTCCGCCGGTTTCTTCATCGCGTGTGCATCGAGCGCAAAGCGGCGCAACGTGCTCATCGCCGTCTCGCGCGCCTGCTCCGGTGTGTGGCCGTGAACTTTTTCGAGAGCGAGCGTGATGTTCGCCAGCGCGGTGAGATGCGGGAAAAGATTGAACGCCTGGAACACGATCCCGAGCCGCCGCCGATGCGCGCGCAGCTTTTCCTCCGATGAATAATCCACCGCCTCGCCATCGAAAGTTACGCCGCCCGCATCCGGCCCTTCGAGTCCCGCGATCGTGCGCAGCAGCGTGCTCTTCCCACCGCCCGACGGTCCGATGAACACGACCGCACGCGCATCGCCGAAGTCGGCGGAAATCCCGTCGAGCACCGTCTTCCCCGCGAATGCCTTCCGCACGCCATCGAGCCGCAGCTTCATGGCGTCAACGTGGTGAAACGCGACCTCCGGGCGCATCTCCAGTTACAAGACTTGCGCTCCGCCCGCGCCGCGCTCCGCAGAAAATCACCGAGCGCCGTCCGCCACCGCAGCGAGCGGAGTGTGCGGAGGATTTCAGCGGCGGGCTTCATGTGCGCCGACGCTAGACGAACGCGCGGGCCATGCAACCGCCCCGTGACCGACGCAGATTCACCACGAAGACACAAAGGACACGAAGAGCTCAAAAGCAAACCACGCTTCGTTCCTTTGCGACCTTCGTGCCTTCGTGGTGAAGTTGCTCCCGTTCGACTCCCGCTTGCCCCACGCGCCCCGGACATGCGAAGGATGTCCGCATGAGCATCCCCGTCACCGACCTTACCCTCCGTCCCCCACGCAGCGTCCGCGCCCGCCTCGGCGGCTACGCGCTGCTTCCCCGCATGCTCGACAAATGCCGCGCCGAACTCGCCGGCACCGCAGGCTCCTTCCACTACGCCTGCCCAAACGACCAGCGTATCCTCACCTTCCTCGGCATTGACGCCGACGCGCTGCGCACCGAGGTCGCGAACGGCAAGGGTGACGGCGAACTCCTCGCCTGGATCAAGCTGAACCAGCGCAACCGCCACACGCCCGAGGAAATCGAGGCATGGAGCGACGCAATGGACAAGCGGACGCCCACGCCGGAAGACCGGGAGAAATTCGAGCAATACCTCGGCGAGTGCGGCCCAAACCGGAAGGACATCACCCGCTGGCCCGACCTCCTCGACCTCGACGACTTCGTGTCCTACGGCGGGAAGGCGTGAGCGCGGTCCCTCAATCTGATCAGAGCTAAGCAAAAGAACACTCCGTATGTTTGAATGCGAAATAAGTAACCTTCGCCGTTACCTTGTAGCGCTAGTCAGTGCTCCGCGCATCGATTTCGATGGCAATCTTCGCGCCAGTCTCCCGTCGCAGCCTGGCATTTACCGAATCACCCACCGCGATTTTCCTGAAACGACTATCCGTGCAGGCAGAACGAAGACTGCGAAAGAAGGTTTGAAGCAGCGCGTTTACAAAAATCACTTTCAAGGGGATCAATCTGGAAATCTTGGGGCTCAGTTGGTTCGTGGTGGCGAATGCGCCGATTTATCGGCAGCAAAGGATCACATGAGAGCAAACTTTCAGGTTCAGGTTCTTGTGATCGAAGACAGTATCACCCGCGCCCGCGCCGAATACTTCATGCTTTCCGTGCTCGCTCCTAAATACTCGGACTATGACAAAAAAAACTAGGCGGCGAATGCAGGCTCTTAAATGTTGTTGCTGTCCGGTATCGCAGTCGTTTTCCCCAAGCCAGCCTTGAATCTCCACATCCTCAAGCGCACACTCCGCCCATGAGCACCAAGCAAATCGTCCAAGACCTGCTCGACAAGCTTCCTGAGGATGCGTCGCTTCACGATGTCGCCCGTGAGATCGAGTTTGTAGCGGGGGTGAGACAGGGGCTTGCCGAGATTGAACGCGGCGAGCGCATCCCGATCGAGGAGATCGAGCGCGAACTGCCGTCATGGGTTATCAGGTAGCCCTCTCGCCTTCGGCCCGTGGCGACCTTCGGGACATCGTGCGATACATCTCCTTGGACTCGCCGGAACGCGCCGTGCGGTTCGGTCAGTTTCTCATCAGCAACACGAAACGGTTGGCTGATTTCACCGAGCTGGGTCGCGTCGTTCCGGAGTTTGATGATGCTTCCATCAGGGAAATCGTCGTCCGTTCTTACCGGGTGATCTATCGTGTCAGTCATGCCGAGCAACGTGTGGACGTTGCCCGATTCTGGCACGGCGCGCGCGGGATTCCCGAAAGCGGAGTCGGGTGATTTTTCTCCCGCTCAAAACAGCTCCGCGATCGGCGTGCCTTCCGTCAGCGCGACGGGACGGCCGTCCGTGGATTCGTAACTGATGTTGCTCACCTCGTAGCCGAGCGCGGCGAATATCGTGGTGTGGATTTCCGCAGGGGGTGACGAGGCGATCCTTCGGGTATGCGCCGGTGCTGTCGGATTCGCCCAGCAATTGGCCGCCACGAATCCCGCCGCCGGCGAGGAGCACGCTGTAGCAGCCGGGCTAGTGGTCGCGTCCGGCGTCCACGTTGATCTTCGGCGTGCGGCCGAATTCGCCCATCCACACGACGAGCGCGGTGTCGAGCAGGCCGCGCTCTTCGAGGTCGTCGAGCAGCGCGGCGTAGGCCTGCTCCATCGACGGGACGAGGCGGTTCCGCAGAGTGTTGAAGTTGTCCTTGTGCGTGTCCCACGTGATGCTCGGGCCGTTCACGGTGGTGATGAAGCGCGTGCCGGCCTCGACGAGCCGGCGCGCGAGCAGGTGCGACTGGCTCCACGAATGCCGCCCGTAGCGTTCGCGCACCGAGTCGGGCTCGCGCGTGAGGTCGAACGCCTGCGCGGCTTTTTCCGACTGGAGGATGGAGACGGCCTTGTCGCTGAAGATGTCCGTTTCCGCCGCCTGCTGCGAGACGATGCGGCGCGACTGCGGAGATTGCGAGTCGGCGGGATTTTTCAAAAGGCCGACGCGCTGCGTGAGGCGCTCGGGCGTGAGGCTCGTGTCGAGCGAGAGGTTGCGCACTTTGAAGCCCGGCGCATTCGGGTCGTCGTCGAGCACGAAGGGATCGAACTGCGCGCCGAGGCAGCCGCCGTATTGGGCGCATCCCGACCCATGTCCCTCTTTCAACTCGACCCGCAGAGCATCGCTGCCCGCGTGCGCGCTGTGGACGTTCCCGCTCCGCTGCCGACATGCGCCGCGTCGGTCGCGCGCGGTGTCGCCGGCTTCACGCTGCTGAGCGTCGCGGGCTTTGCGCCGTGGCCGCTCCTCGATCTCTGGCTCCGGCGCGGGACGGAGACGCAGCTCTACATTTCCTGCATCGCGATCTTCATCGCGCTGAGCGGGCCGCTGCTGCATCGGCTGATCATCGGCCCCGGATCGCTCGTGCGATTTTACAAGTTCTTCGCTCTGGCATTCATCGCGCATGCCTCGGTGTGGATTGCATTCTGGGTGTGGCTGCGCGGGTCCGAGGGCGAGATCGCAGGCGTGCTCGGCGATGGGCGCGGTGCTCGCGTTTGCATTCGATGCGCAGCGGTCGCTTTTGAAAATCATCGCCGCGCTCGCCGTGCCGAATGCGCTCGGCTACTTCGCGGGCGGCTGGTCCGAGGGCAAGCCGGTGATCGATCACCGTCTCGCCGCGATGATGCTGTGGGGCGTGTGCTACGGCATCGGCTTTGGCGCAGGACTCGGCCTCGCATTCCACATCTGCCAAGCTCGCGCCCGCGCCGCACTCGGCGGCAGGTGAGCGATCTTCCGCGGATCACGCGGGCCGATGACATTGAACAACTGGCACCAATCCTGCGTCTCACGCTTGCGCAGTTCAAATCGGCGGCAGCGGTAAAATCCGTTGAAACCCGGCAATAAACCGGGACGGGGTTGGAATCCCCGGCCGCCGGCATTTTTTCGTCGGTGCGGAATGGCGGAGGCGGGATTGTCAGCACCGAAGCCCGCGCTTAGCGTCCGCGCGCCATGCCCATCCCGCCATCGAGACCGAAGCGCCGCCGCTGTCTTCGCGCGATCGCGTGGAACCTCCTGCTCGCCGGCCTCGCGCTGATCGTGCTCGGGATGCTCGCGCTTTTTTTCATCACGCCGCTCGGCGTGTGGGCGGCGAACCGGATGCTGCCCGCGTGGAATGTCGCGGCGGATCGCATCACGCTCGATGCGAAGGGCGGCGTGACGGTGAGCGGCCTCAAGGTACGGCTCCGCGAGGATCGGAGCAGCGTGCTCGCGTTGCGCAGGGCTCGCGTCACATTTTCGTGGCGGGAACTTTTTCAACGCCATCTCACGGCTGTCGATCTGAACGGCCTGAGCATCACTGCGAAGGACGCCGCGATCGCGGAGGTGCAAAAAATGATGGCTGGCGGCGACCCGAACGATCCCGGCTGGCGGATCGATCGTATCGCAGTGCGCGACGGCGCTGTGAAGGCCGCGCTCGCGGGCCGTCCGTCCGCCGAGGGACGGTTCGACGCGGAGATCCCCGGCATGGCCGCGCCGGGTGCAGACGCGAAGCCCGGCTTCGTGCGGCTCCGCGGTTTGGCGCTCCGCTCGCCTGCGGGCCGCGCGATCGCAACAGTCCCGGATGCGACGCTCGCATTCACCGCGGCGGAACTTTCCGCCGGGCACCTGCGCAGCCTCGCGGTGAATGACGCGCAGATCGCGCTGACCGAGGAGGCCCTCGCGTTGCTCGGCACGAATTCCTCATCCGCAGGGCCGGCGTATCCGTGGCGCGTGGACGACCTCGCGATCGAGCGGACGGGCATCCGTTTCGATTTTCCAAAAATGCCGCTCATGGAAGGCAGCGTCACGCTTCACGCAGCCGACCTTCGCTCCGATCGCACCGGCCCGGATTCACCCGGCGAATTGCAAATCGCGAATCTCTCCGTGACCCCGCGCGACAGCCGCGCGGCACCCGCGACGCTGGCGGCGGCGACTGTGCGATTCACCGGCTCCGAGCTTCTCGCAGGGCGCATCCGCGAGGTGAGGCTGGATGCGCCGTCGCTGACCTTCAACGACGCGTGGCGTGAGGTCGTGTCAGCTCTTGGAAATGGCGGCACCTCGGCGGCTCCGGGATTCCCGCTGAATTTTGATCGCGTGATCGTGGATGGCGGCAAGTTGGATCTCCGTCTCGCCGGGATGCCGCCGATGCGCGGCGCGCTCACGGCGCGGTTTGAAAATGCCGGTGCCGCCAGCACGGCGCTGCAAAGCGTGGAATTCCACGACCTGCACTTCGGCATTCCCGATCCGCCGGACGGCACATTTCACGAATGGCTCTCGCTGCCGAAGCTGAAGATCACCTTCACGCTCGCCGACCTCATGCAGCATCACCGCATCCACAGCGTGGATCTCGACGGCGCAGCGTTCCGCTTCGATCGCGAGTGTCGCGCGATGTTTGCCAAGCCGCCTGCTGCCGCCGACGCGTCTGCACCGTCGGCGCTCGCCGCGCCGTTCATCGCCGACGAGGTGAACCTCCGCAATGCGCGCGTCTCGCTCGACGATCTTGGCCTCGGCGTTCCGCCGTTGGATTTTTCGCTGAACCTCGATCTCGCGAATGTTCCCTTGAATGATCCGCTGAGCGCCGAGACGGCGGAACTGCAGACGCTGGAGCTGTCGAACATCAACTTTGTCTCGCCGCTCGATCCGTTTGTCCCGGTGCTCGTGCTGCCCAGCATTTTCATCCGCTGGACGCCCGGCGGCCTTCGCGCGCGGCAGCTCGAAGAGATCGTGATCGTCGGCCCGGCGATCCACGTCGGCCCCGACCTTTTCTGGTACATGGATCTCGTGGAAAAACGCCGCGCCGAGATGGAAGCCGCCGCGCCCGCGACGCCCGCGCCGGCATGGCGCGTGAAGCGTTTCTCCGCCACTTCCGGCAAGCTCGTTCTCGCGCTCGACGGCCAGGCGCGGCTCACACTGCCGATGCCGTTCGAGTCGCACGCGGAGAACCTCGACTTCCAGCGCCTGAGCGACGCGCGCCTGAAGCTCGCACTCGATGTGCCCGAGCAGGACTACGACCACGCCGCACTCGACATCCACCTGCGCGGGCTCTCGGGCAAAATTGACTTCCAGCTCCCGCCCGGAACGCGCTCGGAGAACCTCGTGCAGACGCTGAAAGTGCGCGAGGTGCGCTGGAAAAATTTCCGCGGGCGCGACTGGTGGCTCGGCCTCACCTTCGACAAGGCCGGCATCCACGGCGACGGCGGCGGCAAAATGTGCTCCGGCGAAATCCGCGCGGGCTTCACCTATTTCGTCGAATCGCACGAGCCGTGGACCGGATGGGTCTCCGGCACGCGCGTGGATTTGCGCGAGATCACCGAAAAGCTCACGCCCGGCAAGGCCTCCATGACCGGCCGCGCCGATGCGACCCTCGAGGTGAACGGACACGGCGCATCGCTCATGCGCCTCGTCGGGGATCTCCGCGCGCCCGGCGGCGGCACGCTGCGCATCACCAAGCTCGACGAACTCATCGCAGCGATCCCGCGCGACTGGCCGAATGCGAAGCGCGACGGCCTGCGCATTGGCCTCGAGAGCCTCCGCGATTTTCCGTACACCTCCGGCACCGCATCATTCTGGATCACCGAACCGGTCGGGCAGTTGCATGTGAAACTTGACGGGCAGCCGGGCAGACGCGAACTGGAGGTGAACTTCAACCCGCCCGGAGATTTGAACCGGCTCTTCCTCTTCACCCCGTTCAAACCATGAGCAAACGCCACCTCCTTCCGCTCCTCCTCGGCACGCTCGGCATCGTCGGCGGATGCAAGCCGTTCGACGTGAAGCTCGGCACCGACAAGCCGCTCAAGGTGGACATCAAAATGAAACTGGACGTGTACCAGCACGACCCCAAGGACGCCGCGAAGAAGACGGACGCGCACGTGAGCGAAGACCCCGAGAGCGCGCGCCGTTCGCGGCTCGGCGAAATCCAGGCGCTGAAAAATTCCCGGCTCATCGGCGAAAACCGCTCCGGCCTGCTCGTGATCCGCAACCAGCCCGTGGGCGAGTACGGCGACTACGTGAAGAAGACCGTCGCGGCGGAAAATGCCGACCGTGGGAAGCTCATGGAAAAGCTCGCGAAGGAACGCGGCGTGCCGCTCGCCGAAATCGAGAAAAGCCAGGCCGCGCTCTTCCGGCAGTCGTCGTTCACCGGCGAATGGTACGAGGAGGTGGAGAGCAGCGGCGGATTTTTGTGGAAGCAGAAAAATTAGGGCAGCAGAGAAAGGTGTGGCCGTTCATGCCGCTCATCTGTGGAGGCTTGGCGAAGGCCTGCGGCGCAAACGTCCAACGGCCAACGCCCAGGGAAAGAACTCCGACCTTGGACGTTGAGCGTTGGGCGTTGGGCGTTGCATCGGCGAGGCACAATCCGGCCAGCCCACAGGCATGGGAAAACCACCCCCGCATCCTCCCGGCAGAAAATTCCTATTCCCTTTCCGCCCCCGTTCGCTTTCTTACCCGCCCTGCCTATGGCCAACACCATCACCAGTCCCGTCTTCGTCGTCCGCGATAACATTGACACGGACCAGATCATCCCCGCGCAATACCTCACGCTCGTGCCCACGAAGCCCGACGAATACGAGAAGCTCGGCAGCTACGCGCTCATCGGCCTGTCCGACCAGGATTACCCGGTGAAATTCTTCCCTGCGGGCGCGACCCAGACGCCGTATAAAATCGTCATCGGCGGGAGAAATTTCGGCTGCGGCAGCTCGCGCGAACACGCCCCGATCGCCCTCGGCGCAGCCGGCTGCCAGGCCGTGATCGCCGAATCCTTCGCGCGCATCTTTTTCCGCAACTGCGTCGCCACCGGCGAGCTCTACCCGTACGACGCCGCCGAACGCCTGTGCGAAAAAATTAACACCGGCGACATCGCCACGCTGGATCTCGACGCCGATACGCTCACCGTGAACGGCACGACCTACCCGCTCAAGCCCCTCGGCGAAGTGCGTCCGGTCATCGATGCCGGCGGAGTCTTCGACTACGCGCGCAAGACGGGAATGCTCCCCGCGCAGCAGTGAGGCCGGAGTGGGACAGGCGTCTCTGCCTGTCGGAGTGCGGCGGGCGTCCCGCCTGCCGGCGCAAACCGCGCGAAGGTGAACGCGCAAGCCGCGCGAAATCGGCCTTGAATCTGTGACGCAATGCCGCCAGATTCCTCACGCAATGCGGGTATAGCTTAGTGGTAAAGTTCCAGTCTTCCAAACTGGCCAGGAGGGTTCGATTCCCTCTACCCGCTCTCCCCCTGTATTCATCAGGGTTGCAGGGCGATTGACTGCTGAAAAACCGGCGAGTGCAAACAGAAGTGCAAACAACTCCGCTGTTTTCCGCCAACGTCCAACAGTGTCCGAGTTGTCGCTGCTCGGACAAAAAACGGGCGCGATTTTTTGTGCGGCTCGTTCCATCGGTGAGGATTTTCTTCGTCACTCGATGAGCGTCGCCGCCTCACTGACGCCCGCGCGCACCGCCCGTCATTTTGCCGGCTTCGCGGTGAATCCGTCCTGCTTGGCGCGCATATCCGCCAGCTCCACGGCATCAGCTTAAATGTCCGCGATTCAGCGGAGTTGGTTCCGCGGTTTTCCCTTCGGGATTTTTGGCGATCTGAGCAATCCGCCGGCTGCCCGATTTCCGGCCCGGAAGGCGGGGAGTATCCGTGTCGTGTTGAGCTGTGTCCATCCGTGTCCGTGCTGGTTCAAGGCAGTCCGCATGTTTGGAATCAAACAAGCACTGAGCGTGAAATCCCATGAGCGTGAACATTTGTTGGCTTAAAAATTGAGGTTTGAGCGGCGCATTTCCGCTGCATTCCTCATTCGCGCGGTACGCGTACAGGCGTGGAAAATGCGCGATGTTTCGGGGGATTAGGAAGGTTGCGATGGCGGAAGAATCGGAATGGATGACTCTCCACGGTCACTGTGCGCACTTCCCAAACTCACGCCGCAAAAGCCATCGTCTCTGTGAACTGCTGAATCAGCCCGGCGAGGGCGGGGCGGGTGTCGGCGTTGCGGGCGCTCCAGGCGAGGCAGAGCGTGAAGCGGTCGGGCAACGGAATCCGGTGAAACTGCGTGGTCTTGAGCGCGGTCAGGGCGGTGTCCGGAAGGACTGCCGCGCACATGCCGGCTTGCAGCACTTGAGCGGCCTGCAAGTAGGAGGAGCAGCCGACGGTGACGTTCATGCGGACGCCGGCTTTCTCCGCCATTCGCTCGATGCTCTCCCGCATCTTGCCGCCCACGGGGAGGGCCATCGGGACGGCACCGAGGATCGCCGCGGCGTTCTTGGGCTCTGCACGCATGAGGCCCTTCGGCACGAGCAGTGAATGTCCGATCTCGCCGAGGACGGCGTGCTTGAGTCCCGGCCCGAGTGAGTCTTTCCGGGTGAATGCGATGTCGTAGATGCCCTCGCGGGTCGCGGTGGCCATCTCGCGGGTCTGTTCGTGGTGGATTTCAAAGCGGACGCTGCCGCTCGCTTTCTCCAGCGTTTTCAATCGCGGCAGCACCAGCCAGGTGGCGACGCTGTTGGAGGCAACGATGCGGGCAGTCCACGCGGCGCCGCGGCATCGGGCGGCGTAATCCGCCAGACCCTTGAAGTTCTCGCGTCCCACAGCGGCGAGTTCGTGGCCGGCCTCGGTCAGTTCCAGACCGCGTCCGCGGCGGCGGATGAGTTCCACGCCGAAGAAGGATTCCAATTCGCGGATCTGCCGGCTGATGAGCGACTGCCGCACCGCGTCGCCCTTGGCTGCGCCGACGATGGAACCGGCATCCGCGACTGCGCAGAAATTGCCGAGGCGTTCCATGGAGAAACCGGACTGGGAGAGGATGGATTGATACATGACTATGAAGTCATGCTATCTACATTCAGCGCACTGGCAAGGCTTGGCGCTTCGGCTAATCTGCGTCCGTGAAAGACAAGAACAACAACAACGCCGGGCTGGTGGCCGGCAAAGGAATGAACCACCAACCCTACGACATCATCGGCGACATCCACGGCTACGCGGATCCGCTCGAAGCACTGCTCCGCAAGCTCGGCTACGAGAAGCCCCAAGGAATCTGGCACCACCCCGAGGGGCGCAAGGCTCTGTTCCTCGGTGACTTCATTGACCGCGGCCCACGGATTCCGCGCGTCCTCAAGATTGTGAGGGACATGGTCGAGAACGACCACGCCAAGGCCATCATGGGCAACCATGAGTACAATGCGCTGCTCTATCATCAGCGCGGAGCAGACGGCGACTGGCTGCGTCCCCGGATGCCGAAGAACGTGAATCAGCACGCCGCGACTCTGGCCCAGTTCTGGGGACGCCAGGACGAATGGGAAGACTACCTTGGGTGGTTCGCCACTCTGCCGCTGTGGCTGGATTTGGGCGGCTTGCGCGCGGTCCACGCGAACTGGGACGACCGGCTCATCGCTGCGAATCCCGATTGGAGGAATATCGACGGGGATTTCCTGCACCGCGCCGCCGTAAAGAAAAACCCGGAGCATGGGCACTGCGAAATCCTGCTCAAGGGTGCCGAGACCGACTTGCCCGCAGGGGCTTGCTTCACTGACAAGGAGCACAAGGTGAGAACCAAGATGCGGCTGCGCTGGTGGCTGCCAGCAGAGGGCCGGACCTACCACGAGCTTTGCATGCCGGCTCCCACCCAAATGGACGACGTGCCGCACGAGCTGGTGCCCGAAAGCGTTCACTTGCTCTGCCCCGGCTACCCCGAGGACGCGCCGCCGCTCTTCTTCGGGCACTACTGGCTTCCTTTCGAGGAAGTGCCTGCACTCATGGCACCGAACCTGGCGTGCCTGGACTTCAGCGTGGCCAAGGATGGCGCGCTGACTGCCTACCGGTGGGATGGCGAGCAGAAGCTCGACGCCGGCAAGTTCGTCCAAGTGCGCGCGAAGGAGGTGGAGAAATGAACAACCTCGTCCAGAGCCAAGCCTTCGGGCGGGCCTTGGAACGGGAGCCGACTGACCGAGCGCGCACTTACTTTCAGAAATCTTGCCCGGTCCGGTTGACCGGATCCGGCGTGCTCCGTTGTCTCATATTATGAACAGCCTCATCGAACAGAGCCAAGCCTACTGGCAGCTCGGAATGACCGCTGAGGCCCGGGTGCTCGCCAAGCAGGCGCTCGCGCTGGAAAGGGACGCGAGCGACGGGGACACGACCGGCCCGGCGGCGGAATGGTGCGCGCTCCTTGCGTTTAACTGCGGCGAGTTCGATAGCGTTGCGACCCGCGGGCAGCGCGAACCCCGCTTCCCTGAGACGTCTCCTGCGATTTCGTTCGTCGCCCTCTCGCTGCACTATCTCGGGCGGCACGCCGAGGCGGTGGAAGCCTTGGCCCCGCGCCTCCGTCGGTACGACCGTCCGCATGATCACTATCAAATGGCCTGCTTCCTGGCGCAGGCCGGCAGGGCGGATGAAGCGGTCGCACAACTATTGCAGAGCCTTCCGCACTGTCGCGATGACCGCCTCAAGACATGGATTGATGGTGATCTCAAGCGCCTTTGGCCGATGCTCGCTGAGGGGAAATTTTCGTTGGAGACAGCGCATCGGCTCCTCGAAATGGAGTTCGACATCCTCCGCGAGTGGCAGCCGGCCCGGCGCGAAGAATGGCCGATTGATCCGCCGAATTTCAACGACCTGCCGGCGCGGCTGCGTCCGCTTTTCGATCCTGTACCGCAAGCGGGAGCACACCGGTCAATCCCCGCGGCAATGCTGGCCGCACCGGAGCTTGCGGAGCGTTTGGACAAATGGGCTTGCGACGAGATCGCCGCGAGCCAGCGCGCCTTCGACGTTGGACGCGAGATCGCGCTGCGCCTTGTCCTCGACGCCCAGCCGTACTATGCGCAAGCTGCATGGCATCGCCGCGACCTGTGCGCGCTGCGCCAACACGTCCACTGGGCGGTGCGGCATGATCCCGCGCGCATTCACGAGTTCGAGGGCATCCCCGGGATTGAGCCATTGGTGGACGAAGTGCGGCAGATGCTCGCGAGCGATCCGGAGTTCTTCGTGAAGCTGGAGCGTGCGTGCCACGTCCTCGCACACGATACGGATGCGGCCCTCGAAATCATCGGGAGCCTGCCTCGCGAATGGAGCAGCCATCCTCTCGTGCTGATGCACCACGCGTATGTGCTCATGGCCGAGGAGCGCCACATGGAGGCGCTCGCGCTCCAGCTTCGCGTGTGCGATTTGTGGCCCGATGATGTCGCACCGTTCTTCAACGCGTCGCGCATAGCGTTCACGGCGGGGCGGAAGGAACTCATCATCGTGATTTACGACCGTGCGCCGCGTGCCGTGCAATTCTATCGCGGTTGGACCGAAGTCGGGGTGTGGCTGAAATCCACGGGCGATGCGTGGCCGTTCGGAGCCCTTGAAGTGAAGAAATGCCTGTTCCGCGGTCAGCCGGATCTGGGCGGCCGTCTCTCGCTAGAAATCAACCCCATCCAATGAACACATCTGCTCTCCAAAACGTGATGAATGAAGCCCGCAAGTGCGCAGCGGCGATGCTCGAAAGCGGCACCTACATCGGGCGGGAATTACCCAACGTCCGCATGGACGAGCCTGTCCGTGTGGCGACAGTTGAGCTTTGCTCCCGGCTCGTCGGAACAAAGCACGACATCATTCACGAGCTATTCGAACTCGATGAACTTCTCGCCAGCGGTGCCTCAGACGAGCGGATCAAATCCGCAATCGCACGCATCATCGACTGGCTCGGGGACGACATCCGCCAGATGCACGAACTCGTGACCGCGCTCGACGACGCCGCCAAGAACGACCCATCCCGCGTCAGCGCCTATCTCCTCGTCGCCGGGTCCGCCGTGAACATCCTGAATCCCTTCAACCGGGCCGCAGAAGCGGCCGACTTGCTTGCCGAAACACGTGCGGACGGAAACACCCCACCGCTATGAAGAACATCAATTTCCTGCGCCACGCGCAAAGCGGCGGCAAGAGAATGGGCGGTATTGTTGGGATTCGGAAGGTCTGCCATGTCGGGGAAAATGCGCGGGGTGATCGCCGTGAATTTGCAGATTCCCCAGCAGCCTCGTGTCGCGGGACCGTGGTTGGGGAATCCGAGAGGGAAAGCTCGGGTGAGGAACCGAGATAGAGTCGCTTCAGCGGAGCATGTCGGCCGGCAGTGCTCGGAGATGGGAACTGGGAAGCGAGCGGAGAAACAGTGATTGACAGCAACACTGTCTCACTGTATTTCCGCCCCATGCATGAGTCCTTTTCCCTCGAAGTGCTGTCCGACCAGGTGAACGCGTGGTGCGATCAACATGAGATCGCTCCGGTCAGCGGGCAGGCGGGCGAAAACGTTTCCGAACGCAGCATCCGCTACTACCGGACGCTCGGACTGGTGGATGCCCCGGAAGGTGGCGGGTATGGCGAAAAACATCTCCTGCAGATCATCGCGATCCGGCTTTTGCAGGCTCAGGGAATGCCGCTGCGGCGCATCCGCGAGCTGCTTTACGGGCGTTCGCTGGAGGAGTTGCGCGAGGTGCGGCGGCGCGGGCTGGCTGAGGCGGTGCGCGCGACGGCCTCCGTCCGCATGGTGATGCCGGTGGGGGATGAACTCTGGCGCGCCATTCCTCTCGATGAAGATTTCCTGCTCGTCTCGCGCCGCGGGACACCGATCACGCCCGCACAGCGTGAAGCGGTGCTCGCGGCACTGGGGACGGGCAACGCAGACCCAAAACCCAAGAGAGCCGCCCGACAATGAAAACATCCCGCATGACCAACCAACCCGCACAGCAATCCGACTTCGGCCTCATCGCATGGCTTGAGAAAACACGCGTGTCGCTCCCCCTCAAGGGCGTCGAGTGCGGATTCCAAATCACCGGCGACATCGCCAGTGTGGAACTCGATCAGATTTATCACCAGAACGCGGACAGGCCGCTGGATTGCACCTACACGTTTCCGCTTCCCGCAGGGGCCGCCGTGTATCGCTGCGAGGTGCATATCAATGGCCGTATCATCCGGGCGAAGGTGGAGGAAAAGGAGGCTGCCAGGGAGATTTACCGGACGCAGAAGGCCGCGGGCCGGCGCGTGGCGCTTGTGGAAACCGAACGCGAGAACCTCTTCACGCTGTCGCTCGGCAATGTGCAGCCGGGGGATGTGATCGTCGTGTGTTTCGCGTGGTTCCAAGTGCTCGACCGGGTCGGCGACGGGTTGCGCCTCATGGTGCCGACCTGCCCCGGAGTCCGCTACATTCCCGGAAAGCCGCTGCTGCGCGCGCTGTCCGGTCGCGGCACCGTGGACGACACGGATCAGGTGCCGGATGCCTCGCGGATCACCCCGCCTCGCATTGATGCGCTGCATCCGGATGCGGCATACTTCTCCATCACCGGCCGGCTGTCCGCGTCGGATGTCGAGAGCGGTACGGCGTCCTCCCCGAGTCACCCGATTTTTGTGCGGGAGAGCGAAGGCAAGGTCGCGGTGGAACTCTCCGGGCGCGCTGCCGTGCCGGACCGGGACTTTGTGCTGACATGGAAGGAGCCGAAGGTTCTGCAACTCGCACCGCAGGCGTGGCGATGGAACGAAGGAAAGGACACCTACGCGCTGGTGCAGCTCCGCGCACCGGAGGTCGTGAAAGTGGCCGAGGGCCTTTCGCAGGATTTCTATTTCCTCGTGGACCGTTCCGGCAGCATGGCAGGCGCGAAGTGGCAGCGGACGTGCGAGGCGCTGCGCAGTTTTGTGAGCCTGCTCGGGCCGCAAGACCGGGTGTGGATCACGCTTTTTGAATCCACGTTCCAGGACTTCGACGCAGTCCCGGTGCCGGCCCCGCAGGTTCTCGTTGATGACGGCTTTCAGAAGATGGAAAATATCGGGACAGCCGGCGGAACCGAACTGCTGCCCGCGGCAACCCATGTGTTGGAAAAGATCGCCACGCATTCCGCAGGCCGGCGCACGAGTGTGATCCTCATCACCGACGGGGAGGTTGGCAACGACGCGGCCATTCTTCACGCCTTCAAGCCGGCGGCGAAGGTCACTGTCCACACCTTCGGCATCGATACGGCGGTCAACGACGCCTTCCTCAAGTCGCTTGCCCGTCAGCAGCGCGGAGGCTGCTGGCTTCAAACGCCCGATGATGACATCGCGGGCACGGTCTCCGCGCTGGGGGATCGGTTGCGGCGCCCGGTGCTCAGCCAGCTCGCGGTGGAAGGTTTGTGGGAAACGGGCGATGGAAACCTGCCCGACCTCCACGCGAGGGAAGTCGTGACGGTTGCCTTGCGGGGAAAGACAGGCGGGCCAATCCACGTCACGGGTTGCCTGCCCGATGGCACCGCGCATTCGTTCATCGTGGATCTTGGGAGCGTGGGAAGCGAGGCGGTGAAATTGCTTTGGGCGCGGCAGAGGATCGCCGGACTGCTGGCAGCGGGGCAAAGGCAGGAGGCCATCATGCTCGCCAAGACTCACAATCTGATCTGCGAAGGCGCGGCCTTCATCGCATGGGACGAGCAGGAGAAGGTGGCGATAGCGAAGGACGAGTTGGTGCAGCCGGCAATTGCCGCGTTGTTTTGCGGAGCAGTTACCAGCCAAGGAGCGGGAGGCGGGGTATTTGCCAAGGTGGATCCGGATCGTATTTCGCATGCTTCCGCACCGATGAGAAGTCCCGTCAGACCGAGATCGGCCAACCTGGGCAGGGGGGATGACTCCGCCTGTTTTTGCTCGTTTGACGGGCCAGAAGACCGGGTCAATGAACAACCCGAGCACAAGGAGAACGCTGATGCCCGGCTTCAGAGTTTGCGTGGCACCTTGCGGGGAGGGAACGTCCCGGAGTCAGCCGCCGAGCGCCTGATCGTGTGGGCGAAAGCCGGTGCCGACTCGCAGCGGACTGAAGCCCTGATTCGCGTGATGGATTTCATTGCGGAGGTTCGGCGTGAACTCGGCCCGCAGCCCGTGCTCGATGAAACCATCCGGCTGCTGCTGGAGGATTCTCCCGAGGCAATTCTGCAATGGGAGGAGAAGTCCCGTCCTGGATTCGATGCGCTCATCGCTTTGCGTTACGAGTTGAGCGCCTTGGAGGCACCTGACGAGACGATTCAAATCCTCACCGCGTGGGTGGTGGAATCCGGCGGATTCGACCAGGACCGCATCGCGCAGATTTCCAAGGCCAGTGAGTCCATTGAGCACCGGCCATTCTCGGAACGAGCCCGGCAGCAGCTCTGGCTGCGGTTCCTGCATGAGATTATCGGGACCACTCACTCCGAACCCCGGCTTTCCGCATGAGCACTGCCGGTTGCCCCTCGGCGTGGTTCCGGGTACGATTCAACACATGAGCGCGACCCCATCACCGGAGCGGAATCCTTCATCACCGGGCCAAGAGTCCCGGAAGCCATTGCGGGACGAATTTCCGCCACTGAGCGCGGCAGAATGGAACGAGCAGCGGCGGTTGTGGAAGGACTACGATCCGGCGACGAAACTATCGGCAATCTCCGGCGTGAGTCTTTCTCGATCGCGCGAACTGTTGAAGAGAGTCGGTCTGTAAGTTTCGAGACGGAAGCGAAGGCACCGGGACTCCGCAAAGAGAAGCCGCCCGCTTCCGACGCACCGGAATCCACGACTGAGAAGTAGTGACGACAACCACCAATACCATGAACACGAAACGGGACCACCCACCTCAGCCGAAGGAGACTCATACCACTGTTCCCATGAGCGACACACCACACCCACCGGAAAGCGACGCATCTTCCCTTGCACCCGTTGCGATGACGGACGGCGAGCGGATGGTGCCCGCGAAAACGAACGAATATTGGGCGAAATTGCGGGCCTACTGGCGGAAGCTCGGGCCGGAAGCGGCGCAGCAGACGGTCGCCAGATCGCAGCAGGCGGATAACCGGAGGACACACAGGAGCCGAGCCTCGACGGATGCAACCGGCGCGACCGATGGAGAACCGGGAGGAAGAGGGAGCCGCCTGATCAACGTGGATTTTGTGGACGGCCTCACGCCTCTCAAGGCCGGATCGGAAGCCGCCCCTTTTCTCGACGAGAAGCAGGGCGTGGTTTACAAGCTCTTCACCGCCGCGCCGGATGGGAAAGTGGGCTGGCGGCTCAAGGCGGAACGGAAAGACGGAAAATGGCGGGTGGACCGTGAGCCGGCGGAGCTTTGGGACACACTGGAAAAGCTGGCGCTGATCCACCAGGCCGGCGGTCTCCCCACGGAAATCCACGGGCTGAGTCCCTACTTCGAGGTCGTGGCGAAGCAGCCGCAGGCATACGAAACCGAGCCCGGCATGGAGACGCGGGCGAATGCGGTGGCGGCGATGAAAGGGATTCAAATTTCGGACGCGGACTTCCACGGCCTGCGCGTGCTCTGGGTGGATGGCGAGGCGTGGCTGATGGGCGACCTGCACGCGGCAAACATCATGCGGGACGCGCATGGGCAGGATCGCGTGATTGATGCGCTGTTCATGCGCGTGCCGTCGGGAATGATTGCCGAGAATCAGGCGGTGCGGGCCGCGGTGGATTTGGCCCGGAAGAAATCGGAAGGCGCGGATGACTCGTCGCAGGGGATGCTGTTCGCCTGAGCGGAAGAAGTAGAGACGATTGCAAATCGAACCGTGAGCACGACGCCTGACAACCAACCCCACCGCCTTCGCGCTTGTGAAAGTCTTGCCAGTCCCGAGCGCCTGAGCGATACGCATGGAGCATGAGGACGCTGCTTCTCCCAATGTTGCTGTTAGGTTTGGTTTCGCGCAAGGATTCCAAACAGGACGCAACGGAGCACAGGGCGGAAGGAAGCGAGACTCCGGCACAATCCAATGCCTCTTCACCAAGCACGGTTTCGGAACTACTTTCGCCGACTCAGCTCGAAAAAGTCGGGGCGCAGATTGCCAGCGGCAGCAAGATTCACGTCGAGCCCGGTACCTTGGAGCCGGACATGATGGAAACGATCCATCAGATGATGCGCAGCGCGAAAGCGCAGGAACTCCGCAAAGACAGCCCGCGAGTTCCATGAAACCGATTGATGCCGAAATCGTCCGCAGTCGGATCGTGATTTGCAAGAAGTGTGCGCAGAAAAACCGCCTGCACGAAAGCGCCGAGAGCGGCATCTACCGGTGCGCGTCCTGTCGCGCAGAGATGCCTAATCCATTTCAGCGGCACCGTTGGCTTACGCGTTGGAGAAGCGTCGCGCTCGGCGCCGCGACGGGTGCCCTGTGTGCGGGGGCATTGTTGCTCTACATCACCTCCAAGAACGGGAAGCATGACAATGTTCAACCCGAGCAAGTCGCTGCTGTTGAGGGAAGCAAAGACCTCGATTGGTATCGGAAAGCCGCAGAGAAAGGAGACGCCGAGGCGCAGTACCGTTTCGGAGCGCAACTGTATCACCATGGCAAGGGCATGCCCACGAATCAGGTCAAAGGCGTGGAATGGCTTGAGAAGGCCGCTACAAAGGGAAACATTGATGCACAGCTTGAACTTGATTTGATATACTCCCGAAGGTATTCGGGATTTGAAGGCGTACCCAAAGACGAAGCGAAAGCCGCCTCTTGGGTGCAAAACGCAGCCGCCACGGGAAACGCGCGGGCTCAATGCAGCCTCGGATTTAAGTATCTCGGCGGTAAGGGCGTTCCACGAGATGCAGCCAAAGCCGTCACATGGTTTCGACGGGCCGCTGATCAGGGAGACATTAGTGCGCAGCACGAACTTGGGACTCTGTATGCGCTAGGTCGAGGGGTTCAAAAAGCAGGGCTGACGCATCAAAATTTGAGAAGTGAGATGAGGTAGTCTGGGGCGAGGGCGCAGCGGAGGCGTTTTCGGTTGAGGCTTTTTGAGGAGGATTTGTCGGCGCGGAGCAGGTTGAGGGTGATGCGACGCAGGGTGGCGAGGTTGGTGGCAGCGTGCCGGGTGCGGGCACGGCTGCGGTCTTCCTCGAAGCTCACATCGAGGCTCCAGTGGAGTTGGTTTTCGACGCTCCAGTGCCCGCGCACGGCGCGCGCGAAGCGCCCGATGTCCGGTGGCAGGCTGCTCAGGTAGTAGCGGCGCTCGGTGCTCGGTGCGCTGCCGGCGACTTCGCGCACGGCTTCGACGAGGCCGACGCTGCGGAGATTTTCCCACTGGGCGCGGTCGGCAAACCAGCCGATGTCGCCGCTCTGCCAGTAGCGCCGCGTTTCGATTCTGCCGTGGCCTTTTTCCACCGTCTCCATTTTCACCAAATGGGGCGCGGCGCGGAGGATTGCGTCGTCGAGGAAGGCGCGCACTTCGCCGTGGGCGGCGCCCTGGTTGCCTTTGAGGGCGAGCACGTAGTCGGCGTCGGCTTCGTGGATTTCGCGCGCGGTGCTTTTCTGGCAGTGCAGCGCGTCGAGGGTGACGATGCAGCCGGCGAGTTCCAGCGCGCGCAGCGGTTCGGGCACGGCGGTGATTTCGTTGCTCTTGTCCATCACCGCGCTCTGGCCGAGCGCGAGGCCGTGCTCGGTGGCCCATGCGCTGACGATGGTGCGCACGGGATCGTGGCGCCCGCGCGCTCCGCGCAGCGCCTTGCCGTCGAGCGCGACGATTTCGCCGCCCGCCGCAGGAAGTCCGCCGCGCAGCCGCTCGCGCACGCCCTGCGTCCAGCGTGCGAAACATTCGGCAAAGGCGTGCGGGCAGAGCGCTTGGAAGACGCGGTTGAAGGTGTCGTGCCGCGGGACACCGCCGGGCAACAAAAGGAAACCGCGCAGCCAGCCCTCGCTCTCGCTGGCAAAGTCCTCCATGTCGTAAAAGCTCTCACCACCCACCAGCATCCCGCACACGGCGATCACGAGCACTTCGTGCAAGAGGTGATCACATCGCCCGATCACCCGCGGATCGGGCAGTTCGGTGAAGGCTTCCAGGAGTGTTTTTCCGGCGGGCTTGGATGGTTTGAGCTGCATGGCAGCCCGTCCATCTACGCCCTGTATTTACAAAGTACACACTATTCGCTCGCATCAAGTTTGATGCGTCAGCCCTGGTTCAAAAAGATGAAGCAAAAGCCGCCGACTGGATTCAGAAGGCCGCTGCCCAAGGGGATGAAGCCGCCCAAATGGATCTCGGAGACATGTACCGGAGAGGTGAAGGAGTCCCCAAGGATGAATCCAAAGCGGGTGAATGGTATCGGAAAGCGGCTGAGCAGGGAAGTGCCCTCGCACAGGAAAGTCTCCGGAATCTATCTGCCGATGCCAGCGGCGTTGCGAGAGACAAAGCGAAGGACCACCAACGGTATCAAGAGGCTGCTGAGAGAGGTGACGCCAACGCACAGTACGTTGTCGGCGCTAGGTACGCCGCCGGCGAAGGCGTTCCCAAGGACTATGCGAAAGCCGCAGAATGGTTCCAGAAAGCTGCCGATCGAGGTAATGCCGACGCCCAATACCAATTGGGAAGAATGTATTACCTTGGTGAAGGCGTCTCGAAGGACTTGCCCAAAGCCGCCGAATGGCATCGAAAGGCCGCCGTTCAGGGAAACGGCCGCGCTCAGTCCTCGCTCGGAGACATGTACTATCAAGGCAAAGGTGTGCCACAAGACGACGCTAAAGCAATCGAGTGGCTTCAAAAATCTGCCGCGCAGGGAGAACCCGTCGCCCAAGCGAATCTTGGAGCGATGTATGCCGAGGGCGAAGGTGTTCCAAAAGACCGTACTAAAGCAATCGAATGGCTTCAGAAGGCTGCCGAACAAGGGATTGGCACTGCCCGAAACAACCTCAAAACCTTGTATGCAGCAGGCGAAGGCGCTAACAGAGCCGGCGCCGAGCGTTCTACGACCAGCTATCCAATGGTCCCAGCAGCCGGCGGTACGCCAAACGCGGACGATGCGCTGCTACGCCATATCGCGACGGATGATCGGCTTGTGAACGGATCGCTGCTGGTGGATCGGTTGCGCCAATACTCAGGAATCGGCAAGCTGACGCTCGACAACGGCCTGACGGAAGATGCCTACGTCAAGCTCGTCCTGAATGGCAAGATGATGGCGGCGTTCTACGTGAGGAGCCACGAGAAGGCCACGTATTCTACGATTCCAGATGGCAGGTACACGGTGGCTTACTGCACCGGCTACGGATGGGACGGGGCCATCCGAAACTTCGCGCGGGGCCGCCATGCGCGTCGCTACGACGATCCGCTCACCTACTCGACAAAGCGGGCACGCGATGCGTCTGGTGTCACCACGTACACGGATGTGATGACGCTGACTTTGCACAAGGTTGCCTCTGGAAATGCCACGACTTCGGAAATGTCGTTGGAGGACTTTGACCAGTACTGAGGCTCTCGGAAAACCGGCGGGACGACGACACCCGGCCTCACGCCGCCTGCAATGCTTCCGGGTGGTGCTTGGCGACGGCGAGCAGGCGCAGCGCGGCACCGCTGGGCTTGCGGGTGCCGTTCTCCCACGAGATCGCCGTGACCTTGGGGACGTTCAGCAGCGCGGCGAACTCCATTTGCGTGCAGCCGAGCTGAATCCGCAGCGCGCGGATGGCTTTGGCGGGTATCGCCTTGATCGGTGGCGGGAGATTCACCGTGCGTTCACGGGCGGGCGCGTGGCCGGCGGCGAAGCCTTCCACGCGGGCGACGAGCGCCGCGGCATTGAATGCGATTTCGGTCTTCTTTGGTTTCGTTTTCATCGGTTGTAGTGCGCTTTGATCGTTTCGACTGCCGCCCGGAGGCGTGCGAGCATCGCGGGCGGGATGTCCGCGCTTTTCGCCTTCGTGTAGAGCATGAAGAGGACGAAGCGCCGCGCCTCCGGGAGCCAGAGGTAAATCACGCGGGCGCCCGCGCTCCTGCCCCGCCCCGGCAGCTTCATCCGGGCTTTGCGAAGTCCGCCCGACTGCCGGATTAAATCACCGGCTTCCGGGTTCGTCGCCAGCTCCGCCTGGAACTGCCGCAGCGTCTCCTCATCGGCGACGCGCAGCACTTCCTCGGTGAAGGCTTGCAGCTCTACAAAGCAGACGGTCATCGGAAGGGAGATTATACATGGTATAATCGGTGTCAATGCGGATTTCTGGACGCAAGGCCGGCTCGTTTCCTGTCGCGAGCCGCTGCCTCCCTGCTCGTTTCCGTCCGATGGAAACGGACTGGAAACCGATTGGAAACCAGGGGCGGAAATTGGAAACGAAGCCGGCGCATTGGAAACGGACTGGAAACGCGGCTTCCCGTTTCCGCGCACATCTCCCAAGGCGTGCGGATGGAAACGGGGGGCGTCAGCGTCACTCACTGCCCTGCTTGTTGTCGGTGGGCGGGCGGTATTTTCGGCCCTCGATGCGGATGGTTCCAGCCTTGTGCAGTTTCTTCGCCCACTTGGAAACCGTGCCTTTGGGGACGTCGAGTAACTCCGCGCACTCGCTGCATTCCTCCACGCCCGACAAGATGAGGGCTGCGAGCGCATCCGGTCCCGAGTGGGATTCGCAGACGTAGGCGAGCAGGCCGTCGCGAATCTGAATCCGCCAGCGCAGTGGTATGGCCGCCTCTGGTGCGCAGCCCCGGCATTTGGTAAACATTGAGAGGATCGCCTTTTCGTGCCCTTCGTCTTCCGTGCCGTCCCTCAGTCGCAGCACCCAGTCCGCGGCATCCTCGCGACGGGAGGCACCGCGCATCTCGCCGTTGCGCCCGGCGTGGTGGATTACGATCACTGTCACCTTGCGCCGTCGCTGCGACAGGAACCACGGGAGCAACACCTCCCATGCGTCATTGTCGTTTTCCACGACGCCCCGGCAAAGGCACGAGAGGTTGTCGAGGACCAGGACATCACCCGGTTGCAGAAGTGCGGAAATCCTCCGCTGACATTCCGGGGCCGCGATGTTCAGCGTGATTTCCTGCGAATCGAAGAGGTGCTCATGGTGAAGCCATCGGAAATTCTCCGATGTGATACGGATCGATTTGGCGCGGGCTTGCGTGTCCGCGAGGCTCATCTCGCCGTCCACGTACAAGACCTTCCGCGGTCGCTCGCCAGCCTCCCATTTGCCGAGCGCCAGGTTTTCTGAGAGCGCGCTGCCGATCAGGAGGGACATCCATGTTTTCCCGACGCCGCGGGCGGCGAAGATGAAACCGAGATCGCCCTCGCGCATCCATTGCCCGAGCAGCGCTGGGCGCTTGGGCACTTCCTTCGCCGTCAGTTCCGGTGCTGAGAGCAGTGTGGTGGAAAGGTCGCCGACGCGTTTGCCGGATGCCCTCGCGAGCAGCTCGGCGAATGCGTTGCGCGCCTCGGTTGTGAGTTCGACGGCATCCGCCGGCCCGTCCTCGCAACGCCGCAGAATCTTTTCGGCAGCAGCGATGAGATCGCGGCGCTGCTTTTTGTCCCGAAGGATTCCGACGTAGTACCCGGCGTTCGCGGCGGTCGCGAACGTGAACAATTCATTTACAGCCGCGCCGCCGCCGACGGATTCCAGCTTGCCCGTGTCCCTCAGTCGCTGCGCGATGCTGATGAAATCGGCCGGCTTCCCGGTGATGATCAAATCGCTCAGCACCTCCCAGAGTGTGCGGTGCGCAGGGATGTTGAACCAACTCGCGTCCATGTTCGCATGCGCGCAAAGCTGGAAGACTTCCCGATGCGAGAGCACCAGACACGAGAGCACGGCTTTCTCGGCGTCCGGCGACTGCTGGAGCGGCGGAGATTTCTTGGCGCTCATGTCGCTGGCCCTCCGGTGGAGTTGCGATCGGCGTGATCCCACAGGTCGGCGTACACGGTTCGCACGGCGGCGAGAAATTCCTGAACCCGCGCAGCGATGCGCGAATTGATTTCTGAAATATTGAGCATGATGCGTGTTGCCCCGCGCTCCGATCGGCTTACGCTTCCGGCAACTTCCACGTTACCAAAGGCTCCGCTCCGAAAGGGTCGGGGCTTTTGTGTCAGTTGGCCCTGGCGTGGTTGTTTATCCATTGCGTGAGCGAGGCCGCGCTGACGAGGCGACACCCGGTCGCCCTGCCCTTGCGGCGGAGTGATACAGAATGCACTTCGCCGCTTTTGATGAGTTCGTAGAGCAGCGATCTGCCTAGGCCGTATCGTGTGCGAACGTCCCCTGGGCGTACCCACTCCACTCCCGGAGTGATCGGTGCCGTCGTTTCTTGCCCGACGGCGGAGGCGTTTGGATGCGATGTGCGCTTCATGGACGAAGGCTAATGGGTTCTTACCGTCATCCCAAATGCGCAGAGGCGTCCGGAGAGCCCCTATAAGGCATTCCGCGTTTTTTGAACCGGGGGACGTGCGTCTTACAGAGGAGGAGGCTCTTTTGGGCTGTAAGGCATTTTCTCCTTTTTCTTCTCGCGAGACTTCGCCGTCCAAAGCCTGGCCCGCTCCTTTTTCACTTTTTCCTGCATCTCGCAGATTCGTCCGCGCGCTTCGGCTGTTTTCCAGAAGGCGGATTCCAGCAGGCAGGGCACGAGATCAACGAGTTCGGGTTCTTCGAGATTCGCGACCCATTCTGCGAGTCGTAAAACTCCTTTCTGATGACAACGCACCCACTCATAGTCTTCCCATACGAGTTCCAGGAACACTGCGTATGTAGTTAATGGCGCTCAGTTAAGGTCAGAAACTTTGGTGGATTTCTGGGGCTTGCCCTTGTCGTTTCTGGAGGCGGAGACGCGCATTTGGCGGCGCGGGCGTGTGAGGTATTGGTAAGGTTTCGGCCGGCGTTTGAGGGCACGGGGTTCGCTTCTTCCGGGGCGCAGGGGCAGGAGGTCGGCGGCGCAGAGGGCGAGCATTTCATCCCGGGCATCCTCGCGGGCGGCGGCACTGCGCGGCGCGGCGATGGTGTGCTGCCAGTGGCGCACGGTGTCCAGGGTGCCTTTGAAGCTGAGTGCATCCAGGGGTGCGCCGTGCTGCCATGCGCTCTGGAGCATGATCCGGCGGATCAGGTTGTAGGCGATGGCGTGGACGAGCAGTTCGCACCGGACCATCGCGGGGCTCAGGCAGCGCATGGCGCTGGCGTGCATGGTGGTTTTGATGTCGTCGAAATACAGCTCCACCCGCCAGCGGCGCTCGTAGAGGGCGACGAGGGTTGCCACCGGCCAGAGCACGGGGTCGAGCAGGGTGGTGATGAGCAGGAGTTCCTGGGTGCGAAAGCCGGGCCGGACGAGCCGCGCCCGCACCTGGCGCACGGTGATGCTTTGCGGCAGCCGCTGCCAGAGGCGGGCGCTCATCACGCGGCTGGCGTCTTTGTCCGCGGGACGCTTCATGGTGATGAGGCGGTCACCTTTGCCCAGGCATTGGCCTTTGCGCCAATCGATCCGGTCGGCGTAGCGGCCGCGCACGACCATGTCGGCACCGCGCTGGGGCAGGAAGGCGAGGTTGGCAAAGCTCCAGAAGCCGCGGTCGGCGACCACGATGTCGTCCCGGCGCAGGATGCGGCGCAGCAGGGCAAAGAGGCGCGCCTCGCTGGTTTTCCAGCGGCCGTGGGCGGCACGCAGGAGTGCGCCACTGCTCAGGCAGAAGATGCCCACGAGGTTGATCAGAGGCCAGCCGCAACCGGGTTTTTGGGCGCCGGTCTGGGGCCATTCCTGCTGGTTCTGTGAGGTGTCGGGGGCGGTGACTGAGGTGCCATCGACCACGAGGACACGCCGCCCGTGGCAGCCGGGCAGGGTGGGCGTCGCGGCGGCGAGCTGGTCCGCGGCGCGCCACCAGAGTCGGCGCAGCCAGTCCAGAGGCAGACGCGCGCGGGCCGCGCAAAAGGCGCTGCTGCACGGGTTGCGCCAGTTGCGCTTGCGCCGCTTCCACCACGCCTGGATGGATCGCTGGGCCTCGCGGCAGGGAGAGCCGGGGTGGAAGACCATGTTCAGGCAGGCCCAAAAGACGAGCGGGAGCGGCAGCCAGCGGATGCGCTTGCCGGGAAGGGAAGCCAGTTCGCCGAGCGTCTCCACAGGCAGCCAAGCCGAGGCGAGGCTTTCCAGACTATGGAGTTCCTTGGCCTTTGCGAACCGCTGGCGGGCGGCACGCATGGGAGCGAGTTGAGGCCGGAAGGCAGGGAAGTCGGATTGACGTGAAGACATGCAACCTGTTCGCATAGAACTGGTTGCGTGTAAAGTAAATAAACTCCTCTGCGCGTTAGTTTTACGCACTAACTGAGCGCCATTAGCGTATGTAGTGATTTTCTCTGGCCCGGCTGCGGCATCTTGTGCGCGTGTTTCGAGGACTCCCATCCTGCGCTGGGAACGTGGCCGATTCCTGTATTTGAGCAGTAACGGCGCGAGTTCCGCCCAATTGACTTTCGGGGCTCGCACGCCCCTGCGAACCGCAAGATACTGTTGGAGCAGTACCCTCGCGGAGGCAGCCTCCTCACCAGCACCCTCCATGAAACGCGAGATTTCGGCGAGCGGCCTAACCGGGACATTGCGTTCGGCTCTTTTCAGCAGGTCCTTTATCCGGGCACAGAGCCGTAAGCCCCTATCCACTTTGTCGGCGGCTTGGCAGCGTTGCCACCCGGTTCTGAGTTTCTTGGTACGCCCAGCCTCCCTCAGCACTTCAGAAATCAGGTGTTCCAACCGCTCCAGCAGTTCATCTGATGGGTGCTGCACTTCGGCTTCCTGATAGCAGTCGCTCAATGCGCGCATCGCTTCACCTCCCAGTTCATTCTTCAGTTTGCGCAGCCGCTCCTTTCGGGCCGGCTTGCTGTTGAAATTCAGCATCGCTCTCCGAAAAGCGTCTCCCGGTTTTGCGATCCCAGCCTGCGAAGCGCTCAGAAGGGATGTGTCTTTCCGGTTTCCCATCACTCAAATGCGGTTCGTCAAAATCCCTGCACAGACACAATACGCCCCACTCATTTCGCCGCCTTTCCGAGGCTCTGCACCTTCGCCACGGCGGCGCGGAGGTTGTCGAGTTCGTGGTGCGTGTATTTCGCGTTCATGGCAGCGCTAGCGTGCCCGGTGAGCTTCTGGCGGAGTTCCTGAGCCACGCCGGCATTGGCGAGGGCGGAGTTGAACGAGTGGCGAAGCGAATGGAACGAGAGGCTGCTCTGGGTTCGCCCGGCGCTGTTCTCGGCACGCTGGCGAAGCACGCGCCCGACGATGCCGGCGCGTCCCATGATGCCGCGAAACTTCATGGAAAGGCCGCTCTTTCCACCGCCGGTCTTGCCCGCAAGCGAAGGGAAGATCGGGGCTTTGCCGATCCCGCGCGTTTGCTCGGCGAGCCATGCAGAGAAATCCGGGTGAACGGGGAGCACCACCACTGCGCCCGTTTTGCGTGTCTTGACGCGAAGCAAACCGGTCTTGAAATCCACGGCATCCCATCGCAGTTCCGTAACGTCTCGCAGGCGCAAGCCGGTGAAGTAGCCTGCGAGGATCACTCCTTTCCAATCACCCTCCGCCGCCCCGATGAGCGCCCCTACTTGTTCCGACGTGAACACGTCTTTCTCGGCGTCGGCATCGTCCCGGAGAGGTTCAACGCCCGCGCAGGGATTGACGGGGATGTAGCCCAAACGGAGCGCGGCATTGAACGGCGCGGACAGGATCTTGAGCGCACCGTTGACCGTCACCGGGGAATGCCCGGCACGCGCAAGGGAATCCCGGAACGTGCGGACATGGCGCGGAGAAAGCGAAGCCAGCGGACGGCCGGCGCTGTCTCCCAAGCTCTCGCGAAATTCCCCGATGTATTGCGTGTACTTCAAAAAGGTGCGCTCTGTCGTGACACCCTTCTTTCCCTCAAGCCATTCGTCCAGCCACGCACCCGCGGTGTGGTAATGCAGCGGCTCGCCTGTGGATTGCTCGACCAATAGCGACACTGCACTGCGCGCCGCCGATTCCGTGAGCGTCCGATTCCTGCCGCTTTCGGCAACCCGCTCCAGCGCACGGGCGAAATCCGTCGCCTTCCCCCGTTTCGTGGTCTTCGTGGTCTTCTGGCGCCGTTGCCCGTGAGCGTCGCGGTAAGCGGCAAACCAGAATGGGGAGCGGGGTTTCTTAAAGATGCTGGCCATTTCAGTGCAAACAAAAGTGCAAACATCCATACTTGTCCAGAGGTTTCCGAGCCTGTTTGCACTAAGAGCTAAAAAGGGTTCGATTCCCTAGGGTGAATCGAAAGGAGGGTTCGATTCCCTCTACCCGCTCCACTTTTTCCTCCTCCAGCAGATGACAGACGGGTGCGTTTCCTCCGGGGATTTGCGCGGATGTTTTTGCAGCCGATCACCGGCGATGCGCGGTTTGAGGATGAACAGTCCTGTGCAAAAGCCCGTTGCTACTTCCACGTCTCGTTCCCGGCGTAACCGATCTGCACGTAAACAAACGGCGGCTCGTTGTTCCGGCGTTCGTAGATCTCCTGCACGCCGTCCGCACAGTTCACCAAGAACACGTCCGGCGCCTTGTCGCCTTCGATCAAGGCCCCGTCCTGGCTTCCACCGAGGAATTGGATTGGGAAGGTCTCGTTCATTTGCATTCTTCGACGGGAACTCCGCGGAATTTGTTCACGGTGGCCACGGATATTCGCGCGACTTTCCATTGGGCATTTCGGACTGCGCTGCCGGCAAAAATCTTGCGGGTTGAATGACCGACGGCGGCAAGATGCGGAATCGCGGAGAACAGGCGGCCCGCCTGTGGTGCCGCGTGACTCGCGCGGCACATCGGACGTCTGCTGGTGATCGAATTGCCTCGGGTGTCCGGGTATTTGCGGCGGGTCGCTGCAAACGACAGGCGGGCCGCCTGTGCGCCCCACGCTGCGCGCCGTCCTGCTGCGCATGAATGATGGATTCCCGGCGGAGAATCGCAGACGTTCGCTGTGCCGATGGGCACACCTGCGAGCCATCATCATAATGTCTATGTCATCCTCCTCGAGGATGCCGTGGCGAAGCATCCCTCGGTGCTCCGCCTGAATCGAAAACGCGATCCGTCGAAGCCGTGCGTTTATGTGGGCATGACGGGGCTGCCGGTGGAGCACCGGTTTGAAAACCACAAGCACGGCTACAAATCGGCGTGGACCGTGGAGAAATACGGGGTTCGTCTGATGCCTGAACTTTTCGAGCATCTGAACCCGATGCCGTTTGAGGCAGCCGCGCAGATGGAAAAGGATCTCGCCGAGGATCTGCGGAGCCAAGGCTACACGGTCACTGGCGGGACGTAGGGAGGCGCTGAATCATGTGGCAGCGCAGTGCGTGCGGAACACAGCCGTCCCGGCTGTGATGGCAAGCGGGCGTCCCGCCTGTTTGGGCGCGCGGAGGGGCAGCCGGGACGGACTGCCTGCCGTCACAGGCGGGACGCCTGTGATCCGCTTTCATCAGCGGTTCCTTAGTGAACACCTCGAACTCCGCACCTCACGCACCCGCGAGTTTCGCGGCGAGGCGCAGTGCGCTGAAAAGGCTGCTGGCATTCGCCTTTCCCTGCCACGCGATGTCGAGCGCGGTGCCGTGGTCCACGCTCGTGCGGATGATGGGGAGGCCGAGCGTGGTGTTCACCGCGGAGTCGAAGGCGAGCGCCTTCACGGGAATGTGGCCCTGGTCGTGATACATGCACACGAAGGCGTCGGTGGCCTTGCGCTTCCACGGCAGGAATGCGGTGTCCGGCGGCAGCGGGCCTTCGATGTCGTGGCCGCGCGCGCGCGCCTCCTCGATGGCGGGGGCGGTGATGCGCTCCTCC
>Ga0209596_1000495_pt1 | contig 36155 bp, 46 predicted proteins | sample M_130807_MF_Meta_FD_187314 | JGI IMG/M metagenome (GOLD analysis project Ga0209596, IMG submission 187314) | Freshwater microbial communities from Lake Montjoie, Canada to study carbon cycling - M_130807_MF_MetaG (SPAdes) (version 2) | ecosystem: Environmental > Aquatic > Freshwater > Lake... | reverse complement strand
CACCCGTAGCACCAGTAGCACCAGTAGCACCAGTAGCACCAGTAGCACCAGTAGCACCAGTAGCACCAGTGAACCCGCGCAAACCTTGTATACCTTGTGGTCCTTGTGGGCCAGTTGCTCCAGTTGATCCAGTGACACCGCTAGCGCCAGTGGCGCCTGTATTCACTGCAGTACCGGGTGCGCCGGTTGAGCCAGTGGGACCAGTATCACCAACACCAGTATAGCCAGTTGGCCCAGTTGCCCCAACGCCGGGGCCTGTTGGTCCTGTTAAACTGGGACCGGTCGCACCCGTGGGGCCGCCTGCAGGGCCAGTTGGACCTATGATACCAGTTGGACCTGTGCCACCCGACGGACCTTGTAAACCGCCGCCAGATGTTACAGCAGCATAGCCTGCTGTTCCACTAGCAAATTGTATAGTGAGAGAATCGTCACTAACGAATGTGACTGTGTAGCTGCTACCGTCTATTCCCACGTTTGATAGGTTGGCTACTTCTACATTGACATATTGATAGCCTAGATAATGGTTAACAATCCAGATAGTGGCCGGGCTAGCCTGTTGGAATATCACAGCACCGGCCATGATCGCAGGTCCGGTTGGACCGGTAACGCCGCTAGGACCTGTTGATCCACTTGCGCCAGTAGGACCAGTAACCGTGCTAGTAGCACCTGTGGCACCTGTTGGTCCACCTGCTGGGCCAGTATCGCCTGTTGGACCAGTTGCATTTATGCTGGTCTGTAGCTGCGTGATCTCGCTAGCAGCAGTGTCCAATGCTGCTACTATGTTACCAAAGTTAGTCCTGAACCCCACGCTATCATTGCTGATACCCGGTACAGGGAAGTTAACATTGATGCCTGATACGCTTACGTTTATGTTGGATGCCATGGTTCGCCACTGTGATTGTGCAGTATTTATTGTGCACGAACTACTAGCTCACTGGGTTGTGACCACTAATCTCTTGTCCTATGATTCTCAGCAGCCTGCGCAGCAGCGTGATGCTGTGCGTTGGTGTCGGACCTTGGTCAAATATGGTGCTATAAAGGTCAAAAATAGTAAACTCTTGATCAAACAGTGTGCTGCCCCAGGCATAATACGCTGCTTCTTGCCAGAGACCGTAGTCGTCATCAAATCTGGTATTAGCCTGGTTAAACAGTGTTAGATCCTGATCAAACAGTGTGTCTCGGGGTTCTAGCCATTCTGCCCAGAACGTAGCACCTCCGTCAAACGACGTGTAAGTATCATCAAATGTGGTATCGCCAGTCCAGTTAATGCCTTGCAGTTCTAATATAGCATGCTGGAACGGCCAGCGTTGATAGTAAATCTCCGACGTGACTGCGGCGGTTTCGTTACCAACAACATTATCGCCGTATTCTGTGAACACAGTGCCCATGCCCAGATACGGTTGCCATGTGGTTTGCCAGTCGGGTAGTAGTTCTGTGCCCACAGTGCTGATGGTGGTGCCATTAACTGCGTAGTTGCTGCCGCCAACTGCTACCCAGACATTGCCTATACCCAGATTGAAGTCTATCTTAGCTGGCACACCTACTCCATTGGTCAACAGCTGGTCGCCTGCAGGGAAGCTTGCATACTCGCCACCATCTGTAACAGTTAGAGCTGTGATAGCGCCTTGCGAATTAATGGATGCTACAGTAACCACTGCTGGTGTGAGTGCCGGTTGGTCCAGCTGCACAGTGTCACCTACTTGCCAGCCTGTGCCGCCATAGTGTATGCTGGCACTGGTCACGCTGAGGTTAGCACCCAGTATCGCGCCATTACCGGCGCCTACCACAGTGAGAGTGGGACCGTAGATATAACCTGTGCCTGTGTTTACTATCTCTGCTCCAATCACTGCGGTGGTGGTAGGATCGACCAGCGGTAGCAGCTGTGCCCCTGTGCCTTGACCGTCTGTGACCCAGCCCAGTCCAGCTATCAGATCATTGCGTATGTTAACCAACGACGGAGGATATGTATCTGCTAGCAACAATTGCCAGCCTGTGTACGTGCCACTGCCACTGGTATTGGTGGCATTAATGGTCATGCTCGATAAACCGTTATACTGTGTGACTGAACCTTGTAACCAAATGTTTGGCGAACCGTTCTTTTGCAGTCGTACTTTAGTACCGGGTACCACGGTGTCTAACCATGCTGTGTCGCCCGGGGTCACAGTGACAGTCACAGAACCCATCTGCACAGTCACAGTGCTAGGAACAGCAGCTGCTGATTGATCAACTGGCAGATACTGGCTAGCCGCACCAGCTTCTGCATCTAATATTGGACTGTAGAACAGCGTGGTAGTAGGTGATACGTTTACGTTGGTAGTAGCCCCTATCATCAACTCTGTGGTGTTGAGATGCAGATTGGCAAAGTATATGGCTGCAGCCGGATCGTTGATAGCATAGTTGAGACCGTTAATCAGCTGCACATATGGTTGGTATAGCACACTTTGCGGAGTGGTGCTTGAGTAAGGTACCCAGGTACTGTTGATGGTATCGCCTATGTAGTTGTAATACAGATCCTTGAGGTTACCTTCTATAGGTATGGTTATACCCATGTACTGATATTGAGTGCTGTGTAAAACTGTGATGCTGCAGCGTCTGGTGATGGTCTGTACTGTATCTACTGCTTGTATATCAAATAGATACGATCGATCTCTGGTCTGGTACTCCATGTAACCTGATATTAGTCCGCTTTGCCTATCTAATATCAGTCCTCGCGGCAATATGCCACCAACTATGCTGTAATTGATCACGCTTCTGCTGGACGCAGCACTGGAATCAAACGTGACATACTGACCATCTAGTACAGTGCCGAGGTCGGCCTGAGACGTCCAATACAGCAGTGCACCAATCGTAACTGGGCTAGCTATAATGTCCATGGTCTGATTGGTAGTGCCATTTGCGCTGGTAGCACTAACTGTGAATTGATACACAGTGGTGGTATACACAGTTGGTGTGAGCCCGTACAGCAGTCCTGTTGTGGTCAGCGTGAACGGGCACGCAGGCGAGCTGCTAACTATCGCATAGGTGATAGCAGCCCCGCTGCTATCATACGCTACCAGTGTTATCTCAACAAAGTCATTCTCTAACACTATTGCCAGCAGCCCGCTATCAGTGACCCAGGCTGGTGCATGCGGTACGGTCAACAAGTCAATTGACACTGCTAAGTCGCTGTACACAGCGCCTGTGGTTGCTCTGACTGTGAAAGCCGTGGTCTGATCTGTGACAACAGTTGGTGCAGCATAGGTTATCAAACCTGTGGTGCTGTTGATAGTGATGCCAGTGGGCGGTGCAAATGCAGCTATAGTATAGACAATTGGCAAGCCAGTATCAGTGTGTGCTGTGACCGTATAGGTGCTAGTACCGGCACTGGCTGCATAGCCCAAAAACTGCAGCTGTCCTGTCCAATCAGGAGGGTTAATCACAGGGTCTATGCGCAGTTGATACGTCCGGTCAGCTACTGATCCATTTGGTGCAGTAAGTCGCCAAGTTATCTCACGCAGCGTGCTTTCAATTGTCAAAGAGCTTTCGCCTATCACTTCAACGTTGCTGCCAAACACTATCCACGACAATCCATCTTGCAAGCTGCCATTGATCTGCGACACCGTGGTATTGCCAGGTCCCGACCACGCTACAACTAGCGGATTGACATTGAAACTGTAGGTCTCGCTATATACGCCGAGATTGGATGCTGTTATCCAGATTGGTGTGGTCATGGTTTTCCTGCAAAGACTGCAAGATATTTATCGCACGGCCTGCACTAGTTCATCATGAGTATAGATCTTAGAGATACTGGTGATCATATCAGGCTCCGACATGCGCACCATGACTAGGTCGCTGTCGTCTCTGAGATAAAGTATTGGATGGAAATGGCCACGTCCCAGCCTAACTGCTCGCTTGTCTTTGCCCAGGCTGTTTTCTACCCATTTTCTCAAACCGGATTTAGGACCTGCCTTGCAATAGAAATGCACAGCATACCTATAGCGATTCCAATAGAGTGTGTCGCGTATGTTTAGAGTGATTCCACTCAACAGTTCTGCTTCAACAGTGTCATTCATTGGTGTGCGTACCATGGTGATTCGGTCGCCCCAAGTGGCTAATATCAGCTTGTAGTCAGAGCCTCTGGTATAGAGTCGCACACTGCTGCGCTTGCGCGGTAGCGCAGATGAACGAACATATGTGCTGTAGGTCCTGTGCCTACCTTTGCAATAGCAGCGGGCCCAATCAACTGGATCCATTGGCATATTACTGTCACACTGTATATCAACCACATGAGTATATGCGCCGTACCAAAGTTGCGTGGTCCACAGGTGATCAGTGATTGGCGTGAACATCTGTCACCAATTGGAATGATTCACCGCAACCGCAGGCATTCACAGCCAGCGGGTTAGCCCAGACCAGCTGCGATTCAAACTGTGTGGTCTTGAGGTCCAGCACGCTGCCCAGCAAGCCCATCAAGCTCTTGCTTTCTATCACCAGTCGACCATTGGGCCAATCAATCACTTCATCAAAACGTTCACGGTCGTCCCAGTCGCGCAGCGCATATTCATACTTGTGACCGCTACAACCCTTGTTGCTGATGCTGATGCGCAAGTGCTGGCCTTGGTTACCAGACAGTATCTGTGCAATGTGCGCTTGTGCAGCGTCTGTGATCGTAACAGCTGATTTCATTTTCATTCCTCACGTAGCCTATGGAATATCATAGCCTGCTCCAGTTGGTCCCAGAACAAGGGCCAACGCTCCAACAGCGCGTCTGATGTCATCACTTCATACTTATTGGCAATCTTGCGAAGCTCTAGAGGATGCATGCTGCCTTTGTTGTGAATGTGATGCTCCTTGATGCTTACAGTCTTGCCGGTCACTCCCCAGAATGCATAGGCCTTTTTTGGGTTCCAATGCCTTATTCCGTAGCCGCTACGATCACGATACACTGTAGCAGGCACATCAGGCTGTAGCCACCCCCAGATCTTGTCCATGGGTTCATAGTAGCAGAGGTAATTGATCAGGTATTTGCTATCTGCGCTCATGTGCCAATTATACAGCACACTGCGACGGTCGTCTAGATCAGCCCTGGTAACTATTGAGGCTGGTGCGCAGTTTCCAACGGTTCTTAGCATGCTGGTCAAGACGCTCTGCGATGTAGTTCATGATGGCTTGATTGTTAGCACCTTCGGCGATCACAAACAGCTTGTTGAGGAATATGATCATGCGCTCGTTGTCCATGAGCAAGCGTTCTAGATAACCCTTGGCATCCAACACACCTTCAAAGTCATCTACTATGCTGGTACGTTGATATTCGGCCAGGCTGGCAGGTGCAAAGTGATCTAACTCGCGAATCTTTTCGGCAATGGCGTCAGTTTGTTCCTGCAGGTCGTCGTATTGTTCTTGGAACAGCGCATGCAGGCTTTGGAAGAACATGCCAGTAACATTCCAGTGCGCGCCATGAGTCTTGAGGTACAAGGTAAAATTTGAGGCTAAGAAAACCTTCATACCGTCTACTAGTTCCATGATACTATACTCCATCTACTGTATAGATATTTAGCCTGCAGGCTAGCTAGGTTACTAAAAGCATGTAGCAGAGTGTATTAAATTTTGTATTATTGAAAATGATCCAAATAAATATCATATGAACATAGATGATAGATTTTCTCAGTTGGTCGTCCTAGACGGTAACGAAAGCGTTCTTCTAATTGATATGTCGATAGGCAATACTTGCAATTATCGATGTTCCTATTGTCACCCATTTAACTATTCTGGAGGATGGGCAGATCATACAAAACTGCTCAATCTGGTAGATGCTATAATACAAAATACAAAAGATAAGACCACTCGTGTATACAATCTGTTTGGTGGCGAACCGGCAATAATGCCAAATTTAGACGAATTTATCAAACACATCAAAGAAAACGACCCTGCTAGCCATATCAGAATGACAACTAACGGATCAAGGACTACTAGATTTTGGGAACAATTAAGCTACAATGTTGACGAGGTAGATTTTAGTATTCATGTGGCCCATTGTGATCTAGAGTTGATATTAAAAAATTCCTTAGCCTGTGCTAACAATGGTGTTATGGTATACATATCAGTATTAATGGATATTGCGCATTGGGATGCAGCAGTTGCAGCATGTGATTTTTTAACACTACACGGTGCTGCATGTGGAATATTTGCCAAACCTGTACAAATTATTTTGGGCTCGGACGCATTGCAAGATTACAGTTTGGACCAACGTCGTTGGATAGATAACTGGAATACGTTTAATGTAGAAAAAACTAAAAATCGATGGACAGCAGCCAGTGACAATAGACGTAGTACTAATCCAATTAGATTTAAATTTTATGATCCGGTTGCCAGCGAATACATTGATCCTATCACTATTGATAATATTATTAATCTACAATTAAATGACTTTCAAAATTGGGAATGCTGGATAAACATAGACAAGTTACAGATATCGGCCGATGGCAATGTAACCGGCGGGTCGTGTAGTATTAGTAAACGCTTTGGTAACTACAATCTATCAGATCCATTTTCCTGGGATTGGTCTCGTGAACCTATGCTATGTACTCTAGCTAAATGTGCAAACTCATGCGACATCATGTCTAGGAAATTTATGAATAAATCGGATTCTATACAAGCATACGATCTTTTTAAATCTAATCAAACCGCACCAATATTACATACGTTGGATCGAGTTTTTTCTAATTTAAGCAGAGATAATCAGTATATTCTCAGTGATACCACAAAAAAAGCGCCGGGTACTTAAACCCGACGCTGTCTCAATCCGTGTGCCACCTTATGGTGGCTTTGGCGTCACGGAGATCACCTGTTCATTTGCACTTGGCTTTCTTGGCATCAGCCACTGCCTTGAGATCTGCTGGCCACACTGCTGCGGGCTTGCTATGCTTATCAACACCGGCTGGCACAGGGAACACGATGCTGCTAAGCTGTTCTATCTGTGCAACAGTGCTTAGCACCACGTTGAGATCGGTTCCTTGTCCTTCTCGGTGCGGGAATAAAAATGCTTGCACTTCGCCAGTGACGTCATCTATTACTATCTTGTACACATAGTCTGGTACTACCACTTGATTGGCACCAATGGTCTTGCTAGTAGCTGACCAAATGTTGCCTGCATATATGGTGTAGGTATGCTTGGTGCTGTAGGCCCAGGCACGTTCACTGCTTTCCAGCACTTTCCATATGCCGCGATTCAATCCCGGCAGCTGTGGACTCATGTTGGTGAGCAAGAAGCTTTCCTGCATGGCTGTGGGATCAAATGCCATGTCTGCTGCATTGGCTAGGTGGCCTATGTCATAGCCACTTTTAGCATAGTCGTCTAGCTCAGCACGCTGTCCCTTGGGAACGCTAGCATCAGCTGCAAATGCATTGGTGCGAGGTATGCATCCCACACCCTCGTCTGGTGTTAGTGTGTAGGCCACCCAGCTGGGTATCTTGGCCACTGGATCGTGACTCAGCACATAGGCAAATCTGCAGATCACTGACTGCCCTGGCTTGGTACTGGGTAGTCCAAGTGGCGCATCCTTGGCACATTCTGCCACGGGATGAGGCGGCGTTTGGTCCCAGGCCAGTGCAACAGTTGTCATCAGTAGCAGCAACAGCGCTGCAAGTAGCTTGTTCATATGGTGTTCCGTCTTGGTCCACCATTACTTATAGTTGTTACGGCGTGTAATACGCAGTCAATTCCATGCCCAGTTGGTTGGCAATCCACAGTCCCGGTTTACCAGGTACCTTGTTCATTATGATCTTGGTCCTGGCCAAGAATATGGTGATGGTCTTGCCATCGCGTGCCACGCTGTCCAGCACTGCGTCAACCACAGCGTCGTTGCGAGTGTTCTTGACCTTGATGGTACGCTGTCCGTAGTCTTTGGTGCTGATCACTGACATCAGTGTTCTCCTATTTGAATAACAACCCAATGATATATATCAAGGTCAGGCCTATGTTAAACCACAATAGGCTTTTTTCTTTCCATGACACCCCTACCAAGATCCACATGGCATTGCCAATGATAAAGAAGTAATGATGCAGATACAAGTTGGGCACGAAACTGGCCAAGCAAGCTGCTGCTAGTACAACAGCAGTTGCCAACCAGGCCAGCCATTGATAGGGTTTCTGTACTACATTGTCGCTCACGAAAATTCCTCTCTAAATTTCACAGCAGCATGGCTGTCTTGGAACAATACTGCCCCACTTGGATGTATTATATGGTCATTTGGCACGTGTGTCTGGCACCAATCTAACACCAGTGTCTTGGGCACAGTGTGATGATCGTACACAGCTGCATGACAATAACCCTGGTCGTACCAAGCAGCATGCACAGCCACCTGACCGTCACAGAGGAACATGTGTGCTATCCAACCTCGGGGCTTGGGTACCCACTTGCTTTCAAACACTTGGGCACCAAAGATCTTAACCTTCATCGCGCACCAGCTTGAGCAGGGTCTGATACTGATCCCAGAGCTCCATCACAGCTGGATTGGTTTCACGCAGTCGTTGTTCTCGTCCCCAGCTGGTTAGCCCTGCCCAACCATCTAACCCACCGTGCCCGTTCCACACTTCCCAGGCCTCTGATAGATATTGTTCGTACCATTCCACACCGTTCCCAATGTCGTTACCAAAGAACGCATTGCCATCCAGCATAGCCAGCGTTTCTGCGATAGGTCGTAACTGAGATTTTTCTTCTGCCGTAAATGTTTTGCGGCAGTCCTTTGGTAGATCTATCTCATAGACAACAGAATGATAGCTGTCATCAGTCACCTCTGGCTGCTCATCAACCTTCTTGCGCTTGCTCATTTGCAGACCTGCTCACCGTCGCGAGTCCAACGAGGTGTGATGCCGCCACGTGCTGTGGCAAGATATTGGCAACCTGTGAGGTGATCCGTGAGCACCAGCATACCACTGCGTGCTGTGGGGCTGTCGCTGTCATCCCTGGGTGCAAAAGACAACATCAACTGACAGATCACAACTACAACCCACATGGCCATCAACACGACCCATGCACGTTGCCAAGTGATATATTTTTTCATGGTTTGCTTTCTCCTACTGTTGTCGCTTGATCATTGACGTGATCATATCAATGTCGTCGTTCCCGACAGATACCCACTTAACGTCATCTGCCCATTCGCAGTGTAGGTTCTCATCATCACCGGGCTTGCCCCACAGGTGAACCACAGGCCCTTGATCCATGCTTGGTCCGAGGAATACTGTGTGAGCAATCACACAGCTTGGGGTATGCAGCATGTCAGTATAGACTGAGCTGTCAAGGTCTTTCCATATCAGCGCCTCTACTTCGGACTTGTCTCGACCCGGCTCAGTGTGCCATACCAAATTGACCATCAACCTCTCCGACTCCTGCTACCCACTGTGGTCATGTCAGTGTCTGGTGTGGCGTATTGATAACCGCCCTTGTTATAAAGGGGCATGCAGCGCGATGCCTTTTCCATGATAGCAGCCTGAACCTCCGGAGTTTCTTTATGCAGGTTGGCCATGACGCCTGTCTTGAAACCATTGCCAATGTTGTTGCTCAGAGGCACATCGTTGCGCAGGCCCTCGCGATAGTTGGGCAAGGCCATCTTTTCCTTGCCAGTGGCTGCACGCTTGAGATCGCGTTGTTCTGGGTGCAACCCTTGCTTGCGCAACCACGCTTCGTGCTTGGCAGTGCTTTCGCGCAGGCTCTTGGTGTTGGCCAGCTTCTTGCCCTTGCTACCGTAATTGGTAGTGCTGAGATAAGCTTTCTCCAAATGCATTGAACACATGTTAGTCCTCTCGCGACAGTCGGTCAGCTATACGTTTTTCGTTCAGCAACTGCGCTGCCAGTTGGTCCTTGCTCACATGATACACTATATAACCGGCAAATACTAGCATGATTGCAGCTGTAATTGCTGCTGACATGAGCGGAGTCAACCAGAACATCATTTCAATGTATGCAGCGCCCACTGCCATCAAACCAAGCAGCTGGGCAGTGTTCTTGGCGATCAACTTGATCAGTCTTAAGGTTTCAGGCTGCAATGTCAACTCCGTCAAACTCGCGGTCAGTGTCTGCGTTTACAATCGCAAACATATCTTCGCAGATATCATTGAATTCGTGAGCCATGCTGTAGGGCAAACCCAGCTCGTAGCAAACATAGCTACCACCGTAGCACAGATCGTTTGCAGTGAGGTTCATACCCTGCAGGATCCACTTGATGGCCGCAGCACGAGAACCTGCACCCAGCGCAATGTTCTTGGCAATCTGGGTCTCATAGCTGAACACAGCCAAGGCCTGCTCGGCACACTCGCGCTCCAGCTCGACATCAAGATCCGCAAGCAGGTCGTCCCACATTTTCTGTTTATAGCTGGGGGAACCGTTGTTCCAGTCGATCCAAAACAAGCTGGTAGGACGGTACCCGTGTGCGTCTTTGTGGAGGTCGCTAACAATCTGCTCATCATACGTGTAAGTCATCTGCTGGGCTCCTCTTGCTCTATACAGCTACAATAGCACACTATTGCCAGCTGTCAACCTGAATTTCAACGGCGTTTTATGCGCATTCTGCCAGTGCTGCACGCAGCAGCTTGGCTTTTTTCATCAGTGCTGCACCGCGCAGCTCGCCGTCGCAAGTGAGGTTTTCCGGGCTAAGATCACACTCGAGCATGTCGAGGATGTCCTTACGGTCTTTGGGATATTGCAGTGCTGGCTTGCCAAAGATGCTGTTCCAACGGTTCTTTTGGTCCAGGTAAGCAGTAAGATTACGCATTGCTTTTGCTCCTTGCTTTATATCGTTACAATAGCATACTTTAGCAGCCTGTCAACCTAATCGCTGGCCCAATCTGCAATCTTCTCTTGCCAGTACTCTGCATAGTTCTCAGCCTGGACTGCTACATCAGCAACTGTGATTGCTTTCTTTGTATAGCTGCCCTGCGTTTGCTTGATCTCTTCCAAGAGGGCGATCAAACGGTCAATCCCCTCGTTCATGCGCTGATCCAATGAGTTCATCGTGTGCTCCTGCGCTTTGTTTATATCTTACAATAGCACAGTATAACAAGCTGTCAACCAGAATCTGCCGGTCGAGTCAGTTGATATTCAAGAGTTTTTAGCTGAGTTTAGTGCTTACGCTGGGTCCCAGTGCATGCGATTATGCTTCTGGAAGAAATATTCTTGCCCTAGCTCTACCATGTCTTGGAAGTCTACTCTATAGTGAGACGACACGTTGTTGGCATGCACAGATATCCGCACATAGCTAGCAGGTGCGCTTTCTGGACGAGGCGTGCGATGCTTGTGGCAAAAGTGCCAGTGTTGGTTGTTTACTCGTAGATCTGCGCCATTGGGCTCTCGCCACATGGCTAGTATCTCTTCAAACTGTGCATCAGGGAAATCGTAGCTTTGTGCAAAGCAGTCGCTGACCTTGATGCTCAGCGTGACCGTATTACGATCTTTGAACAAATACATCTTGAGATTGCGTGTAAAGTTCAGCATTACAGTACCACTTTGTTATTAAGTATTTTGGGATTATTCAAGAGAATAAGCAGTGTCAGCGTCGCTGACACTGCTTACAGAATCAAGCAGACTTGCTCTTTGATTTTGCTGTCTTTTTTACAGCAGTTTCGGTAGTTTTAGGCGCCTTTGGTGCCCGAGGCGTTGCAGCTTTCTTAGCTGTGGGTGCTGCAGCCTTTGCTAGCCGGTCTTCTACGGCTTTCTCAGCTTTGGCAACTGCGGCTGTAGCCTTGTCTTCTACTTTAGTGACCACGGCAACTGCTGCAGTCTCCACCTTGGCAGCAACTGACTTAACTTCAGCTACCACTGCTGTTTCGACCTTGGCCTCGTAGACCCCGAACAGCTCTTTTAACCATTTCCACATTGTGTTTGATCCTCCTAGATCGTTAGTCTTATGCTACTACCGCCGCTTGCGCATTGTCAATTTTCTGCACAAATCTGGTATTCACATATATTGCGTTGACTTCAAATCGATGGGCCTGCTGCCTGGCCGATTCAATTTCAACGAATCCGTTGTCTGCCAGGAAACTGTCTATCTCTGGCTTGAGCGTGTGGCCTTCGTAATAAGCTTCCACGCCCGCTTCGGTCATTATGACCTGCACGTCTTTGATGCGTTCTCCGGCACCTTGCAGCACCTTGAGCTCTGCACCCTGCACATCCATCCAGATCGCATCAACAGTCTCTATCTTGGCTTCCTTGCACCAATCGTCTATGCGATAGCCCATGACGTCCACTGCTACCTGTGCGTTGTGTTCCCAGGGCCACATGTCAGGGTCAGTGAGCTTGAGCATGCTGCCCATACCCCAGTTAACCTTGTCCTTGACTTGTTTTGCTTTTTCTTCGTCTACTGCCCAGAACTGCAACCATCCAGTTGTGTCACTCAGCGCAATGTTGCTAAGTCCAATCCTGCTGCGCACAGCATAAGGCTGTACCATATAGGTCTTGGTGCAGCGTTCGCAATTTTGCCTAGACGCTTCAAACGCATATATGCGTGCGTCGGGAAAGACCTTGGCCATGTTAGTGCCTTCCCAGCCATCCATGGCACCAATGTCCAATATGGTGCGCCAGCTGTTGAGATCAACAAGGTCCTTGACATGATTGAGCCGTTCGGCTAATACATCCATGTTATACCCTATAGGGCTGCGCAACAGCGCTTCAGTTATCGGCATCAAGCTCTCCGTTTGAATGTTGCTATTCCGTAGTCGTTATTTGTACAGAATCGTTCTTTAACCCATAGGTCTTCGTCAACTGCGTCAAACAGCGCAACACAGCCCGGATGCTTGTTGGTGTCATGCAGTATCACCATGCCGTGGTCTGACAGCAGTTCTGTGTAGTGCCAATCGTTCACGCACATGTTAACGCTGTGCCAACCATCTATCATGATGAGGTCTAGCTTTTCGACACCCCGCTCTTGCAGCTTGCCCAGCACTGCCGACCTGTTATCACTGCTGCAGCGTATGGTCCAGGTATTGTTGTCGGCGTCATCTAAGTAGCTCTTGTCTTCTATGTCGATACCTAGATAAAAACTACCTTCTGGGCGCTGATCCATTATGACCCTGCTCATGCTGCGTTCACCGTTACGGTTTACGCCTATCTCCATGGCTGCTGTTAAGCCTTTGCCCAGTGTGCTCACTGCTTGCCTGACCACTACCAGGTTGCAGTCGCTAACCTCTTGATGCAGCCAATCCAGGTCCAATGGACCGTCTCTGTCGTTACTGACCTCTGGTTCGAGATCGGGGAAGTATTTCAATCCGGCGATCGTAGTGTCTCGCGGTTTGATCAACGCAACTATATTGTCGTATGGTGTAGCCATGTGTTAACCTCTGTCTCTCGATACTCATTAGCGAATAACAATGCTATTAATTATTATGTCACTGTTACGCACAATCAAATCTGTTATTTGTGTTAGGACCGATTCATGTTGCATAATGCATGATGAAACAATTTGGTAAGTTAGATCGCGCTGCGTCCAGGTATACCACTACCGATCGCCATCAAGTAATGCTGGAAGCGATCGCACCCTATGCCAAAGCAAACGCACAGAAAAACCTCACCCCAGTAGAAGTTAAACCAGCAACACGCAATACCAAGCTGCTGTTGATGCTACTGCCAGAATGGGCACACAAGTTTCCGCCCTACAACCTTGCACGTCTCGGATCAGTGACCAGAGCAGCAGGCTATGAGACGCATATCTGGGATATCAATGCGGCTGCTCGCAAGAGCTACCTGCAGGGTTGGGCAGGATTAGATTATGATCCCTGGGACGGTATGCGAGACTGGCATTGGATAGCACCACAGTACTTCACAGACCTGCATGCGCACATGCTACCGCTGTTAGCGTCAACGCTTGAACGCATAGAGCAGCTCAAGCCAGATGTGATTGGCTTTACCATTTACTATTGCAATCTCGCCCCAACTAGATGGCTTAGCACTGAGATCAAACGGCGTTGGCCCAACATCAAGATAGTAGTTGGCGGATCAAGCACGCACTACAGCTACTATCAACCTGAACCAGAATACGACTATGTGATCAATGGCGAAGGTGAGAACCTGCTGTTGGGTCTGTTAGACGACATTGAACAGGGTGCGAGCCACGATACACCCATGACTCTGCGACAACCAGACAATGAGCGAATAGACATTGACAAGCTGCCTATACCAGACTACAGCTTCTTTGATCTCAGCCTATATGACATACCAAACGGCGTCAACAGCGAACTTAGCAGAGGTTGTACTGCCAAATGCACTTTCTGCGAAGAAACACATTTTTATCTCTACAGGCAGCGACAAGCCAGTAGCATACTGCGCGAAGTTGCGCACTTATATGATCAGCACGGCATCAATGCCTTTTGGTTTATTGACAGCTTGGTCAACGGCAATGTCAAGGAATTGCGTGCTTTCTGCAAGGGTGTTATAGCCAGCGACATGAAGATACACTGGACGGGATATGCTCGCTGTGATGGCCGCATGGATCTTGACTACTATAAGGATCTAGCAGCCAGCGGATGTGTAGCACTAAACTACGGTTGCGAAAGCGGTAGCCAGCGAGTGTTAGATGCTATGGACAAGGGCGCAACCGTGGCTGACATGGAGCAGAACTTTCGCGACGGTGCTGCTACAGGTGTGGAAGCATACACCAACTGGATCGTTGGTTATCCAGAAGAACGCTATCAGGATTTTGCTGATACCATGATCATGATATGGCGCAATCGTAACAACAACATCGCAGTGATCAGCCCGGGGCAGGGTTACAATGTTGGTGTGGACAGCATAGTCGGACAGAATCTTGAGCGTTATGATCTCATGACTGAATACTATCTGGGATCGTGGATCAACAAGAGCATGACCATGAGCAAGCTCAACCGATTCTTCAGGGTCAAGACCTTTAACATATTTCTCGATCACTTGGTCACAGAGATGGAGATAGCCAAGAGCACACGACCTAATCTTGCTGGTAGCTATGACATACGATTTGTCGATCCCACCTGTTTAAAACAGATTGAATATGAACAGTTTGATTATGACATAATTGAAACAGGTTGCGGCACAGTTGCTGACAGCGTGGCCAATGAGATATGGCCCTTGTTACGCATACTGTGGCGGACCAGAGGTGCATACACTGCTGAGATACGATTTGATGCGGAAGAAGATCTGCGCGAGTTTGGTGATAACGTGGCCTGTCCTATCACTGCTGTTTACAAGTTTGAGATAGACCAGCAAGGAGACTGGTCAGCTGACTTTAACATTGCATATCAGCAACCAGATTTCGTAGCAGGCATACCACACAAGACTCCGGACCAACCATGGTGTGCCATCGACTTTGGCCGCACTAACAGCAACAGTGCCATACGTGCAAGGCGATTGGCCAGGCCCGATCTGGTAGACGCTAGCAATGGTCTTAATGATAACGATTGGCAACGCATACAAGTCCAACACCGCAAGCTTAGCATGATTGATCTTAGTTTTGCTTGCCATTGGGTACAGCAGGGCACATGGAGCAATAGAACACGTCGCGGAGTATTTGCCGCAATGGCAATGGATAGTAAATAATCGCATGTCAAGTAAAACCCTGATAGTTGGCTGTAGCCTAACGTTGGGCTCTTACGTACCACACGACGGATATGAACGCTTAGACAGCAACGTTGGATGGTATAATCACATACAGCAGCTGAAAAACAAGCAGATAGATGTATACGCCATTGGTGGAGGCGGATACACAGACTGGGCACAAATCGTGCGATCGATCAAGGCTGCTGGCAACTTAGATCAGTACAATACTGTTATCATTGCCGAAACAACTGCTCCCAGATTTAGTCTATGGTTACCAGATTTTAAAAACGCAAGTCTCGATGTATCTAACAATGATTGCTGCGATGTACACACAACTTGCCATCGAGCTTATGTACCTCACATGGCCAGCATGACCAGTCACCCCACTCAATACCAGACGATATTGAACAACTACGGCACACTATCAAACTTTGATATAGATCGATATACTGTAGACGTATGCGGCAGTCCTAGCTTGGATTTTTATGAAGAAGCAGCAGTGCTATACCTGCGCACGCTGCTGATAGAACTAGGCATCAAGACCTATGTGTTTTCGTTCTTTGAGCCAATGATGGAACCATACAACGATTTGATTGTGCGGCTGGCTGACGATCTATTTGCAAAGCTGCTGGAGTCAAACACTGCACACAATCTGACTAACAATGGCAACTTTCATCGATGGTTAGGGTCGCATCAGACCTTAGCAGGCAATCGTGCTATTGGGCTATACCTCAGTGAGTTGATAGAACAAACCCGGGGTTGATCCGGGCTTGTGTGTTTATGCAAGCGATACGTGCCCATTGCTGCCATGTTAGAAGATTCTGACACAGCATCACTCACTATCTCTGCGTGATGACCGCAGTGCGGGCAGTGCATAGTTTTAGGACGCCATGCTGTTTCCATGGTGGCATAGCTCCACCAATTGTGACAGTTGCCACAGCTGAAATGCCATATGGTCTCAGCTGTGGCAGTATGTGTGTGATCGCTCATGCTACCAAACGGGTTCTGATGCCCTTGAGTCGATCTGCTGCATAGCTTGCAGCAAATGCATCTGGCTTGACAAACGGTATCACGTTGCAAGTGCCTCGGATGTAACCGATTGCTTGTTGTACCACACAGTTGCTGCCGTGTTTCTCATCTGGATTGATGTCTAGGTGAACCTGGATGTCGTAGTCGGGCATGATCTCGGCCAGCTTGAGATACAGGTCGCTGACCTTGTAGACTTCGTTCATCAAGCGCATCTGTGGCCTATCCTTGCGCTGATCATAGTCGGGTTCTCTGACCATGCTGCCAAAGATCCTGCAGCCGTGCTTACCGTTCATGTGCACCACGGCTGCTAGGATGTAATCGGCATGCCAGCGATTCTGATAGATCAAGCGTTCGCTGTCACAACCTAGGTACAGCTTGGTTCCCGGACCGCAAGACTCTGCAAATGTTTTCAGGCCGTGGATATCAATTTCTTTTGGTAACATCGTCACTCTCCATGGTGTTGCTTACCGGACCCTGCGCCCGACCAGCGTTGTTAATTTCCTGGTAATGGTGGACTTCTCGGAGGTTTTGTGTGATCAGCACGATCTGATCATCACGGATCACCGTGTAATACCTCTTGCCGTCGAGGGTCGTTTGTTCGCGTATATCATATGGTCTGTGACCTGTGTTTGACATTGCATGGTGACCGCAAGATATTTAGTGAACAAAACGTATAGCGTTCTCATCTAAATGTTGTCTGGAAACTCTGCAGCTAGCCGTATTGGAGTCCAGGGACCAAATCCGTATTCGATCAAACCAAGATTAAGATCATTATTAACTAACATCACGTGGTCTCTGATTTGCTGTACAGTAACATTGTCTAGCCATTCTGTCATGCCAGGGCCTACGCCCCAGCGATGATTTCTAAATTGACCAGCTATGCTGTCTTCGATCCAACTAATAACCTTTGGATCATTATGACCAGCTAACCAGCTAAAGGACGCTTCCCAAGTAGGCCCGTAAGGCAGTTGGTACTTGCCTAATCGTCCTCTAATACTGCTGCTGATGCCAAACTTATTGCATGAACCTGCAGGGGGTGTAAGCACATAGATCCAGTTCATTAGAATGACTCCTTCCAGCTCTGGATCAAGTCGCGGTCTACAGCAAGCTTGGTGTTCTTGGCTACCAGATGCTTGATGCCATTGCTGACTACCCAGTTATGTGCAAGCGCAGTCTGGCCTAGTTCTTTGCCTTCCGGGCATGCATCTTTGATTGCAAGCTGCGCTTCGCGTGCCTTCTTGTACTTGTTGCGCAGCATGCTAGCCACCTGGTCCATCTCAGCATCGGTCCAGTTAATACCATTCTTTTCGTTGTCACGCAGTACCATAGCAAAGCTAGTGCACAAACATCCGTCGATGCTTTGGTGCAGGAAGTTGCGTACATGCCAGCCTAACACCGTCTCTAACAGCCGACCCGGGTTGTTAGTGTGCTTGTCTAGGTCAAATGTCTCGTAAGCCTCATTAAGGTTGTGTACAGCATTAGTAATCTTCATACCACTACGCTTAACAAACGCAGCAGTCTTGCTGATGCGAGCCTCAATAAGGTGTGCAGGATAAATGCCACATGCTACCTTGATCTTATGCTGATCAAAGATATCAGTGCCGCGCTTGTTTAGCACGTTGATCATAAGGAACATGTAACCTGCAATATACAGACCTAATTTCATAGTATCATCGCGATTACCCTGATCTGGAATGTCTGCGAGCCAAAATGGTAGCTCAGTCATACCTTGACGGATACGATTCACACCTGTATGCGTGCTATCACAATTGAGCACAATGTCGCCATATTTTGGCGGCATCTTCAAACCTAAGCCTGTAGTAGCAAATTGGTCGATCCAATTCTTTTCTAATTTGAGGCAGTGGTTTGGACTAGTATCTCGGTTAAACGCCGGATGGCTAAAGATATGACGCTTTGGTACACTCTCAAACCTTGGCGTCAAGTTGACCATGTTGAATGTACTGTGTACTTTGCCTTGCCAAACACCCACAGCAGCATCGACTGCTGCAGCAATATCTACCAATGGGATCAACCCATCTGTATAGTTCTTGCTCATGTCATCAGTGTCAATAAAACTTGCGTCTAATGAAAAAGGCTTCTTGTACGGACGCATAAAAATAGCAATACCGTTGTGTACAGTTGCGCGGCCTTGAGATCTTGCCATGTGTAGTTTTCCCTATGTGCTCTAACCCAGTGGGTTATCCAAATTGGCCCTAGGCATCATTGCCCTCGCCATACTGCTGTTATAGCACATTAAAGATATGTGTCAACCGGTTTGTAATGGCATTGTTTGTGTAATTTGGCGGACACAGTGGGATTCGAACCCACGGTACCAATGAAGGTACGCTCGCTTTCCAAGCGAGTCCCATCAGCCTCTCGGGCACATGTCCTGGATAATTTGGCGGAGCGGGTGGGATTCGAACCCACGGAACCCTTTCGGGTTCGAACAGTTAGCAACCGTTTGCCTTAAGCCTCTCGGCCACCGCTCCGTTACAGTTAATTTAGCATCTTTTTAGAAAGTGTCAATTGAAAATACCAAAAATGCCACACATAAATATCCGAGGTTCTCTATCGGAGGAAAACATGAGATTCCATACCATACTAACCACTATATTTGCTATCATGATGCTGTCTGCAGTACCCGCATACGCACACACGCTGGGTATCTGCCACGGTCAATACGCACTGTGCGCAGGATCATCTACTACACCAACTGGCAAGACCATGAAGGTTGGCAACAAGACGTTTAAAGAAGGTGCAGCAGTGTGTCCGATCCTGGAAGGTGATGCTATCGCTGACTTGGATCTCATGGATGGCAGCTGTGACAGCGCACCAGGTAAGATTTGGAGCCTGTTTGGCGTACCACCTGTGACCAACTATCCGCAGGCACCGTCGTGGGCAGCAGCACCTGCACAGTTCCGTTCGTTTACAATTGGCGACACACCAGAGACTGGCATGAGCAACATGTGGAGTTATCCATGTGAGATACAAGCCGAACCTGTGAATGGTGCCAAGCTGGCTACGTGCTATGGTCCAATCATGGAAAGCCCGTGGACTCACGCACATGTCAAACAGGGACAGATTGGATTCACGCAGGCAGCACCCGGTGCTACCTATCCAGTTGGGGGCAATGCTCCTAACGAAGCTGCGATAACCAATGGCGATTGGGGTTCTCTACTCAAGCCTGTAGCACCCAAGTAAACAAACAAAAATGCCCTGTCTTGGACAGGGCATTTTAAAACAGTCAGTTTAAAGAAACCGTAAAACTATAGAGTTTATTACTTCAATGCAGCCTTAGCATACATGTTGATTTCCATGCCACAAGCAACTTCTGCAACTTTAGGTGTGTTCCAAGCCATCTGTAGTCTCCTTGTTGTTGGTAAATTGTTTACCGTAGTATAATATTTATAGACTGGTTAGGTGTTTTTGTCAACGCAATTACTTGTGATTGCCCTTACCATTGACAATGTAGTGCATTGGAAAAAACTATGCAACTGTGCGATGGTGCCCCCAGGTAGGATCGAACTAGCTATTCAGTCTTACCAAGACTGTGTTATAACATTTAACTATGGGGGCGCTCTATTAGCTTTGCATTTCCATTTCAACCGCTTCGCGCACCAGTGCTACTAGATCGTCAACTGTGCTGACCATGATCTTGGCAGTGGCCCATTCGTCGGCGGTATCACGGCCTTGGACTTCGATCATGAAGCCGTTGTCATAGCGATTGATTGTGAAATTTTCACCGACTTTGACCAGCTTGTCGCTGATGGTATTGATGGTTTTCTTAGGTGCTTTAATCGGGGGCATCATAGTTCTCCAATGTTGGTGTCCACGGGGTGACTCGAACACCCGACCCTCAGTTTAGGAAACTGACGCTCTATCCTGCTGAGCTACGTAGACGTATATCCATAGTATAATATTCACATGCACACATGTCAATCGCCAGACCAGTGCGAGTAAATACCGTATGGAAAAATTCAAAAAAATCTGGCCCTGGCTGCAGGCCGCTATACTAGTGGCCAATCTGCTGTTGGCAATATCCAACGCCATCACCACCTTTGACAATCACGCTATGCTGCGCGAAATAATGGCCAGATGATAGTTTGGTTGCGGGGGTAGGATTTGAACCTACGACCTCTTGGTTATGAGCCAAGCGAGCTACCAACTGCTCTACCCCGCAATAATCTATTTCTTCGAAAGATAGTCAATACGCTTAGTCATCCATCGAATCACATGTGCCCATTCTTCTGTGCGTTCAATTTCTGGAACGCACGAAAGATTTTTCATGCTTTGAGTGAGTCCTGATAGTTCAGCATAGTCGAGACTACTTTTCAAATCAACCTCACTTTTAACTGGTGCCCGCGGCCGGACTCGAACCGGCAAGCATATAGCGGCAGATTTTAAGTCTGCTGTGGTTACCAATTTCACCACGCGGGCTACAAACATTAGTATAACACTATATTTACTGCGAGCAACCAGTTATTTACAGTCTGGCTAGATATGAGAACAGGAGCAAAAAGCCCCTGTTTGCATCATACTTTTTGTTTGGTGTTATCTATGTCTTTTATCGACTGTGGTGTATGCGTTCCACAACGCAATGATAAGTTGCATCATGCTGTGATGCAGTCTCGTATGGTGATGTGCTTGGCTATGCTGTGGATGTCATAGCGACTGATGCCAATATCAACTAGTTCGCGGTCGGTCAGTGAGTCAAGCTCGCGCACGGTACGGTTCTGCTTTAACCAAACTTCAATCTTGCGTATCATCTTCATAATCATATCTGTTTCCTCTTGCTGTGTGTGAAGTTAACGCTAACGTCAACTCTACTATATATAGCATCTCGAGGTGCACAAATCAAATGCAGGTTGTGCATAGCTGCCTTGCACATGCTGCAACTGCACACAGCTGATACAAGCAGTTACAGCAAGCTCAGCGCATGTATGGTTCAAGCTGCTCATGCTACAGGTTCGGCTTTGGCAAGTTCCTTGCGGATCCAACGCATGAACAACATGGCACGATCAGTCGCACCAAAGGACGCATCACCAGTATCAGACACGGGTACTGTAAAGGTGAAACCGTTTTCACACTGGTAATACAGCTCGCCTTTGCGATAGTAGAGGAACTCAACCGTCCCTTTGATGCAGTCCTTGATATCCATGTTGCTTGCTCCATTGTGTATGTTGGCAGAAGGGGTGGGATTCGAACCCACGGTACCTTGCGGTACAACAGTTTTCAAGACTGTCGTCATCAGCCACTCGACCACCCTTCCGTGTAAGATAGAAATGGTCCCTCTACTTTTCAGTGGGGACCATTATATAATATAATAACTAAGTTTTATGAACGCTGAGATTACACGCTCTGCACCAGTGCCTCGGACATTATTGCCAGCCTTGCGAGCCGCTTTCTTCCGACATCCACCACATCCTCTTGCGAGTAACATGGTCCACTAGCAGTGTCGCCGTTTTTAGAGTCAGGCAGTAGACTCGTCGCTGAATGCTATTCCGCATCTTGCTCTCCGTTGACCTTGCGAGCCATTCACAGGCGCTAACCCGTTACGAAGCATCTAACACGAACCAACTCTGCCTTGCGAGCTTTGTTGGACTTGGTTCCCTTGCGAGCCAAGCATTTGACACCTTACACATTCAACCGAGGTAGACTTTGCATTTGTTATCAACAACAGGAGTTGAACCTGCTACCGATCGCGTGGAAAGCGATTGCTCTACCAATGAGCTATGTTATGCAACCTACTAAGACGTGCTACCTCCGCTGCTGAATGAAGTTTTGCTCCACCCAATACAACACGCCTCATACCTTTTGCCTTGCGGGCTACTCAGTCGTTCTTCAAGTTTCCGGGGCCTAACCCTTCTACTCTCGAACTGATGCTCTGCCTTTCTGCGCAAACAGTCAGACTCACATCTACCTGTTGGTCTTTGGCACTCGTCGTCTTGGCGTGCTACAGGCTTGAGCGCCAACTCAATTGCAGTCTCACACGATTGTGCTCCGACGCCGTCCTTTCGGACCTGTAACGACAACTTACTGCTTACCGCCCTCCTACGGACGGGAGTTGCTTTCGGTATTACCGAGTCAACTCTAACCCAGGCTTGCTTGGACGGACCATTGCTGGCGCTGCTATGTAGGCTTTGCAGCTTTGGACGTGTTACCACGCTTATCCTAGTGGGGCCAAGCCCCCAATGTCGTTAACGCTGTGTTCTAAACTTTCGTCTTCGTCTTCAGCGTCTATACAGTTAATATACAGCCTCGTTCTAAGAGGTCAACCACTATTTTCAATTTTTTTTGGCGCATCCTAAGAGATTCGAACTCCTAACCTCCGGCTTCGTAGGCCGGCGCTCTATCCAGTTGAGCTAAGGATGCAGTGTTGGTGCCCCAGGGGAGACTTGAACTCCCACAACCCTGATTTTGAGTCAGGTACGTATACCAATTCCGTCACTGGGGCGTGATATTTTGCATATATAACATGATATGTTACACAGAAAGATGTTATCGTGGCTCAGCCAATGTACACTGCACCAGCATTAGAATATCTAAGCAGTATCATCAAACCCACATGGCGTGTGTTTGAATATGGCAGCGGCAGCAGCACACGCTACTACAAAGCGCACTGTGCTCTGGTCAAAGCCATAGAGCACAGCAGCAGCTATGCCAATGACCCAGATGTCATCGTGTTGACTGAGAAAGATGCAGCAGTGTTGCTTGGTGCACACGCTGCCGACGCAGCATTTTTCAGCAGCAATTTTGATCTACCCGAGCATCCAAACAACGCAACCGAAACTGAATATCACGGTATGGATAACCATGCTTTTCGAGGCTATGCCAGCCAGATATTTGATCATGCACCCGGCTACTTTGATGTGGTTGTGGTAGACGGTATGGCTCGCAGCCTTTGTCTATACTATGCGGCTATGATGTGCAACCCGAATGGTTATATCATACTGGACAACAGCTGCCGTTGGCAGTACAACGATGTGCAAGAGCACATCATCAACCAAGGTTGGCAACGCAAGGACTTTTGGCAACCGTCGCACCCAGGATACTGCACCAGCTTCTTTAGCCGATCATACACCGAATCAGGTCTGCCAATACGCCGGTCCAACACAGTGGGCGACCTTTATCATGCAATTGGTTGGTAAGCACATGGAACATTTTTATCACGACATACCAGGATGGTTTGATTATGCAAGCATATACGAACGCATGGTACAGCTTGCACCCAACCATGGACATTTCGTAGAAGTTGGTAGCCATCAGGGCTGCAGCGCAGCCTTTATGGCGGTGGAGATAGCCAACAGTGGTAAGCAGATACGATTTGACTGCATTGACCCGTGGACCAGTGTGCAATTTTATTTAAACAGCCCAGAAGTATTTCATACCCATATGCAACCAGCAGTGGGATACTACAATGCTATACAAGCATCGAGTCCTGCAGTAGCAGAATCTTATCCTGACGCAAGCTTGGATTTTGTATATATCGACGCTGATCATCGCTATGCTGCAGTGTCAGCTGATATCAAAGCTTGGTTACCCAAGATAAAAACCGGCGGGTGGTTAGCAGGGCACGACTATCGTCCTGGTCACTGTGATGGAGTTGATAGGGCAGTTGCAGATCATCTACCGCAGTTTGATGTGATACCCAGCGAGCTAGTAGCTAGCTGGATACATCAAAAATTGTAGTAATGGTGCCCCCAGCAGGACTTGAACCCGCGACCCCCTGATTACAAATCAGGTGCTCTACCAACTGAGCTATAAGGGCATTCTAATATTATACTGCGTTGACTATGCAGTGTCAAGTGTATATGGTAGGCGATGACGGGATTGAACCGCCGACCTTCTCCGTGTAAAGGAGCTGCGCTACCGCTGCGCCAATCGCCCATAGTTTTGGTGGACCCTAGCGGACTCGAACCGCTCGCCTCCTGCGTGCAAAGCAGGCGCTCTCCCAGATGAGCTAAGAGCCCGTATTTTTTTTTAAATCAGTATACTATCGTCCATTTAGTACCGAACGACTTGTTCTCGGCCCGGTGCTTGAAGATCTTCTTAAACTCCGCCTTGCGCAGCTTTGTGATAGTCTTCTCGTCGTGGTCGAGACAAGCGCGATACAGTTTACTGACCAGTTTTCGCTGTTTCATGCTTGTCTCCTTTCTAATGTTAGTTATTAGATCTCGCTGTCTGCTGTCACAACGATGTCGCTGATACCCCAATACTGGCTGCTGGTATTGCAGAGGCTACCCCATGCACAGCTGCCATTCCACCAAGTACCGCCCGGGCCAGTTGGGCTATAACCTTGCCAAAAGCTGAGGTCCAACCAATAGCCATTAGCCATGCTTGCAGCCATATCGCTCATGTCCAGCGTGCCGCTGCCCTTTGCACCCGTGCCGTCAGCAGTGTCATATACCACAACACTGTTGCCATTTTGGCTATAGGTAACTGTCATGCCGGGTGTAACATAGTTGAACACTGCGGTCATCTGGAACGGTTTGGTCATATCAATCTTGCCAACCAAGCTGTGCGTGCCAGCTGCACTGTCATCTTGCATGTTGCTGTAGTTGAAGCAAGGGTTGTTAGCAGTGGCAGCATATGCATATTCATAGCGCTGTGGGGCGCTGCTGCCGCCATCACCTAGGTGCAGTGTGGTCTGTGTGATCTTGTTGCCGTTGGTTTCAACGAAGTCAATCTCTCGGCAGTTCCAGCTGTTGTTGTTACCACCAGCATCACAGTATGCATCACCAATTGGCTGCGTACTAGGACTGATTGGGTTCGATACCATGTAGAAGCTAGCATTCACGTAGTTCTGCGTGACCTTGCTGAGATCCACCGTAGCAGTGATCTGCGTGATGTTCTTGTAACCATGTGTGCTGACCACACGTCCCGCAGCACAGGTAGTCCCAGATCCAAACGTGACCGAGGTCCCAGATATCACTGGATTGGTGCCGCATTTGGCATAGTCTACTACAAAGCTAGGCGTAAACGTACTAGCTGTCTTAGGCGCCTGCAACAGCATAGGATGATTCCACCATGCTGCTGTTGCTATCAATGCTACTGCTGCAACCAGCACAATTAGTGCAGATAATTTCTTCATTTCAAATCCTTTATCTGGTCAATGGACCTTTGGAGCGGGTGACGGGGTTCGAACCCGTCTCTTTAGCTTGGAAGGCTAAGGCACAACCCCTATACCACACCCGCATAGTTTGTTTGCAGCCATACGCAGCTGCTGCAGTAATTATAACATCAAGTGCTATTCTTGCAATATACCAATCCAATGGTTCAAAATGATCGCCATATATTCTGCACTGATTCATATATTAACCCAGTGTACCCGTTGGCTCGCTGTGTGTCAGTAGACGATTTAGTAAAAATATCTAGATTGTGTAACAGTGTATCCTGCATCTCATATCGCATGTGCGCCAGTCGCTCCCTGGGCAACTGCGAGAGATCTTTCACTATGCCAACAATAGCACGCACACGTTGGTCTATATCTAGTTCGTCGTCGTAACTTTCGTCCCACCAGCGCCCAAACGTATGATACCCTCGATCACGTAGTGTAGACAGTTGGCCCGGCGAAGCTAGCATCAAGAATGGATGCCCATACGCTAATGGCCTATAGGTCTTCTCAGTTATGTGCATGCAGTCGCTTGCATATTCAGTCTCTGATACCAAGTTTAAGAAAGTCTGAGACCCGTGTGCCTGCGGGAAATCTAACGCCTGCGCAAAGCCGGTATCTAATTCCCACGGAGCAGTTTTGACCAGTTGTTGTACCTGTGGCACTAGATCTGATCTACCTATGCTACAGATCATGTTCTCTGCATTGTAACACTCGTATCCGTGCCAACTGACCAATCCTCGGTCAATTAAACCTGCAGCCATCAACTGTGCGACCAGCAATAGCCTGTGCGGTCGTACTATCCTGTTGTAGCATAAAAACAGATCTCGATTAGATTCTGGTTGCCAGTTGGTTATGTTGGCTTGCGGTTGTGCCCATAGTCGAGACACGTCTATGTAGTCAGCTGTGAATCGCAAATCGTTGCTGATGTCCCCTAACCGTAGATTGCCTTGCACGTACCAGACCATGTGTTTTTCTAAACCGGCGGCACGACACCACGAATCTAATATGAACGGATCCTGCGGATAACGACCTGTTACCCCACTTGACCCCTCCATGGTCATCAACAACACAATGCGAGCAAGTCCTGCACGCACATCGCTTAAGACTCGCGGATCAACATGATTAAATCCTTGATCAGCATGTCGCTCGAAATATTCCCTTTCGGCTAACATCACTGGGTAGATATAGCGCTGTCCGTGTGGGATGTTGCTGAGCAGCACCCAGGGTGCATGCGGATGGCCGTATAGTTGATCATTGCGTCGAACATTGCCATTTTCATCGAACCATGCTGTGCCATGCGTAGCAGGACCTTTAACTGCGTCAACTGACCCGCTGAGTATGGTGTTTGGCACCCACCAATCATATGCAGAGTCGTATGACTGAAATGCTAATGGTATGGTATCAAGCATCTATAGTCGGATACAATATTTTTTTTGCAAATATAAAAATGTAAAAGTATTTATACAGGTAAAATGGCGGTCCCTGTAGGATTCGAACCTACGACCTACGGTTTAATTTTGTCCTAGAAGATTTGCACTTCACTGGGCTTTGATACCCTTGGACCGAAGACCGTTGCTCTATCCACTGAGCTAAGGGACCATTGACTCTTGCATTTGTCATCGTTCTGTAGTAAATATATACAGCAGCAACAGTGCTGCGTCAACAACACACAGAGAGAGAAATACAAATGCAAGACTATTTCAAGTTTGACTACGCAAAGTTCGCACAAGACGTCGCAGAAAACATGAAGTCGCTAACAATGCCAGAAGTAAAGTTCAACAAGAACGGATATGAAATCCGCACACAGTTGCTGGATATTGCCAAAGACGTAGTGCAGTTTGAATACAAAACTAAAATTGGACAAATGGAGTTCAGTGCTCAGCACGATGTCAACAAGGGCCAAGTGGTTCACAGTGTAACCATGCCAGAGGTACCTGGTGTCGAAAAGGTGCTAGAAGTAGCTGAGAAGTTTAACGCTTTTATTAACACCAATGGTGTTAAAGACAAGCAAAAGTAAATGCAAAATTAATAGAGCCTACTCGATCGGGGGTCCCAGTGTAAAAGCTTGGGACCCCTTTTTATGAGCATATGCGGCTGAATATTTAGATGACCGGAGTGTATAAAGGCGACTAGGCCAGTACAGTGACATCCGGTCGTAATTGGCTCCCTGACTTGGGCTCGAACCAAGGACATTTTGATTAACAATCAAACGCTCTACCAACTGAGCTATCAGGAATAAACTACATGTCTCTAGTAATATATAGCACGATATTGCATCGTGTCAATAGATATATTGGTGCGACTGAGAAGATTCGAACTTCCACGACTTTCGTCACTAGCACCTCAAGCTAGCGTGTCTACCATTCCACCACAGTCGCAAATGATTAAACAGTCGGAGCCACTGGTGTGGGCGGCTGGACTCTTGGTTGTGCCCGCTGCGTTCTCTTGCGCACAGCAGTGGGCGTTTGGCTGAGATAGTTGGCAAACTTGCCGCCGCCTTGCGGCCTGGCAACACGCACGTTAGCCGCTATAGCAGCACCCTTGTTAAAGCTAGGGCTGTTTGAACTGGGTTGCCGCCCGCTGCGATCCAAACTCCATTTGTAACCCGCCTTGTGACCACTACAGTCCTTGGTGCAAGTGCTGCCCATGAACTCTAGTTCATCAAGCTCGGCTTCAGTGAGGAATAGATCTATCAAGCGCATCTGTTATTTAACAATATTTTGGTAGCCCCAACGGGAGTTGAACCCGTCTCTACAGATTGAAAGTCTGGTATCCTAGCCGATAGACGATGGGGCCAATATTTGGTAGGCATGGCAGGGATCAAACCTGCGACCTCTTGCGTGTCGAGCAAGCGCTCTATCATTGAGCTACATGCCTGTGGTTTTCATGGTAAGTATCATACCATGGAGCTAATAGAAAAGATACAACGTTACTGGGACGCACAGCCCTGCAACATTCGGCACAGTGATCAACCAGTTGGCACTGCTGAGTACTATCGCGAAGCCAATGCTCGCAGATATTTTGTAGAACCTCACATCAGAGACTTTGCCAGTTTCCACCAATGGCAGGGACAGCGTGTGCTTGAGATAGGCTGTGGTATAGGAGCCGATGCTGAGGAGTTTGCACGCTATGGTGCCGAATACGTTGGCATTGATCTCAGCGAACAGAGTCTAGCAGTGGCACGCGATCGCTTTAGTGTGTTCAATTTACCAGGAGAGTTTTACCAACGCGATGCCAGTGCATCTCTCAGTGATCTCGGGCTGTTTGATATGGTCTACAGCTGCGGTGTGATACATCATCATCCAGATGATCGCAGCATAGTTAAGAATGCACACACAGTTCTGCGTGATCACGGCGAGCTGCGATTCATGGTGTATGCTGCAAACAGCTGGAAGCATGCTATGATACGCAAAGGACTTGATCAGTATGAAGCACAGGATGCTTGCCCCTATGCTAAGACCTACACGCACAACGATATAGATGATCTAATAGACGGCTTGTTTACGGTTGGCCGCATACGGCAAGATCACTGTTTCATGTATAATGTAGATGCATACCGTGCCGGCCGGTACGAACTAGAACCATGGTTTGAACACATGCCCGAGGACATGCGTGCTGCAGTGCGAGAGTATCTTGGATGGCACTTATTAGTTAAAGCTATTAAGATTTGATACTGCCTGATTGTTGAGCAGTACGCAAGTAAGCTGTTAACAGTTCGCCGTAGTGCGCATGCGCATCTGCCCCAAAATGATAATCTCGGTTCTTTGTGTAACCGCAGCTGAGTAGATATTCGTAAAAATTACCTTGCGGCGCGTCGGCACAGAAAAACTCTTTACTGAGACTGTACCATAACTCGGCATTTGTATTTCTGTAATATTCCACAGGCATAAACGAGTTAACGAACATGAACTCAACATTGTTGGATCTTAGATATGCAGACATCATAAGCATGTCATTCAGCAAGCGTGTGATGTAAAACACATCATCGTTGAGTTCCAAGAATGACATAAAATGCGTCTTAACTGCATCCGGTATTTGGCTCCACAACTGGTCTATGCCCCACATAGTGGGTCGCATGTCCCAGGTCTTGCCTAGACTGCTGACTTCTAGCCTATCTGGCCCTGTCCATGCTATCATCACAAACAGATTGTGTGTATCGCGTGTGCGCTTGTAGTCTTCAACAAATGCAAGCGTGGTGCGCACTATCCTGCCATTGCTACCGCCAGATTTGGCTTCGTTTGCATATTCCCAACCTAATCTATCAGCAACTACTCCTGCAAACGATTTGTCTGGGCTGTCCTCAGAATACTGATCTATGTCAGCACCTCTGGTATGGCTGCAACCGTTGGCGTATAATAACATGCGTGTGACTCCTGACTTGATTATATAGATTATATATCAGCTATCGCATACCATTCTATTGTAATAATGGCGACCTGTACGGGGATCGAACCCGTGCTCTCTTGCGTGACAGGCAAGCGTCTTAAACCACTCGACTAACAGGCCGTATTTGTTTGGTGTCGGCGGCTGGGCTTGAACCAGCGACGCGCGGATTATGATTCCGCTGCTCTACCAACTGAGCTACGCCGACACAATATTGTAGGTAGGGGCACCGTCATGCATCGCAGCACGCTGCCGTGTTGCTCCCCTACCCTGCCATACACACCGCAGAATGTATGGCACTATCTCGTGATTGTTTAGAAGCTTGCAGCTAGCCCGCGATAGCCTGCTGCAGTGGGATGCACGCCGTCGTGCGACAAGGGCCAGGCGCGGGTATCTGCTACTGCGTCACCGCGTTCGCGAGCGATGGTAAGCATCACGTTACGTGCTTCGAGGTTGCGTGCAGGCAAGATCCACAGCACAGCACCCCGGATCTCATCGCGCAGCACTGTCAGCACGGGATACGTTTGGCTGTTGTCAAAGTCATTGCTGCCCAAGCTGATCACAGTGGTCTTTGCAGGTGTCACTGCGTAGAAGAAATACAAGCCGTTGACATAGTCCAAGCTGTTGATGCCCACCTTGGCTTCGACTGTGCATTCTGGACGTTGCTGTGCAATGCCAACTGCAATGCTGTCGCCCATGATCAAACATTCAAGCATAGTACGTTCTCCGTGTGTTGTTACAGTGCCATTATTAGCATGGTTTTGCAGCAGCGTCAAGACATATCTTGCAGGCTGCTGCAAGCGTATTTCTATAGTTTGGTGGAGTATAACGGGATCGAACCGTTGACCTATTGCTTGCAAAGCAATCGCTCTCCCAGCTGAGCTAATACCCCTGAATTATTGACAGAGTAAAGAAAGTGTAAACATCAAGACGAGCAATATGCATGTAGCGTGGGATACAGACCTACTTGTGCAAACAAACAATCCACAACGTGCAGAACGCTTTATATCTCTGGTCATCAATGTGCAAGCATGATGCTTTAATAAAACCAGAACACAATAGCATGGAGGATCCCGGAAGATTCCTTGAACCGTTGTTTTTCTTCTTGACTTACTCGTTTCCTTACTCTGGGTAGTTTACGGGTACTCTGAGAGTCTAACCCGCTTAACTACCAAACTTTATAGGATGTCTGCTTTCTCTAGGAAAAGCGCAGTGCCTTCCTCTAGTTCAATTTCTGTTTGAACGTTTAGTTCAAGCAGTTCATCCTGCAACTTTTGCTTTTGGCGCTTGCCCTCAGCAGCGTCACGGCGGAATGTTTCTACTTCTGCTTCCGAAAAAATAGAAGTAGTCACGTCTCTGCGACTATAAGAGTATGCATCCTCTTTGGCGTCTGCTTGCTTTTTAAGCTGCCCGGTAAGCACCACAAGTGCTGTTTGAACGCCTTTGCCCGCAAGCATAGTGTTATGACCGATCTGCTTTTCAAGATGAGCCACCTCTGCTAGCATGTCATTAATGCCAGCAGCAGCGTTAGCATTGGCTACCTTTTGGCGAATTTCATACAGCGACAACATCAGCTTGTTGCGTGTGGCAGCATGTGTCCAGAAGCGATCATGCACTGCTTGGATTTGATCCTTGACCTCTACAAACTCGTTGAGAGTGACAGTGGTGTTAAGATCAAGCGATTTGATCATTTCGTTGATGCTGTGTTGAACAGCGTTTGCTTTGCGTAGTGTTAGTTTCATTTCATCTTCCTTCTACATGTGTATGGTGCCCAGGGACGGTCTCGAACCGCCGACACCCATGTTTGGTGGAAGGTCCAGGGATCGAACCTGATTCTTTGGTTCTTCAAACCAGCGCTATTACCAAACTAGCTCACCTTCCAATAATTTATTATACTGTTCTTTTTCAAGTATCAGTATATTCTTATCAGGATGTTGTTTTATGACACAATCCATCTTTCTTCTATCGTCGCCCCACCATCTACCTTTAATTTCTATATACAAGTCTTTACTAGGTATATAGAAGTCAGGTGTATAACTTCTAGTCTTGCCGTCTTTTACATACTTCCACGGCTTACATCTGTCCCATTGAATACTGTGCTTATTACAGTGTTTAGCAAAGTTTAACTCCCAGGTACCTTGAACTTTTTTACCGTTTATTTCAAACCATTTGCTCTTGCCGCCTGGATTATTTTCAGACATTCTTTTAGATTGACGGTCTCTTGCCTCTTGACCCATTACTGTCGGCGTATTGTGTTTAAAATACAATAACCCCGCGTCTGATATTGTACGAGTTTTTAAATCGCCTCTTTTTTTAGCATTGGCTATTGCGTTCTGCGTAACACCGTATTTTTTCTCTAAATTACGATAGCTTAATCCATTATCATAATCTTGTTGTAGTTCAGTCCAGTTATAGTGCTTCTTGTGTGACATAGTGTTCTCCTATGTCATTATTTATCATTTTAACACATTCTACTGCTCTACCAACTGAGCTACCTGGGCAATGTGGTTGGCTCTACCCTTACAGGCGATTTAACTTGCTCCACTGGGACTTAGCCACTTGGCCTCAAGCAAGTACCGTGATATCTTGCGACTTACGGAGTTGTCCTCCTGCGCTAGTTTTCTTTGGTGCTGCTAGAGAGACTTGAACTCCCGACCCCCTGATTACTAATCAGGTGCTCTACCAACTGAGCTATAGCAGCATATACTGGAGCGGGCGAAGGGATTCGAACCCTCGACATTAATTTAGAGGAAGTCCCCTTGCCGCTCGTCCGTTTCCTTTATTACGCCCGCTAAATGTGTCACTTTGACTGTGACAGTTTGGACAAATAAGTCTTAAATTATTAGGACTATCGTCGCCGGCATTGCCATCAATATGATCAACTTGTAATGTTATAGGCTGACCGTTCCAATCGCTTATACCGCAGCATTCGCATTTATATCCTCTGTCCTCAGATAACCAAATACGAAGTCTACCTCTATCGTAACGCTTTACAACAACTGATAACCACTGTGCCTTGTGTTGTTCTGTCATATGAGCAGCACTACATTTGTTGTTACAGTATTTGTTGGCATATTGTACGCCACGATATTTGTTTTCTTTGCCACAATAGGCACAGTTATATATACGCATGGTAGACTCCTATATAGTCATATATATTTATCTACCGTTGTTACAAATTGGAGCGGGTAACGAGAATCGAACTCGTGCGTTCACCTTGGCAAGGTGACAGGCTACCTCTACATCATACCCGCAAGCCGCTCTACCCCTGAGCTACGCCCGCATTCTTTAATTCTCTATCAAACTCATCACGCTCAATCCATTTAAGTGTGAGCTGCATACTTCGAAAAGTAGTGTAGGATCCCATGTAGTGTTTAGTTCTGTTCTTAATTATTTGATAGCAGTCATCAGGCTTACGATAAGCTACAATGTCCGCTTCTGCTCGACCTTCGAAGGGAGCAGCATCATAGATCTCTTTTGAACTGTAGATTAGAACCTTAACCATGATATATCCTTTTATCGCTTAGAAGATACACTGCTCAACCTCGACTCAATCCTCTATGGTCATTGGATTGCGATAAGCCTAGTTGTATTGCCGTAACCACGCGGCGTCAGTGCATCATCAAAACAATGTCATTACTTAGAAGATACACTGGTAGGATTTGCACCTACAATCGTTATTGTCTCGCTTTTTACGGCAACGGCTTTACTGGTTAGCCCACAGTGTATCATCAAAACAATGGTATTACTTAGAAGATACACTACCATATCGGTGGTTGCTACATTTATTAAGGTTACCCGATCCATCTATAAACTGTTGGTATACTCAACAATTCAAACTTACATTAACCTTTGTAGATTGCTTATACATTTCGAACTGTATAACCATACCAGTGTATCATCAAAGTAATCGTGCCCACCGTTGACTTTTGGATGCTTAACGTCACTTTAGACCTACCACGGTGGGAACAGCAGGCGGACGAACAACTGGAACAGTTTATCTCGAGAACCACTGAACTCAGTCAATTTCATTACTTAGAAGATACACTCATTTCCTAGCTTTCGGTGGTAGTGCCCTACTTCTTGGGATAGCCCCTGCGTCCAGTTGCTAGGTATCCAGTTAACCGTCGAGTGTATCATCAAAACAATGGTGGATCGACTGGGACTCGAACCCAGGTTGACACGGATTAAAAGTCCATCGCTATACCAACTCAGCTACCGATCCATTCTTCAACGCCATCTTGTCATTGCGGCGTTGAACCTTTTTGCTTTTCCCATGAGCACCAGCAACTTTGAAGTGCATGTGCGCTACGTAGGGATTACGAGCTTTGGGAAGCTCTTTCTGTTTCCGTTTCATTCAAGTGCTCCACATATCTTTTCATCTGTGCTCTTGCTTCTTCAAGGTAGTTGGAAGCACCACCAACACCACCAGTCTCGTCAAACCAAACAAACACGTTTTCGCCGTATTGGTAAATGTCTGACTCAATTTTAATCGGATAAACTGCCATCTGCACTTCTCTGTGTTGCTTGTTTCTGTGTCTTCTTACTGTATTACTAGCATGGATATCCTATGGTGTCAACCGTTTAGAACCTACAATACCCATAATTTCTAACTAGGAGCAACACTGTTATGGGATTCGAACCCATGTCTCGCCCCTTCACGGGGCACGTCCTATCCTCTAGACGAAACAGTCTACTACACCAAAGTTCGGCAAAACTTGTGGTATGTAGTCTCCCAGTTAAGGTGATTGCCGCCACCTATTTGAATTTCGAGAGCAGTTTTACAACGTTTATTTCTACTCAGGTTGGTAGCCAGTTTAACGACCTGTCAGGGACAGCTTTAGCTAAGGTCGACGTCACCATCTTGGCTAACTTCTTATCTAGAATCAGTTAGCGGATCAGAGGATGGATCAATTCTAATTCCCGGGCCATCTCACAATTGGGACTTTTACCCCTGCATCTAAGCTATGACTCAGACCGTGTTTCCCGATACGCCGAGTAGCCCTGTGGCGTATGCAGTGTTCTCTCTACACAGAATGTCGACCTCCTGCATAGTGAATAATTTGGCTGGGGGTGGAGGACTCGAACCTCCGTATGGCGGTACCAAAAACCGCTGCCTTACCAACTTGGCTAACCCCCAAAACTCTGTTTACAACCACAATCTACGAGGACTCGAACCTCCCCACCTTGTTCTAAAACTACCACACAGATACGGCACTTGTACTTCGTGCTATCTTACTGCGCTTCGCCCAAGGTATATGTCACCCTTACACCTTTAGATTGTGTGTGTAAACAGATTCTGCTTTCAGCTACACATTGAGGAATCGAACCTCATCCAAGCATTTGCTGCCTACTCCACCATTGGCGTCTCGGACTTCTTGGCGCTACCATTACGCTAGATGTGTATGTGAAAACAGAATTTAAACTGTGTTTGCATCGACATACTGTTACTCTATCGTCAGCAGTGGGTCGCTACAGTGATTAGTTGCAGCATCCCCGCCTATTGTCGTAAGCGTTTAACCCTGTTGTTTCACATAAGAATCACCAAATGCTACTTAACAGTGCTACTACCCAGTATGTCTGTGTAAACACAGTACAATTCTGTTTACAGCAGGGCAACCACGGAATTGAACCGTGCTTACGACTGACGGGTCGCTTATGTTAGCCGTCACTAACATAATACAGGACCATCATTGCCCTTGTGTAAACAGAATTTAAACTGATATGCAGTGCTCTCCCGGGATTCGAACCCTTCGATCAGCATCAGATCTACACCACCCGTCCTAGCTAGCAGGGAAGGAGGAGTTACATATCAGTTTAAATTCTGCTTTCAGCTGTTATGTGCGCTCGTTAGCCAGCTGAGCTACTCGAGGATTTCCTCCTCCAAGGATGGACTCGAACCATCGACCTCACATAACAGTTGAAAATAGATTCTGTTTTCAGCTACACTTGCATAGAGTCGAACTATCTTGACAGGCAGAGTTTTGAACCGCCTCTCGTCGCCGGTAAAGTGTATGTGAAAACAGAATCATCTGTTTCCAGTCCGTCATCGCTTGCGCTAGGACACTTTCTAGTTAGCTTTAAAGATCTTG
>Ga0209596_1000493_pt1 | contig 36293 bp, 33 predicted proteins | sample M_130807_MF_Meta_FD_187314 | JGI IMG/M metagenome (GOLD analysis project Ga0209596, IMG submission 187314) | Freshwater microbial communities from Lake Montjoie, Canada to study carbon cycling - M_130807_MF_MetaG (SPAdes) (version 2) | ecosystem: Environmental > Aquatic > Freshwater > Lake... | reverse complement strand
CATTTAACAAATAGCTACTCTCACCGCTTCGATAGAGACGCCTGGTTATCTCGACGTCTACTAAATCGATAGGTATTGAACCGCCACTATTATCGAGCGCGATAACAACTTCTGCCATGCTCGCACGGGGCTTATTGTCACTACCATTGTAGATTAAGTCTTCAGCTTTATCTGTGCGAAGCGATTTATTCTTCTGCTCACCAAAAACCCAGCGTACTGCATCGGCAATGTTACTCTTGCCCGATCCGTTTGGTCCGACAATCGCAACAATACCGTCGCCAAAATCAATCTTCGTTCGCTTAGCAAAAGATTTAAACCCCGAAAGCTCAATACTGCGCAGTGTAGCAACCCTAGATTTCATATCCTTATTGTACTTTGGCTAGGCAAACATAAGCAACAATCAAATTGAAGTTATGATGTCATTGAATATCTGTCCTCGCGATTTATAATCGGAAAACATTCCCCAGCTAGCGCAAGCAGGGCTAAATAGCACTATGTCTCCTCGTATGGCAGATTTCACACCGGCACCAATAATAGCCTTAAAATCATCTCCTGCAATATATTCAACATTGTTTATTCCCTTGCTCACTAGTAAGTCATGGATACGACTACCGGTTTTGTCATAGGTAATTATTTTTCTGATTTTTCGGGTCTTTAAAGTATCAGCCAGCGAGTCAAAATTGGCTTGCTTATCGAATCCCCCTAAGAATAATACAATTGGCTGGTCGAAGCTTTGGATAGCAGCAATAGCCGAGAGAGGGTTAGTCGAAAACGAATCGTTGAAGTAGCTAACCCCGGCCTTATCTAAAACGTGCTCTATATGATAGGACAAGCCAGCAAAAGTTTCGATTACTTTTTTGATTGCACTAATATTTTGAGTGTACGGCCAGACAGCACAAATAGCAGCGCAGATATTTTGCAGATTATGTACACCAGGAAGTTTAACTGCCTCAATATCAATTATGCTATTACCAAAGGCGATTATTTTTCCATCTCGAACAAAGACGTCTCCGTCGTCTCCGTAGGCATACCTTGTGCTGGCTGGAGATAGCTCGGATAAACTTTTTGAGATAGGGTTTTGGTTATAATAAACAGCTATATCACTGTTGGTTTGGTATTTAAAAATATTACCCTTGGCTGTCTGGTACTCTGCTAAGTCGGCATGCCAATCTAGATGATCTTCTGTAACTAATAGGCAGACTGCCACGTGAGGGCTAGATTGGATATCATACAACTGAAAACTAGACATTTCATAAACCACCACGTCGCTAGGCTCGATGTTTGGCAGCTCATCTAGAGCTGGTGCTCCAATATTACCCAAAAGGTGAGTACGTCGACCTGACTCAATTAGTATACGCTCAATTAGCGTAGCAGTAGTGCCTTTGCCTTTGGTGCCAGTAACTCCAATGATTTCAGCTGGGCAGGCTTTCATGAATTCAGCAGTAGGTGTTGTAGCCGGAGTGCTAATATTGGTGCTATCAATCCGCAGCCCAGGGCTTCTAACTAGTAGGTCGTAGCCATAGCTATCTAGGTCTGCAAAGGCATCGTCGCCAACTACAGACTGAGCATCGCCTGGCAGCTGTTTTTGGCTGTCATTATCGTGGATAGTGATAACATTATCGGTTGTGTTGTAATAACGATAAGCCGATTCGCCCTCTTTACCGAAGCCTAATATTGCAATTTTCATAGGCTTTATTATACCTCGTTTGGGCTGCTTAGATATACTACGCTATGTATTTTTTGAGAGCATTTTGGGCGGCAGATTGCTGAGCAGTTTGCTTGCTATTGCCCTTGCCCTTGCCCCACATTTTTTTGTCCAGATAAACAGCTACTTCAAATATCTTGTCGTGATCAGGGCCAGATTCTGATACAACCTCGTAGTGCGGAGTTACTCCCTGTTTTTCTTGGGCTATCTCCTGGAAATGGCTTTTGGCATCAATGTGCAGTCCAGCCTCTAATATTCTCTCGAGCTTTGAATTGATTTTTGTACTAATAAACTTTGCAGCTACGTCATAACCTCTATCGATATAGATTGCGCCTATAATGGCCTCCACCATATTAGCTAAAAGTGCCATTCGAGTTCTTCCGCCGCTCTTTGCCTCGCCTCGGCTCATCAGCAAGAACCTTCCAATATCCAGTTCCTCGGCTAGTTCTGCAAGACTCTCAGTCTTAACTAATGCAGCCCTCCAGCTAGTTAGTTCGCCCTCGGGCTTTGTCGGATATTGGGTGTATAAAAAATCCGTCACAACTAGCTCCAAAACAGCATCACCTAAAAATTCTAGTCGTTCATTGTGCTGTTTTACTGTAGAACGATGTTCATTAAGATAACTGCGGTGAGTACAGGCAGTTTTAATAAGATCTTCACTTTCAAAAGTGACACCTATGATTTTTTCAACTTCTTCTCTATTGAATACCATATGCTTTTTTTACGCGCTTAGCGCCCTCCTCTAATAATACTTTGGTTGCCTTATATTCGATAGCCCTAAGGCCAGCCTGTTCATCAAACCAGCTTACATCTACGATTCCTTCAGATTTTTCTGGCATCAATACTTCTTTGAGATCAGTCGATTCGATTAAAAATACAAAGGTAGTCATGAATATTAGTTTGCCTTCCATGCGATAAAAGAAATGCAACTTATCGAGTTTGTCGATTATTTTTATATTGACCAACCCTGTTTCTTCGCCTATTTCACGGATTGCAGTTTGCTCAAGTGTTTCACCACTTTCGACATGGCCCTTGGGAATACTCCAGCGCCCCTTAACATCTTGCAAAAGCAAAAACTCTAGCTTTGAATCTTTGATACGAAAAATAACTCCTCCGGCAGTGTACTCTCGTACAGCTTTGGATTTTGATTGGCTATTTTTTGGCTGATTCTTTTGAGTCTTGGTCGGCTTCTGGGGCTTGACCTGCTCGTTTGTCTTCTTTTGGATCATATAATTCACTCTGTCTAAATATTGTACCTAAAACTCCGTTAACAAATTTGCTTGAATTGTCGCCTCCAAACTCCTTGGCAAGCTCAACGGCTTCGTTGATTGCAACTTTGGGTGGTACATCTTGCTTAATTATCAGCTCATAAATGCTCATTCGCAGTATGGCTTTGTCTATCTTGGCAATTTGCTCAATAGGCCACTCTGGGGCAGAGGGGACTATGATAGCATCGATTTTTGTTTCATTTTTTAATGTTCCCTTGACGAGATCTGCTACAAAATCGGCTTCATCGATAGCATCTTTATATACTTCTAGATTTCGCTTCAGGACTTCGTCAATATCGGTTGTGAGCTCTTCGAGCTCCAAACTATTACGAAAATCGTACTCGTACAAACTTTGTAAAGCTATAATCCTACAAAGATGTCGATTTGATGCCATTTTAGCTCTTTCTGGTTCGTGCTAGTCCGAGGCTAGCTGCTTTATGTAATCGTCTTGGGACTGCTTGACCGCTGCTTTTTTCAACTACCAACGATACTGCCTTAAGGCTGTCGTGGTTGCGTCTTTGTCCGCGTGTAGATGAAGTTCGGCGTTTCTTAGGTACTGCCATTTTTCTCTCCTTTAGTTAGAGAAGATATATGCAAACAATGTTATTGCGAAGTGCGTTACAAAAAAATATTTTGATTTATTAAACTAGTAAGCCAATTAGTGCTACTAATTTTGATTGCACTAGGGCATATCTTCGGGGGTAATCATACCAAGAAATCGGTAAAATAGCAAGCTTTAGCGGGTCACGAAGTTGACTAATTTGCCTGGAACGACGATAACCTTAATAACCTCTATGGTTTTTAGCGAATCAGCCATTAGGTTGCGTGCAAGCCTTTCGAGCCCATCCTTAGAAAACGCATCTTCGGTACTGATGACAAATTTGCTACGTAGCTTGCCATTGATCTGGACAATTATTGTCGCAGCATTGTCCTTTATTAGCTCCGGATCGTACTCTGGCCAGGATTGCAGGTGCACGCTTGTAGAATTGCCTAGCACCTCCCACAGCTCTTCTGCTAGGTACGGGGCGAACGGTGCTAGCAACTCAACAAGCGTAGCTATGGTTGTGCGCCATTGATCCCGAGATATATCTGCTTTTGCTTGTGCTTTTGTGGCATAATTTACAAATTCCATTAGCGAAGAAATAGCTGTATTAAATTTTGATGCCTGGACGTCTTCGGTGACTTTTTTGATCAGCTTATGTAGTTTAGACTGAAGATCAGCCTCGCTGGCTGAGTCATGCTGGGACTCGCTATAGGCAGATGTACAAAGGTCCCATATTTTATTAATAAATCGGTGCGAGCCTTCAAAGCGCTTCGGATCCCAAGGCCCACCTTCATCGTAGGGGCCCATGAACATCAGGTATACTCGGACAGCATCAGCGCCATACTTATCGACATAATCATCGGGGTCAATAACATTACCCTTAGACTTACTCATCTTATTGCCATCAGGCCCTAGAATCATGCCCTGATTAATTAGCTTGGTGAAAGGTTCGTTGAAGTCGAGGTGGCCAGTAGAGTGAAGGAACTTGGTTATAAACCTCGCATACAACAAGTGCAATACAGCATGTTCGGCACCACCAATATACTGATCGACTGGCAACCACTGCTTAACTGCCACAGGATCAAAAGGGCCGTCTTGATATTCTGGGTTGGGGTAGCGCAAAAAATACCAGCTACTATCGACAAAGGTATCCATTGTATCGGTTTCGCGTTGGGCCTGACTGCCACATTCAGGGCAATCGACATTTATAAAATCTGGGTCATCTAGCAGCGGGCTTCGGCCGTCTTTGCCGAACTTTTGTTTTAGGGGTAGAAGCACTGGTAAATCTTTTTCTGGTACAAGCACAATGCCGCAATTATTGCAGTGAATAATCGGAATTGGAGTGCCCCAATAGCGCTGCCGCGATATCAGCCAATCGCGCAAACGGTACTGTGTTTGGCGCGATCCCAAAGCGTTGGCCTCTAGCCAAGCTATTATTTCACTTTTGGCCTTATTGCTCTCTAGGCCAGTGAAGTCTCCCGAATTGACCAGCTTGCCCGTTAGATTGTGAGATTTATCTTGCACGTTAGGTCCGTCGATGACTTGGATAATTTCGAGGCCAAATTTGCGGGCAAATTCAAAATCGCGCTCATCATGGGCCGGTACTGCCATAATGGCCCCCGTGCCGTAGCCCATCAGGACATAATCACTAACCCAAATAGGAACATTGACTTTGGTGGCTGGATTGACGGCATAAGAGCCCGTGAAGACACCGGTTTTTTCGGCCGACTCCATTCTATCAATATCTGTCTTAGAGCCAGCTTGCTTAATGTAGGCTTGGATGGCAGCGCGATTATCATCGGAGGTCAGCTCGCCGACCAAGGGGTGTTCGGGTGCAACAACCATAAATGTTGCGCCAAATATAGTGTCGGGTCGGGTGGTGTAGACTTCAAGCGATGCATCACTACCATCGATAGCAAAGGCTATTTTTGCCCCTTCACTCTTGCCTATCCAATTGCGCTGCATATCTTTGATTCTATCGGGCCAGTCTAGGCTATCGAGATCCGCTAGCAGCGGCTCGATGTAGTCAGTGATCTTAAAATACCACTGCTTGAGGTTTTTGCGTTCGACTTCAGTTCCACATCTATCGCACTTGCCGTTAATGACCTGCTCGTTAGCCAAAACGGTTTTGTCGCTGGGGCACCAATTGACCAGGCCATCTTTTTGATAAGCCTTGCCTTCGTGAAGTAGCTTCAAAAAAAGCCACTGCGTCCATTTGTAGTATTCTGGCTTGCTAGTATTAATCATCCTATCCCAGTCGTACATAGTGCCAATTTTTTTGAGCTGGTCGCTCATTATGCTGGTATTGTGATCGGTCCATTCGTCGGCCATTAGCCCGCGTGCGATAGCGGCATTTTCGGCTGGTAGGCCAAAGGCATCGAAGCCAATCGGCTGCAGCACATCTTTACCATGCATCTTGCTGTATCTAGCTAAAGTATCGGCTGGTCCAAAATTATACCAGTGACCAATGTGTAGATTTCCAGATGGGTAAGGAAACATTACTAAATTGTACGACTTGTTGGTGGGTGTAGAGGGGGTTTTATAAAGACCGGACTCTTGCCATATTTTGCGCCACTTGGCCTCATTGGTTACTGGATTGTATTTTTTCATGTGATTTAAATATATTATACCTTATTTTGATAATTATAATCGAGACTTACCCCAGGGAGACAATAGCCTCCCTGGGGCTAACTTAGCAAGTAGCCAGTAAAAAATAACTGCAAGCTTAACAATATGGTATTTTTCCGTCTGGGAATTTTTCATAATCCCAGCGCTGGGCAACTCTCTGCGCCCTTCCTATTGCGCTTTCAGCCTGAGGATAAATTTCCTCTTGGCTCAGCTGGTCATCACCATCACTGACTGAGGTGCTATCTGTTATTGGTTTGGGCTGATGTGACGTATTCATGGACGTCTCCTTTTGTGGTGCGGTACCGACCTACTACATTTTATAAGCCGGTGAAGAACAACAAAAAAACCGCCTCTAGGATGAGACGGTTGGGGGTAATTATAGCTTTAGCTTAGAGCAACAAAAAACCAACCGTCTTGGGCAGCAGCAATAGGTTGAGTTTATTTTGTAACATAAGCTAATTGTAGCACAGCTGACTGATGTTTGGTCAATATAGGTCTTTGACTATACTTTAGTAAGCCACTGTTTGAAATCTTGTATTTCGCCACGCTGGGCTTTTTTGTAAGCCTCAAATAACCGCAAGCTTACTGGACCAATCTTGCCGTTCCCGACCGGACGTTTGTCGATGGATAATATTGGCGTAATATGTGCCGAACTACCACACATAAAAGCTTCATCGGCGATATATAGCTCTGTTCTGTCTATAGTGCGCTGGCTATTAACAATCCCAAGATAGTCGGCTAATTTTATGATAGTAGCGCGCGTGATTCCCTCTAATATATCGGTAGTCGTATCTGGGGTTATTAACTTGCCTTCGCGCACTATGAACAGGTTTGCTGCAGTCCCCTCGCTGACATGTCCGCTAGCATCCAAGGCAATAGCTTCGTGGTAGCCATTTCTTAATGCTTCATTTTTCATAATACTAGCATTGACGTATTGCCCATTTACTTTAGCCCTAGATGGAATCATGTTATCAGCTGCTCTAGTCCAGCTCGATACGCAGACATCAATACCGGTGCGAGGATATATTTCACCCATCGGGTATACGTAGGCACTTATGGAATTTTTCAGGCCATGAATTCTAGGCCCGGCGATCAGTGCATCGATAAAAACAGTTATTCGTACCAGGGCATCTTCTTGAACACTATTTTTACGAAGAAGCTGTGTGGCTATTTTATTAAACTCTTCAAAGCTGCATGACTTAGAAAAATCATCAAAGTCCATAATCTTAGCAGAATTACATAGTCTTCTGTAGTGATCTTCGAGCCTAAATATGTTGAGCTGTTTATTTTTGTTATCCCATATAGCATTAAAAACAGTATAAATACTTAGCCCATATAATACTGAGGAGCTAGCAATACTTAGATTGGCCTCTCTAAAATCGACCCAGTCTCCACGCAGATAAGCTTTGGTATTGGTATAGTCCAACTTGGGCATAGTGCTATCTTAGGCTCCCCTCAATTATCAGCTCCAGAAGTTCTGGGAATTCGATACCGACTGCTTCGGCCTGCCTGGGGAATAGGCTAGTATTTGTCATTCCCGGCAGCGTATTGAGCTCCAAGAAATATACCTCTCCATCTTTTACTAGAAAGTCTGTTCTGGAATATTGTTTACAGCCATGGGCAGTATGAACTGCAACTGCTTGGCTTTTAATTTTATCTTCTAGGGCTTGGGGTATATTAGCAGGAGTTACCCTAGTGGTATCGCTAGTTTTATACTTCGAATCAAAATCAAAAAGTTTATCGCCATCTACAACCATCTCGGTTATTTCTAGAGCCCGTACGATACCATCGATTTCAATCACCCCACAAGTAAATTCTTGGCCCTTGATAAAGGGCTGTACTGCAATATGTTTTGAAAACTTCAGGGCACTTTCGATATTAGTGCGCAAATCAGACTCCTCCTGATTCAGAAATACCCCAATGCTTGATCCTCCATCGGCTGGTTTTACGACGAGCGGCAACCCAAGCTTTAGTGCGGATTTCATAATTTCCTCGCTATTTTGTGCCCAATCTTTATCCTCGAAATCTAAAGTATCAATTGTTTTGAGCCCATGGCTTCTCACGACAGATTGGCTTACTATTTTGTTCATAGCACTAGCCGAGGCCTTGCTTCCGGAGCCAGTAAATCTAATGTTGGCATCCTCTAGGATTTTTTGCAGGGTGCCGTCTTCACCAAAGGCGCCGTGCAAGCCATTAAATACCAGCCCGGGCTTCATAGCAATAAGTTGTTTTATTCCTTCATCCAAACCGAGCGTAGGCTTGGTGTCTTCGAAGTTTTTTCCAAAGCCCCACTTATTGCTAGGAGATATTAGGGCTAAAGTAACATCAAATTTTTTGACATCCAAGTATTTGAGAATATTTTTGGAGCTTGCTATGGATATCTCATGTTCTGAGGAAGGCCCACCAGCTACTAATGCGATTTTGAGTTTTGCCATTATAGCCCAAAGGCCTTTCGTTTTTTTCGCTTCCAGTCCTGACTCTGTCGAACCAGGACATCTTTAGGATTTAGGCTTGGATCAAGTAGTATGCGGGTAGCCTCTTCAGTAAAAATACCGTTTTGAGAGCCCTTAACCAGAACCAGGTCTTTCTTGCCAATAATTCTTTTTAAGAAATGCCCTGCTTCATAGGGGGTCTTAAATATTTTAATATCATCTGGGCTCATACCCGCGTCCTTTGCACCACTTACAGTGTGAACCTCCGCATTCTTACCTATCGTGACTAACATATCGGCTTTTTTAGCGGCATACTTACCTACCATGTAGTGTTCGGAGTCTGAGGCATCACCAAGCTCAACCATGCTGCCGAGAACTGCAATTCGTTTGCCAGCAGGAATTTCTGCCAAAGCATCTAGTGCCGAACAAACTGCCTTAGGGCTAGCATTATAGCTATCATCAATAATCCTACTGCCATTAACACCCGCCAAAAGCTTCATGCGGCCGTTAACACCTTCGATCCGAGACAGGCCCTTGGCAATCTTACTGCCAGGCATACCCATTTTACTGGCAACCGACGCCGCGGCCAGTAGGCTACCGAGGTTGTGCTTTCCGATCATTTTGGTTGTTATTTCAAATTTGCCATCAGGCAAGCTCAGTTCAGCTTCTAAATACCCTTTAAGGTTCCTGGATAAACTCCCAAACCTAAAGTCACCATTTTTAAGACCAAAGCCCGTGGCTTTCTTGGTTTTTGAGCCTAGAGCTGCTAGTTCGGGCTGGTCAGCGTTATAAATTATATTACTAGCGCCGCTAGCTATCTTCCAGTTATCATGAATTATTTTATCCATACTTATTGTCCGCTCCAGATGAACTGGTGCAACAGCCGTGATAACCGAATATTTAGGCTTTATGAATTCCAATAATTTCAACATATCTTCGAGCTCATCATCAGCCATTTCTAAAACTACTGTATCGTAGGGGTAATTTTTGCTCATTGAGTTTATTTTTTGAAATATTCTGTGCCATCCTGTAGGGTCCCAAAGTGGGGTTGGTACCTTCAGCCCGAAAAAACTGAGAGGCAATCCGATATCAGTATTGTAGCTGTCTTCACTAAATCTTACTTGGTGCTCTGTACTGAGTAGTTTGCCGATTGCAACCTTGGTGCTGGTCTTGCCGACACTACCAGTAACTATAACAATTTCAAGTTTATGGGATTTTAATAAATTCTGGATTTTCTTAGCGAGCCGAGAGGCAATTAGTTTTTTCGGTATTTTTCTCATAGTTCAGATATTCTAACACAAAAGCGCTATTTTTTACGCTTTTTTCTAGCCTTGGTGGTCTTTTGTTTTTTAGATTTTAGGGTCGTTTTTTTACGATGCCAAGCAGGCCCGTATTTGTCAGGTGGCAAGTAGGCTCTAACCACACCAAATAGCACAAAGGCTGCAGCCACATAATTGAGCTGCCGAACTTCAGACCAGACTGCAAAAGCCAGAATAAACATTGCGATACCCATCGGTATGCCTGCCAAACCAATAACATAGTCTATATTGCGACCAACCAGAGGAAAAAAATGGTCGTCGGGGTCGGCCTTATGTTTACCCGAAGTAACTTCGTAGCCAAACCAGAATAAAAATACTCCGAGTCCAAGTAGTACTAGTGCGATTATGCCTGTCATGCTTATTATTATAGCAAATAATTAGATTATTTATTAGAAATAAAAAAAATCCTACTTACCCTCCGCGCCTCGTACACCGCTAGCAGATATCTGCAGCAATAATTATATGATGTAATTGTTTTTAAATTAATCTCATTAGCTACTACTTTTGCCGACCTCCACCGACATCGAGCACCAAGAAAGCAACAGACTAGCGGACTAATATGCATTTAAGGATTGTTCGAAGACCTGAAGCGTTAGCAATCAGGTCAAGCTTATTCTTAAATCAGATTGCCTGGTAGTCTGGGGCGCTTATTGGAGTGAGCCACAGTCGGTTATTTTTGCTCCACTTTTGATACCAAAAGTGGTAATTAATAAAAGACAATAAATTAAAATAGCAGTGCTAGCTTGGCAAAAGCATATCGGCTGGCGGGCTGACGCCCTTTTCCCTGCGGTGCTCGGTAAACATTCAAGTGAACTTGATATTTACGCTGCGCTCCTCGTACACCGAACCTTCGGTTCTCACGATTATTATCTACATTATAAAACCCCCTGTACAGGGGGCTTTATAATGGTGGAGCATATCGGGTTCGAACCGATGACCTCATCCATGCCATGGATGCGCGCTACCAACTGCGCCAATGCCCCTTAAAATAAATCGGTCATTCAGAACCATCGTATTATACAATTTTAACCTGTAAAAATCAATTACAGAACCTTGAATATCATATTTATGGCAGATGAAAATAATATCAATATAAGAGTTCCGAGCATAAAGCCAATAAAAAATCCGAAGCCAAGTCTAAAGCCGTCTTTAAAGGTGTAATGAACCGATTTTTGGACATCTGAATCAATAAGCTCTCTTCGAAAAAACTGATCGGCTTTTTTTTCTCTTTTATCGTGTTCCATGCTTACATTATAAACTATTTTTTAGCCATAACCACTACATGCTTAGGACTTCGTTTGACAATCTTGTAGTTGCCGAAGTCGGCCTTCATTTGTCTCGCGACCCAGGGCTTGATACGAGCCTCTACCACCAGCACCAGTAGGCCTTCTGTATTTAGATATTCGTAGCTAGTTGCAATCATGTTTTCGACAACCTCACGCCCTCGATGGGTTGGTGGGTTAGAAACAATCATATCGTAATGGTGGCTCTTGGGAACTTCATCAAAGCCATGACTAGTTAGTACCTGCAAGTTATATAGCTCGTTGGTCTTGCTGTTTTGCTGAGCCATTTTTACAGCAGCGATATCGCTATCGAGGGCTGTAATTTTGGATTGAGGTTTTTGGGTAGCCAGCCAAAGAGCAATTGCTCCCCAACCACAGCCCCAATCCAAAGCAGTAGTATACTCAAACTTATTGAGACAACTAAGCAATAATTCAGTGCCAATATCTAGCCCCTTAGGAGAGAATAAGTCGGGCTGAGTGTCGAACTTGACACTAACAGACGAAACTCTAAAGCTATTCATCAAAAATCAATTTCCTTATCGGCAATTTTAATTTTAGACTCACCAGCTTTGGCACCAAGCCGAACTATTTGTCGCATAATTCCCTTGCGGCCCAAGATATGGCGCAATCTTTGCACTGCCTGGTATTGGTCGGTGTTGGTTCGTCTAGCAAATCCTTCAATTTCAGTTCCTGTAACCTCGTAGGTATTGCCTCGCTTTTTGACATCCCACATCGACGAATCGTCAAGTCGTATAATTGGCATTTCTTCTGGCTTTTGCTCGGCAGGCTGGGATTTAATGATTTGCAGCTGCTTTTGAGTGGCCCGAAGCAAATCAACCAATCCCATATTAGCTACTGCCGATATGGTATGGATGTTTTTCTTGGCGACCTTAGAGGCCTTAGCTAGGGCTTGCAGTTTGGCTGGTATGTCTTGCTTGGGAACGCTCTCGATTTTGGATAAGACAATTATCTGAGGCCGCGAACTGAGGTCCACCTTGTAGCTTTTGAGCTCAGCCTGAATAGTTGTGTAGTCTTTAGCGATATCTTCAGATGTTGCATCGATGATATGCAGTAGCAGCTTAGTCCGCTCTACATGACGCAAAAAATCGTCACCTAATCCCTTGCCGGTGCTTGCCCCCTCAATTAGGCCTGGGATATCGGCGGCCAAAAAAGTACCTTCGTCGATATCGACCACACCCAGATTTGGCTCTAATGTTGTAAAAGGATAATTCGCAATCTTTGGTTTGGCATTAGAAATTACTGAAAGCAAGGTTGATTTGCCAGCATTAGGTAGCCCGACCAAGCCCACATCGGCTACTAGTTTGAGCTCAAAAGTAACTTCCTTGGCTTCACCTTTTTCTCCCAGCTCAGCCATCTTTGGTGATCGCCTAACAGAGCTAATAAAGTGGGCGTTACCAAAGCCGGCCCTTCCACCGTGTGCAATAATAGCTTCATCACCTTCTTTTTCCAGATCCGCCAAGACCTCGTCGTCTTGCATAATAACTGTACCTGGCGGCACTGGCAGTTCTATATCGGCCCCACCCTTGCCGCGCTTGTTGTTGCTATCACCGTTTGTACCATCTTCGGCATCCCACATTTTGCTGGCACGGTAGCGCGAGAGTGTATTGGTATTATGGTCGGCAATTATTATTACGCTACCGCCATGACCACCGTCGCCGCCGTCTGGGCCACCCTTGGCATTGCCTCGAGTACGCAAAAAACTGACGACACCATCGCCACCTTTACCTGCCTTAATTTTTACTTTGACTACATCTGCAAACATAGCTTGACATTATACCATATTAGTTTGATAACTACCATAACTCAAAACCCCCTCTGGATGAGGGGGTTTACTGCTTAATAGATATACAGGAACCGGCCGGCGGCTTCGGTTCGGTAGTGCAAGACTCCAGGACGGCCAGCGTAGTTCATTTCTGAAATAGTGACGGTGCCGTCGCCATTAACAGACTCTACATACACAACATGGTTATTGCGCTCCCAACCAATGGCGCCAGCTCGTGGTACGCTACCAGTAGCATAGCCAGCATACTGAGCGTTATAGTACCAGCTTATGGCGTTACCCCAGTTGTTAGGCACAGGTCTTTTACTTGCTACATACCAAGTACACTGACCCCAATAGTAGCTGTTGCCATTACCACTAAATCTTGAGTTAGAATAAAATCCTGTTACGCTCGAGCTAGTAGCAACCCTATTGACATAGCTAGGTGCTGGAGCAGGTTTAACTCCGTCAGGAATAACCAGCTGCATACCAGCTTCGGGGGCCTTACCTTCAAGGCCATTGAAGCTTTCAATTAGCGAAGCATTACTTTGGTATCTGTCTGCCAAAGCCAAAATATCGTCTCCTGCTTGAGCGGTGTAGAGGACTCCATTAACGGGCAATATAGCTAGGCTAGCATCTGGTTTAATACTATTTTCATCACTAATATTGTTGGCCCACTTGATGGTGTCGGTAGTAATACCAAACTTAGCCGATAACGAAGAGAGCGTATCGCCCTGTTTAACCTTATAGCTTATTATTGATCGGCTTGGTGAGCCTGCTGCAACAACAGAGGACTTGTTGGTTAAAAAGTCATCGCCTGAGGTAGATAATGAACTCATATTCGTTAGATCTCGGGCTTTTTTAGAAACATCCTCGGCAATTACGCTCTGAGTGCTCGTAGCAAGGATAGCTCCTGTAGTAATCATTGAGGTCTGGTCTTTAGTCGATCCGGATCCTCTAACGCTAAGGGCTTCGCTGGCGTTAATTCGGCCAATTCCGGCAATTCCGATAATAGCCAAGATAGCCACTGCGTGTACCGCGTAGCGATTAAATTTGAAGTTTAGTTTATTCGAAGCAATACTCTGCGACTTGTCGCTAGAGGTTTTTGTGTCTTGAGTTTTAGGTGAAGCCGAAGCTTCGTCACTGTTTGTTTTGGAAAAGTTTTGTTGCCCAACGCCAACGAAGTTTTCGGGGCGCACTTGTAAGGGAAACCCTATTACTTTTCTACTAATAAACCTCTCCTCTGTGCCGATTAGTCATAACTATCGTATATGGCACAATTTAAGACTGCGACTTATCTGTCTCCCGTCATTACCAGGCTCGAAACGAGGCTAATGGCTAGCATTACCGGTGTGTTGGTGCCAAATGGCGTGGTCAAACACAGTAATGACGGGACCGGAGTTTTCGACCGAAAATATCTCCTTACTAATCTGATAAGTAGTAACGCAGGTAAATCTAAAAACAAACTCTCACTAGTGGTCTCTACTCTTTGGAATGGTAGGACACGGATACAGTGCTTATCCTTTAAATTTACGTGGGTTTAGTCTACCAAGAGGAGCACGCTCTGTCAAGTAGCATATTATGGCTCTGTAAAAGCAAAAAATGCCTAATCTAGGTACTTTCTGATATTTGCCTCGTGTTCCTGGAGAGTTCGGGCCAATCTGACAACACCATTCTTATCAGCGATAAAGAACAAATAGTCTGTCTCAGCCGGGTTTAGGGTGGCCAAAATGGCATCAAGGCCAGGATTACAGATGGGGCCAAGCGGTAATCCGGCAACTTTATAGGTGTTGTATGGCGAGTCGACACTTAAATCAGATGGCAATGTTTGGCTCTTTCCAGTGGCGTAATTGACAGTTACATCACTCTCGAGCTTCATTCCTAACTTCAGGCGGTTATAAAAGACACTAGCGACTAACTTGCGGTCTTCAGTTGTGTTGGCCTCTTTTTCAACTATAGAAGCTAGGGTTATAAGATCATTTAGCTTGCTAGAGTTCTGGTATTCAGCTGGTAGCTTGGGTATTACTACTGAGCCAAAGCTATCAAGCATAGAATTTATCTGATCTGCTGCAGAGGTATTGACCACGATGCTATAGGTAGCTGGGTACAAATACCCCTCTAGGCTGTTTGGATTGCTACGATAGCTCAAAAAAGCCTGCTTGAAGCTGCTGGGTGGCTCTGAGCCATTAATAAAGTCCTGAGCTGTTCCAAAGCCTGCTCTAGCCCATTTTTGTCCCATTTCAGCAATTGTCAGACCTTCCTGAAAGACTACTTTTTTGTTGGCGATTTCAGCTTTGCCAATAGTATCGGCAATCTTAGATAGGCTCATCGATGGACTAAAGAGATAAACTCCAGGCTTCAGCTTGCCTCTTGATGGCCCTAATTTTGCATATAATATAAATAAATTTTTATCTGATATTAGGCCTTTTTTGGACAAATCTGAGGCGATTTTGTCGATACCACTACCCTGCTCAACAACAAAAACTATTTGAGCTTTGTTGTTAGGATCTTTGGCCGAATTAACCGCCACCAAAACCCAACTAACCAGGCAAATTATTGCAAATAAAGCCATAGCAATTGCTATTAGGATAATAACTTGCAGCTTACTTTTGGGCTTCTTGGATGTAATGCTCGAGGATGATACAGGCGGCGTATTGGTCAATAACATCTCTTCTGTTGGAGCTGAGGTTTTTAGGGATTCTTTCTTCGGCATGTTCGGTTGTGAGGGCTTCATCTTGTAATTCAATCTTATTATTGTAACTGCCTGCGAGCTTTACGGCAAACTGCTCGGCTTCAATGGTTTGTGCGGTACTATCACCCTCGAGATTTCGTGGCCGACCTACCACGATAAGGTCGGGCTCGTGCAAATTTATTAGCCCTTCGATTTGTGGCCACAAAGATGCATCATTTTTCAAAGTTATAAGAGGCTCAGCCGATGATTGGTCGGAAGGTTTAATTGCAATCCCAATACGGGCTTCGCCATAGTCAAAAGCTAGTATTTTTTTTTCATAATCTTCAGGTCTGATATCCATAATTAATTTGTGGTGACTTTTATATCAATTATTATTCTACCAGACATCACAGGCATATTTGGGAGCAAATCTGGATTCACCTCGACTTGCGAGCCTGTGATCTGGTCACCCGATTGTTTGACGATATCAGAGACATCTTTTTTAGCCTTTCCTGCGACTTGCTTAGCGATAGTCTTCTTATCTATGGGGTCTCCATAGTAAGCCGAGGTCTTCACGTTGAGCTGGAGTTTCTCAGCACTAAATTGTTTAACAGTGGTGTAAGCCCCATTTTGAGATCCATTGTCGTAAACCTCTTTATTGCCCTTGAGGTCGCTTTGTATCTGGCCATCAAAAAGTTTATTAACATCGGCTATTTTAGCCGCAAAGCCGGTGTACTTGATTCTTGAAGTTACACTAACCTTATCGGCTTCGGCATCTTGAGCAACAGAGGTTTTGAATTCTACAAAGTCTGCCTGGATTGTCGATTTGAAAAGTTGTAGCTCACTGCCGGCCTTTTTAGCCAGCTCGTCGGCAGCCGATTTGGACTGCTCTTCGGCTTGTTTTTTGGCGATTGTGATATCTTCAGCTGATAGTACGGTGATAGTTTTGGTGGTACCACCGCTAGTTTGGCCAGTAGCCTTGTAGAGCGAGGAGAAGCCAGTCAGTACAAAGTTAGATGCACCGAGATTATAGCTTTCTCCTGGAGCTGTGGCAGTTATCTGAACATCAATAGCGCTCGAACAATTGACCACACCACCGCCAGCACTACCTGCAGGGATACTCACTGCTTGGGCAGTAACAAAAGACTTGCCCCCGGATGTTAATCCACTTCCAGATGGTAAATTATGGGTACTAACATCATCACAGTTTTTTAAGGCAATTGTGCCCGTAGCTTTAGTGCCGACTTCTTTTTTGCCTGTGGCTGTGATTTCAAACGACGAATCTTTGGTAATTTCGAGTTTTTGAGCGGCTAAGGTCTGGGCGTTGATATCTGATGACGACGAGGCCGCATCAAGAATAAAATTAAAATTAAGGCTGGTTTTTTTGGCATTTACCAATAGTGTAACTTTGCCTGTTGGCAAGAAGGTCAGCGCCAATATGGCCACCAATACCACGCCAAATACGCTCGCTCCTATCCAGATGCGCTTATTGAGTTTGCCGTAATTTGGAACTTTTTTATCTTTTTTAGATTTTGAAATGACGGAAGACTGCGACTTTTCAATCTCAGTCTCGACTTCGTCTTCCCCTTCAAGATCAATGTGTTTCGATTGAAAACCCTGATCTGTGGGCCTATCGTTCTTCTCGTCTTTGGACTTAGCTTCTTTATTGGGATCAATCAAGATGTTTTCAGCACCTCTACTTGCTGGCTGCTCAATATCTGGAACATGAGCCATGGCCTTGACGCTCGAGGCCACTGCGATTCCGGCGGCGCCAGCTAGGTTTTTGGTGATTTTATCATTAGTTACCAAGACTAGATCTTTCTTGGAGTCTTTGGCGGATTTTTTTAGGAGCTTAACATTGACAGAACTTTGCAGCAGTCCTGACCTTGAAGGCACTACAATACGAACTTCGGTATCGGTAGACTTTTTTAGTTTCTCGATAGCTTCAGTTATTTCGGTATCAGCATCCAGGTAAAGCACTCCTGGGTCATTGCTGTTGCTGGGTTCGTTTGGCATATCTGTTATTATACCTCAAGAAGTTTAAGATTAGTAATAGTCATCGATAAATTAACATACATTTCGGTAATTTTGTGACAAATAAAACACCCCCTAAATTTCAGGGGGTGTGGTGGGTGCTAATTTAGCACCAAGTGCTATTGGCTTAAGGCGAATTGCCTCGAGGTCGAGCTGGTGGCCCTTGAGGCTCAGGTAGGCCATTGGGAGTGCCAGCACTAGTAGGCCGGTGGCAAGCGAAAAGCCGGCCGTGACCCATGGCACACCGAAACCCAAGAACCCAACTCCAGATTGCAAGGCAAATTTGGCCTTGCCCCAGATGTTCGAGCCAGCTGGCTCGGCCGATTGGCGATGCCGACATTCTTTATCGACAACCAGGGCAATTATTACCAGTCGCACTTCAAAATAGATTGCCGGTAGTAAAAATATGGCAAAAGCCACGACAGTTTCTTGGGGTACTGTTTGCCATGCCCCAACGACCAAGCATACAACCATTGAAAGATAAAAAAACTTATCGGCCAATGGGTCAATCGCTTTGCCATAGCGACTGGTGGTCATTAGCCCTCTTGCTAATGCTCCATCGATACCGTCGCTTAAAAGTACTAGTAGCATTACAGTTAGCCCAATGTAGAGCGATTTTATATCGCGCTGGGTGTAGGCCGGATAAACCATAATCACAACCACGACTACAGATATTGGTAGCCGTATGGTGCTAATTATGTTGGCGAGATTTCGAACCCACCGCTTATGGCGTCTGGGCCAGAGTGCCAATACTAGCGGCCGAACACTCCACTCAAAAACTCGACGCGACGAGTCGTTGATAGTGCTAATTGCATTTCTTGGTGAATAGCTAAGCGGGCATCATTGCTCCTGGTCGGTTTTTTGGCGGATATTGATACTTGAAGGTGCTACCCAGAGACTAGCATAATAATTTTTATTTGTCATTAGCTCTGGTACAAGTGCCTACATAAGCGTTACAATATAGGGGATGAAATTGAAACTACCTAAATTAAAAAAGTCCGAAGGGCCGCAGTATATTGTATCGCTCGATATTGGTACAGAGTTTGTGAAGGCTCTAATCGGTGAGGTCGTCAACAAGACCTCTGAGAAGACCGGCAAAACAATTCAGTATGTAAAAATCATTGGTACTGGCAAAAAACGACAGCGACTTTCTGATATGGCCAATGGCGCCGTGACCGACATTGCTGGGGTGGTCGATAATTGCGATGCCGCCCTGCGCAAGGCCGAGCAAGAAGCCGGTGTGGTGGCCAAAGAAGCCATACTGGGAATAGCTGGTGAGCTAGTTAAGGGCGGGACTTCGAGCGTTAGCTACCGGCGGACCAAACCCGAGGTACGAATTGATATGGCTGAGTTACAAGATATTATTGGAAGAATCCAAAAACAAGCACTCGATACCGTGCGAAAGCAGTTGCGCTGGGAAACCGGAAGTGACGAAATGGAGGTCAAGCTTGTTAACGCAGCTGTGGTCGATGTCAAAATAGATGGCTACCGAGTTACTAACCCAATCGGCTTTCAAGGAAAAGATGTAACTATCCAAGTGTTTAACGCTTTTGCACCGATGGTGCACCTAGGCGCACTCCAAACTATTGCTTCTGATTTAGATCTAAACTGTATCAATATTGCCGCAGAGCCTTTTGCTGTAGCCAAGAGTGTTGGCGCCGACGACAGCACTGAATTCTCGGCAATCTTTATTGATATCGGCGGTGGTACTAGCGATATTGCTGTTGTAAATAATGGTGGCGTACAAGGTACTCAAATGTTTGCCATCGGTGGCCGGAGCTTTACAAAACGAATCGCTTCAACACTCGGCGTTAGTTTTGATGAAGCCGAAGCTATCAAGCTCAAGTACTCGGCTGACGACCTTGATGAGAAACGCCACAAAGCTGTCGCTGAGGCCCTAAAAAGTGATATCGAAGTGTGGCTTTCAGGCATCGAGCTAGGCTTGGCAGAATTCGACCAGCTCGATCACCTGCCACCTCGCATTTTACTTTGTGGCGGCGGCAGTGCCTTGCCAGAAATCAAAAAAGCCCTGACGAGTGGAGATTGGTATAAGTCTTCGGCTTTTGCCCGCAAACCAACCATCGATTTTGTTAGGCCCGAAGATGTTAATCGAGTACGCGATAGTACCGGAAAGCTCAATAGCCCCCAAGACATTACCCCGATGGGGTTGGCTAATTTGGGCCTAGATATTATTGGCTCTCAGACTTTAGGCGAGAACATCTTGCAACGATTGAGCCGGACTCTATCGGTTTAAGTACTACTCGACAACTGCTTTTATTCGGCGTACTCCAGCCGAGCTAGATTCTTCTTTTACTATTTTGAACTTACCAATTAGGCCAGTGTGCTTTACATGTGGGCCACCACATATTTCTTTAGAATAATAATCACCGTCGGGATTGCCAACAGTATAGACCTTGACGGTATCTGGGTATTTTTCACCAAAAGCCCCGAGTGCTCCGACACCAAAGGCGTCGTCTTTGCTCATTTCTTTATACGCCACCGGCATATCTTTTTGGATAACTTCATTAACAATTGTCTCAACCTTTGCAATTTGCTCTGGTGTCATTTTGTCGCCATGCGAAAAGTCAAAACGCAGCCGTTCGTTGGTGATGTTGCTACCACGCTGTACGACGTGGTCGCCCAGTACGTTGCGCAAGGCCTTGTACATCAAGTGAGTAGCAGTGTGATACTTGGTAGTAGCCTCAGAGTGCTCAGCCAGCCCGCCCTTAAACTGCCCAGCAGTGGCGGTGCGGCTACGATCTTTTTGCTGGAGCATTAATTTATCAAAATCTTTCTTCCAGCCGACTTGGATTTTGACCCCTTCTTTTTCGGCCTCTTCAATGCTTAGCTCGGCTGGGAAACCATAGGTATCAAAGAGTGTAAAAACTAGCTTGCCGGTTAGTTCAGTGCGTTGGCCTGTTGGCACGGGTGGACGCTTGCTAAAGTCTAGCTCGCTAGTGCGTTTGGTAAATTCGTGTATGCCACGCTCGAGAGTTTTTCTAAACAAGTTCTCTTCAGTTCTTAAAACCTCAATGATGAGTTGATTGTTAGTTTGGAGCTCTGGGTAAGTCTGTTTGTACTCGTCAATCACAACTTGGGCAACTTCAGTAGTTAGGTTGCTTTCAATGCCTAGCTCGTAGCCGCGGCGGATAGCGCGTCTTAAAAGCCGACGCATTACATAGCCCTGTGCCGTATTGCTAGGAACGACACCATCGACTGCCATAAATACGGCACTGCGCAAGTGGTCGGCAATAACACGTTTAGCGACAACATGGTCCTCATACTTTTTGCCGGTCAGATCTTGAAGCTTTTGAATGATGTTCCAGAGTACGTCGATTTTGAACATATCGGCGCTATCGATGCTAGCTGCTGCGATACGCTCTAGCCCTCCACCAAAGTCGATGTTTTTTTGATCGAGTTCTTTAAAGCTGCCGTCTGGTTGCTTCTGGTACTGCATAAAAACTGAATTACCAATTTCCATATACCGTCCGCAGTCGCAATTGGGGTGGCAATGCAAACCAAAGCTTGGGTCGTGCTCAATATAATCGAACTCATAAAAAACCTCGCTGTCTGGTCCGCCTGGTTCGCCAGCTGGCATATTAGATGGCACGCCAGCCCTGCTCCACCAATTCTTTTTAGAATCATAATAAAATATGCGCCCGTCTTGCATACCATTTTTGTAGCCATCCTCTTCGCTACCAATATCGACTACCTTGGCGTCGATACCCTTGGCCTTAAAAAGTCGCTTCCATATTTCAGCGGCCTCATCGTCTTTTTCGATGCCGGCATCTTTATCGCCAATAAATGCAGTTACAAAAAGTTTTTTTGGATCGAGGCCTACTTCGCTCGTGAGGAATTCAAAAAACCAGTTTAGTTGTTCGTTTTTAAAATAGTCGCCAAGGCTCCAATTGCCAAGCATCTCAAAAAAAGTAGTGTGGCGGTTATCGCCAACATCGTCGATATCTTCAGCTCTAAAGCAAGTCTGGCTATCGACAATACGAACACCCTCGGGGTGAGTTTCGCCAAGCAAAAATTGTAGCATTGGCTGCATACCGCTGCCTGTAAAAAGCGTGGTTGGGTCTTCTTGGGGAACAATCGAAGCGCTAGGAATTATGGCGTGTTGATTATTTTTGAAGTAATTCAAATATTTTTTACGAACTTCATGAGTCTTCATAGAGTCTATTTTAGCAAATTTTCAGGTTGTGGGCTATGCTATTTATATTTTTTCGGCTTTTTCGAAGGCCTTTACAAAAGAAGCCTTCTGGGTCGTTTGCAAATCGATGGTGGCTTGGTTGGTGGAGCAATTGGCCTGTGGTGGCGCGTAGCCTAGCACAAAACCGCTCAAGGCTTTTTGCTGAGTAGGGCCGGCTTCGGTGACATCGGCGAATTTGCTTATGGCTCCGAGCGGTAAAGTTCCGAGGCTACAATACTTGCCTGGGTCGCCCTTATCGACAGCCCATGCCTTGCTCTGCAATGATCCGGTCGAAAAGAAGGTCGTGGTGCCATTTACAAAATACTGCAAATCTTTAATGTCGTCGCTTAGCGGCAATTTGTAGCCGAGCTCCTTAACCTCAAGATAGTTAGTGGTAGCTGCTTTGACAACAATCTTGGCAGCGGCACTAGCTGCATCTTCGAGTGCTTTTTTGCCATCCTGAAGTGTCGCAACCTGCGCTTTTAGATCGTCGATTTGCTTGTTGTAATCTCTCATTTTAAGGAAGCTATAGATACCGGCACCGACTATAGCCAGGGCCAATATAATACTAATAATTATCCAAACTTTTTTTGATTTGTCTTTCTTGGGTAATTGAATGTTGTGTTCGGCTTCGCTGTGGTGCATGGCTGCTTTGACATCTTCGTCTTTGGGCATGATTTACTCCTTTTAACTATTATTTAATTGCCTAAATTGTAGCATAAGAACAATAGACTATACAGCCTTGATTCAAGTGATACTTTGGCTGCGGCGGCTAATAAAATAGCAAGTGGATGCTATTTGTAGTTGCCAGTTATGCCAATATAAATGAGCTTCCATGTTTCACTAACCGAAATAAATAGCGGGAACCCACGGCGCCACCATTGCGATTTGCTCCAGCGATCGTCGAAAGCCGATACGCCTAGTAGCTGGTAATCTTTACCCAACACCGACTCGAAGGTTTGGTTTGCTCGACGCTGGTGATACGGGCTGGTGACTAAGATTATTTTACTAGCGGCGAGCGATTGCAGTATTGCTTTAGAGTTGACGGCGTTTTCATAAGTATTTTGGCTTTTTTCGTCGATATAAATATTGCTGGCTGGTACTCCGCTGGCCAGAGCTTGGTCGCGCATCGCAAAAGCATTGCTGGGGCCGTCGTCGAGAGAGGCACCAGAAAATATTATTTTCGGTGCATAGCCCTGCTTATAGAGGTCAATCCCCTTCTCGGCGCGGCTGGTGGTTTGGCCACCACTAACAACCACAATGACATCAGCTTTATCGACATTATCTTGCGGACTCAAATAAAAACCGACCCCTACTAATAATGCAAAACCGACCAGTAGGGTAGTTAAAATAATTGCCAATGTCCATCCTAAAAACTTTTTCATCTGTGCTTATAATTATACCAGAAAGAGTAGCCGTCGATGGCGGACGGCTTTGACCCAAGGCCGACTATTCTATTACAAAGTGGCCATCATGGTCGGTATCGATTGATATATTCCAATAAGGGCCTTTGTAGACCATAATCATTTCGTCTATAACTTTCCCAAACATGTCCACGAACTGCTTAGCCTGATAGCTATCGAGCTCAACTGGCTCGTCGGCAGTATATTCGGGTTGGCTGATGGGCTCTCCAGTAGGCAGATTCACAACCCCGTGAACTGGGTGTGGCGTGGCGTGATCAATTATCTCCTCGACGGCCGTCTCTACGTCGCGCTCGATACGCCCCATCGAATTGATTCTATAGGTCATGGCGGATTCTACTAGTGGCGAATGGTCTAGCAGTTGGTCCTCACTACGCGCTGTGTTCTCGAAGCGCAGAACAATACCATTATCGGTATCAATAAAAGTATCGCCCGACGAATCAAAATAATCATGGCTTGTTTCATCATCGCCCGTTTTGGTCCAGGGGCTAGTGAGGTCTAGGGTTTTAGATAATATTGCCTCTACTTGCTTCGTTTCGAAATTTCGAAATGCTTCATCGGAACGTTCTTTTGGGATATTCATATCCTTAGCGCGTTCTTCCAAAAAATGGCTGCGGGCGTTGGCTAGCTTTAATAGTTGGTCAGCAAAACGGTCTGCCTGTTCGACCTGTCTGGCTATTTCAACCTGTCTGGCCATTTCAGCTTGTTTGGCTATTTCAGCTTGTTCTGAGTGATTTGGGTTTGGCTCGTTTGGGGTTGGTTCGGTATTCATAAATACTATTTTAGCTCAAAAAGCGCTTTTGCGTTAGCAGCGGTTGAGTTTATGAGCTCAGAATACTGCTCGCCCCGCAACTCAGCCAAAAACTCGCCAGTGTATTTTATAAAGCTTGGCTCGTTACGCTTGCCACGCATTGGGGCTGGGCTCAAATAAGGGCAGTCTGTCTCGAGTAGTAACCGGTCGGTCGGAATAATCTTGGAGGCCTCAAGCTGGGCTTGGTCTTTGGTAAAAGTCATAATGCCGTTTAGGCCAAAGTAGAGTTCGCAACTTAAGGCTTGCTCGACTTCTTTGGTGGTGCCAGTAAAGCTATGAATAACGCCGCGCACTTTGGGGTAGTTTTTGAGTATCGCAAAAAAATCTTGCCAGGCGTCCCGAACATGAAACACCACTGGCAGCTCGAGCTCTTGGGCTAGCTGCAGCTGAAACTCTAGTGCATCGTGTTGCTGGGCTTTGGGCGAGTTATTGCGATAATAATCTAGCCCGCACTCGCCTATCGCAACGAGCAGACCCTGGTACTTGCCATTACGAGCAAGTTGGCCAATCACTTTTAGGCCGTCGCTACCCAGGCTGGCCTCGTGGGGGTGAATACCGGCCGTGGCGTAGAGCTTAATGCCATGAGCCAGAGCTATAACATCAGGGTTCACTACAAAATCTAGAGCCTTGAGTGAGTCTTGAGGTGTGGTACCAACCGTAATAATAGCACCCACTTGGCTAGTGCGGGCATTACTAAATACTTCGGCGAGGTCGCCGCTAAAGTCATCGAAATGAATGTGTGCGTGGGTATCAATTAGCATTAGTATATATTATACCTTTTAGTCTTAAGCAGTAGCAATACAGCGATCGACACAATAGGCATAAGGGTTTTACTTTATTTATCTGTATTTTGAATTGAGGATAGCTTTAATCGATACGCGGGAACAGAACTTGCGGGCTTGGCGCTATTTTACCATCATCAAAAACTGCTAAGATTTTTTGAGAAGTTTCAGGCAAAAACGGTGCCAAGGCACTGGCCACCTGGGTTAGCTCCCCCGCCATAGCAGACAAAAACTCCACTGCCTTAGGAGGGCTAGTCTTGGCGAGCTCCCAGGGCTTGGCATCGTCAATCGCTACATTTAGGCTATCGAGCCTAGCAAATATTTGCTCTAGGCATTTGTCGAATCTAAATTCAACTACTAGGCCAGATATATCTATTTCGGTCTTGGGCGATACCATATCGTATTTGCCATCATTGTATTTTACGAGCATTGCCGCAACTCTCGATACCAAATTACCAAGGTTGTTGGCTAGGTCGGCATTGTAAACTTCTTCAAATCTGTCGAGTGAAAAATCGCCGTCATTGTAGCTAGGTATGAATCTTAGTAGATAATAACGCAAGGCATCAACTCCGTAGGAATTGGCGTAGTCGACTGGGTCTATGACATTGCCTAGGCTTTTGCTCATTTTTTGTCCATCACTAGTAATGAAGCCGTGCACAAATACTGCCTTAGGTGTCTCGAGCCCGGCACTTAGAAGCATCGCTGGCCACACCAAGCAGTGAAAGCGAGCGATGTCTTTGCCCACAACATGCACATTGGCCGGCCAGAATCTATCGAACTGCTGGGGGTCACTTTCGTAGCCAATAGCCGAAATATAATTACTCAAAGCGTCGAACCAAACATACATCACATGGTCCGGGTCGCCTGGCACCTCAACTCCCCACTCGAGCTGGCTTTTGGGCCTAGAAATACTAATGTCTTCTAGCCCTGAGCTCAAGAAACCAAGCATTTCATTACGGCGTTTTTGAGGAACAATCTTAAGCTCGCCAGACTCTATTATGTTTTCGAGCTTTTTGGCATATTTAGAAAGGGCAAAAAAGTAGCTCTCTAGCTCTAGCTCTTGCGGTTTTGTTTTATGATCCGGGCAAACGCCATTTACAAGCTCGGACTCTTTTATAAAAGCTTCGTGGCCAATACAATACAGACCCTTGTACTGGCCTTTATAGATATCGCCCTCACAAGCCAGCCAGAGTTTTTGAGCCGCAAGCTTGTGGCCAGCGTCTGTGGTACGAACAAACTTGTCGTTGCTCAAGCCTAAAAGCTTTGTGAGATCCATGAATTCCTGACTGAGCGTATCGACATAGTCTTGGGTTGGAGTATTTTGCTTGGCTGCAGCTTCTTTGAGTTTTTGGCCGTGTTCGTCGGTACCTGTTACAAAGTAAGTGTCTCGGCCGGCCTGGCGATAATACCTAGCCAGCGTGTCGGCTTGAAATAGCTCCATGGCGTACCCAATATGCGGCTTAGCATTGGCATAAGCTATTGATGTGGTCACATAAAAGCTCCGCTTTGATTGATTACTACTCAGGAATTGTTTCATCTTTTAAATCCTTCGGAGCTTGTAGCTCGGTTTTTTTTGTATCCTGTAATTTTATCACTCTCCAGATAATAATACCAAGTAGCAGGGCTGCAATTGCCGCTAGCGGCAGGTAGTTATTACTTCCACTACTACTAGCTATAGGACTGGCCGAGCTGGCACTGGCTAAGCCGAGCTTATAACTAAGCGCAAAGCCAAGACCCAAATCGAGCAGCACCCCGGATATTTTTTGGGCTGGAGCTTTAGAGCCCAGATCGGAGCTAGTCTTTTTGGCGCCCTGGGTTAGCTCTAATTTCAAATCGAAAGTCGATGAATTGGACGAGGTCGTGCCGTTGTAGCTAATGACTGATAAAAACGGCAAAATAACCCATTTGGTAGAGCTGAGCTTGGCATCGTTTGATACCTTGGGCTGAATAGAAGTGTATTCGAGCTTAACATTTTCGTACTGGTAATTGGCATCTTTGCCATTGACTGTTATGGCCGATGGGGCCGAATCGTTCTCGCCCCAAATAGCAAAGGCCAAATGGTCGATATCGCTGATACCGAAGTTATTGAACTTTTCGCCCCAGGTTGGATCTAAATTAACCCAGCCGAGGTTTGGTACATAGGCATCGACCCAAGAATGAAGCGAATCGCTAACGGCGGTCGATTGCTTGAGGTTGCCAGAATAGCCATACCCCACAGGCATTCGAGCCGGTATGCCGGCGGCTCTTAGTAAGGCAATCATCAAATCGGAGTACTCCAGGCAAACCACATTGCTAGGGTTTTTGTAGGCTTCAAGCGAGCCCTGCCTGATGTTGTACTTGATTTTTTCGTTGTTGTAGTCGAGTGTCGCGATGACGTATTTGTTGATGGCTTCGATTTTGTCGGCAACGGTGCTTTTGTCGCTGGTGAGCTCTTTGGCTTTTTTAATTATTTCGGGGTTATCGCTATTCCAATACCTAGTGGCCTTGGTATATTTGGCAACAAGATTGCCGGGAATATCGTTCATCGTGCCGCTTTTGGCAAGATCGTAATTGATAAAATTAACATCAGCCAGAACATCGACCGCTACATTGAGCTTACTTTTGGGTGCTAGCGTGTAGGAGGCGATGATGTTGCCGTCGGCATCGACACGAGTTGAGCTGGGCTTGGGGTTGATGTTTTGAATAAAAACTGTCTGGGATGCGGTGCTTGGTGGGAGCGTAATGTCGATATTCTGTGGCAAGCTCGAGGTGTTTTGTAATGGATAGACAAAATTGACCTTGTAGGTCGTGGAGTCGCCAAATAGCAGCTGGACCGAATTGTTAACAAGATCCTTTTGGTCAAAAGAGTAGGTCTTGGTACCGTTGCTGTTAGTGGACTGCTTGGGGTTTACACCAAAGCCATGAACACTGCCGTAGTCGCCCGGAACGGTCAAGCTTACCTGATAGTTTTCGGTGCTACTAGATGATATTCCTGGGATATAAACGATATTAGCGCGGCCCTTGTTTTCGACCAAATCCGATACCGAATACTCCACCACAAAGCCCCATTTGAGGTTGCTGCCATAGTTGGCTCTATTAAAATTGATCTGAATCTGAGTGTAGGTGTACTTGAAGCCAGCCGCATCTTGGCTAATGCGCTGGGTAGTAAAAGGAATGCTACCGCCGTCGGTATAATAGACCTTGATGTTGGCGGTGGTTTCGGATGGCGTCGAGAGTTTGATGCTATCTAGGTATTGCGTCGAGGTGTTATTGACGATGTTGTAGGTTTCTTTCACAAAGGTCGGGCCGACAGGTGCTACATAATAATTGACATCGATATTATACGAAAAGTTATTATTAGCCCGCGACGATTGCGGATAAAATGCTACGGCGATTAGAATAATACCTACTAGCACCAAAAACAGTGACTTGATTGGCCGTTTTATTTTTTGCATCAAACGCATACCTTATATTTTAGCATAAGCGCTAAATTATTAAGTATTTTAGATAAGCTCTAGTGCAATTGCCGACTCAAGCAGTTTGCTCCAATCACTCATGGCGAGCTCTTGGGCACGGGCCGTAGAAGCAATACCAGCTGCCAACAAAAGCTGGTCGGCTTGGTCGGCCGTGATATTGAGCCCTCCCGAGAGGCTATTACGAAGCATTTTGCGTTTTTCGCCAAAGCCGGCCTTGACCAGCCTAAAAAGTTTTTTGCCATCGGCTTCAAAAAGCGGCTGGGGCAAAAGCACAATTCTAATAACAGCTGAGTCGACCTTTGGTACTGGCTCAAAAAGCTCACGCGAGACGGCCATAACGACTTCGGCGCGGGCATAGTACTGCACCGAAAACGATAGCACCGACATCGCACCGGGCTTGGCGACAATGCGCTCGGCGACTTCCTTTTGGACCATCAAAACCATTTCGCTGGGGGGGTTATCGGACTCCAGAAAAGTCCTAATGAGCTTGGATGTAAGGTAGTACGGGATGTTGGCAACTATTTTGTATCCGCCTGGCAACAGACTGTGATTGTACTTGAGGATATCGGCTTGCTCGAGTTGGAAGTTGCTCGAATCTTGAAACATCCTCTGCAGACGTGGCACGAGATCAGCATCGGCTTCGACCGCCACAATCTTGGCCTTGGTTTTAATTAGTTGGCGGGTAAGTGCACCCAAACCTGGGCCAACTTCAAGTATGGTGTCTTGGTCGCTGATATTGGCCGACTTAATAATTTCTTCAATTACCTCATCGTCCTTAAGCCAGTTTTGACCAAAACTTTTCTTGGCTTTCATAAAAACTTTTCCTTATATAGTAGTGCTCTTTTGATGATTTCGTCTTCTTTTTTAGGCTGTAACGAAGTCTTTTTGATCGCTTCTGCTGGGGTCAGCCAATCTAGCCTATCGTGCTCGTTGTCGAGTGCATTGGTGTCTCTAATCAGCCTAGCAATAAAATAATGAATGGTCTTAACGACCAGCTCGCCGTCGGTTTTGCTTTTAAACTGCCGGTTGATAGCGCCTAGGTAGCCAGCAATTTCGATATCTAAGCCAGATTCCTCTCGAACTTCACGGATTGCAGCCCGCTCAATAGATTCGTTATTTTCGATGGTGCCCTTGGGGAGATGCCAGCCCTCCGATTCGATATTATCGGCACCACGATATAGTACCGCTAGCTTAGAGCTATCGGCACTAAACACCACCGCACCTGCCGAAACATGGTAGGGCCAGTCTTTGTTGTATCTGAATAATTCTTTCACTTCGGTCTATTGTAGATGTACTCTGACTATATTGGTAGCCCCACGGATAGATTGCGGGTTTTAGGTCTCTTAATAAAGCGCGTTTACTACCACCAATTATTACTAAGCCAGAAGGCCTTGGCTTTTTCCCAGGTTCCGTATCGATTCTGCATGTAGCCTGTAAAGAATTTGTCTTGGCAGGCGTAGTCACTAAGAGAACAGGGCATCTTGCTGCACGGCAAAGCCTGGCCAAGTCCACAAGCGCCGGAACTTTGATTGACTGAGCTTGGGTTGTTTTTGCTCTCTCGGTAGTAAATAAACATCTTGGCGCTATACTCATCACTGTCAGAACTAGTCCCCCTAATAACTACCTTTGGTACTGATGGCTCGAGGATTTTTGTATCAATCGCCTGGCGTCTCAGCTCGACTCCGTTTTGCTGGCGAACAATATAGCTAACCAGCTTTTTGCCAGCCACTCCTTGGCTTTCGACTTTTTGATAGCTAGTTGGTTGGTTGGGATCATTTTTGTACTGAGTTTCAGGCTCGATAGTTTCGGTAACTTGGGCTATGTCTTGGCTCAAGCGATTAATGGTGATTTTCATATTTTTTGTAATTAGGGAGCTGACATCGAAATTTAGTATATCGGTTGGCATAATCTGAATTCCTTTTTCACTCAACAGCTCTCCTACGTTTGGCTTCCATGTGCGCATCTGAAAAGTCTTAGTTCCGATTGTGACCTCCACTGGAGTAGCTCGGTCAATTATAATGCGCTGCCCAATAATACCATCAGACACAAAGTTGTCGCTTCTGTCGATAGTTACTTTGTCTTCGCTGTGAAGCTTAACATCGGACGACTCTACGACCTGTCTCGCACTGCGGTAGCCACTCATAACAGTTGTCTTGGTATCACCATCAATAATAAGCGACGGGTAGGCCCTATATATATTGGCATTATAAAAAGCCTGGTTAATAGCTGTGTCGGCTGAAGGCTCGACTACATCGCCCTTGCCCAGTTCGACGCCATTTTGCTCTAGTGCCTCGCCTATTGTTTTGGCATCAGTTGCTACAGTCTTCTTTTGGCCATCAGAATATATCGTAAGAAGAGTCTTGCCCTCCGCAAAAGCCACATTTCGTATTGATACCTGAGACTGTCCGAATAGCACAGAAAAAACTACAAAAACAAAGAGAGCCGTCATGATTGTTACACTCATAATAGGGCGATGTTTTTTGTTACTTTCGGCAGATATATTGCGGTATCTTCGCTTTTCTTGAGTAGGTCTAAATCGGGGTAAAATAATAAAAGCCCTTTGTTTAATTATCTGTTAAAGGCTTTTGTTTTTGTTTGTGTGTATGGACCTATCTTAGCCTTATTGGCTACCCTTTGTCAAACCTCTTATGAACAACTTTATTGTTCATATAACAGATGTAGAGCAACTTAAATTTTTCTTAATGGGGCATATTGCAGGTTAAGATTTTTAATTCCCTCTTTTGTAAATTTGACTACCACTTCTGGCCCAGAAACCTCTAGGACCACCCCCTTGCCAAACTTCGGATGCATTACTTTATCGCCCTTCACAACACTAGCTTTATCGACTTCATCAGGGAAATCATCATCGAAACTCTGGCGTGCAATATCAGTAAAGGTATTGCTAGCAGAGCCGATTGGCTGATCTACCATTTCTGTAGGGATATCCGAGATAAAGCGAGATGGTACGTTATGCTGGGTGTTGCCGTAGAGCATTCGAGAGCTGGCGTGGAGTAAATAAAGTTGCTGCTTGGCTCGCGTCATACCAACGTAGCATAGTCGGCGTTCTTCTTCGAGCTCCTCAGGTTCGAAAAAGGTCCTTGAATGAGGGAATATCGATTCTTCCATCCCAACCATAAAAACTACCTCGAATTCGAGTCCCTTGGATGCATGTAATGTCATCATGCTGACGGTCTCTTTGAGTGAATCAAGTGAGTCTATGTCCGATACCAATGCGACCTCGGTAAGAAAAGTTTCGAGGTCCATATCTTGATAAACCTTAGCTACCCCTAATAGTTCTTGAACATTTTCAACCCTATCTTCTGCTGATATGGTGCCATCATTGAGGTAGTCGATATAGTCGATGCGCTTTATAAGGCTCTCCATTAGTTCGTAAATGCTGAGATTTTGATAATCCCTTAGGCTATCCATTATGTCTCCAAGTTTTTTTATTTCTACTAGAGCTTTGCCCTTGAGTCCCGGTATTTTACTAGGTTCGGCCAAGGTCGAAATAGTATCGGCTTCGTATTTGTCGAGGTAATCAATAATTGCAGCAGCACTTTTTGCTCCTACTCCACGGGTCGGGACGTTGAGTATTCTAGTTAGGCTCACTAGGTCGTTGGGCTGAAATATAACTCTCATATACGCCAGTATATCTTTGACTTCACGACGATCATAAAAACGCGTACCGCCTACTACCTGGTAGGGTATATTGTATTGCAAAAAACTTTCCTCGAGGCTTCTGGATTGAGCATTGGTTCGATACAACACTGCAAAATCGCTCAGCCTGAGCTTGGGGTTGAGGTTGCGCAGTCGGTCGATAGTCTGGACAATTGTGCGCCCTTCGGCGAGCTCATCACTAACGCTCATGACATGGACTCTCTCGCCGAGGCCGAGATCGGTCCAGAGCTTTTTGCTGCTGCGGCTGATATTCTTTGTAATAACGCTGTGGGCGGCATCTAAAATAGTCTGCGTGGAGCGATAGTTTTGCTCGAGCTTAATGACCTTTGCGGCTGGGTAGTCTGATTCAAAATTCAAGATGTTTTGATAGTTAGCCCCACGCCAAGAGTAAATACTCTGCCAGTCGTCTCCGACCACGCAGAGATTTTGGTGCTTGGCGGCTAGCATTTTAATGAGCTGGTACTGGGCGTGGTTGGTATCTTGGTACTCGTCGACCAAAATATACCTAAACTGCTGCTGGTACTTTGCCAGTACATCAGCTTGGTTTTTAAAAAGCTTTACGAGCTCCATAATAAGATCATCGAAATCTAGAGCCCTAGATTTGATCATCTCTCGTTGATATGCAGGATAAACATCGGCCGCGACAAGCTGCAGCTTGCTGGTGGCCATAGAGCGATACTGGTCTGGCTCTACTAGCTCGTTCTTGGCCGATGAAATGGCCCAGGCTATACCTGAAGGCGTTATTGCCTTGTCATCGTGATGCATCGTCTTTAAAATCTTTTTTATCAAGGCTTGGCTATCCGAGGAGTCATAAATAAGAAAGTTGCTAGTCAGGCCTATCTTATCTGCCTCTCTCCTGAGAATGCGATTAGCGATTGAGTGAAAGGTGCCCAAAAAAGGTATTGGGTTGGCGGTGGGATCATCAAAGCCCAGCAGTCGGGCAACTCTGGATCGCATTTCGCCGGCCGCTTTATTGGTAAAGGTAACCGCCAAAATGTCTGAAGGTGGGGTTTTTTTGTCGCCAACTAAATAAGCGATGCGATGGGTTAGGGTCTTGGTTTTTCCACTACCTGCACCGGCTAGCATCAGGATTGGGCCATCGATGGTCCTAACGGCTTCGCCTTGAGCATCATTTAAGCCCTCAAAAAAGTTTTTCATTAATTTTCACCTTGTTTTAGATTTGAATTGCAGTCTTAAAAAACTGAGTTATTTATTTTTGGCAAGCTCAATGCTCTGAGCTATTACTTGCTTGGCGGCAGCCGCATCGCCCCAACCATTAAACTTCATCTCGACACCCTTCCAGCCATTTTTCCAGTCCTTGTAGTGACTATAAAAATGCTCGATGACCTTCTGAAAGTTTTCGCCAAGATCGCTTAGGTCTTTGATATGATCTTTGCTGACATCGTCGGCAGGCACGCAAATTAGCTTTTCGTCGGCCTCGCCATCGTCTATCAGATACAGCACTCCGATGGGCCGAGCTGGCACCACAGTGCCGTGTGGTACAGACTCATCTATAACAAGCAGTCCGTCGAGGGGGTCGCCGTCGCCACACATCGTGTTGGGTACATAGCCGTAATCGGTGGGGTAACCTATGGCAGTACCATTGACTCGGTCCAAAAATAGGCGCCCGGTGTCCTTATCGAATTCATACTTGTTGCGTTCACCTTGGCGAATTTCGATTACTAGATTAATTGTTTCTGGCGCCTTGTCGCCATAGCTAAGTTCGGTCATGCAATGCTCCTTTTATAATATGGTTACTATTATAGACCATACTGTCAGGTTATGACCAGGTTATAATTGGCAAATACTGCTAAAGACTTTGTAGTTTAGGCTAGCGCCACCCACCAGTAGGCCACCAATTTTATTGATAGCCAAGTAGCTGGAAGCATTATCGCCGCTGGTGCTGCCGCCATAGAGTAGGGGTATTTTGTCGGCTGTTTCGGTGCCGTATTTGTTTACCAAGTAGTGGTATATCGCCAGTGCCATTTCCTCGACATCGTAGGGTTCAGCATTGACGCCAGTACCGATGGCCCAGACAGGCTCATAGGCAATGATTAGTTTGCTAGCTTCAGATGGTATTATTTCGGATAAGTTCTGCTCGAGCTGGTCAAGTACGGTACGCTTGGCTAGCCCCTCCTGACGCTCGTTGGTATTCTCACCGACACATAGTATGGGGGTTAGTTTGTTGCGTATACAGGCCGCCACCTTGCGGGCGATCAGCTCATTACTTTCCATAAACACAATTCTCCTTTCGGAGTGCCCGACTATTGCATAGCCAACTAGACCCTTGAGCATCGGACCACTAACCTCACCGGTAAAAGCCCCTTCGTCGTTATCGTTAATGTTTTGTGCGCCGAGCTCTAGTAGCGCCTTTTGTGACGAAATTATTTCGCTAGCTTGAACAAGGCTCACGAAACTAGGACAAACCACTACTTTGGCGGTCGGGTTAGTAATCTGCGTTCTGAGCCTGGTGATTAGTGTGGCCGTCTGCTTTAAGTCCATATTCATTTTCCAATTACCCACAACGATTCGTTTCATGATACCTCCAATAGTCGTACTGTGTCGGTTCCACCAGCAACACCGCGGTTTTGCCCAAAAGCCTCCACGACCCAGTCGCCTTTTTTAATGCTGCCTCGATCTTTAAGTTTTTTTAATATCGCCACTGTATTGCTTCGGCTTTTGCTAACCAAAAATGTCTTACCTCCCCATACAATCGAGCATTGATTGCATACTTTATTATCAGGACTAGCAATAATAATCGGTGCACTGGGTCTCAAGCTGGCAATACTAAGCGCTGTTGAACCGGTCAATGTCTCGGCCAATATAAATTTAGCACAGAGCTGTTCGGCTAGAGTCAGGGCCGCAAAACTAACACTAGTTTGGGCTTCGAGTGATAAGATTTTTGATTGCTCCATCGGTTGTCTAGAAAAAACCAACTTAGTTTTTTGTCCCAAACGACCAAGCAGACTGGAGTCTTGACTAATATCGGCCTCAACCGCACCTTCAGGCTCTTCGGTCATTGCTACTGCCATTGTGGTCGATACAAAGTATTGCTCGGCACTCAATATAATGAGCTTCATCATCTTGACAGTCTCCACTGGGAACTGGCCTATGGCAGTCTCGCCCGATAGCATTAAGCAATCGACCCCTAGGCTGACAGCCGTAGCAACATCGTTGGCTTCGGCGCGGCTAGGTGTTGTGCTAGTCATCATACTCTCCATCATCTGAGTAGCCATAATTACTGGTTTCTTATGTTTCCTACTAAGCAAAATTATTTCTCGACCGACAATCGGTACTTTTTCGGGGCCTATCTCTACAGCCAAGTCGCCCCTAGCGATCATCACGGCGTCGCTGGCTCTGATGATGCTCTCGAGGTTTTCGACGGCCGATTTGGTTTCGATTTTGGCGATAACCTTTGCTTTTGCTTTGTGTTTAGCCAACTCATTACGAACCGCAAAAATATCGTTGGCCTTGTGGGCAAAGCTGACAGCCACGTAGTCGGCATCTATTTTGGCTGTTATCTCGAGATCTTTTTTATCTTTAGGGCTCAAGACTCCCTCAACAAAAACGGTGTCAGGCAAATTTATACCGTGGTCACTCATAATTTTGCCGCTATTTTTGGCTTTTGCTGTAATGATGCCATTGGTGACCGCGATAATCTCGGTCTGGATTTGACCATCACGCAAGAAAAGTCGCTGGCCTTTTTTGACTTCTTTTGAGAAGTCAAACTGAATTGGTAGTAATCCGGTAGAGTAAGAATCAGGCTGGTATTTGAGTTTAATAATTTGCCCGACTTTTATTTCGATACCTCCTGGCGAAAGCTTGCCTAGCCGTATCTTTGGGCCAGCTAAATCCTGGATAATTGCTACCGACCTATCGAGCAGTTTGGCTTGCTTACGAACCTCTTGGGCAGTTGCAAGGTGTGAGCTATGGGTACCGTGGCTAAAATTAAGGCGTATTCCATTGACCCCAGCGCTAAGTAAATCAGCTATTTTTTCTTGGCTGGCAGGCCCAACTGTAGCAATTATCTTGGTTTTCTTGTATTTAGTTGCGTCAATCTTATGGTGGTTCATTTTAATAATTGTAATGCTTTTGAGCGATAAATAATACTTTACAAATCACTTATTATATGATATTATTACTTTCCGTTTCAAACGTACCGAAACATCAAAAGAGAAAGGCACTATCTATGGATAGGTTTTTGAAATTGATAGGATTTGCAGGCCTCATGTTGATACTGCTCGGCGGCTTAATGTTCGCTGCTGGCTGGCGTATGAATTTTGAGCAGCC
>Ga0209596_1000491_pt1 | contig 36342 bp, 46 predicted proteins | sample M_130807_MF_Meta_FD_187314 | JGI IMG/M metagenome (GOLD analysis project Ga0209596, IMG submission 187314) | Freshwater microbial communities from Lake Montjoie, Canada to study carbon cycling - M_130807_MF_MetaG (SPAdes) (version 2) | ecosystem: Environmental > Aquatic > Freshwater > Lake... | reverse complement strand
CCAGGTACTTGCCTGGAGCATGGGTTTAATCAGTGAACATATTTGCGTTTTCATAGTATCAATTATACGTTATATATCTTAAGAAGTCAACCTCTTAAAATATTTTTGTGTGGTATTTATGCCACACAGTTAAAAATGGATGCGGAGGATGGATTTGAACCACCGTTCTCTAGCTTATGAGACTAGCGGGGACGGCCGAACTCCCCCACTCCGCTGTGTTTATTTATCTAGTGTAACACCAGATCAATTGATGGTCAATGCATTTTGGTAAAATTGGCGGAAGACGGAGGAGTCGAACCCCATCCCTGTTAAGAGAACCTGGTTTTCAAGGCCAGTCGCAGGACCATCCCCGCTGCATCATCTTCCTTGTGTGGTACGACTGACCGGAATCGAACCGGTACGCCCTTGCGGACATCAGATTTTAAGTCTGAGGCGTCTACCTATTTCGCCACAGTCGCGTGTTTGTTGCCCTATCACTGTTGGCATGATCTACTTACAAGTAGCTCAGATAGTGGTCAACATATTTTTGTGCTGTTCTTAGATCGTAATGATGCCCATCACGAGCATAGTCTAACTGTTCGACATCTGTTATAAATTTAAGTTGTCGTTGATTCATGGCTTGGTAGATTTTTGTGTCTAGATCGGTTTCATAATGAAAATCAAAATATTTAGGAATCCAACTGTGTATAATTTTCGTTGTGGTTGGCAACTGATCAACATTCTTAAAGAAATTTTCATAGTCGTAAAAATCATCAGAATTACAATGCCAAGTTCTTGCTTCGTCACCCAAGGTAGAATCTTTATTTTCTCGTCGATGTAGATATGACCACTGGATAAAGATAATCGAGGGAGTCACTGCGGTCATTAGATCAACAACTTTTCTAGAGATCCAATCGTTGCTGGCACCGTTCATGCTAACATTAACTGTCCTGATACCTGCTTGTTTTTCAAGTAACTGCGGCCATATTTCGTCAAACGGTTGACCCATGCCCACAGTAAAACTATCACCGAAACACCATATAGCATTGTCAAGATCTGCTGGCCATTCGTTATCTCTAAAACCTCGACTGTTGAATTTGTATGTTACATTTTTTTTGTAATTTAACCAGTGTTTTTTATTCTTTGCTTCTTCAACACAATCATATCCAAGTACTGGATATGTCTGATTGATTTTAGATTCTACACGAAAGTTGGTGAGCAATTTTTTCATGAAAATATTTATAATACTCCATCACTGCCAGAAAGTTTTATTCTGGTGCCTCAGGCGGGACTCGAACCCGCAAAAACCTGGCTTCTAAGACCAGTAGCTGTGCCAATTTGCATAAGTCACCGAGGCATATAAAAACACATTCGTTTCCTGACTTTACGGCGGTAGTGCCCTACATCTTTGGGATAGCCCCTGCGTCCAGTTGCCAGGTATCCTGTTTGCCGTGAATGTGTTCATATATGCTGCTGCGAAAAAATGAATTTGAGAGTAGTTCCGCCCATATTATCGGAACCATTCACCTTATTATACAAGGCCGGCAAGGTCTCGGTACGTCACTTGGGATACTTGTCACAACGTCCACTTATATTGCTGCTGGGGATTCGCGCCCCCGTTGTTTTACACCATCAAGCCCTTCGAAGAAGCCTATAACAGCGTGACTTTCTCTTGCTGACACTCTCAAAACTTGGTGCACCTGACAGGAATCAAACCTGTCTGCGTTTGGCTTCAAATCCAACTCGCAATGTCAATCCAGCGCAAAAAACGTAATGGTTACGAGTTCCATTGCTACTCAGTCATGTAGCCGATTTTGTTTGGCGGTCCCAAGGGGTAACGATCCCCTTCTTTATGCGTGACAGGCATATGTGCGTCCATGAACACTTTGAGACCAAATAAGGACAAGCTACTGGTTTCCACACCAGCCCTTGATTGAGCGGTTACTCTGTCCATCTTTTTTATCTGGTATCTGTGTGCAGAAAGATAACTGCCTATCAGATTCAGGATTGCTCCGCTAACGGTCTTCTGCCACCGGATCTCTCTCGCTAATCAAACGCTACTTTATCGAAAGTAGTAACGGGATAAATGGGCTCAGTCACAGACTGATTTAATGCTCCCTGCTCTGCGTTTTGACATGCACACCCCCAATAGGGCTGATCCTTTGGATCTAGTTAATGCGTCCTGCGTTGCGTTCTGGAGTAACCCTAAACATTACCATAGTGAAGCACACTCAACATTACACCCTTGATTCGCTACTGCTACTAGGGGCGTGTTCTAATGTGCTTCACTATGGACCATATAGAAACACATTGCTTCTGTCTCCAAGGACTTCTGATGGACTAGGTCACAGCCTAGGACAATGTGTTTTTATATGGTACTCGGTACGAGAATCGAACTCGTCTTTCCGCCTTGAAAGGGCAGCGTCCTAACCGATAGACGAACCGAGCATATTGACCATCAATTGTTAAAGAACTATCAAATTGCTACAATGAACAATTCCTAACTAGCCGCTAGTATAGCACTTTGTGCTTTACTGGTCAACCGGTTTAGTAGAAACCCTGTATGCTGTAGGGTCTTTACTAAACTTGCTGTATCCCTTGCTTGAGTGTATTATAGCAGAAGTGGGATTTCTGAGCAACCACCAAAAAAAAACCCGCCTACTTGGCGGGTCTTTTGTGACATTTGTATAGTATCAAATATCACCAAGCCCGCTGAGGTCATAATCCAGCGCCTCACTCGAATAATTGAGTGAGGATATCTCTAAGGACAGTTGAACTTGTTGTGTTATCATAAGTGTATTATATATGCCTATTGACAAAAAAGCAATAGTTTTCGGCAAATTTCATCAAATAATTACTGGTTCGTAATCTTCCCGACCACATCCACATTCTGGGCAGGTAAAGGTGTCAGGCAACGAGTCCCACGCGCCTTCGGTCTCTTCATCGTGGATGTGCCCACATACTAAACAAACATGTTCCATTATAGTGTCTCCAATTTTGATTGATATGCTGCTGCATGGCGTTGCTCAATACGAGCCAATGCTGCAAACTTCTTCTCTGCACGAGCTAGCACAGACTTAAACTGGTGTGCATGTTCTTGGCTCTCGGCAATCTGATGGTCAGCTTCGATCATGGCACGGGCATTGCCTTCGTGCTCGGCTGCTCTACGGAATTCAGGATACATGGTCTCGAATTCATAGGTCTCTCCCTCAATGGCTTTTTGTAAGCATTCGCGAGTTGAGGGCTTTCCGATCAGCAGTTCCAAGTGGCTCCAGGCATGCAGAAGTTCTTGGTCTGCGGTGTGTTCAAAGTGCTGAGCGATGTCTTCGTGGCCTTCGGCTCTAGCGATCCTTGCGAAGTAGCGATACTTGATGTGTGCTTGGCTTTCTCCGGCCAGTGCGCTTTCTAAGTTTTTGATTGTGATTGACATAAGGTCCTTTCTATAGAAATATCATTGTACAGATATTTACTATAGTTGTCTACTATAAATTGCAGTTTTTCAATTGAAATTTTCTATTACGACATTAGGTCATTTCAACCAGCTTCTTGACATCTCGGTGCTTGACTATGATGATGTTGTGAGTCTTGTCTCTGAATCGGATGGGCAGATCAAGATGGATGGATATCTGTGGTCCGTTGGCTTCGTTGATCACAGTGTCATTGCCCACTGTGCCCACAAAAGGAATATTGTTCCAATGGCCAAACACACGATCGCCGATCCAGTATTTTGGCTTGTAACCTTTTTCGTTAAAGTAATCTGATTGAGTTCCCATAGGTGTATTGTAGTATATATCAAATAAAAAGTCAAGAGAAAGCCCACCGAAGTGGACTTATCTATATTACTTGGCTAACCAAGCCTGGAATCGTTTGGACAGGTCGTCACCATGTTCCATCCAGAAGACAGCATCCACTGTCATTGATCGGCCAGGATGAGCAGCAGCCGGCAAATAGGCTTTGTTGGGATTGCTGTCCGGTACCCGTGCAAGAGCTGATCGACGGCTTGGTGAATAAGGGATATGATTGGTCAGATCAGTCAAGGGCTTGGTGCCGGTGGCAAATCGTATAAGTTCATTGGCCGCAGCAGAGTTTTTGCTACCTTGAAGCACTACAAAATAGTCAGTAGCCATCAGTTGTGCATCCCATATGATGGCAAAGTTTTTGTTCTCTTTGAGGTTAGCACTCACGATACGACCATGCCAGGCATGAGTCATGACCACTTCTCCAGCGGCCAATCGTTGTACCATTACTGCACCTGCTTCCCACCACACAACATCTTTCTTGATGGTATCTAGCTTACGGAAAGCGCGATCCACTCCGGCCGGTGTTGCCAACACTTTGTAAACATCGGCCATGGGCACACCGTCGGCTATCAGTGCCCACTCCATGGCTGCCACTGGATCCTTGCGGAGACCACGCTTGCCTGGAAACTTTTTAGTGTCAAAAAAGTCATCCATGGTTTTGGGCCCATTGGCTCCAAATTTAGCAGCATCATATGCTATTGCGTTGGTATAGGTACTGTTGCCCACGGCACATGGTAACACAGCACCTGGGAAGAAGTCTTTTGCAGCGGCTGTGCCGTCATCGCCTGCTGGTAACTTGCCAGCGTCGATTTTTTCAAACACACCTTCTTCGCAACCTTTGATTGCTTCGGGTTTGTCGATCACAGCAAGGTCCCATTTTACATTGCCTGATCGGACCTGTGCAGCCATGGCTCCTAGAGATCCATCAAAATCTTCAGTAGTGACTTTGATACCAGTCTTGGATTCAAATGGCTTGAACTGTGATTGTGTTTGCCCAATGGTATAACTACCCCCGGGCCCTGCTATTGTGAGACTTTGCTGAGCAAAACTTGCAGCAGGCAAAATTGATAATGCGGCGGCCGCAATGATTACAATTGATTTCATTAAAATTTTCCTAAAAGTATAAAAATTTTAGCTGCGGAAGAGTTCCGCATTACGGATGGCGTTCCATGAGTATCACCATGGTAAAAGGGTTCGACTACCCCAGGCGTCAAGTTGAGTCCGACGTCGGCCCCTGCCGGCGTTGCTAAAATTATTTATGTCACAATTATACAGCAGTGGAAAAAAATAGTCAAGAGAAAGCCCACCGAAGTGGGCTTTGGTTGTTTTGATGACAAGGTAAGTCCTACCTCGGAGATCATGCTGCTAGAGCGAAGATCTCATCGTTAGATGCGTTTGCATTTAAAGGTTTTGCTTCTACGGCCGAGTCTCCCCAACCCTACGGGTTCTGCTTTCCCGAGCTGTCCACTCTGTTACTCTTTGCCCTGTCGAAACTATGCAGGCCCGTCAGAAGCATACTCCTACAGATCGAAACTGATAAAGATAAGTGCGTACACCTATCCGAGTGAGTATGCTTATGGTGGACCTGGGGGGATTCGCACCCCCGTCCAGAACACTTTTCTCTTTGCTTCTTCCCTCACGGTCTCTACAGCAATCAAGTATTTATTATAACAGAACAATATGTAAACACAATCATTTTGGTATAAATAATAGTGTACTATTTATCGCCAAGTTTTCTTAGCGATCCAATGTTGTATCCGTTGCACCTGCCACGCTAGTCCCCATGGCAGTGTGAAAAATATCTTATTACCATTCGGAGTATACATGGTTTTACCATCGTTGTCAACACCCATCAATCCTATAAACATACCATCTCCTCGGATAATTTACCACAATGTGGGCAATACAACTTGCGTGGTTGCCACGCTTCCATTGTGGCGATACTGAACCACCCCTTGCATTCAGTACAAGTGAAATGATAGATGGTTTCTTTTTCTACATTCATCAAATAAAACTTAGATGTCCTGTAGCATACATCACAGCCATAACTGGTCCTGCAATATGCTCACCAATTTCATACACGGCCCACACGGTCAATGCCACAGCCCACCACGGGTTGGTTTCGGCTTTGCGTCCCAACCACATGAAGAACCGTCCATGTGCTTGCCCTATTTTGTTTGCGAATTTAACTATCATATTTTACTTATCTTCAGGATACGGCTCTACCGTCCAGCCAATGGCAAAAAGATCTTGACGGATTTCATCTGTAATCGTGCTTTCACTCACATAGTCCATATAACTATCAGTCTCGCCCACTCCTATGATACCCGAGCAATACCAATCCATGTAATCACCTTGGCCTCTCAAGTCGGCCACGATTCCGCCAGCTGCTCGCCAGGAGCATGACCAGTATTCATCCCGCAGCCGAGGCCATACTTCGTTTCGCTGGAACACATTGTTGCACATGGCCGCATAGAGATTCTGTGCGTAGGTCTCGCTATCTACGACCTTTTTCAACATCCATGCACACGCCAGGATGTCCTTTTCTAAGTTGTGATCAAGATTGTTGCTTTTCATAGGATCTGGTCCGGCGTAACAGAATCGAACTGCTATCTAGGGAGTAGAAATCCCCTGTATTATCCATTATACTAACGCCAGTTGTTTGGTAGGACCTGAGTGATTCGAACACTCCACCAACAGATTATGAGTCTGCTGCTCTAACCAAATGAGCTAAGGTCCCAATGTTACATTGTAACAGGAAAACTATTTAGTGCCAACCTGGCATTGTGCCAGATTAGCAACCGCGCACGTCGGTATTGAGGTTGGGCTGATACTCGCGGATCATGTCACGCTCAGCAGCATGAGCTTCTGACTTGCCGCGGATCACAGCCAAGATCTTGGCAGAGAATGACTCAGCACCGCGATCTCGCATGGCTTCGTACAACAACCAAGATTTGTTCTCGCTACGCGAACGATACACATGCTTGTTGAAACGCACCTTCATGCTTTTGAGCGGAGTGCTTTCAGTCTTGGCAGTAACTCCGATATAGAAGTCATCACCGGACTCCAGCATGTAGATGATATGCGTACGATCTGAGCGCTTTTTTCTGTTCATGCTGTATTATAGCATTTCGGGCATTATTGGTCAACCGAATTTACTGTTGTTTTTTTGCAACAAAAGTTGGGATTTTCAGGTATTTTTCAGGTATCTTAGGAACTTTTTTACATCCCCGTACATGGCAAACATAGTTGCTTCTTTGCTGCCGTAAAACACCAAAGTTGGAGTCTTGGTTATTTTGAGAAAGTACGGGCAGGTGAGTTTTTTGTTCAGCAATAATAACTCTGCTGGTCCGGGCAAAATCTGTCTGTTATTCATATACGGTACCGGAAGTTCAAATGCCCAATGTTCGATCTTCAACTGTTCCATGATGTAATTGCCTTCCGGGCTCAATCTCAATCCTGAATCAGGACGGAAATCCTGCCACCATGACCGCATGGCTGACTCATCTGACAGCCCGTGATCATCGGGCAATAGTTTCAGCAGTTGCTGAGTGTAATAGAGTTTATTTAACATCGGGGTAAACTTGAGACCCCTGAGTGAGCAAGACCACTGTGAATTTATCAGTCTTGAATTGAGTGTTCAGCTTGCGAGCTAGATTTTTAGCATGCCCGGGGTTGCTGAACGATACCTTTTTGTACTTGGGTCCTGGGTATTGTGTGAGCATGTGACTGGTCTTGAGATTGATAGGTTTGCTATCATAAAACACAGCCCACACTCCTTCACTTGCTAAAACTTGTTCGGTTTTGTAAGTGACTTTATTGGTGTGTTCGATCAACACCTGAGGACGCGGTCTGCTCATGATATTATTTATGCCATTATCTATGTAGATTTAAATGAGCCGCCACCCAGTTCCACCGTTATCACCTGTTCTTGGGCCGGCCCGGCTGGCGCTCGCATGGCTTCTAATGTCAACAACAATTTGGTTATGTCCGAATGCAGATCCTTGGCATCCCGCATGCTCATGGTGAAATCACGTTGATTGCGTGATTCGTGAGCCTTGATACTGTCTACAAAACGATTGATGTGCAGGCTCATACTTTTCTCAAAAATTGTTCTAGCTCAGGCGGTGTCCAACCTTCGGGTTTGAGCACTTTACCATCTTCACGTTTTCGCACCTTGCCAGTGTCATAATCGATCTTGGCAAAGTTGCTGCGCATGACTTCGATCCAGGCACCTTCGCCATCGGCACCCATACTATGGATAGCACCGATTGTGACAACCAAGATATCAATTAACGCATCTAATGTATCTACATCAGTATCGGCGTCTTGCAGTTCCTGGAACTCTTCTGCGATCAATCCAATATACATGTCAAATTGTGCTTGATCACCGGTGACACTTTGATCACAGGCCTGCATGAACTTCTCTTGGTCTTTGAATGGGTTGATCATGGTTTTCCTTTTGTTACTGCTTCTTCTTTGGTGTGGTATGGACCTTGATACGAATATCGTTGCAAGGTAATCAGTTTGGGATTTTGTGTCATCTTCCACACACGATGTTTCTTCACATAGTACCATCCGGCAGCAAACCAGGATTTGCTATTTTCTTCTTGTGTGAACAATGGCAGTCGCTGTTGTATGTCCCACATGGGGTTGAACACACGTTGACCGGTGTCATATCCGTAAACTTGATTCTCTGGATTGGGGGTAGATTCTACTGCTGGAACAAATTCGATATCTCGATCCAACATCTTGATGGTCTTGTATTTTGTTACGGTATTGCTGATCTTTACCGTATACCCATCATCCTGTGCTTCTATCTGCCCAACCTTGCGGTTGTCTTTTTTAAGTATCCAATAGCGGTCGGCTATCACTGGCATGGCTAATATCAATTTAATGCTCCTGTATATGTCCTGTTCAACCAGCGTCCAATGCTGTCTGCTGATTCACTGAGCTTGGTCAGTTCGTACTTGCCACAAAACTTCAAGAAGTGTGTGCCCACCTGTCCCACGTCTTTGTGGCTGATCTGTTCGCGGATTGCAGTATCCACCACATGCTTGATCTCAATGGGTTGTGCAGTGAGATCAATCAGAGTGCGATTGCGCTCGTAATCGTCTAGCACTCGATGTTCTTCTCCGTGGTGGTCGGTCCAACGCTGAAGCATGAGATTGTTCCAGGAATATCCGCGCTTTTCTCGATCGGCAAAGGCCTCACGGAGACCAACTTTATTCTTTGTGCCTTTCTCACGTACTCCCGGATATGCACTGAATACATTGTCGGAGGTGTCTCCACGCATGCACTTCTCAAATAACAGCCAGGCCGGATCAGGGACGGTCTTTGGCTGTTTAGTTTTTTTATCATTAACCCGGTTACCTTTAGCATCAAAGATACCTTCCAGTGTCAACAGCTCATCAGTGATGCCATTGAATTGTTTCACATTGGGCGCAAGCAGTTGCACAAAATCGGTGTCTGAACTGACCACTATGTGTTCGTCTGCAGGATGCAGCGCGATCCAACGTGCGATGATATCGTCGGCTTCTGCTTGGGGTTCGCGCAACACACTGCAATTTGTGCGCTGGCTGAGATACTGGGTCAGTTCGTCATATGTTTCCCAAAATAGTTTGTCTTCCTCGGCTTCTTGTTCTGTCATCTTGCCACGCGCCACAGCTCGGTTGGCCTTGTATGGCTTGTAATGATCTTTGCGCCAGCTGCGGCCTTCCAGTGCGAATACCACATGATCAGCGTCAAATTTTCGTGCCACTTTGTTTGCTGCCATCAGTGTCACATGCAATGCGAATCCCACTTTGGTCCATGAGTCAGATGCTCGATGCGCACTATGCCGAGCACGGAAAAACATGTTGGCAGTATCAATCAATAGGTATTTCATCAAGTTCCAAAAGTTGGTGTTGTTTGATGTATTGTAACAGATATTTACCCCAAAAGCAATGGGCTGCTTTGCCAAAATGCCCGTTTTTACTGGTCATATGCGGGAATTGATTTGCCAAAAGCACCGAATTGTAACTCAATTCTCTTGTGTATGGGCCTATATAGCAGTTGTTCCAATCTCTGCAATCCGGAACCATCTGCACAGCCAGATCACTGAATGTGCTGTTGCCATTGAAGAACAAGTGTCTTATTCCCTTGCTGTTGAGATACTGATGGAATTGCCAGATATTGTTGTGGCTCTGTCTGGTGCAAGCATGATGGTCTATATCAATGATGTACTGACGATAGCGTTGTTCCAGTTCCGTCGGCACATGATCCAATCCAGATGCATTGACCTGATGCCATACGCCATCATGAAACCATTCTTCTCTTTCCCAAGTGCTCCATTGTATCAACATGAATGTGTTGGCCAACAGGTCTGGGTTGGATTCTATCCATTCGGTGGTAGTTCGGATGATTCGAGCATTACTGCCGCCAGCTTGGCTCTGGTTGATACGCTCGCAGCCCAACAAGTCTGATAGCACAGCACCAAAACTTACTTTTTCATTGTCCGGGTGTGGGTGCCTTCCTTGTCCCCAGAATCGACTATCATCTTCTGCCCAGCCGTGTGGTGATCCGGCTTCAGTACCGGCTGCATGGCTATCCCCATTTATGTACAATATCATTTCTGTGACAGCACCTTGTGACTCTCAGCTGCAACCACACGTCGGCGCAGACTGCTGCTGCTGAAAGAATGATCACGACCGTTGAATATCAGTTCAATACCTCGCATGGTGCCTTCATCCCGCCCAGTGAAATCTAGTCCTTGATATTCCACACCCAGGATACGCACATCCACAGGCAGTATCAACAGCAGGTCAATGAGATCTTCTTCAGTCTGATACACCACCACTTCATCCACATAACGACAAGCGGCCAATTGTATCTGGCGTTCCACTATGCTCTGCACAGGTGGATTCTTTTCTGTAGGACGATCTATGGTAGGATCAGTCTGTAAGCCAGCGATGAGATAGTCGCAGTGATTCTTGGCTTCCGATAGCATGGCGATGTGGCCGGCATGCAGCATGTCGAATGTACTGAAGGTGATGCCGATGCGTTTGCCCTCGGCCTTGAGTTGTTTGATGTGATTAAAGATCATTCTTTATATGCTGGGTTAGGAAAGTCTAATTCAAAAACGTGATAGGAATTACAATCACTGTCGGTGTCTCTAAGAATCTCTAATGTGCGAGTGTGTTCGGCTTCTTGTAGTGTCATAAACATGCCTATACCCAAAGAGCTGACGCCGCACGGCGAAATGTATAATCCAGACTTGGCGGACATTTTCAATAGTTGGTAGACCTTTATGGTCTGTGGAGGCGCTAGTCCTTGCATCGACTTATTTCTTGAGTTGTTTGATGTGATTAAAGATCATGATACTTCACTACGTCCATCACCTATGTTGCGGGTTTGTACATACACACCCGAGTTCTTGATGGCCTGTTCCTGTTCCCATGTCTCCATGACCACATGTCGGCATACGTTTTGGAACCACCGATCCACAAGATCGGAATCGGCATCATCCTTCTTCATCATGTATCCGGCCTTGACCAATCGAGCCACAAAGATCTCGTTCCAGTCCAGTTCAAACGCGCCTTGATGTAAGTTGTTAGGATCCACATCCATTCTCAACACTGCCACATACGGTTCGTTGGCTTCGGTGGCCAGTTGCTTGGCAGTCTTGGGCACTGCCTTGACTCGGGGTACTGGTGGTTCATTTACCCCACGTGCAGGTGCAGCAGCCAATGCTGCCAGAGCTTTTTCTTTTGCGCCAAAAAATCTATCAAATAGTCCCATATTATTTCTTTCCTTTGTTTGCCCATGAAACATAGCCACCGTTGGTGTCAGACCATGGGCAATACTTTTCCCATAGTGCTTTGGCATGTTCTGTGTCTTGTTTCATCAATCGATCCAGCTCAGGACGAGTTTTCCAACCAGCAAGACTCCAATCTTGATTGTGCAATGCTGTTTCTAGATCAGTCATGTTATTCCTCTTTTACTTCTATCCATGTGTAATCGCCCAGCCATTTGACCTGTGCAATATATTCATAATGGTCCGGAGCACTGCTGCTCCACCCATCGGGGCCATGTTTGGCCAAAATAGTTTTCTTTTTGTCGGTATCAAAAACCAGCCAATAACATTGTCCATGGCTGGGTTGGAATTGATACTCGGCAGCATGTACTGCATCTGTTATTTCTAATCTGCGTTTGATCTCATATGCTTGAGACTCCAGTACCTGTACCAATGCTATTATACGATCATATTCTTGCTGGGCATGCATCCTGGCCACATTGATCATGATGTCTTTTTGTTTTTCGACAGGCACTAGATCAAATTTTGGACCCAGTGTAGATGTAGCATAAGGTGTCACATTCCTATTAAAGAAATGCACCAGCGATCCGGTTGAATCGCTGTCATAACTGCTGACACCATTTGCTGAATTCTTGGTCATGCGTTTCTTTTCAGTTGCCAAATCAAGAATTCAAACTTGTCTATGTAGTAGTTTATAAAAATAGGCTCTCCCGGTCCGGTGATCATTCTACTGCCCTTGTAGCATCGTTCTAACCAAAGAGTCTCTTCAGTCAAAAAGCACTTTCTCGGCCACAAGCAGAAATGTAGATGCCAGGCAATAGCGGTATTCAATTCCCACTCATTCCATATTGGGGACCATGACATACTATGGTCTAATGGCATCATGTGCCCCATTCGTTCTTGAATAGTGGCACTTGTAATCGATCACTGTACCGCCATCCTTTTCGCATTGCCATTTCTGCCACTGCCCTATTATTAAGAGTGTACACCCGTTCAACACCACCAACAGGCATAATATACACAGGCCCCGTAAAGCCCCTAGCACGAAACTCCTCCACGGCTCTTTCAGCATCTTTCAAATCCTCTTCTGTTGAAATCACAAACTTCAAATACGCAGTGCCATAGCCTTCATATTCAGTCACAACCTCTGGACAGATAGCATCTGACCATGCCTCACCCGAACATGGCAGTTTAGCACTCACTGAGAATGTGATTTCTCTCGCCAGCGGATCGGTATAGTACCATCCTTGTAAATATTCTTTAAACTCTTCACTCAACTTCTGAGTGCCATTGGTCTCGAATGTGATTTCTTTCAATCCTGCCATCTTGGGATGATTCAGCAAGTCCGGATACTGTTTCTGCCAGCCCAGCAATGGCTCACCGCCGGTGATCACTAGATGTTCGTCGCGCCATTCCTTGTGCGGTAGCGTATCCACAATTGAGTGGGCAATCGAATCAGTGTCAAGCACAGGAGACAGATGCTTAAACCTAGGATCCCAACTAGCATAACTATCACACCCTGTAGATACCAGAGGCAGCGAGTTGTAATCCTTGTAAAGGTCGGGATTGATGTTGTTTGCTTCTTCACTGTTTTCTCCCCGTGCCATGCCGAAGCCTGCACATTTAAAGTTACATCCGAATGTGCGTAAGAACACACTGGGCACACCCATGTATCTGCCTTCGCCTTGGATGCTGTAGAATAGTTCTGCTATTTTGATCTTGCTCATAATCTTGTTACCTTGGTCATTCCTGAGTAGTTGGGATCTTTATTTAGATTGATACTAGCTTCGTGCATTTTAACACGAGTTTCTGATTTTGTCACCCATCCCGGTAATACTGCATCCAGATATGCCAGATGCTCTGCCGGACTGGGATGTGGATCTGCACCGGGTTTGGGCCAATTGTTCAGAAAAATTGTTTTGTCATATCCAGGCAAGATACAATCTAGTACATCGCTATAAAGACGCATGACATCACGATATAGGCTCACATTGTCTTCGGGAAATGGTCGAGACCAAATTTCAGTCATGCTTAAAAATTTCCATCGAACTTCTGGTCGAGACTCCAATAGTGTTTTAACAGCTTTGATATATGCTAAGTCTCTTATTAAGAATCCTCGTTCATCAATGTGCGAACGTAGATAATCTGGATGATATACGGTTTTGGCAAAATGTGCATTTCCGGGAGTATGCCAGCGATTGTTTATATATCGGTCTTCTCGGTCCATACTGGTCCAACACACAATGACTGTGTCATCTTGCCCAAAGAGATGACGTTGATCAGCCTCCATTACTGAATTGAATATGTAGTGGTTACCGCCGCCGGCTTGCCCCCAATTCTGGACCAGGTCAAACTCCGGTGCTAGACAATCCACCCACGTAGGCCATCGGTAGTTGGTAAAACTACACCCAAACGCAAATAACCGTTTCATGTTTTACGTGCTTTGACCAGTAAATGCCACCCTAGATATTCCTTGACAGCTTCACGCATGTCCTCGGGCATGGCCGAAAACCACGGTGCCAATTCGTATCTGCCTTGTTTGTATGCAGGAACATCGTACATGAAACAGTGTGCTTGTCGTAATCTTTCAATATGGAATCGATCACCTACCAATGCATACACTTCTTCGTTGGTATAGGCCTTGGCATATGGGCAACCATTCTGTGCTTCAAACTGGTCCAGCCCTTTGCGAATCATACTGTACTTCCAGGAGTTCTTGGCATACACCAAGAATCTAAATTCTCCTGCTGGTACTAGCACATCATATGCGTTCTGTATCATGTGATCGATGCGTGGAAAGTGATGCATGACTCCGCAACTATACACAAGATCAAACTTTCCTATGTCTTGATACACAGCAGCGTCGCTGGCGTCGCCACAGATGAATTGTCCTTCCAAGCCTTCTACCTTGAATCTTTGTTGTGCCAGTTCAACGGTCTTGGAACTGATATCAATCGCAGTATAATCTGCGCCGTATCGTGCAAACTCAGCAGCATCGGTGCCGATGCCGCAGCCAATTTCTAACACACGTTTGCCTTGCCATAAGTGGAACCCGGCAAATTCTCTCATGTGTGATTCCACACGATATCTGCGTTCAGATACTTGTTGATAGAAGTCCAAGGTTCCTACTTTGGCGGTACCATGCAAAATGTTGCAAGGCTGGTTGTCCCAATAGCGTATGATACGCTGTTCTAGTGTGTTGTCATCCATTGATTATCCTTCTATGATAGATCGTTTGATCTCCATGCTCCATTGTGATTGTTGATGATTCACATCATTGATCTTGAGTTTCTCCCAAGGATCTTGTATGCCCTTTAGCACGTTCCAGAAAAAATCAGTTTTCATACCTATGTTATCCATGTATCTAGAAAGTTTTTTACAATCGTTAAATCGTGTTTCTATCACATCCATATGCAAGAAATCTCTAGGATCTTGTGGATTGCCTTCCAACATGGGCCTGTTGTTGAATGTTTCGTCTTGATTTTTTCCAGTAAGGTCGTAGCGTTCATGTGCTACCTCAACTGGTATGCGTTGGTAGATATCTAACAAGTAGGCCTGTTGGCTCAACCATGCGTCGGATATCTGATGTGGACAAAGATAACCCAGCAACTCTAACCATTTGTGTGGTACAATAGGAAAGATGCTGTAAGGATGTAGATTGTGTGTGCAGAATGCCAGTAGTTTGAATTGCCCTGCATAGCTCATGATAGCAGTATCCCACGCTGGAGTTTGCATTACTGCATCATCATTCCAAATAATATACCATCTCGATTTGAACATCCGTGCCATAGCATTAACGTATTCATTGAGACGGATGTATCCCATTGGTTCAAACTTCAATGCTACATATTGTGCCTGGATAGAATCCAACCAAGGTCTTATTTGGGCATTGAAATAGGTCATCCCCACATCATCATCCCGGTCAAATCCCAAAATTATCTGTATTGAGTCAGGATTGGATACATTGTCATAAAGTGATTGTACACTTCGCCTCAGCGCGTCGGTCCGGCCTCGGGTGGGCAGAAGTACGCTGATATCATATTTAAATTCAGCACTCATAAATTCTTCGATTACATTATGTGGTCAATGATTTTTTCTTGATAGAAAAAGAACCTTGTGCTTTGGCAGCACCAGCACCGCGACGTGTGCCTTTAACATTTTCACTGCCCACCAGATCCAATGTGGCCTTGCCAAAGTTTCTGCGTCTTGCAAAGTAAAACAATTCCAAGAATCGATTGAGACTCATGGTTTTGTCTTCTGGAAAATCTAACCTATATGTTGTGGCAGTTTTTTCTAGTGGTCGATCAAAACTCAAATAGTCCCAGATATTGTAATCCGACTCAAGATTCATGGGATATTGATTTCTGTCATTGTACTTGATGTAGTAGCTTCTTTGCAGTTTCATCAGGCTGGCCAACATATCTTTGGGCAAGTTGTAGCGTTGCAAAAATATTTCCAAGAAATCATACAACTCGTCCACACGATCTTCTTGGTGCATGTTCATGCTGGTTCTATGTATGATGTTCCAGCCGTGTATCTCCACACCAATCTTGGGATGGTTGATTCGGCCAGTGTTCATCCAGTTAGAGAAGTATTGTCTTGCTTCGGCTTCTTCTTTCTTCAACCATTCGTTGGTCATGAAGTAAGCAAACAGATCTTCATAATACTCATGGTAGCTGATGCCTTTGTACTTGTTGATGAATCTAGCAACCAGGGTAGCAAATCCATTGATATGGAATGTGGTCTGGAACCAGCTAAAGATCTGTGCATCCAACATCAATGGTGTGGGCATGTCTTTGGTACCAGTAATGACATCGATGCTTTCTTCAATGTGCTCCACACTATAGCTGCCGGCAAAATAATCTGTGACTGGTTGGCTAGTGATTTTAAACAGCTTCTTTTGCAACAGATTCATTTCGGCATTTTCCAACAGCTGGGCCTGGAATACAGTAATACCGGTGTGCTGATTGAGATCGTACAAGGCATAGAAGTTCTTCTTCCAGGTTTCTAATGTCTCGCCAGGCAAGCCAAGTATGAGTTCTGTGTACGCAGGAATATTGCGTTGATCGCACAGCTCAAACACTTCATTCAGCTTGTTCATCTCCATGTTCTTGCGGCGGATGTTCTCCAACACATCCAGATCCAGACTTTGTACGCTGAGCGTTAGTCCCTGATTGAAGCCACGAGCATCCAGCAATTTCTTCACGATGTCGATGACTTCTTTCTTTTGATTCTTGGCCCAGGCCACACTGAATGTTCTTGGCGATCCGTACTTTTCTTGACACTCGATAATCTTGTCAGCAATCATGCCATCGCGTTCAGGAAACATTCCAAAGTTGGCATCGGTAATTGAGATCCAGTCAAAGTTGCGTTTGGCCATCCATTCTAATTCTTCAAACACACGTTCAAGTTCAAACTTCTTGACCTTGTTGTATGTGAGACTGCCCCAGTCACAGAAGGTGCAAGCAAACGGACATCCGCGGTTGGTTTCTAGCGTGCCTTGCCATGTTACTTCGGGATGATCCGCAATCATCTTGTCGAATATGCCCGACAGGTACGGACTAGGTACTTCTTCTAGTGTTTCAATACGTTTGGCATCTTGAGTCTTGACTGCTTGGCCATTTCTGTTGATCAACAAGCCGGATACATTTTCCCAATCTTTGGTTTCAAAATGCTTGAGCAAATTTTTAAAAGTTATTTCGCCTTCGTAACAGATCACCAGATCCATGAAAGGTTCTTTCACAAACAAGTCCGGATCTTCAATGGCCACTTCGGGACCGCCAAACACTATGAGACACTCGGGATTGAATGTTTTTATCAACTGAGCCAGTTGATAGTTGTAGCGATGATTCCACACGTAGGTCGAGAATGCTACCATGTGGTTGGTGCTGAGTTTTAACGCAAGTTCATTGATAGGATCTCTGCGCCAGATCCAATCAGTGACTTCAAATCGTTCTCGGACCCATGGATCAGCAAGGCTATAACTCCATACCACACCGGCCGAATACGGCAAGTAATATGCGTTGAACTCTTTAGGTCCTTGTTGAAAGTTGGGCTGGACCCAGGCAATTTTGTATGTCATCGTGTACTTATGGGTTCAGCAGTTGCTGGCTTGCCAAAATGTGGGTTGTTAAATTGCTTCATCTGATTGTTGGGGTCATTTTCCAACAAGCGTTGCCAAGGTTCTTGTGTGCCTTTAAACACATTTTCGAAATACTCAACACTCTGCCCTTGTTGTTGCATGTATGTGGCCAGCCGGGCACAATCGCCTTGGCGGGTACGTAAATTTTGTATGCTGTGAAAGTCATTCGGATCCAGCGGTTTACCTTCGAGTATGTGTCGATCCAAGAATGTAGCATCGCCGTTGTTGCCAGTTAAATCAAAACGATCGTGCAACACATCAACTGGAATGCGTTCGTAGATGTCCAACAAGTACGCCTGCTGGCTTAGCCAAGCATCCTGCGAGCTGTGCGGAGAAATGTATCCCAGCAGATCAAACCAAACCCGTGGAATAATAGGAAAAATGCTATAAGGATGCATATTGTGTGTGCGGAAGCTCAGCAACTTGAGATCCTCACTGGTATGACTCATGATCACACTATCCCATCCTGTGGTCTCCATAGCAGCATCATCGTTCCAGATCATCAACCATTTGCTGTCGGACACCTTGGCCAGTGCATTGTTGTATTTGTGCAAGTTCACATAGCCCAGTCGGTTAAATTTCATAGCAGTATATGCTACGGATTTAGAATCTAACCAAGGCTGTAAAGTGCTCTTGAAGTAGGTTGTACCGATATCATCATCCTTGTCGAACGCAAACATCAATTGTAGTTTTTCCGGATGGTCAGCCAGTTCTACTAAAGTTTTGATGCTGCGGTCCAGACTGGTAGTACGGCCTCTGGTGGCCAACAGCATGGCTATGTCATACTTGCGGTCAGTCATTGAATTCGTTATCCTCTCTACGACCTTGACGACCGGCCATGTTGGAATCTGTTTCACGTACTTCTACTCTGGTGCACCACACACGCTTGGCTTCTTCTGCACCGCAGTGGGGCAAGAAGATTGTGTTCACATACTCATACAAGAAATCTGCAATGCCTTCACAGCCGGTCTTTTCCACTTCTGTGATCTTGGCCAGTTTGAGCCGCCCGAGTTCCAGCAAGTGTTCGCGCATGGGGTCATCTTGTGCTACCAGCAAGGTGTGGTCAAACCATTCTTCTAGTTTTTCTTTGAGTGGTTTCAACCCACCAAAGTCTGTGCACCAGTTTCTAGCATCAAGTGTATCACACTCAAACTGGAAATGAAATGATAAAGCATATCCATGTATCAACCGGCAATGTGAATCTGCCCGCCATTGTCTGTATGCTACTGGTCCGATTTGTTTATAAGTTTTGGTACTAAAGAATTTTTGTGCCATGTGTTTTCTCCTATGTTAGATTATAGCATAGGCGGCGGAGTTTGTATAGCGGGACGATGCCGATAGGCCGCTGTATGGATATTTATGCCGGCTGAGTATAGCCAGCAGCTTTGTAATTGGCTTGTCCAGGTATGACCCCACGCACTCCGCCGACAGGATCCTCACAGTCACCTGATCGTCTTGGGATGAGATGTACATGTGGATACATTACTGTCTGGCCCGCTACCGAGCCAGAGTTAAATCCAATGTTGTAGCCCAAGCATTCACCACGCTTGACCATGGCCTCACCATGTCGCAATGCACTTTCAAATGCATCGTTGATCACAGTCAATGTGTTGTAGGTGGGCACAAACAACAGGTGACCTGCTGTGACCGGATATCGATCTCGAAACACAGCGACATGGAAGTCACTGAGGTCTTGTACCAGTTGATCCCAAGGTGCCACGCCGGCGGCACGGGCGTCGTCAAGTGTTTCGTGATGTTTCATCTTGGTGCAAACTCCTGTTGCAGTTTGATATTGTCAAAGAACTCTTTCTTGGTGCTTTGATCAGTTTGGAATGCACCTTTGAGCACAGTGGTCTGTGTGAGACTGGAATGTGCCATGATACCTCGATTCTCGCAGCATCCGTGAATGGCTTGTATATAAACCGCCACATCCGCAGCATCGGTGGCCTTCATGATTTCTCGGGCGATGTCGTTGCAAAGTTCTTCCTGAAGAGTACCGCGACGAGCACACCATTGAGCTATTCTGGTATATTTAGACAAACCAATAAGTTTATTAGCGGCAAGGATACCGATGTAGGCAACCCCACTAACAGGCTGGTGATGATGAGAGCACATGGAACGTAGCTCACTGCGAACCACGAGCATGCCTTCGTAGCGGTCTGAACTATCGTTCGGAAAAGCTGTTGCGTCTGGTGCTGGTTCATATCGTCCTGCCATAATTTCGTTGTAATACATCTTGGCCAAGCGTCGTGCTGTGCCTTTGGAGTTAGGATCGTTTTCACGATCAATCAACAGCGTGTCTAACACTCGTTCAAAAGCATCTGTGGCTTCGTTGATCAGCTTTTCTTTGTCCTCTTCACTCACATAGTCCGACACATTGTCTCCAGCCCAGAATCTCTTACCTTCTGACTTCATTCGATCACGCAATGCAGCACTGAGATATTTGCCAGGTGCGCTGCCGGCTTTCTTCTTCACATACGCTTGGCCTTCAAAGGGCACAAACTCAATGTCCTCTCCAGATTTTAACAATGGGTCTGGTACGAATTCTGTCATGTTATTCCTCAATGGTTATGTTTCTCAAATCTGGATACTGCACGAACACAGGTGCTTGAGATTCGTATTGTGCCAACAATTCCAATCCACGCACAGCATCTTCAACAGAGGGCTTGTAATGATATCCCAGCTGGAAAGTCTTTTGTGACTCCCAGGGTGTGATATTTAGGTCGCGACCATCATATCGTTTTTTTATCATCACTTCATATGCCCGCTTGTTATCAAGCAGTATAGCACCGCCGTGGCCTATCTGTAAAGGCTTTGTATGTCCAAAACTCAAACATTGCATCTGCCCATGCTTATACATGTCAGGTTCCAATCGCCGAGCACTGTCCCAGACCCTGGTATAGGCAAAGTTGTATTCTCCCGCCCAGGTCTGCACATTTTCGTCCAGATACACATAGTGGATGTCCAGTTTGTGCATGGTCATTGGTATGCTGAGATAGGTGAATGGAGTCATCTTGAGACCTCTCACTCGGTCATATCGTAAACACATTTCAATGGCATGTGTGCAGCAATCAGTCATGATCGCGTAAGGAGCACCGGTGTATTTGGCCAGTGCCTTTTCAAATTCCAATATCTTATCGAGCATACCACTTCCATGCATGACGGATCATATCATCTAGTTCATGATGCATCCAATTACCTGCAACCATTCCAAACTTAGCAGCACTAGCAGTCAGCGTAGGCGGATCGCCCGGTCGTGGTTGACCAAGTTGAATTATCACAGCACTGCCGGTGATCCGTTGTGCCGCATCAATTATTTCTCTGTTGCTGGTTCCGTTGTTGGATCCAAGATTGTATACGCCTGCTGTGACTTTTGACTCCAGCGCCATCACATGTGCTCGGGCAATATCAGCCACATGCACATAGTCGCGAACACAGGTTCCGTCGGGAGTGGGATAATCAATACCGTTGAGCACAAATTCTTTGTTGTCTCTGGTGCTTTCTAAAACTCTGGCAATGATATGTGTGGCACTGGGCTCTTGTCCATGTCTGCCCTCAGGGTCAGCACCGCAGGCATTGAAGTATCGGAATGCCACATAATCCAATCCATAGGCTCGGTGATAGCTCTCTAGGATCTGTTCCACCATGCGTTTGCTTTCGCCATATGGACTTACAGGTTCGCAAAAATCCACTTCATGACACGGAGTCATCACAGGTTCGCCATACACTGCTGCTGAGGAACTGAAGATGATCCTGGTCCGAGGCAATGCATTCATCACGATATCCAGCATGTGGATAGTCTTGATCACATTGTTATGATAGTAATCTGACGGATGCTTTATGCTGGGACCGACCAAGCTGGTGCCAGCACAATGCACGATGTGCGTGGGCTGAAACTGGATCAATTTGGTTTTGGCTTGATCGCTGTCAATGTCCGCCTGTACAAACTGATCAAATGTTTCTTTAAGATGTTTGGCGCAAGGGCGTCGATCAATGCCTAGTACCTCGTGCCCAGCATCCTTCAACGCCAGTGAAACCTGGCCACCGATGTAGCCTGCGGCGCCTGTGACTGCTACTTTCATTGCACTTTCACCACTTGATATTTTTCATGCGCAACATGATCACGATATCTGTTGCCAGCTCGGTTCCATTGCTCACCACGTCCTTGGATGATGTCGATGATTCGATCCACGGTACCGTTGTTCCAGCCCGAGATCAAGCCCATGTTGTGATGCGGCTCGCGAAGTAGATTCTGCATCTTGTGATAGGCATCATCTATTGACCAAGGAACATAAAGTCTGTTGGGATCATTTGCAAAAGTTTCGGGGAAAGACCGATAAGCAGGATACAGCACATTACATCCAAGGGTATCCGCTTCTGAGACGGTGTTTGAAACCCAATCCTGAAGAGCACAATTGAAAAGCACACGAGTTGAATTAAGGTGAGCATAGTATTCATTCTTGCTGATGTTGTCGTAGATTTTGAGGTTGCCTTCAGCTTCCATCCTGCGAGCACGAGCCACATACTCTGGGTTGTTGCTACGCAACTCACCACCTGAGTAGATGGCAAACTCACATGGTTCGTCAGTAAGTTGGCTGTACATCTCGATCAAGTCCATGAAAAAGCCCGGTTGCTTCTCTTGGTCAAAACGTGCTGCGAATCCCACACGGCGTGGGCGATCTGCGAATGGTCGGACGTTGCCAGCACCGCCAATGCGTTCCAGCACTTCAGCCTTGCCAAATGCCAAGCCCGAGATGTTGTAGATGGGCACATCCCATCCGGCCACTCTCATGTGCATGACCATTTCTTCATTAGTCGCAAGAACTGCTCCACCGCTATCCCGAACCATTTCACACACCATTTTCTCATAGAGACCCATCCACTTAGCCATCCCCCAGACATGAACAAAGTCATCGGGATCGATAGACTGAGCAAGACAGCGAACAAAAATGCGAGGACGCAGGTTCTCAGGCACTTGATTGAGTATGTACGGCAGCGACTCAATGCCTGGCTGAAACATGTCTTCAAAGTAGATAACATCTTCATTGGTGACTTCTCCTTGTTGCATGAGTCTGACCAGATTCATCAACTGGCTCATGCCAAAGTAGCTGCGTCCATGTGCGTCCAGCACTTGTCCAACCACGATCTTTTGGCTATTGTCTAAGGTGAGTCCGGGCACATACACCACGTCGAGATTGTGTTGGTCGAACACACGACGATTCCACTCGGTCAGCTGTAGTGTATAACGGGCCTCATAGCTTTCCAGCCCCATGTAGTAGAGTTTTCTCATGCGCGGTGTCCTGCCAATCTACGAGCATCTTCCCACCACATGTTCTTGGCATTCTTGCCTTGCGCATATTTGGTGTATTGCTGCCATGCGTAGCTCTTGAAGTTGTAGAGATCCGCTTCGTTGTAACGATATCCGTAGTCCTTGCAGAACTCCTCGTACTGCTCGAGATCATCGAAGATCTCAGTCACGCGGGGGTTGGTACGGAATGTGATTTTTGCCATGTTGTTTCCTATTAGAATTTGATTGAGTGGGCAGGTTGGGCGAGATTGTATTGTATAGATGCGCCGTTCTCACCATCCTCGGCAACATCGATCCAGATCGCTCGGTCTGGATATCTAGCAGCAATCTGATCGTAGAGATCATCCGCCATCATTTCACAGCTCTTGTAGTCTAGACTCAGAGTGGCATCGCGATACAGATTCTCAAGCCATCGTTTGAACTGGATGAATTCGATGTCTCGGTCATTATGGAACACATCGATCCACACCCGGAAATGAAAGATGTGACGATGAGGACTAGCAAGAAACGATACGTCATATTCATCTCCAGTGGCCAGTGCGGGATCTGTGTCAGCGGCTGGATATCGATGGATGCCTTCTTTGCGGAACGTGACCCAGATCTTGCGTTCTGCATGATCACGCACTCGCTTGCGTTGTTCTAGTAATATTTGTTCTCGTTGATTCATAGTGTTTCGTCCTTGGTATATTTAGACCAGTCAGTAAAGCGATCCCAATTTTGTAAGTCGTGTATGCTGTGACACCAAACGCCAGGGTTGGTAGCAGCAAAGTCTCGGTCGTCCAGTTTGAGTGTGGCATTGTAGCCCAGCTGCCGGATGTAAGGCATTTTCACAGAGATCATGGGAATGAAGTTGCGATAATCACACAATCCTGATTCTAGCAGTCCTTCCACGCATCGGACATCTATATCCAGGGTACATAGATAGTCGCGATCAAGAAAGCCTCGGATCATGTCTTCCCAAGGTTTCCATGCAGCAGCATCATTTATATCTGGATTGGGAAAACTTTGATTAGCACCAAAGTAGATATGACCCCGACCATTCAAGTTATATCCAATCCATTCCTGTTCTTGAATACCGACCACAAACAATGTGGGCATTCCAAATGCCGGAGTGTGTTCTACTTCAGTTCCGTAAAAGAACTTGACATCCTCATGACCTTCGCGGTTCATACTTGATCCTGTTCAAGTTGTTGTAATGCTTGTGAGTTTAACAGATCTTCTGGGTCACTGTCAACCTCTACCATGTCAAATAGAGCATTGAATTGTGTCCTGGCATTCATGGCTTTCTTGCCTTTGAATCCACGTGTGCCCACCACGTCCATCCAGTAGTTGTTGTAGTGTTCGATGATGTTCATGCTGTCGTGTTTGGTTGGAGCAGCAAAGATAGCTTCCACTATGTCATGGAATCGAGCATGGTCACCTTTTTCGTTCCACAGCATGCGAGGCCACTTGGTGCCAGAATCATATTCACGATTGGCACGTTGTACCGATTCCAAATGTGTCCATACATTGTGACCCATCAGCAATGCATATGAGAATGAGTCCCATGACGTCCGACCTTCTTTGCCGATCTTGTTGAGATCACCGGGCTTGTAGATACAGATGTCTTTCATGGTAAGATGTTGGCTGATAGGGCTTTCATCAAAGTGATTGACCAAGCCATCTGCTACCACAGCTGGCCCATATGGGCGTGTGTCTGTGCTGTACTTCTTGTCGTCAGCTATGGGGCTCATTCTATAAGACCACTTGCTGTTGTGCGTGGTATCAATCTCATGATACACCTGACCGTTAGCAGTGGCCAAGAACGGGCTGGCACAATCAAAGCTGATGGTAAAAGCCGGATTCACATGCCGGCGAACTGCACGTTGGATAGCAGTGAGCAGCACCGCCCATTCCAACTTACTTGTGCCCAAGAAGTGCATCCAGTCATGTATGCCTTCCTGCAAGAGATTGTCATAGCGCAAGGTGACCAGACGTTTGAGCACCAGATGCACGTCGCACATGTTCTGTCCACCCATTGACCAGCCATCAAAATGTGTGTCTGGATACTGGGCAGGGTCGCAAAAGTGTTTCATCTCTTGGTACCACGCATCAGCTGATGTGTGATTGTCGCCCTGCAACACATTCAAAATCTTGGTGCCACCATTGCGAACACCTTTGCGGTGCCGCATGAAGTATTCGTTGTTGAACTTGGTGGCGTCCACAGCTTCTTGCAGCGTGGTGATTTGACAGGCCTTGGATGCTTTTTTATCGTGTATGACCCAGGTTGGAATATCAAGTGTCATGCAGTAGTCAGACACATTGTCCAGCCAATTGAGGATTGACTCACGTTTCTTCTGTGCTTTGGCACAGCCCGAGTTGGCTTTCCAGTCACCTTCCCACAGGCCTTTGGCAATCTGGAATCCACCAGAGTCGCCCAGCATGAACGTGCCTGGTTCTCTGTTGCGAACCATGTCTTCCGACCAGTCCTGCTTGTTCAAGTCCAGGTTGGCATGCCCACCTGAATACAGGCTCCACCGGTAAGGAAACAATGCTTTAGTGCTGTTGAGCCAGTTCAGTTGTTCCATGTCTGGTATGCCTGTGGGCATTCGTGCAGGATCCACATAAGGACCATTCACTGGATCCCGTTGCTTGCCCACGAATGTGGCATAGAATCCAGATATGGCTGGCAGGAACACAGCATAGTCATTCTGCTTGGCAGTGAGATTGTCTTGAGTCATACCTGTACCAGGGCTACTGCTATGCGCAGTTTTTCTTCAGCGTCACGCACCGCTGCCATGAGATCAGCCACAGCAGGATGCTTCTCAGCCAGTGTCTGCATCCTGATTTCTTCTCCACGCTTTTGATCCGCCCAAGCAATGGCATCCTGGGCATCCGATGTCAGACTCAAATTCACAGTGTCCATCTGTACCGGATGCCACATTGTGCCATCATACACTTCCAAGCCCTGAATTGTGGTGTTGAACCGAATATTACCCAGCCCTTGAGCACCGCTATAGTTGTTCATATAGTTGGTGGCCTGGTTGTTCGTAGTGGTTAGATATCGACCACTGCCATACACATGTTTGATCATTTTGACTGCGCTGGTAAGATGTAGTTATAAACTGCGATACCTGAATCCACAGTGATCTGTGCAGCACCATCGTCGCTGATGCGCATGATCTTGTCTCCAGTGAGACACAGGATGCTGTGTACCTGTGCAGCAGGCCAAGCCCAGGCACGTTTGAGTGAGCCTTTCACTCCAGGATGGAACACAAAGTTGCCTGCGTGTGTGGAGTGGTCACCAAAGAACAATTTAAGATCTCCGTTTTCAATCTTCACTGTGAAGTTGGCTTCTTCGGCATTGGCAGTCATCTGCCATTTCAGTCTCTGGATAGCAGCATTGGTGGGTTCAAATTCCACATGCCATGTGGCACCTTTGAACTTGGCTGTTTTGAGTTTGTCATTCACAATCTCACTGGCCATGAACCTATAGGTGTTGCGGAAGTCACCGGCCTTGTTTTCAAAGTTGATACCATCTGGCTCTCCAGTGGCTCGCTTGGTGATGGTGAGCGTGGCATCTTCACGATACTCTTGCAAGTTGATCAGAGTCTTGAGCTTGCCAAGATTGGGCATGCCAAATGTTCCGATAAACTCGGGCACAGGATTTTTAAAATCCGCTTGTACTACCACGCTCAAGTCCTCGGCCAAGCCGCTCATGCTGGTGGCAGTATCGGTGCCAACAATCTTGACCAAGCTGATACAGCCCAGGTCATATGTGTGTTCAACTAAATCTAATAGATAATCTTTCATACTAATCTCCTTGTATTGTGTATAGTATATAGGTTTTTTCACTGACCCACAACTATTTTGGCCAATGACTGGCCGCCTCTTATGCTGACAATTTCGCCAGGCTTCTTCAACTCTATCCACTTGGCATCCAACAATCCATTGTGTTCAAATGTCACTGCGTACCCATGCTTGTGTGCCAGGTCCCATATTTTCACACCTGGGGTATAACACATGAAGTTCTTTTCAGCAAATGACACACAATGCCACAGGTCGCAGTTGTTGTAGGTAAAGATCAACACACCACCGGGTCGCAACAGTTGATACATTTCTGCCAAGTAGTCGTCGATCACCGACAGCGGTTTGTAGTTGAAGTAGTTGTAAGCAAAGATCAACCCAAACTGATTCTTGGGAAAGTTTTTGAATATGGGTCGCCTGACATAATCGTTTATGGTGTACAAGCGCAAGCGACGTTGATATTCGGGTAGATATCTTTCCTTTGCCGGCTCAAGTAATCCAACGTCATGATCCACTAGATACAATGGATCCAGTGCTACCATGCTGTCTATGTAATCTTGCATGGCAGGTCGGATGATCATGCCGGGCAGTCTCCAATCGGCATAACTTTTCACTCTGGCCAACAAGATGTTTTCGCTAGCCCGGTCAATTGGCAATCCTCGATTGAGGATATGTTCTACAGTATCTTGTGAAAACTCTTCTTGATAAACTCGCATGCTGTGATCATACATGCCGGGGTCTCTTGATTCAACCATGTGTTGCAAGGACCTTGACACATTGGCGAACGAGTTTCGGAATGCATCAACTGACTGCTTTACTGCGTCAAGATCCTGCTCAACATTCTGTATGTCTGATTCCGCACGTATCTCGTTGCTGCTCACATGATGCAGTATATCTTCAAGATGTCGTACGAATTCACTGCCAACTGGATCAACACGTAGGCTATCTATCTGATTTTTAAATTGTACAATTTGGCTGAGTGTCATTCAAAAGAAAATAAACTAGTAAATGTGTTTTCTGTGTTGGTACTGGACTTTAAATCCCACCCCAACACACCCAATAGATTGTCGATCTTTTGATCTACTACAGTGGCCTCCATCTCACCATCATCAAATGGCAAGTCCTTGAACCATTGTGGCAAGTGCATCTCATCTGTGGGGTAGCCAATACTGGTCCAACCCAAGGCATTGCCTTTGAGCTTGCACACGATGGTCTTCATGCCATCCACGATCTGCATTGAATAGTTGTCCGAGTTCATCCTACGCAAGTTGTTCCAGTTCATAGCTGCTCGCACATGTCCTGGCATGTTGGCTTTGCCCAGTCGTTCTTCTTCTTTTCTATACTTGGTCAGATTGTTCACACGCTTGGGCGACCCCTTCTCCCAGCCCGGCCGTTCCATGAATACATACTTGAACTCTCTGATGCGCGCCACGATCTCTTCTCTCTGTGTTCCTGTCAGTACCTTATTTAGAATCTCGCTCAGGAACTCTTGAATTATCACGGGTGTGTCTGATCTTTTGAGATCCAACCCCATGGCCTTTACTTTACCCGGCTTGCCATTCACATCCACACGCTTGTTCTCTTTGTCAATGTACAGCACAGCATAACGCTTCTTGGTGATGAACAAGCCAGTTCTGGCCACAATCTCTCTGCCGCCGCGTATAACAGACCCCATCTCTCTCGGGCAGTGGAATGCCTGTTCCATAAAGCCGGGAAACGATTCATTCACTTGATCTGCTATGGAGTTGTACAGCGCGATGCAAGTCTCAGCGGACCATTCCATACGACCTTCTGTAACTTCTTTTTCCAGCATAGGCCAGGCAGTGAAGTAACATGAGTCTGTGTCACCGTAGATGATTGATTTACCTGTGTGATCATACTCGCCTGTGATGCATTCGTTCACATACGCATCCATATGCTTGGCAATGGAGCGACCTACCAGTGTGGTTGATTGACCAATGCGCTTGTCAAAGAATCTACAACCAGGATTAAGAATAGCACCATACAAACTGTTTAGGTTAATCTTCTTGACCAACTGACGTTTGTCCCAGTATTCAAACTGCACATCATCTTTGCCCTCATATTCGCCGGCTTTCTTCTGCATGTTTTTGCGTTCAGCATACCAACGCTTGAGCAGGCCCGGAATCACTGCTTCCTTCTCGTAAGTGAAGATGGTACCGTTTGCACTCAAGATCCAAGGCTGGTTGGAATCAAAAATCATCCTCCATATCTCGGCACCGGAGTGTATGGTCTCTGTGCCATCTTGCCAGTCTATAGTGATTTCTGTGCCGCGTTGTTGTTCCATCACGGCTGTGTATTCAAGGCTGGCAAACAATCCCTCCCAGGCAGCAGCAAAGCTGTCGCCCCGGGCCATCTTGTCATTGATTAGCCGATCAGTCATTATGGGCCGCAATTGGCCAACAACGGTTTCCTGCCCCATGTTGAGGGCCCTAATAGCACTGGGATAGAGCGAGTTGATGTCGATGGAGCCAATCCATTCGTGGATGCCTTTTTTGGGATAAGCAACATAGGCACCTGCGGCTTGCGTGTCTTCACTGGAGAGCCTTTCTTTGCGATTGGGAACTACCATACCACGTTCATGAGCTTCCACAATGATGGCCTGCTCAGTCACTGCCACTGCACCCATGGTGGTCTGCAATAACACGGTATTCTCATGTGCCAGGGTGTTGGCCAGACTCAAGAAACGCAGTTTCTTGTCCAGCTTGCCTATCAACATTGTGTCCTGACGATTGTAATCAATAAAGGTCTTGAAGTTCTGATTGTACAGTTGATCCAGTGTGCCTTCGAATGCAGTCTTGCGACCAATCTCTTCGTATTCACCAATGGCATCCAGTGCATAGCTGTGACGCTCTTCATAGGTGTATTTGCGATACAGTTGCATATAGTCCATATGCACACGGCCTATCAAATCAAAGGTCTCGTTCTCTGCACCAAAGCGTTCGAACATGCGTGGCTTGGGAAACTGATTCCACAAACACATGCGTCGTGTGTCATCTTTGCTTAGTACCCTACTGATACGATTCACGGTGTAGGGTATGTCATAGCCTTCTGAGTTCCATCCAGTGAGAATGTCAGCATCCTGGATCAAGTCCAAGAACGTGTTCAGCATGTCTGCTTCTTTTTCAAACACAAAGCAGTTGTCAAACTCTGCTGCAATGTCTTGTGCAGTTTCCATGCTCATGTGTCGAGGTGGCACAGCCAGCGTGACCAGTTGATCCATCCAATCCATGTACACGGAAATTGCAGTCACAGGATTGAATGGATCTGTCACAGGTGAGAATCCGCGTTCGGGATCAAAGTCCACTTCGATGTCAAAGAATGCTGTGTGTAGTTTGGGGCCGTCTTGGCCTTTGTAGTTGTCCTCTAAACAACGGAATATGGGATTGATATCCGATTCGTAGATGTTTTTGCTGGAGTGCATACGCACTTCTTTGCGGAACTCTTTGTTGTTCTTGCTAGAAAATCTTGCTACAGGTGTGCCGTAGATTGATTGGAATTTTCCACGCGGGTCATCGTAGTAGAAAACATAGTTGGCCGGATATTCTCGATAGACTCTTTGCCCATCTTTCCGTTCAACCACATGGATTCGATCGTGTGCGCGATCATAAAGTGCATCAACGTAACTCATTGTTCTCCGTTTATGGCCGGCGGGCCGTGATTCATGCTCGTGTCGTGAGCGACTCGTTGCTGTTAAAAGCAATATTTATAGAGTTTTGCCAACAGTTTCCAGAATAGTTTCCAGCAACTCGTGGTCTTGTTTGGCTTTGCCAAATTCGGCTTTGTGTGCGATCTTAATAGCTTTTTTCAGCACAGCAGGTTTGATTTCCAATTCTTCAGCCACTGCCTTAATGGTATCATTCAGGCCGCCTTGCAAGGTATCAATCTCGTGCATGACCTGCATGCCTTCGTTGATGATTTGGGTGAGTTTGATCTTTTGATCGCCGTTGAAAGATTTGTCTGACATGGTGTCTCCTAGTAAAACGCAAGTATAATTGATGCAGCCAGCAAAGTCAACGGAAATGTGCTCACTTTGAGAATTACTAAGTAGCGAATCGTTCATTCCCGGGCAGCAGCCGCCCCACACTTTTGGTAACAGAGTACCGGTCCTAAGGTGTGTTCTTTATGTCTGTAGCAGGCGTTTGGCAGTGATCTCGATCACTCGTTCAACCAAGTGGTTGCGTTGAGCAAATGACACAGAATCAGTCAGTCCGTGGCGTGTGTATTGGCGATCAATGTAGTCTTTGATTCTACGCACATCATCACGTGTGGTAGCGGTCTCCAACATGACCTTGACGGTCTGCACAGTTTCAGCTACTGCGCTTTCTTTGGTCTTTTGCTTTGATTTTTCTTTGTTCTGTAGCTCTAGCGCATTTTGAGCATCTTTGGTTCGTTGTGCGATGATTGCCCTGAGTTTTTTCTCACCACCGTTTTTGTCAATAGCTTCCTGACTTAGCTTTCCGTTTAAAAAATAATCGGCAGCACCATCGGGGCCTAAAGCGTGAGCAATGCTTGGTGCTTCGGGATGCTTGGCAAGATCCACACCCAGGGTACTCATGCGTTTTACGTTTGTGGCGGTACCCAGTTGGAAAGCACGGTCCTGATCCGCTGCGGTCCATTTATCTATGGGTTTGTCCAGGGCGGGATCCAGTTTGCGGGCATTGTCAATATATGCTTGAGTCAATCCGTATGCGCCGTATGCTGAGCTTTTTCTCTTGTCAGGGCCGACACCGCCCGATCCTGGCGGATAATGGTATCCAATGTCATAATCGTTGCCAGATTCGCGGCCTTTGACTAGATTGGCAAGCCAATTGTATGCTTGGCCGATTTTTGTTTCGGCACCTTTTTCCAATCGAGATAGCTTGTCAGTCGCAGCAGGAATACCAGTAGGGGTAGCCGACGGTGGCGGCTCCTTGCCAGTGGGCGTAGGAGTAGGTATATACGGTGGTTTTGGTCGCTCAGGATTTGCGCCTGCTGGCATGAAAGGTTGAGGACTGGGAATGTGCGGAAATCTCGGTTGTGCCACTGGTGGCATGAACGGTTCAGGACTAGGAGTGCGCGGCGGCAAGTGCGGTTTGACTTTTGATTTAACAACAATCTCTTCTCCTGGATCCATTGAATCAGCAGGCGCGACCATTTCGGGTGGTGCCTTGACAACAGGTTCGGCTGCCACTTTATCCACGGGAGCTGCTACAGGTGTACGTTTTTTCAATGATGGAAATGCACTGCCAATGGCCTTAGAGGGAAGTTCTCCGGCCAGCAGGCCTGTTCCGGCTTTTTTTAGTTTGTCCATCCAGGTAGGCTCTGTTGCCACAAAAGCATTTGATACTGCCGCGTCTGCTTTTATTGCTGGAATATTTTTAGCGATCTTGGACAAGGTATCACCGGGTTGTATTTCATAAGGTGTGCCATCCGGAAGATCTATTATGGTCTTGGGCTCAATCAGATTCATGTTGGACCCAATGACATCGCGATTGTTTCTGTAGATCTGGTTGACCAGATCCTTGTCTATTGATTGATCATCCTCTTCCAAGGCAGGTGCTGTTGGCAGATTTTTATCCAAATTACCGCCTGCGCCTGGAGACTGTGTGATGTTGGCACCCTGCGGCACCTGGCCCAGGGGTATCTTGCCCAGTTGTTGTATGCTGCCATTTGAGTCAACAGGCACTGCTGAACCACCTTGTTGTTGATAGGCATTGTATTTTTGTGTGACATTGGCACCTTGGGGAACCTGACTCACAGGCATTTGGTATAAGTTTTGTTTGACCCCGCCCTTGGTCACAGGCACGGCTGTGTTGCCACTCTGTTCCCAACTATCAAAATCATTATCTGTGTCTGGTTGGGCTGCTTGCTGTTGCACCTGTTGTAGATTTTGAGCACGTTGTGCAGTATCTTGCGACATTGGGTTAGCCGCAGGTGCATTGGTATTCCAAGTCTTGGTCTGGGCGTTGTATGTTTTAGAATACTGGCGATTGCTCTGCGGCGCAGGTGCTGCTGGATTAGTAGGCGCTGCCGGAGCAGCGGGTGCCTTGGGTGCAGCCAGTGCAGGTGATCCTGGAGACATTGTTGCTTCAACAATAGATTTTTTGCGTGGCTCAAAGAAATTGTCTAGGATCATTTTATTTTTCTTCCAAGTAGTCTTGATTCTGATTGGCCTCACGGCGCTTCTGGAATATTTTGACTGCCATGTCCGCATGATCTAGATTGGAGAATCTTGTGGGCAAGCTGCGCCCCGCATGACGTATTTCAAATCCTGCTTGATCATCTCCGTAGCATTCTAAACATGTGCCATTTTCCATGGTGTAGGTTCTAACTGGTGCATTTTCTTTTACTGGCAATAACGTGTTGGGATTGATCCCCGCTTTTTTTGACCACTCAGCTGCTTGCAACTCTGCAGGTGACGGGGGCGCTGGAATACCTTTGGCAGCGTTTGCAATTTGCTCGTCGTCGGGAAAAAAGCTACCGGTATTGTGTTTGTCTCTGGCCACCTGTACTGCCAAGGATGGAAAACTAAGTGGAGGATAAGCACCAGCGGCGGCAATCATTGCACCACGTGTGTCACCTAGTGCCGCACGGTTTATAGCATCATTTGCTTGATATGCGGCACCCACAGCTGGTATTCCTTTGGCAAAGCCTTTACCAAAGCCTTTTGCTCCTGCTAGAACTTTATCTACTGTGGATAGATCTTCTTCCACCTCATCTCCTTCTTCTACTTCGCCACGCTCAACAGCATCTCTGGCTTTGTTTTTTAGCTCTGAGCTCACACGACCTTTCTTCTCCAAGTGGTCAAGATATTGCGTGAGATCTTTTTTGACCTTACTGACCATGTCTTCTTCAATTTCGGCTATGGCTTCCTCCAGCGCGGTGCCACGTGATTGCACACTATCGCCTACCATGTATCCATCCATGGGATGTGCAGGATCTGTCCGGCTGCCCAAGGCACGTATGTGCTTGGGCTTGAACAATGCTGGCAGTTGCGGAACTTCACGTTGCTGAGAATTTAGGCCGTGTTTGACCCCACTGGGGGTCAATCTACCCTCCACGGTGGCCAGACGTTCCAGCATTTGTTTTATGTCATTGCTCATGCTCGTTCCGTTTTTAGATAACTCAGCAGTTGCCAACGATACTTGCCGTGGGCACTGAGTCGTTCAGCTATGAAGTTGGCAATGCCCTGTTCGTTTTCATCAGTGGCAGAAGCAAAGCAACCATTGAGAATCTCCAGCATCTGATCGTTGTTGGCATGCAATTCTTCCAGCATGAGTCGCGCACGTGGGATTTTTGTCTGTCCGGCAATCTGGGTGAGTTCTACATAACGCTCAAAGCTGGCCGGGGCATATTCACCTAAGTAGCGGATGTATTCTGCTGTGGGATCAATGGCCGAGTATGCATCTTCGTAGATGTTTTGAAAGAACTCATGCAGCTCCCCAAAGTCTGGCCCTTCCACGTTCCAGTGAAAGCCGTGAGCTTTGATGTAGTAGGCAAAATTACTTGCCAGGAGAATTTTTAAATTGTCTGCGAGCACTTGAGTTCCTTTTGTATTCTTTCGGGGTATTCGGAGTAGGGTCCGAGTCCGTGAAGTATTTACCAGAAAGTAATGAACCTCCGGATCTTGTTTGTGTGCCCATGGCCATGCTTACTGGTGCTATGCTGCCGCTGGCGGTGCTGCCAGAGCTGGCACCGTCTTCCATTATTTCTCTTGCTCTCATACTAAGTCTCTAGATATTTTTCAAAAAACGGAACAGCAGCAGGAAAAGTCTGTTTCCAATCTAGATTTCTGCGTTGATCCCATACTATTAGATGTTCAAGAAACTGAGGTCTAGGAGCCCTACCCTTTCGGAAATGATCTATTAGATAATCATTTCCGGCATGCTTTTCACATAGATATTCTACTGCGTCGGGTGGCAGTGATTTCAGATCCATGACCCCAACACAAGGATTTATGTTTATATGAAATCTCGGATCATCTCTAAAATAACCATTTGCCCAATCTAATAGTTCATCCACATAAAAGGCATTTAACGGATTTAAAGTCATGCAGAAATGAACTGAAGATTTTATTTTTTTGTTTTTTCTATTATCATCAATGACCGACACGATTTTTTCCCATTGCAACGGATATCTTAGATAATGAAATCGGTCTCCGACAGCATCGATGCTGTAACTAAATTTTACATTTTTAAAACAAGCAAGTAACTCAGTCTGACGATCAGTCAGCCTGGTGCTGCCATTGGTAGTTAATGTTAATTGAATATTTTGTGAGATTCCCAATTTAATCAATCGATCCATGACCAATATATTTGTCTTAGAAATCAACGGCTCTCCGCCCAAAAAGTTTATATCCTCAACATGCAAAAGATTAAATCGGTCAAATAAGTTGTCGACTACTTTTTGATCATCCTGCGGGTCGGGATAGTCAGCATCAGTTTTAATATTGAATTTTTTGTTCTGTTCTTGCCATAATGTACTGAACGAATCAGAGCACATTAAACATGCTGCATTGCACTTGTTGTCTAGAGCAAATTCCACAGAGACAGGATGAGTATGATCCACATCTGGAATCCGACGGACTGCTCTGTTAGGACCGTAACTATTATACTTAACATCACCACTCACATGATATGAGCAGTGTTGGCAGTCAGTTGCATTATGATATTGAGACATGATTGTGTCAATATTAGGATCATTTGTTGAAACACGAGGAATAAAACAACATGGACTTATTGCCAATTCTCCCGACCATGATTCTAATCGCAATCCATTGCTTAAAAAACGACAGAAACTATTAGACATAGTGATATACTTTCATTCGGCTGCTCCAAATATTGGGCCACTCACATACTGCCCGCTCTGATTCAACATGCCATCGCGCAGATGTGCAATGATGTCATCGGTGATATCTCTGCGTCGGAAATGCGATAAAAAGAGATGTGTCTCAACTGGTGCATCGCCCTGCTGATCCAGTATGGCATACATCCTGTGCCGGCCGTCATGATCACGCACACGGGCTTCCTGATTGAAGTCGCCGTCCTCCCAGGCCTGTGGTACAGTGATGGTGAGAAACGGCGCACCAAAACCAGGATTGTCAATTTGCTGACGCAGGTATTGTATGGTCTCTCGCTCTTCAGGATCATTCGCATCTAACGGCAAGCCCAGAGCAAGAAACATGCTGGGCTTCATGGCCACTTTGAGTCCAAAGTAATCCACGTCCGCATTGTACGGCACAGCACCCAGCCCACCACGGTTGTCTATCTTTACTTCCGTGATGAATTCAGCAGCTCTCATGGTTTCATCACAACCGGTGCCCATTCACCTGTTTCCTTATTTAGAACTTCGGCGTGGCCGGCGTTGACTGCTGTGTCGCTGGGCACTTTGTCTATTGGCACACGTACTGAGACTCTTGCGTCACCGCCAAATGTACGTCCGAACTGTCCTTGTTCATCACCACTGGACCAATACTTGTGATTGGTATCCCAACCGTTGGCACGATTAGCATTGGGATTGGGTAGAAAAGCAC